>Ga0307278_10000017_pt1 | contig 102398 bp, 92 predicted proteins | sample ER_DNA_117_FD_194482 | JGI IMG/M metagenome (GOLD analysis project Ga0307278, IMG submission 194482) | Bulk soil microbial communities from the East River watershed near Crested Butte, Colorado, United States - ER_DNA_117 | ecosystem: Environmental > Terrestrial > Soil > Floodplain | place... | reverse complement strand
CGGCGGCCGCCGTCCACCTGACCACGCACCGCTGACGCACGGCCACTGGAGCGGTTCGTCCCGACAAGTCAAGCCTAGTCGGGATTGATCTGATATGGCAGTGTAAGGGGCCTGGCGGTAACGTGACGTTTGGCGAGGGGGACGCCGTGAGAACGCACGCTGGCCACGAAACCCGCACGTCCTCGCGGCGCTCGGTGGACCCGGCCGCCGCCGAGGAGTTCCTGCGCCTCTACCACGCCGAGTGCCCGGACGCCGGGCCGGTGCAGCCACGGCTCGACCTGGTCCGCGCGCAGATCGACCGCTACGGCACCTACGCGCACACCGCCGCCGAGCTGGTCTTTGGGGCGCGGGTCGCGTGGCGCAACAGCAACCGCTGTATCGGCCGGCTCTATTGGCGGAGCCTCCAGGTACGCGACCGGCGCCACGCCACCAGCGCCGAGCAGGTGGCCGCCGAGGCGGTCGCGCACCTGCGCCAGGCCACCAACGGCGGGCGGGTCCGCCCGACCATCACCGTCCTCGCCGCGAGCACGCCCGAGCAGGACGGTCCGATGATCTGGAACGAGCAGCTCATCCGCTACGCCGGCTACCGGCTGCCGGACGGGACGGTGGTCGGCGACCCCCGCTACGCCGACTTCACCGACGCGGCCTTCGCGCTCGGCTGGCCGGGCGGGCAGGGCACGCCGTTCGACGTGCTGCCGCTGGTCGTGCAGGGGCTCGGCGAGCCGCCGCGGCTCTTCGAGCTGCCCGCCGACGCCGTGCTCGAGGTGCCGCTCAGCCATCCCCGCTACGAGTGGTTCGCCGACCTGGACCTGCGCTGGCACGCCGTTCCCGCGATCTCGAACATGTGCCTGGAGATCGGCGGGGTCTGCTACCCGGCCGCGCCGTTCAACGGCTGGTACATGGGCACCGAGATCGGCGCCCGCAACCTGGCCGACGCCGACCGGTACGACCTGCTGCCGGTGGTCGCCGGCCTGCTTGGGCTCGACACCGGCGACGAGCGGTCGCTCTGGCGCGACCGGGCGCTGGTCGAGCTCAACGTCGCCGTGCTGCACTCCTTCGACGCCGCGGCGGTCACCGTCGCCGACCACCACACCGAGTCGCACCGGTTCCTGGCCCACCTGGCCAGGGAGGAACGCGCCGGGCGGATCACGCCCGCGGACTGGTCGTGGATCGTGCCGCCCATCTCGGGCGCCGCCACCGCCGTGTTCCACCGGTACTACGACGAGGCCGACCTGCGGCCAAACTACGTCCACCACCCGGAGGCCCGGCGCCTGCGCGAGGTCGCGATCGCGGCCGAACCTCAGCCGGCCGCCGCAGCGGCGTCGCCCTCGTAGAGCGCGACCCGGTTGCGGCCCGCCGACTTGGCGCGGTACAGCGCGGCGTCGGCCTGCTCGAGCAGCTCCTCGACGGTGGCGGCGTCGCCGGGTTGGTAGGCGGCGACCCCGACGCTCAACGTCACCACGCCGGCCGGTACCGCGGCGTGCGGGATGGCGAGCCGCTCGACCGACGACCGGACGCGCTCCACGGCGATCCGCGCGGTCTCCGGGGTCTGCTCCGGCAGCACGATCAGGAACTCCTCTCCCCCGTAGCGGTAGATGCCGTCGCCGGCTCGCAGCTCCTGCTTGATCGTGTCGGCAACCGCCCGCAGCGCCTCGTCCCCGGCGTGGTGCCCGAGGCTGTCGTTGTAGGCCTTGAAGCGGTCGATGTCGCACATGGCCAGGCAGTAGCCGCGGCCGTAGCGCCGGCCGCGAGCGTCGAGCGACCTGAGGTCCTCTTCCAGCGACAACCGGTTGCCGAGCCGGGTGAGGGGGTCGGTGTGCGCGAGCGTCGACAGCTCCGCGCGGAAGCGGGCGAGCTCGCGGTGCAGGTCGGTCACCCGCCGGGCGGCGACCAGTCGCATCTGGAGGTCGAACGGCTCCACCGGCTTGACGAGGTAGTCGTCGGCCCCCGCCTCCATGCCCCGCGCGACGTCCTCGCGGTCGCCGAGCACGGTGGTCAGGATCACGTAGGTGTACCCGCCGCGGGTGGCGGTATGGGCTCGCGCCCGGCGGCACAGCTCGAGGCCGTCCATCCGCGGCATCAGCAGGTCGGTGATGAGCACGTCGGGCTCGTCCTCGACGAACCGGCGCCAGCCCGCCTCGCCGTCCTCCGCCGCGGTCCACTCGTGCCCCAGCCGCTCCACGGCGGCCTCCAGGGCGAGCCGCGCGAGCGGCTCGTCGTCCACCAGCAGGATCCTCACCTCACCGCCCCGGCACGATGGCGGCAAGGGCGTCTCGTACGCGGTCGAGCTCCGCCTCCAGGCGTCCGAGGAGATCGCCGGCGGAGCCGAGCGCGTCCGCGCCGGCGAGCAACTCGAGGTCCTCGCAGAGGTCGACGACGCCGCCGCTCCCGAGGGTGGCCGCCGCGCCCTTGAGGTGGTGCGCGACGTTGCCCACCGCGGCCGCGTCGCCGCGCTCGACGGCCGCGCGAAGGCCGGCGAGGTCGGTGGGCGCCCCGCTGAGGAACGCCGCGGCGAGCCTGGTGAGCAGGCGAGACCCCTGGCCGTCCTGGTCGAGCTCCCTGAGCGCGGCGAGGCGGTGGTGGTCGATCACCTCCGCGGCCGCCTCCGCGGCACCTGCCGCCGGGGCCTGGTCCCGCAGCCAGCGGGCAAGCACCGCCTCGACGTCGCCCACCAGCACCGGCTTGGCGAGGTAGTCGTCCATGCCGGCGGCCAGGCACCGCTCGCGGTCCTCCTGGGACGCCGAGGCGGTCATGGCGATGATCGGGATGTGGCGGTTGGCGCCCTCGCGCCGGCGGATCTCGGCCGTCGCCTGGTAGCCGTCCAGACCGGGCAGGCGGCAGTCCATCAGCACCGCCCCGTAGGCGCCGCGTGTCACCGCCTCCACCGCGTCCCGGCCGTTGTCGACGACGTCGGCGCCGTAGCCGAGCCTGGTCAGGATGCCGACGGCCACGACCTGGTTCAGCACGTTGTCCTCGACCAGGAGCACACGGGCGCGGCTGCCCTGCCTCGGCCTTGGAATGGGTGCACCTCCGCGTCGCTCCGCTCGCATTGCTATCGGCAGCGAAGGTGCCCTGCTTGACCCGTACTATCCTGGGTACCCATGACTACCATCGACGACCCGGCGGCGCCGGTCGCCCGCAACCCCCGGCGCGAGGCGCAGGAGGTGGTCGGCGACGCCTTCGACGCGCGCGTGCTGGAGCCGTCGCCGCCGGCGGTGGTCGACAGCGACCTGTTCGCCGACGACCCGGTCGCCCTCGCCGGGTCGGCCGGCCGGCCGGTGGTGGCCCCGGTCTCCTCGGCGGACCTCACCTGGGACCAGTGGCTCGGGGAGCGGCCGGAGCGGGCGCCGTGGGCGGCGGCGCGCTGGCTCGGGGCCTGGCGGCGGCTGCCGCCCCTGCCCGAGGCCTACGCGGAGAGCCGCCTGGCGCTGCACCGCCTGGTGGTGTACGTCGCTTCGCCGGCGCGCCAGCGGGTCAACGGCAAGATGGCGCTGCGGTGGACGTTCGGCGGGCTCGGCACGCCGTTCTTCGGCCACGACGAGCAGGTGCGGGTCGTGGGCGCCGGGCTGGTCCGCCAGCGCGGACCGGCGGCGGAGGCGGCGGCGATCACCACCCTAAACGAGGCGGCGGAGCTGGTGCTCGACGGCCCGCCCGACCTCGCGTGGGCCGAGAAGTTCGACGTGCCCGCCGCCGGCGGCCTCGACGAGCGGCTCGCCGTCGACCCCGACGCCGCCGCCTTCCTCGGCGACTGGTTCGGCTTCGCCTGGTCGGTGCTGGAGGAGCTGCGCGCCGAGCCGGCCTCGACGGGCCCGAGCCGCACGCAGCTCTGGCCGGAGCACTTCGACGCCGCCTTCGACTGCCTGCCGGAGGAGCGCCGCTGCACCTTCGGGGCGTCGCCAGGCGACGCCGCCGTCCCCGAGCCGTACCTGTACGTGCTGCCGTGGCGGTTCGAGGAGGCACCCCCGAGCGAGGTGTGGAACTCCACCAGCTTCCGCGGCGCCATCCTGCCGTTCGCCCAGCTCGTCGACGCGGCCGACCAGCGCACCGCGGCGCTGGAGTTCCTCCGCCGCGGCCGGGCGTTGCTGGAGCCCTGAGCCGTGCGCCAGCTCCTGCCGACGTTCGTGGACCCGGTCGACCCGGTGGCCGTCTACGCCGACCCTCCGGTGGCCGCCGGCAGGCCGGGCGTTCGGTTCAACATGATCGCCAGCGTCGACGGCGCGACCGCGGTCGACGGCGTCGCCGGCGGGCTCGGCGGCGAGGCCGACCGCGCGCTGTTCGCGCTGCTGCGCAGGCTGGCCGATGTGGTGCTGGTCGCCGCCGGCACGGTCAGGGCCGAGGGCTACGGCCCGTCGCCGGTGCCGATCGCGGTCGTGACCCGGTCCTGCCGGCTGGACTGGGACTCGCGGTTCTTCACCGCCCAGGTCGCCCGGCCGGTCGTGGTCACGGTCGCCACGGCACCGGCGGAGGCGCGCGCCAGGGCCGCCGAGGTCGCCGACGTGGTGGTCGCCGGTGAGCGCGACGTCGACCTCGCCAGGGCCCTCGACGCGCTCGGGGCGCGCGGCTGGCGGGCGGTGCTGTGCGAGGGCGGCCCCACCCTGAACGGGCAGCTCGCCGCCGCCGGCCTGCTCGACGAGCTGTGCCTGACGCTGTCGCCGTGCCTGGTCGGCGGCGACGCCAAGCGCCTCCTCGCCGGCCCGCTCCTGCCGGGCCCGCCGACGCTCACGCTCGCCTCGGCCTGCGAGGAGGACGGCTTCCTGTTCCTGCGGTTCCGTGCCGGCTGAGCCGTCCCCGCGTCACTCGCTCGACCAGGGCTCGCGGAAGCTCGGGTAGAGGGTCAGGCCGCCGTCGACGTACAGGGTCTGGCCGGTGATGTAGGCCGCGTCGTCGCTGGCGAGGAAGCAGGCGACGCCGGCCATCTCGTCGGCGGTCCCGGCTCGCGGTATCGGGATGTGCGCCTCGACCTGCGCCTTCTTGACGGGGTCGTCGACCCAGGCGCGGTTGATCGGCGTGATGGTGGCGCCAGGGCCGATGGCGTTGACGCGAATGCCGCTGGCGGCGTACTCCAGCGCCAGCGTGGTGGTGAGGTTCCGCATCCCGCCCTTGCTGACCGAGTAGCCGAGGTAGCTCGGCTTGGGGATGCGTTGGTGGACGCTGGAGACGTTGACGACCACGCCGGGCGTGCCCGTCCGCAGGAACCGGCGGATCGCCTCACGGGCGCACAGGAACGCGCCCCGCAGGTTGACGGCCAGGACCTTGTCGAAGTCGGCGCTGGGCAGCTCGTGCGACGGCCGGGAGATCTGGATGCCGGCGTTGTTGACCAGCACGTCCAGCCCGCCGAGCTCGGCGGCCGCCTCCCCCACCAGGCGGACGGCGTCGTCCTCCTTGGAGACGTCCCCGCGGACGAGCACGTCGCGGACGCCGTGCTGCCGAAGCTTGCGGATGCAGGCCTGGACCTGCTCCTCGGTGTCGGCGGCCTCCTGCGGGTCGCGCAGGTAGTTGATGGCGACGTTGGCGCCGTAGGAGGCGAACCGCACCGCGATCGCCTGGCCGATGCCGGAGCTGCCGCCGGTGACGAGCACGTTCTTGCCCTCGAGTCCTCGCACGTGTTCCTCCTCGGATCGGTCGGCGCGGTCCATACTGCACCCACCATGAGCGACACCGTCCAGCCCGGCCCGGGCAACGTCACCAGGATCGGCGGTAGCGTCTACGGCCAGGTCATCTCGGGTGACAACAACCTGCAGTACCAGGTCCGGGTCGAGGAGGGCGGGATCGTCAACCTCGGGCCCCGGGTCGACCCGCGTCCCCTCCCGCTGCCGGTCGTGCTGCGCCCGAGGGACTTCCCGTCGCTGGTCGGCCGGGAGCGTGAGCTGGACGTTGCGCTGGCCGCCATCGCGGCGGGCGCCGCGGTCGAGGTCCAGGGTGCGGCCAAGACCGGCAAGACCGTGCTGTTGCGCTACCTCGCCAACCGCGAGCTGCCGCCGTCGGTCCCCGACGGGGTGGTGTACCTGGAGGTCGACGGGGTGCCGCTGGCCGACGTGCTGCAGTCGCTGTTCGAGGCGTTCCACGAGACCGACGGCGTCTACAAGCCGACCGAGCTGCGCATCCGGCGGGCGTTCCAGCAGACACGCGCCCTGCTGCTGCTGGACGACGCCACCTTCGACGAGCGGGCCATCACCAGGCTGCTCAACGCGCTGCCCCGCTGCGTGGTCGTGCTCACCTGCCTGCGCCGGCGATTCTCCGCCGACGGCTCGGCGATCGCGCTGGGTGGCCTGCCCGCCGCGGCGGCGATGGTGGTCGTGGAGCGGGTGCTGGGACGGCCGCTGACCGGGGCGGAGCCGCCCGCCGCGGCCGAGCTGTGGGACGCGGTCGACGGCGCTCCCGGGTGGCTCGCCCTGGCCACCGCCCAGGTCGCCCAGGGCGCCTCGACCTTCGAGGCGCTGGCCGAGCGGCTGCGTTCGGCGACGCCGGCGGAGGCGCTGGCCGCGGAGGTCGCCGTCTCGCTCACGGCCGAGCAGCAGCGGGCCGTCGCGCTGCTGGCCGCCGTCGGCGGGCCACTGGCGGCGCCGCACCTGGGCGCGCTCACCGGCATCGCCGACGTCGAGGCGGCCATGGCGCCGCTGGCGAGCCGCCAGCTCGTGACCACCCACTCGCCCAGCTACTCGCTGGCGACCGGGCTCCGCCCACGCCTGGGCACCGAGACCGACGACGCCGCGCTGCGCCAGGCCGCCCTCGAGCACTTCGTCGCCCACGCCGAGGCCAACCGGCACCGTCCCGACCGGCTCGCCGGCGACCTGGACGTCTGCCTCGGGCTGCTCCGCTGGGCGGTGGAGCAGGAGCGCTGGACGTCGGTGGTCCGCCTCGGACGGGCGATCGACGGCGCGCTGGCGCTGACACGTCGCTGGGGCGCCTGGGAGGAGGCGCTGCTGGCGGTGCGCTTGGCCGCCGGGCTTCTCGGCGACCGCGGCGCCGAGGCGTGGGCGCTGCACCAGCTCGGCACCAGGGCGCTGTGCCTGGACGAGCAGGCCGAGGCCCACGACCTGCTCGTCAGGGCGCTGGACCTGCGCGAGCTGCTCGGCGACGCCGCCGGCACCGCCGCGACCCGCCACAACCTGGCCTTCGTCGTGGCGCCGGTCGCGCAGGTCGCGGAGGCCGCGGGCGATCGGTGGATCCCGCAGCCGGCGCGGAGGCGGACCCGGTTGGGGCTCGTCGCCGTCGGCGCCGTGCTCGCCCTCCTCGCCGCCCTCTCCGTCGGCTCGGTGCTGGTGCTGGGGGGAGGGGCTGGGTCGCCGCCTCCGGTGACCACCACGACGCCCGTCGGGCCTGGCATCGCGGTCCCCCGGCGCCTTGGGTTCGGCGTGGTGCCGGTCGGCCAGGCCAGCTCCTCCGTCGCTCTGGTCCGCAGCACCGGCAGGGCGCCCCTGCGGGTCACCGGCGTCGAGCTGCGCGGCGAGGCCGCCGCCGACTACCAGGCCAGACCGGGCGACGGCTGTGCCTCGATCGACCCGGGCGGGCGCTGCGGCATCGAGGTGACCTTCACGCCGCGGGTCCTGGGCCCCCGCACGGCGACCCTCGTCGTCCACCAGAACCTCCCCGGCCCAGCCTCGACCGTGACGCTCAGCGGCACCGGCGGCGGGTTCGTCCTCACCGTCGAGGGCGTCGACGGCGCCGGGAGGGTGCGCAGCCAGCCCGCCGGCATCGACTGCCAGGCGACCTGCTCGGCGAGCTTCGCGCCGGGGACGCTGGTCACGCTCTCGGTCCCCGACACCGACCCCGTCCCCGTGTGGGACGGGCCCTGCACCGACCGCTCCCCCGCGGCGGGCAGCCGAAGCTGCACGGTCCGCATGGACGCCGACACCACGATCACCTACCGAAGGCCAGCACCAATCGGTTGACGAGGTCGACGGGAACGGAGGCACGGCATGGGCGAAGGTGGCGAGCGCTACTCGGTCAGCATCGGCGGCTCGGTCGAGGGCGGCCAGGTCGCTGCCGGCAAGCACATCCGGCAGACGAGCGTCGTGGGTGCGGGCGCCCAGGCGCTCACCGACGCCGAGCGGGAGGAGCTGCGGGCCGCGTTCGCTGCCCTGGAGGCGCGGGTGGCCGCCGAGGCACCGCCGGAGCAGCGCGACGCCGCCCTCGAGCGGGTCGGCGAGCTGGAGGAGGCGGTCACCGCCGCCGAGCCGGACCTCAGCACCATGGAGTACGTCAGACGGTGGTTCGGCAAGCACCTTCCAGGGCTGGCCGGCTCGGTGGTCGGCCTGGTGGTGCACCCGATCGTCGGCAAGCTCGTGGAGGCCGCCGGCGAGACGGTGGCCGCCGAGTTCCGGCGCCGCTTCGGGCCGGGCTAGCCGCTGGCGGCCTGGCGGCGCTCGGCCTCGGTGATCGCCCAGGCGGCGTTGACCAGGCCGATGTGGCTGAACGCCTGCGGGTAGTTGCCGATCATCTCGGCGCCGCCGACGTCGACCTCCTCGGCGAGCAGGCCGACGTCGTTGGCGTAGGCGGCCGCCCGTTCGAAGGTCGCCCGTGCCCGGTCGACCTCGCCGGCCAGCGCCTGCGCCTGGGCGAGCCAGAAGGTGCACAGCAGGAACGTGCCCTCCTCGCCCTCCAGCCCGTCGGCGGCGCGGTAGCGGTAGACCAGGCCGCGCTCGTCGGTGAGCCGCTCGGCGATCGCGTCGATGGTCGCCTTCATGCGCGGGTCGTCGCCGGGCAGGAACCCCGTGATCGCCATCATCAGGTTGCTGGCGTCCAGGTCGTCGCCGTCGAACGCCTGGGTGTAGGCGCCGGCGGACTCGCTCCAGCCGTGCTCGAGAATCGCGGCGCCGATCTCGTCGCGGGCGGCCGTCCACGCCGCCACGCGGTCCTCGGCGCCGAGCAGGCCGGCCAGGGCGACCGCGCGGTCCAGCGCCACCCAGCACATCAGCTTGGAGTACAGGAAGTCGCGGGGCTCGCCACGGATCTCCCAGATGCCCTGGTCCTTCTCCCGCCAGCGCCGCGCCGCGGTGTCGGCGGCGGCGACCAGGAAGCCGCGGGTGGCGGCGTCGATGCGGCCGAGCTGTTCGTCCAGGCGCTGGGCCGCGCCGAGCAGCTCGCCGTAGACGTCGAGCTGGCGCTGGTTCCAGGCGCCGTTGCCGACCCGCACCGGCCGGCTGCCGCGCCAGCCCCGCAGGTGCGGCAGCTCCCGCTCGGTGAGGTCGCGCTCGCCGCCGATCCCGAACATGATCTGGAGGTCGATCCCGAGGCGGAGCTGGGAGGCGGCCGCGCCGGCCAGGAACCCGAAGAACTTGTCGGCCTCGTCGGGGCAGGCGGCCACCCACAGGGCCTCCATGGTGAGGCTGGCGTCCCGCACCCAGGTGTAGCGGTAGTCCCAGTTCCGCTCGCCGCCGACGGTCTCGGGCAGCGAGGTGGTCGCGGCCGCCACGATCGCCCCGGTCGGCTCGTAGGTGAGCGCCTGCAGCACGCGGCCGGAGTGGTGCACCAGCTCCCGCCACGGGCCCTCGTAGCTCTGGTGCATGGCCGACCATGAGCGCCAGCCGGCGACGGTGTCGTCGAGGCGGCCGGTGATCTCCTCCTGGGACCAGACCCGCGGGGGCTGCTCCCAGCTCCTGGCGTGGTGCAGCGCGAAGCAGGCCCAGTCACCCGCCCGCAGGGTGAGCCGGCCGCCGGCGGTGGCGCCGTCGACCCGCAGGTCGGCCGGGGCCGACAGCACCAGCCGGTCGGCGCCGCCGCGGGCTGCGAGGCCGCCATCGACCGGCTCCAGCAGTGGGTGGACCAGGCCGTACTCCGGCCGCGGCGCGTACTCGACCTCCACCTCGACCTGCCCGTCGGTGCAGGTCAGGCGGCGCAGCAGCACCCCAGGCGAGCCGGCGCCCAGCTCATGGCCACGCTCGTTGCGGCCGACCGCCAGCGCGTCGTGGAGCACCGCGGTCCCGCTCCCGCTCCGGAAGGTCGTCTCCAGCGCCATCGTCTGGTCGAGGTAGCGGCGGGTGGCGGCCGCCCCCGGCACGCCGACCGCGAAATGGCCGGCGTCGTCGTCGAGCAGGCGGGCGAAGACCGCCGGCCCGTCGAAGCGGGGGAAGCAGAGCCAGTCCACCGACCCCATCCGGCTGACCAGCGCGGCCGAGCGGCAGTCGGAGAGCAGGGCGTAGTCGGCGATCGGCAGGGTGCTCATCCTCCGCGCTGTCCTTTCCGGGCGCTCAGCAGCCGTACGCTTCGAGGAGGTGCAGCCATACCTCGCTGACGGTCGGGAACGAGGGCACCGCGTGCCACAGCCGGTCCACGGGGACCTCGCCGACGACCGCGACCGTCGCCGAGTGCAGCAGCTCCTGCAGCCCGGGGCCGGTGAAGGTGGCGCCGACGACCACCCGACGGGCGTCGTCGACCACGAGCTGGCTGGTGCCGTGGACGCCGTTGCCGAGGGTGTAGGCGCCGGGGACGTCGCCGGTGCCGTAGCGCACCACGGTGACCTCGAGGCCCTTGTCGCGGGCCTGCGCCTCGGTGAGCCCGACGGCGCACACCTGCGGGTCGGTGAAGGTGACCCGCGGGACCATCTCCTGCCCGGCCAGGTCGGCCGCGTCCCTGCCGAGGATCACGTCGCCGGCCACGCGGCCGTGGTACTTGCCCATGTGGGTGAGTGGCGCCCGCCCGTTGCAGTCCCCCACCGCGTACAGCCAGCCGCCGTCCACGCCGGCGCGCAGCCGATCGTCGACCGCGACCGGCTGCCCCGGCTCCAGCCCGACGGTCTCCAGGCCGAGGTCGGCCGTTGCGGGCCGCCGGCCCACCGCCACCAGGATGTCGTCGCCGACCAGCTCGCGGCCGCCCTCCAGGGTGGCGACCACCGGGCCGTCGCGGCCGTCCCGGCGGGCGGCGACCATCCTCGCGCCGGTGATCACGATGATCCCCTCGGCCTCGAACGCGGCCTCGACCTCCTCGCTGGCGAACGGCTCCTCCCGGGCCAGCAGCCGGTCGGCACCCTCGACCACGGTGACCTCCTCGGCGCCGAGACGCCGGAAGGCCTGGGCCAGCTCGACCCCGACCGCGCCACCGCCGAGCACCAGCAGCCGCCCGGGCACCTCCTTGGCCGCGGTGGCGCTGCGGTTGTCCCACGGCCGCGCCTCGCCCAGCCCGGGGATCGGTGGCACCAGCGAGGTGGTGCCGGTGGCGAGCACGACCGCCGTCCTGGCGGCGAGCCGGCGGGTCGACCCGTCCCGGGCCGCCACCTCCACCGCGCGCTCGCCGGTCAGCCTGCCGGTGCCGCGGACCAGCTCGATGCCCTTGCCCTCCAGCCACGGCAGCTGGCCGGCGTCGTCCCAGTCGGAGGTCATGTAATCGCGCTGGGCGAGGGCCGCGTCGGCGTCGAGCTCGCCGGTGACCGCCTCGGCGGCGCCCGGCGCGCGCCGCGCCGCGGCGAGGACGTCGCCGGGACGGATCAGCGTCTTGGACGGGATGCAACCCCAGTACGAGCACTCGCCGCCGACCAGCTCCCGCTCCACCAGGGCGACCGCCAGCCCCCCGTCGGCGCAGCGCCCGGCGGCGTTCTCTCCGGCCGGGCCGGCGCCGATCACGATCACGTCGAAGTCGTCGGCCATGGTGGCAGGTCCTCCCCCTCGTGGGCGCAGTCCAGTCAACGGTCAGTCTCCCACCCGATCGCCCCCGTACACTGCCGCGCATGACCGAGCCGCTGCAGCTCGTCATCTTCGACTGCGACGGCGTCCTGGTCGACAGCGAGCGCCTCGCGGTTCGCGTGGAGGCCGCCGTCCTCGCCGAGCTCGGCTGGCCGCTGAGCCAGGCCGAGGTGATCGAGCGGTTCATGGGCCGCTCGCAGGCCTTCATGGCCCAGGCGATCCTGGACCGGCTGGGCGACCGCCTGCCGGGAGACTGGCAGGACCGGCTCGACCGCCGCTACCGGGCGGCGTTCGACGCCGAGCTCGCCCCGGTCGACGGCGTCGTCGAGGCGCTGGACCGTATCGCCACGCCCACCTGCGTGGCCTCCGGCGGCAGCCACGAGATGCTCAGGCACACGCTGGGGCTCACCGGCCTGTACGACCGCTTCGAGGGCCGCATCTTCAGCGCCAGCGAGGTCGCCGAGGGCAAGCCGGCGCCCGACCTGTTCCTGCATGCGGCGGCGCGGCTTGGCGCCGAGCCCGCCGCCTGCGCGGTGGTCGAGGACAGCCGCTACGGGGTCGAGGCCGCCCGCGCCGCCGGGATGCGGGCGTTCGGCTACACCGGCGGCCTGACCCCGCCGAGCCGGCTGGCGGGCCCGGGGACGGTGCTGTTCGACGACATGCGCCGGCTCCCCGACCTGCTCGCCGGCCGGTAGCCAACGCCGGACCGGTGCGCGACCATGCCGGTGGACCTCGCTCGCCCGGCGACCGCGACCAGGAGGACCCGACCATGGCGCCGCTGACCATCCGCTCGCTGGCGGCCCGTCCGGTGCTCGCGCCGCTCCCGCGTCCGCTGCGCACCGCCTCGGGCGCGATCCCGGCGGCGCCGCTGCTGCTCCTGGACGTCGAGACCCACCAGGGCGTCACCGGACGCGCCTACGTGTTCGGGTACACCCCGACGGTCCTGACGCCGCTGCGCGCCTTCGTCGACAACCTCGCCGAGCTGCTCGCCGGCAGGCCGGTGGCGCCCGCCGACCGCGCCGAGCAGCTCGCGCTGGCGTTCCGGCTGCTCGGCCGCCAGGGCCTTGTCGGCATGGCCCTGTCCGGTCTGGACATGGCCCTGTGGGATGCGCTCGGCCGCCACCAGGGCCGCCCGGTGGTGGAGCTGCTCGGCGGGACGGCCAGGCCGTTGCCCGCCTACGACAGCTTCGGCCTGGTCGACCCGGTCAAGGACCGCAAGCTGCTGGAGGCGTCGGTGGAGGCGGGCTTCGGGGCCATCAAGATCAAGATCGGCGAGGGCAGCGACAGCGAGGACGCGGAGATGGTCGCGGGGGTGCGCGAGGTCGTCGGCCCCGAGGTGCGGCTCATGGTCGACCTGAACCAGTCCCAGAGCGCCGCCGGCGCGATCCGGCGGATCCAGCGGCTCGCCGGCTACGACCTCACCTGGGTGGAGGAGCCGGTCGCGGCCGAGGACCTGGCCGGCCACGCCCGCGTGCGGAGCGCCTCGCCGGTGCCCATCCAGACCGGCGAGAACTGGTGGTTGCCCTGGGACATGGCCCACGCCATCGAGGCGGGCGCGTGCGACCTGGCCATGCCGGACCTCATGAAGATCGGCGGCGTGACGGGATGGCTGCGCGCCATGGGGCTGGCCGAAGCGGCCAGCCTGCCGCTGTCCAGCCACATCTTCGTGGAGGCCAGCGCACACGTGCTGGCGGTCAGCCCGACAGCGCACTACCTGGAGTACATGGACCTGGCCGGCGCGGTCCTGACCGAGCCGCTGCGGGCGGTGGACGGCACCGTCACCGCCCGCGGCCCGGGGCTGGGGATGGACTGGGACGAGGACGCCGTCCGGCGGTACGCCTACCCGCCGATGTAGGACATCTCGATCCGCTCGCCCGGCCCCGCTCGGCTGGCGCGCAGCTCCGAGTAGCGGTCGGTGCGGCCCCGCCAGATCGCGGCCAGCGCCGCGGTCAGCTCCTGGTCGGTCGCCCCGCCGCGCAGCAGCGCGCGCAGGTCGTGGCCGGCCGCGGCGAACAGGCAGGTGTACAGCTTGCCGTCGGTCGCCAGGCGCGCCCGGGTGCAGGTGCGGCAGAACGGCTGCGTCACCGAGGCGATCACGCCGATCTCCCCGGAGCCGTCGCGGAAGCGCCAGCGCCGGGCGACCTCGCCCGGGTAGTTCGCGCCGACCGGCTCCAGCGGCAGCGCCGCGTCGACGCGGCGGACCACCTCGGCGGCCGGGACGACCTCGTCCAGCTTCCAGCCGTTGGTGGTGCCGACGTCCATGTACTCGATGAAGCGCACGATCAGGCCGCGCTCGCGGGCGTAGCGGGCCAGGTCCACCAGCCCGTGGTCGTTGACGCCCCGCTTGACGACGGTGTTCAGCTTGACCGGCCGGAAGCCGGCCGCGACGGCGGCGTCGATGCCGTCCAGCACCCGCCGCAGCGGCAAACCGACGTCGTTCATGGCGGCGAACACGGCCTCGTCGAGCGAGTCCAGCGAGACGGTGACCCGCGACAGCCCAGCCTCGCGCAGCGTCCGGGCCTTGCCGGCCAGCAGCGAGCCGTTGGTGGTCAGCGCCAGGTCGTCGATCCCGTCGACCGCGGCGAGCATGGCGACCAGGCGCTCCAGTTCGCGGCGGAGCAGCGGCTCGCCGCCGGTGAGCCGCACCTTGGTGACCCCGAGGGCGGCGGCGGCGCGCACCACCCGCTCGATCTCCTCGAACGACAGGATCTCGGCGCGCGGCAGGAACGCGTGGCCGGGCCCGAACAGCTCCTTCGGCATGCAGTACGGGCAGCGGAAGTTGCAGCGGTCGGTCACCGACACGCGCAGGTCCCGCAGGCCCCGGCCGAGCCGGTCGGCCACCTGGTCTCCTCCTTCACCTGCCACGCGACCAGCATAGCGCCCACGGCGTCCGGGCCGGATCACCCGGGCCCCGCGGCGGCGGCCGGCTGGCGGCGGGCGCGCACGCGGGCGAGCAGGCCGTGGCGGGGGGCGGCCAGCAGCGAGACGGCGAACACGCCGGCGGCGACCAGGGCGATGGTGGCGCCGGCGGCGACCCGCCAGTGCTGGGAGACGGCCAGGCCGATGACGCCGCTGGCGATGCCGAGACCGGCGGCGACGGCCATGGTCGCGCCGAGGCGCTCGGTCCACAGGCGGGCCGCGGCCGCCGGCGCGACGATCAGGGCGACGGCCAGGATAGTGCCAACCGCCGGGATCGACGTCACCAGGGTGACCTCGACCAGCAGCAGCATCGCGACGTCCAGGGCGAGCACCGGGTAGCCAAGGGCGGCCAGCCCGCCACGGTCGAACGCGCCGAGCACCAGCTCCTTGTGCAGGACGGCGAGCACGCCGAGCACGGCCGCGCCGGCCACGGCGGTGGTGACCAGGTCGCCTCGCTGCACGGTGACGATCGAGCCGACCAGATAGGCGGCGAGGTCGCGGGAGAAGCCGGCCTGGGCGGACAGCAGCAGCACGCCCAGGGCGAACGCCCCCGAGAGGGTGACCCCGATGGCGCTGGTCTCGTCGACCCGCTCGCGGGCGCCGAGCAGGGCGACGACCACCACGACGACGGCGCCGAACAGCGTGGCGCCGAGGAACAGGTTGACGCCGAGCAGCGCCGCCAACACCACGCCCGGGAAGGTGGCGTGGCCCAGCGCCATGGTGAAGAACGGCAGCCGGCGCAGCAGCACGTGGACCCCGACCACGCCGCAGAGCCCACCGACCATGACCGCCTCCAGCAGCGCCCGCCGCGCGAACCCGTCGGAGAACGTGCCGAGCAGGTCGCTCACCGCGCCGCCGCCCTCGCGGACCTGATCCACCGGGCAACCCCCCTGGGGTTCCCCGGACCCCTCCGGCGCCGGCGCAGGGGCGCGGCGGCGGCGGCGAGCGCGAACAGCGCCACCAGCACGACGACGATGGTGGCGCCGGACGCCAGCCGGACGCCGTGGTCCACCGAGACCTCGTAGCTGGCGGCAAGGCCCAGCCAGCCGCCGAGCGCGCCGAGCGCGCAGGCGAGCACGGCGGTGGTGGCGACCCGGTCGGCGAGCAGCCGCGCCGCGGCGGCGGGGACGACGATCAGCGCGACCACCAGCACCGTGCCGACGGCCTTGACGGCCGCGACCACCACCAGGGCGATGAGGAGGTTCAGCACCAGGTCCAGCGCGGCGGTGCGGTAGCCCATGGCGGCGGCGCCGTCGGGATCGAAGGCGCGCAGCACCAGCTCCTTGCGCAGCGCCCACAGCGTCCCCGCGACGACGGCCGCGAGCGCGAGGGTCTGCAGCAGGTCGGCCCGGTCGACGGCGAGCACCCGGCCGAACAGGAACACGGTCAGGTCGGCGGTGTAGGTGCGGGTGCGGGAGACCAGCACGACCCCGAGCGAGAAGAACGAGGTGAGCAGGATCGCCAGGGCCGCGTCGGCGCCGACCCGCCGGCTGCTGCTGGTGATCCCGGTGAGCAGCACGGCGGTGAGCACCCCGAAGGCGAGGGCGCCCAGCAGCAACGACCGGTCGAGCAGGTGGGCGATCACCACCCCGGGGAAGATCGTGTGGGTCAGCGCGTCGCTGACGAAGGCGAGCCGGCGCAGCACCACGAACACGCCAACCACCCCGGCGAGCGCCCCGAGCAGCAGCACCTCCAGCAGGGCGCGCTGCATGTACGGCAGGCGGAACGGCTCGACGAGGAGCTCTGTCACGGCCTGGCCACGATGACGCCGTCGCCGCGCAGCTCCAGCGCCTGGCCACCGTAGGTGGCGCGCAGCCGCTCCGCGGTGAGGGTGGTGCCGATCGGCCCGAAGCCGATCTGGTGCCGGTTGAGCAGGCAGACCTCGTCGCAGGCGAGGTGGGCCAGGCCGAGGTCGTGGGTGGCCATGACCACCGCGGCGCCGCCGGTCCGCAGCCGCCGCAACGCGGCCAGCAGCAGCTCCTGGGAGAGGGCGTCCACGCCGTTGAAGGGCTCGTCGAGCAACAGCAGCCGGGGCTCCTGGGCAATGGCCCTTGCCAGCAGGACACGCTGGCGCTGGCCGCCGGAGAGGATGCCGAAGCGCGCCGACGCCAGCTCGGCCAGCCCGACCGCGTCCAGCGCCTGCCAGGCGGCCTGCCGGTCGGCGGCGCCTGGACGGCGGATGAAGCCGACGCGCGGGTAGCGGCCCATGAGGACCGCCTGGAACGCGGAGACGGGGAACTCGGTGTCCAGGGTGTCGGCCTGGGGCACGTAGGCGACCTGCCGCCTGGACGCCTGGGGCGGCCGGCCCAGCACCGCGACCGACCCGCGCACGACCGGCACCAGGCCGAGGATCGCCTTGATGAGGGTGGACTTGCCGGCGCCGTTGGGGCCGATCAGGGCGACCGACTGGCCGGCGAGGACGGTGCCGTCGACGTCCTCGACGACGGGCACGCGGTCGTAGGCGACGGCGACGTGCCGCAGCTCGAGGACGGGCGGCTCAGCTTCCACTGAGGTTGCCGACGATGGTGGCGGTGTTGTGCCGGATCATCTTGAGGTAGGTGTCGCCGTCGGAGCCGGCCGGGCCGAGCGAGTCGCCGTAGAGCGCGTCCTCGCCGCCGACGACCTTGACGCCCGCCTCGCTGGCGATGGTCTCGGCCGTCCTCGGCGGCAGGGACGCCTCGGTAAACACGGCCTTGACCTTGGTGGCCTTGATCCTGGCGACCAGGTCGCGGATGTCGCGGCCGGACAGCTCGGCCGAGGTGTCGGAGCTGGGGATGACCGAGCCGACCAGCTCCAGGCCGTAGCGGTCGATGTAGTAGCCGAAGGCGTCGTGGTTGGTGACCAGCTTCTTGTTGGCGAGGCTGTCGATCTGGCGGGCGACCTCGGCGTCCAGGGTCGCAAGCTCGCGGGTGTAGGCGGCGAGGTTGGCCGCGAACCCGGTAGCGGCGGCCGGTTCCGCCGCGGCCAGCGCGCGCTCGATGTTGGCGGCCATGAGCGTGGCGTTGCGCGGGTTCTGCCAGATGTGGGGATCGCGCTCGCCGCCCTCGTCCTGCCGCAGCGCCACCCCCTGGCTGGTGTCGACCACCTCGCCCTTGAAGCCGGAGCTCTTGATGGTGTCGTCCAGCCACTCCTCCAGGCCGACGCCGTTCTGGAGCACGACGTCGGCGCGGGCGATGGCGTCGATGTCCGCCGGGGACGGCTCGTAGTCGTGGGCGTCGACGTTCGGCTTGATCAGGCTGGTCACGCGCACCCGGTCGCCGCCGATGACCTTGGCGAAGTCGGCGACCTGCGTGGTGGTGGCGACCACCTCCAGCGCGCCGCCCTGGCCGCCGCCACCCGACCCGGCCGGCCGGTCGGCGCCGGAGCACCCGGCGGCCAGGGCCGTCGCCAGGCCGGCGGCGAGGACGATCCAGCGCTTGCGCACGACGACTCCCCTCGGTGGCGGTATGGCGGCCATCATAGCCCTGCTGGCAATGATTCTCATAATTGAAACCGGCGGGCAGGATAGAGTGGCCGCCGATGGACGGCATCCACGACCTCGGCGGCATGCACGGCTTCGGCGCGGTGGTCACGCCGGGCGGCGACGCGCCCTACCACGAGCGCTGGGAGCCGCGGGTGTTCGCCCTGCAGGTGCTGATCGGCGTCGAGGGCCTGGGGGCGGGGCCCGGCGGCCGCGCCACGCGTGAGCGGATGGACCCGGCCAGCTACCTGGAGGCCTCCTACTACGAGCGCTGGCTGTGGAGCAGCGAGCGGCGCCTGCTGCGCAAGGGGACGATCGCGCCCGGCGAGGTCGAGGCCATGATGGAGCGGCTGGCCGCCGGCGAGCCGGCGCCCGCTCCCCAGAGCGACCCCGACCAGGCCGCGCGCGCCGTCGCCTGGCTGCGCGAGGTCGTCCCGCTGCAGCCGGTCGAGCAGGCGCGCTTCGCGCCCGGCCAGCGCGTCCGGGTGCGCCGCATGCGCCCTGCCGGGCACACGCGCTGCCCGCGCTATGCCCGCGGCGCGGTCGGCGTCGTCGAGCACGTCAGGGGCGCCGACTCGCTGCCCGACCACACGGGCCCAGGTGACGCCCCGGTCGAGCCCGTCTACGGCGTCGCCTTCCGCTCCGACGAGCTCTGGGGCCGGGGCGAGGAGCCGGCCTGGACGGTCATGCTCGACCTGTGGGAGAGCTACCTGGAGGAGATCACGTGAGCGACGACCACGGCCACCACCACCCCCGTCCCGACTCCGAGGTGGCCCTGCGCGCCCGTGCCCTGGAGGCGTTGCTGGTGGAGAAGGGCCTGGTCGCCACCGACGCCGTCGACGCGATCATCGAGCTGTACGAGCGCGACGTCGGCCCGCGGAACGGCGCCAGGGTGGTGGCGCGCGCCTGGGCCGACCCGGCGTATCGCGAGCGGCTGCTGGCCGACGGCACCAAGGCGATCGCCGAGCTCGGCTTCGGCGGCGCCGAGGCCGACAACCTGGTCGCGGTCGCCAACACCGCAGCCGTCCACAACGCGGTCGTGTGCACGCTCTGCTCGTGCTACCCGTGGCCGGTGCTCGGCCTGCCGCCGACCTGGTACAAGAGCCTCCCCTATCGGGCCCGCATGGTCGCGGAGCCGCGCGCCGTGCTGCGTGAGTTCGGCCTGGAGCTCCCCGACGAGGTCGAGGTGCGCGTCTGGGACTCCAGCGCCGAGATCCGCTACCTCGTCGTGCCGATGCGGCCGGCGGGGACCGACGGCCTGACCGAGGACGCCCTGGCCGCGCTGGTGACCCGCGACTGCATGATCGGCACGGCCGTGCCGCTCCCGCCCGGGCCGGCGGCGTGAGCGCGGCGGACGGCGCGCCGAGGCTCGCCGACCTGGACGCCGCGCTCGCCGGCGAGGCGCCGCTGCCGCGCGACAACGGCGAGCTGGTCTTCGAGGAGCCCTGGCAGGGACGCGCCCTCGGCATGGGCGTGATGGTGCTGGATCGCACGGGCGCGACCTGGGCGGAGTTCCGCCGCCACCTGGTCGCCGCCATCCGGCGCCGCCCGCACGACCCCGGCGAGTCGGCCGCGACCGCCTACTACGCCGCCTGGCTGGACGCGCTGGAGGCGCTGCTGGCCGAGCGGGGCCTGCACCCCCCGCGCCGGTCCTGAGCGGAGCCGGTCAGGCGCAGCGGGCGCAGAGGCCCCGCAGCTCCAGGCGGTGGCTGGTGGCCCGGAAGCCGTTGCGGGCGGCCAGCGCGTCCAGCGCCGACCGCAGGTAGCCCTCGACCTCCGGGGTGGCGTCGTAGTCCTCCATCCGGCCGCACCTGCCACAGACGAGATGGTGGTGGTGGCCGACCAGCTCCTCCGACAGCTCGTAGCGGGCGGAGCCGCCAGCGCCCGGGTAGCGGGTCACCGCGCCGGCCTGTTCCAGCACCACCAGGTTGCGGTAGATCGTGCTCACCGGGAGGTTCGCCGAGGCGTCGGCGATCTCGAAGATCTCCAGCGGCCGCCCCGCCCCGTGCAGCAGCTCGACCAGCCGGCGCCGGCCGGCGGTGTAGCGCTGCTGGGCGCCCAGCAGCCGGTGGGCGACCTCGGTGTGCGGGGCCGTGTCGGTCACTGGTCCACCTCCTCCGGCGCGCGGTCGATCTGGACGCCGACCAGTGTAGGCCGCGGCGCAGCAGCCGCAGCGCGGAGGCCATGGGCGGCCCGGCCTGGCCACGCAGGCCGCCGGCTCCAGCAGGGCAGCCGGCTCCAGCGGGCGCCGCGCCGGCAGGCGGTGGACCAGCCGCGCCGGCACGACCAGCCGGTCGGCGAGCGCGCCCTGGTGGGTGAAGCCGGTCTCGGCGTAGCGGCCGCGCACAGGTTGGTGCGCCCCTCGGCGCAGCGCGCGCATCGGCGCGGGTGGTCTACCCGCGGCCGCCGCGGGGCGCGTCCGGCGTCGGGTCCTGCGCCAGGCCGCGCGTGCGGGCGGCCCGGTACTCGGCGACCACCAGGTCGGTCAGCTCCTGGACGGAGGTCTCGGAGGTCGGCTTGTCGAAGGTGATCGACCCGTGCTGCAGCAGGTTGATCCGGTCGCAGACCTCCAGGATCTGGCCGTAGTTGTGGGCGATGATGATGATCGAGACGTCGCCGCGCTGCTTGAGGTCGCGGACCAGGTCGAGGATGAGGGCGCCCTCCTTGGCGCCCATGGCCGCCAGCGGCTCGTCCAGCAGCAGGATCTTGGCGTCGGTGTAGACCGAGCGGGCGACCGCGATCGCCTGGCGCTGGCCGCCGGAGAGCTTGGCCACCTCGACGTCGACGTCGGGGATCCGCACCCCCATGTCCTCCAGGTGCCGCCTGGCGAGCCGCTGCATGCGGCGGTTGCTCAGCAGCGGCCAGCGCACCAGCTCACGGTTGAGGAACATGTTGTGGTAGACGGTCAGCTCGTTGACCAGGGCCAGGTCCTGGTAGACGGTGTCGATGCCGAGCGCGCGGGCGTGGTCCACCGACTTGAGCACGACCTCCTCGCCGGCCACGGAAATCGTCCCGGCGTCGGGCTGGTGGAAGCCGCAGATGATCTTGATCAGCGTCGACTTGCCGGCGCCGTTGTCGCCGATCAGGCCGAGCACCTCGCCCTTTGCCAGGCGCAGGTTGACGTCGGCAAGGGCGGTGATCCCGCCGAAGCGCTTGGCGATGTGCTCGACCCGCAGGGCCTCGCCGTTCGCGTTGCCGGCCATCAGGTCCTGCCAGCCCGTCGCAGCCTCGAGAGATAGACGTTGGCGATCATGGAGATCAGGATCGCGGCGCCCAGGATCAGGAAGTACGGGTTGGCGCTGATGCCGATCAGGTTCATCCCGTTCTGCAGCTCCGCCAGCACCAGCGCGCCGAGGAACGCCCCGATGACGGTCCCCGAGCCGCCCGCCAGCGCGGTGCCGCCGATCACCGCCGCCGAGACCGCGGCGAACATGATCGAGGTGCCGCCACCGAGGTTGGGGTCGATGGTGTTGATGCGGAAGGCGTCCATGATCCCGGCGAACCCACCGAGCGTGGCCACGACCATGAAGTTGCCGATCTTGATGCGTCCGGCCCGGATTCCCGCCTCGGTGGCGCCGAGCAGGTTGCCACCGACCGCGACGGTGTGCAGCCCCCATCGGGTGCTGGTCAGCACCAGATGGAAGAACCCCACGATCAGCACGCACCAGAGGAGCTGCGACCAGTCCGCGGCGCCCAGCCAGTTCTGGATCCTGCCCGCGGCCTGCTCAGGGATCGGGGCCGGGTAGGCGTGCGAGGTGACCAGGACGATGCCGATGACCAGGTTCAGCGTGCCGAGCGTGGTCACGAACGACGGCACCTTGAACACCCAGGTGATGAACCCGTTGGCGAAGCCGATCGCGGCCGAGATCAGCAGGGCGAGGAGGATGGCCGGGATCACCGGCACGGAGTAGTAGTCGACCAGGTAGTGCATGTTGAACGGCGCCAGCGCATAGACCGCGCCGACCGACAGGTCGATCTCGCCGCTGACCATCACCAGCACCATGCCCGCCGCGACGATCGCGGTTGGCGCGGTGGCCCGCGAGATATTGACCAGGTTGGGCTGGGTGAGGAAGGCCGGGTGGGCGGACGCGAAGTAGACCCCGAGGCCGACGGCGACGATCAGGACGCTCGCCTCGCGCCGGCGCAGGAACTCGTCACCGACCCGCCGCAGGATGCTCCGGGACGGCCGGCCGGGCGGAGCCGCCTCGACCCTCTCGGCTACCTCGACGGTGTCGCCCACTCAACACCTTCCCATTCGCCGTTCCGGTGGCCCGGGTAGCCGCTCACGCGGCTACCCGGGAGCTGGCTCACGCGTGCGCGATCGCCCCGGAGCGCGGGACCACCTGCTGCTCGGTGCTGGACCCCTCGAAGCGGGTCTTGGTGTCCAGGTAGGGCTTGACATTGTCCTTGGTCACGAACAGCAGTCCGGTATTGGTCTCCGAGGGGAACAGCAGCCCCCCGGAGAGCTTGTACAAGTAGAGGTATAACACTGGCAGGAAGCCCTGCAAATAGGGCTGCTGGTCGATGGTGTAGTCGAGGCTGCCCCCGTTGATCGCGGCCAGGGTCTCCGGCACCAGGTCGAACCCGCCGGCGACCTTGAGGCCCTTGTCGCGCATCGAGTATTTCGCAACGGTCTGGCCCACCGACTGGGTCGACCCGGCGTCCACCGCGAGCATGCCCGCCAGGTTCGGGTGCCCCTGGGCGTACGCGTCGATGATGGACAGCCCCTTGACCACGTCGGCGTTGGTGCCGACCGCCGTGAACTTGAGCGACTTGCCGGAGTCCTTGATCGCCTGCTCCGCGCCGTCGATGCGGGGCTGGATGTTGAGCGCGCCCGGCGTGGCGATGAACGCCACCACCTCGCCGGAGTCGAGACCCGAGTCCAGCGCCCGCAAGCCGAGCTGGCGCCCGGACTCGAACAGCCCCTGACCGATGTAGGCCAGGCGGTTGGTGCCCGGGTCGTCCGGCGCGCCGTCGGCGTTGTAGGAGACGACCGGGATGCCGGCGTCCAGCGCCTGGTCGACCGGGCCCCTGAAGGCGGCCTTGTCGACGACCGCGACCGCGATCCCATCCGCCTTGCCGGAGATCGCGGTGTTGGTGGCGTTCACCATCTCGGCGACGATCGCCTCCTTCGAGCCGATGAACTGGAACTCGCAGTTGAGCAGCGCGCAGGCGTCCTGGGCGCCGTACTGGGTGGGCGTGAAGAACGGGTTGGTGGTGACGTGGTTGATGAACACGAACTTCCACTTCGGCGTGGAGGGGAAGTCGCCGGCGCCCGCCGCCGCGGCGCTGCCGGACGACGGGTTGTCGTTGCCGCAGGCGGCGAGCAGCGCCGAGGCGGCCAGCGTGGCGCTGGCAAGGCCGGTGCCCTTCAGCAGCCGGCGCCGCGTGATCGGGTTGAGTCCCAGCGTGTCGACGGCTTGCTCGACCGCGGGATCGACCTTGGACATGGGGACCTCCTCGTGCGGGCGCTCCACCCGGTCAGTCGTCGGTGGAGAACCGGTAGATGGTGGTCGTGTCGTACTCCTCGCCTGGCCGCAGGACGGTCGACGGGAAGTTGTCATGGTTCGGCGAGTCCGGGTAGTGCTGGGTCTCCAGGGCCAGGCCGTCGCCCTGGCGGTACATCCGGCCGCTGGTGCCGACCAGGGTCCCGTCCAGGAAGTTGCCGGAGTAGAACTGGATGCCCGGCTGGTCGGTGAGGACCTCCAGGACCCGCCCGCTGCTCGGGTCCGTCAGCCGAGCGGCCAGCTCCAGCCCGGAGCCGTGCCGGTCCAGCACCCAGTTGTGGTCGTAGCCCCGGCCGATGAGGAGCTGCGGGTGGCTGTTGCGGATGCGCGCGCCGATGCTGGTGGAGTCGGTGAAGTCCAGCGGCGTGCCGGCCACCGGGGCGATCACGCCGGTGGGGATCAGGGTCGGGTCGACCGGGGTGTAGTGGCTGGCCTTGAGCAGCAGCTCGTGGTCGTTGATGTCGCCGGAGCCCTCACCGGCCAGGTTCCAGTAGGCGTGGTTGGTGAGGTTGACGATGGTGGCGGCGTCGGTGGTCGCCTGGTAGCGCATCCGCAGCGCGTTGCGGTTGTTCAGCGTGTAGGTGACGGTGGTGTCGAGGGCACCCGGGTACTCCTCATCCCCGTCGGGGCTGAGGTAGTGGAACCTGACGCCGACGCTGTCGTGGGTGCGGACCACCTCGGCGTCCCACACAATCTTGTCGAAGCCGACGATCCCGCCGTGCAGGTGGTTGGGGCCGTTGTTCCTGGCCAGCTGGTAGGTGACGCCGTCCAGGGTGAACCTGCCGTTGGCGATGCGGTTGGCGTAGCGGCCGGTGATGCAGCCGAAGTACGGGTTGCCTGGGTTGAGGTAGCCCTCCAGGCTGCTGAACCCGAGGGTGACGTTGGCCCTGCGGCCGCGGCGGTCGGGCACCTTGAGCGACTGGATGGCGCCGCCGTAGGTGATGAGCTTGACCTCCATGCCGCGGCCGTTGGTGAGGGTGTACCGGTGGACGACGGTGCCGTCCGGCATGGTGCCGAAGCGCTCCCGCCTCACGTCGAGGCGACCCGAGGCGTCCGAGGCGGTCACGCCGAGCAGCCCGACGGTCGCCGCCGCCAGCGCGACGGCCACGGCGATCCGTACGGCCCTGCTCCCGATCCCACCTCGAGCGGCGGTGCTGTTCATGGACCCTCCTTTCCGCTGCCCACACGGGCAGGCGTGTCTAGCGGGCTCCTAGCAGATGGTCGATCACCAGTTGGTCGAGTCGTTCGTAGCCCCGACCGTGGCGGGCGGCGGCCTCGGGGTCGAAGCCGTGCTCTTCGCGCAGCTCCTGGAGGGTCTCGCCCGGCCGGAGCGTGGGGGTCGCGAGGTCCGGCACGCCGGCCGCGGCCATGGCTTGGGCGACCTCCGGGTCGGCCCGGAACGCGGCCGCCCGCTCCTTGAGGATCAGGTAGGTGCGCATGCAGCCGCGCGCGAACTCCCAGACCCCGGCGGCGTCCTCGGTCCGGTAGGCGCGGGCGTCGAAGTGGCGCGGCCCCTGGTAGCCGCCGCGCTCCAGGAGGTCCACCAGGAAGAAGGCGCCCTTCTGGTCCTCGGAGCCGAAGCGCAGGTCCTGGTCGTAGCGGGGCCCGCGCTGGGCGTTGAGGTCGATGTGGAACAGCTTGCCGGCCCACAGCGCCTGGGCGACGCCGTGGTGGAAGTTCAGCCCGGCCATGGTCTCGTGGCCGACCTCGGGGTTGAGGCCGACGAGCTGGGGGTGCTCCAGGTGGTCGATGAAGGCCAGCGCATGCCCGATGGTCGGCAGGAAGATGTCGCCGCGGGGCTCGTTCGGCTTCGGCTCGAGCGCGAAGCGGAGGTCGTAGCCGCGGTCGCGGACGTAGCCGCACAGGAGGTCGATCGCCTCCTTGTAGCGGTCCAAGGCGGCCCGCACGTCCTTGGTGTCGGACTCGCAGCCCTCGCGGCCGCCCCAGCAGACGTAGGCCTTGGCGCCGACCTCGGCGGCCACGTCGATGTTGGCGAGCGTCTTGCGGATGGCGTGGCGCCGGACCGCCGGGTCGTTGGCGGTGAACGCGCCCTCGCGGAACACCGGGTGCCGGAACAGGTTGGTGGTGGCCATCGGCACCACCATCCCGGTCTCGTCCAGCGCCCGGGTGAAGCGGTCCAGGGCCTTGGCGCGGTCGGCGGGGCTGCCGTCGGAGCCGGGCGGGAGCAGGTCGTCGTCGTGGAAGGTGACGCCGTAGGCGCCGAGGTCGGAGAGGCGCTGGACGGTCTCGACCGGGTCCAGCCAGGCGCGCACCGGGTCGCCGAAGGGGTCCATGCCCGGATGGCCGACCGTCCACAGCCCGAAGCTGAAGCGGTCGGCCCTGGTCGGCTCGTACCTGGAATCCCCCTGGCTCACGCGGCCACCTCCGTCCAGGTCGAGCCCGCCGCGGCGCTGCGCTGCACCGCGTCGAGCACCTGCTGCACCTGCAGGCCGTCGGCGAACGACGGCACCGGGTCGCTGCCGGCGGCGATCGCCAGCAGCAGGTCGCGCACCTCGTGGGTGAAGGTGTGCTCGTAGCCGATGGTGTGGCCGTCCGGCCACCACGCCCCGGCGTAGGGATGGCCGGCCTTGGTCACCTGGACGGTCCGGAACCCCTGGGTGGCCGGGTCCGCGGCGGCGTCGAACACGCGAAGCTGGTTCAGGGAGCCGAGCTCCCAGACGACGCTGCCGAGCTCGCCGTTGACCTCGACGCTGAGGCCCTCGGCGTGGCCGGTGGCGAAGCGGGTCGCCTCGAAGCTGCCGACCGCGCCGCCGCCGAACCGGGCGATGAACAGCGCGGCGTCGTCGACGGTGACCGGCCCGCGGCCGCCGCCCCCTGGCAGGGGGCGTTCCCGCACGAACGTCTCGGTCAGCCCCGAGACCCCGGCGATGTGGTCACCGACCAGGTACTGGGCGAGGTCGATGGCATGGGCGCCGAGGTCGCCGAGGGCGCCCGACCCGGCCTCCTCGGCTCGCAGCCGCCAGACCAGCGGGAACTCGGGGTCCACCAGGTGGGCGCCCAGGTAGGCCGCACGCACCTGGCGGACGGCGCCGAGCCGGCCGCCGGCGATCAGCTCCCTCGCCAGGGCGACCGCCGGCACCCGCCGGAAGTTGAAGCCGACCATCGCCCTGACACCCGCCGCGGCGGCCCTGCTCGCTGCGGCCGCCATCGCGCGCGCCTCGTCGACGGTGTTGGCCAGCGGCTTCTCGCACAGCACGTGCTTGCCGGCCTCCAGGGCCGCGATCGAGATCTCGGCGTGGCTGGACCCGGGGGTGCAGACGTCGACCAGCTCGACGTCGTCGCGGTCGACCAGGCGCTTCCAGTCCGTCTCCCAGGCGGCCCAGCCCAGCCGTCGCGCTGCCGCGACCACCGCCGCGCGGTCGCGGCCGCAGATGGCGGCCATGCGGGGCGCGAACGGGAGCTCGAAGAAGTGACCGACGGTGCGCCAGGCCTGGGAGTGGGCCCTCCCCATGAACGCGTAGCCGACCATCCCGACGCCGAGCGTCTTCGCAGGCGAGGATGCCTGGGCTGCCGCGTCGCCGGTCATGCCCATGCCCTCCCGTTCCGGCTCCGGCGTTGAGTTTGTCCGTATACTCGACAAACTAAGCAGCCAGGGGCTTCCGTGTCAATGGCCGCAGCGCGTAGAGTATGTTCAGGAGGAAAACTAAGGGGGCTGCGCATGGCTATCGTCGCCGGCGTCGACTGCTCGACGCAGTCCACCAAGGTCGTCGTCTGCGACGCCGACACCGGAGAGGTCCTCGCCCAGCGCTCCGCTCCGCACCCGGAGGGCACCGAGGTCGACCCGGCGGCGTGGTGGCGGGCGCTCGCCGCTCCCCGCGCCGCCCTGCTGGACACCGTGGACGCGCTCGCGGTCGGCGGCCAGCAGCACGGGCTGGTGACGCTCGACGAGGCCGGCGCGGTGGTGCGGCCGGCGCTGCTGTGGAACGACGTCCGCTCGGCGCGGGCCGCGACCGAGCTGGTCGGCGAGCTCGGCGGGCCGGCCGCCTGGGCCGAGGCGGTGGGGTCGGTGCCGGTCGCCAGCTTCACCGTCACCAAGCTGCGCTGGCTGGCCGAGCACGAGCCCGAGCGGGCCAACCGGGTCGCGTCGGTGCTGCTGCCCCACGACTGGCTGACCTGGCGGCTGACCGGCGAGGGCGAGCCGGTGACCGACCGCGGCGACGCGTCGGGCACCGGCTACTGGTCGCCCCGGGGCGGCACCTACCGCACCGACCTGGTCGAGCTGGCCTTCGGCAGGGTGCCGGCGCTGCCGCGGGTGCTGCCGCCGAACGCCGCCGCCGGCCAGACCGGCGAGGGTGCGGTCGTCGGCGCCGGCACCGGCGACAACATGGCGGCCGCCCTCGGCCTCGGCGCGGTCCCCGGCGACGTGGTGGTGTCGATCGGCACCAGCGGCACCGTCTTCGCGGTCCACGACGCGCCGACCGAGGACCCGGCCGGCACGGTGGCCGGGTTCGCCGACGCCACCGGACGGTTCCTGCCGCTGGTGTGCACGCTCAACGCCGCCAGGGTGCTCTCCGGGGTAGCGCGGATGCTCGGCGTGGACCTCGCCACCCTCGACCGGATGGCGCTGGCCGCCCCGGCGGGGGCCGGCGGGCTGGTCCTGCTCCCCTATCTGGACGGCGAGCGGACCCCGAACCTGCCGGACGCCAGCGGGCTGCTGGTGGGCCTGCGGCTGGCCAACATGGAGCCGGAGAACCTCGCCAGGGCCGCCGTGGAGGGCGTGCTGTGCGGGCTCGCGGACGGCCTCGACGCCCTCCGCGACCAGGGCGTCCCGATGCGGAGGGTGCTGCTGGTCGGTGGCGGCAGCCGCTCGGCGGCGGTGCAGGCCGTCGCGCCGCTGCTGCTCGGCGCCCGGGTCGAGGTGCCCGACCCGGCCGAGTACGTCGCCAGGGGGGCGGCCCGCCAGGCGGCGTGGGTGCTGGCCGGGACGGCGGAGCCGCCGTCGTGGGTGCTGGCGGCGACCGCCGCGGGGGTCCCCGGCGATGCGGCCGAGGCGGGCGCCGAGGTGCGGGCCGGCTACGCGGCGGCTCGGGACGGGGCGATGGAGGGGCTCCTGAACCCCGTGACCCCGGTGCCGTCCCCGTGACCGCCCGCGAGGTGCATCCCGGCGGGTCGCCGGCCCGCCAGCACGGGCTGCGCAGCCACAACCTGGCCCTGGTGCTGCAGCACATCGCCGCCAACGAGCCGGTGACGCGGGCGCGCATCGCCCAGGCCACCAGCCTGACCAAGGCGACGGTCTCCAGCCTGGTCGACGACCTGGTGGGCGCCCGCCTGGTGACCGAGCTGGGCCCGGAGGCGCGTGGCGAGATCGGCCGGCCCGGCAGCGCCCTGGCGCTCAACCGCACCGGCTTCGTCGGCGTCGGCCTGGAGATCAACGTCGACTACGTCGCGGTCTGCGTCACCGACCTGGTCGGTCGCGTCCGGTATCTCCGGACCCGGCCGCGGGACAACCGCGGGCAGCCCCCCACCAGGGTGCTGGGGCGGGCGATCCGGATGACCCGGACCGCGATGCAGGCCGCGGAGGCCGAGGGGCTCACGATCGCCGGGCTGGCCGTGGCCGTGCCCGGCCTGGTCGAGACCGAGCAGGGGCTGCTGCACGTCGCCCCCAACCTGGAATGGGTCGACGTGCCCGTCGCCCAGGTCCTGAAGGGCCGCTTCGCTCCCCGCGACCTGACGGTCATGGTCGACAACGAGGCCAACCTGGCCGCGCTCGGTGAGCTCTGGTTCGGCGGCCACGACCGGCTGACCGACTTCGTCCACATCTCCGGCGAGATCGGCGTCGGCGGCGGGATCGTGGTCGGCGGGGAGCTGTTCCGCGGGGCCAGCGGGTTCGCCGGCGAGGTCGGCCACGTCACCGTGCAGCCGGACGGGCCGCGCTGCCGCTGTGGCGCCCGCGGCTGCCTGGAGCAGGTCGCCGGCCAGGAGGCGCTGCTGCGCGCCGCGGGTCTGACCGGCGCGGCCGGCACCAGCATCGGGCAGCCGCGCGGTTCGGTCGCCGAGCTGGTCGCCAGGGCGCGCGCCGGGGAGCCGGGCACGCTGCAGGCGATCGAGTCGGCCGGGCGCGCGCTCGGGATCGGCGTGGCCGCCATGGTCAACGTGGTCGACCCCAGCGCGGTGGTGCTCGGTGGGTTGTACGCCTCCCTGGAGCCGTGGCTGCGCAAGCCGCTGCTGGAGGAGCTGCGGGAACGGGTGATCAGCCAGTCGTGGGCGCCGGTGCGGGTGCTCGCCAGCCGCCTCGGTCCCGACGCCGCGGTGCGCGGCGCCGCCGGCGCGGTGGTCAGGGAGGTCCTGTCCAACCCGACCGCCGTGCGGGCCGCCGGCGCCGGCCCGGTCGTCCCCTGACCCGGCTCAGCCGGTGTTCTGCAGGCCGGCGGCGACGCCGTTGACGGTGAGCAGGACCAGGTCGGCCATCCTGCCGCCGTCGGCGGCGGCCGCGCGCAGCTCGGCCAGGAACCGGACCTGCAGGAACGACAGCGCGTCGACGTAGGGGTTGCGCAGGTCGACGGCGCGGCGCAGGACGGGGCGGTGGCCGAGCAGCCGCTCGGCGCCGGTGACCTCCAGCACCAGCGCCCGGGTGCGCCGGAACTCCTCGCGGATGGCGGCGACCAGGTCGGGCCGGTCGCCGAGCCGCAGGTACGGCTCGGCGACCAGCGGGTCGGCCTTGGCGAGGCTCATCTCGGCGTTCTCGATCAGGGAGCGGAAGAACGGCCATTCCCGGTGCATCGCCTGCAGCGTCGCCGTGCCACCAGGCTGGCCGGCGACGGTCGCCAGCCCGGCGCCGAGCCCGTACCAGCCGGGCAGGTTGCAGCGGTTCTGGCTCCAGGCGAACACCCACGGGATCGCCCGCAGGCCGGCGAGGTCGAAGCCCCCACCGCCGCGGCGGGCCGGGCGGGACCCGAGCTGCAGCAGGCCGAGCTCCCGGATCGGCGTGACCCGGGCGAAGAACTCGGCGAAGCCGTCGCCTTCCACCAGGTCGCGCCAGGCGGCCTCGGAGGCGGCGGCCATGCGGGCGGCGGCCGGCAGGAAGCGGGCCTCTGCGGCCCGCAGCGCGGCCAGCGCCCCGGGGGTGGAGGCGCCCAGGACGGCGTTGGTGACCTGCTCGAGGTGGCGGTGGCCGATGGCGGGGTTGCCGTAGCGGGCGAAGATCACCTCGCCCTGCTCGGTGACCTTGAAGCGCCCGGCGACCGAGCCGGGCGCCTGCCCGCGGACCGCCCGGCCGGCCGGGCCGCCGCCGCGGCCGAGCGCGCCGCCGCGGCCGTGGAACAGGGTGAGATCCACGCCGCGCCTGCCGGCCCAGGCGGCGAGCGCGCCCTGCGCCCGGTACAGGGCCAGGTTGGCGGCGAGGAAGCCGGCGTCCTTGGCCGAGTCGGAGTACCCCAGCATCACCTCCAGGCGCCGGCCGCGCTCCTGGAGCCAGGCCGCCACGCCGGGCAGGGCGACGTAGGCGTCCAGCACCTCCGGCGCCGCCTCCAGGTCGGCCCTCGACTCGAACAGCGGCACCACGTCCAGGGCCAGGCCGCCGGGCACGGCCAGCCGGGCGAGCGCCCGCACCGCGGCCAGGTCGGCGGCGGAGCGGCTGAAGCTGACGACGTACCGCCGGCAGGCGGCGGTCCCGAAGCTTTTCTGTACTTCGGCCATGGCCCGCAGCGTGGCCAGGGTCTCCTCCGCCACCCCACCGGTGGCTCGGGAGTGAGCCGGCCAGCCGTCGGTGGCGAGACGGTCCAGCGCGGCCGCGTCGCCCACGGCGTCCGGTGCCAGCTCGGCCAGCGCCCGCTCGTGCACCGAGGCGTGCTGGCGGACCTCCAGGGAGGCCAGGTGGAAGCCGAACGTCTCCGCCTGCCAGGCGAGTCGCTGCAGCTCCCCGTAGGCGACCCGGGCGGCGCCCGCCGCCGCCAGCGAGCCCTGCACCAGGCGCAGGTCGGCGAGCAGCTCCTCCGCGCCCCGGTAGCCTCCCGCGGGGGGGTCCGGGGGGCTCGAGCCTAGCCCCCCGGACGAACCACCCGCGGGCTCGCCGACCAGGCAGGAGCGGGTCGCGGCCAGCCTCTCGGCGACCAGCAGCAGCTTGCGGCGGTGCGGTTCGTCCGGCGACCGCCGGCGGATCGCCGCCGCCGGCCCGGGGAACGCGGCCTCGTCGCCGGCAAGTGACGCCAACAGCGCCGGCGTGGGTGGCGTCGACGCCGCCGAGACGGTCAGCGAGCGGCCGATGCGCCTGGCCGCGGCCTCCAGGCCACGTAGGACGTGGTCGGCTTGGACCGTCATGGCCGCCGTGGTGGTCGCGGCGGTGACATTGGGGTTGCCGTCGCGGTCGCCGCCGACCCAGCTCCCCCAGCGCAGGTACGGGCGGAAGGGGGGCTGCCGGGTGCCGGCGGCGTCCCCGACCAGGGCCCGCTCCAGGCTGCGGTACACGTCGGGCACGAGCTGGAAGACGGTCGCGTCGAACACCGCCGCGACCGTGCGGACCTCGTCGAGGGGGGTGGGGCGCTCGCGGCGGAGCTGCTCGGTGCGCCACAGGACGGTGATCTCCTCCAGCAGCCGCCGGTGGGTGTCGGCCTCCTCGGCGGCCGACAGCCCCGGGTCGTCGAGCCGGGCGAGCAGGCCGCCGATGCGCAGCAGGGCGTCCACCACCGCCCTTCGCCTGGCCTCGGTGGGATGGGCGGTGAGGACCGGCATCACCTCCAGCCGGTCGAGCAGGGCCGCCAGGCCGGCGTCGCCGCCGGCGGCCCTGACCTCCTGGACGGCGGCCTCGAACGACTCCCGCACCGTGCCGCCGTCGCGGCTGCGCTCCCGCAGGGTGCGCACCCGGTGCTGCTCCTCCGCCAGGTTGACGAGCTGGAAGTAGACGGTGAAGGCGCGGGCCACCAGCTCGGCCCGGTCGAGGTCGAAGGCGGCGACCAGCTCGACCACCTCGGCCCGTGCCGCCTCGCGGTCACTCGGGCTGGCGCCGCGGAGCGCGATGGTGGCGTGACGCAGGCGCTCGACGTCCTCCAGCAGCGCCGGGCCGCCGCTCTCCTCGAGGACCCGGCCGAGCAGGCGGCCGAGCAGCCCGACGTCGCGGCGCAGCGGCGCCGGCATCGCCGCCGGGTCGCGCCGCTCAGCCATCGGCGCGGGAGGCGAGTAGGTCGCGGGCCCGGTCCCTGGCGACCAGGTTGCCCTTGCGTTCGGAGAGCGCCAGCGCCTCCCGCAGCAGCGGCGCCGCCTGCTCCGCCGCCGCGCCCAGGCGCAGCACCCCGGCGTGGTCGAGCAGCGCGTTGGCCTGCATGGTGAGCATGTCGCTCCGCCTGGCCAGCGCGACCGCCTCGGCGGCCAGCCGCTCGGCCTCCTGCTGGCGGCCGCGCCTGGCGAGGATCGCCGCCAGCGGCCCGCGCCGCTCGACCTGCGCGTACAGGTCGTCGCGGAAGGCCAGCTCGCCGCTGAGCTCGGCGAGCCGGAGGGCCTCGTCGTCGCGGCCCTGGGCGCACAGCGCCCTGGCGAGGTTGGCGGCCAGCTCCGATCGCAGGCCGCGCTCCCCCATCCGCTCGAGGATCCCGTAGCCCCAGCGCAGCCGCTCCTCGGCGGCCACCGGGTCGCCGGCCAGCAGCTCGGTCTGGCCGAGGAACTGGCTGCAGATCGCGGCGAACCGGTTGGGCCCGAGCTTGCGGGCGATGGCCACGCTGGCGTCGGCGAGCCCGCGGGCCTCCTCGAAGCGGCCCTGCATGGCGTGGAGGCCGGCGAGGGTGTGCAGCGCGGCCATCTCGACCCGGTAGCTGCCCTCGGCCCCGCGGCGGATCTCCTCGCAGCGGGCGATGGCGTCGGCGACCGGCGTCGGCCCCCAGAACGCCGCCTGCACGCGCGCGTAGGCCAGCCCGGCCTCCAGCCGCTCGTCGCCGGCCACCTTGGCGTGCTCGATGGCGCGCTGGAACTCCTCCTCGGCGGTGCCGATGTGGCAGCGCAGGTAGCTGTCGAGCCCGAGCAGGCGCCAGCCGTGCGCCTGGCCCTGGTGGTCGCCGAGGTCCTCCAGCGCCTCCAGGACCTCGTGCACCTCGGCCCGGAAGCTACTCGGGCCGGAGCTTCGCGAGTCGAGCCGGCCGTGGTCGGTCTGCTCCGGCTCGGTGTCGAGCCGCAGGTCGAGCTTGCCGATGACGGCGCGGGCCCGCAGCCCGGCGTCCCCGCTGCGGTCGGCGGCGGCCAGCGCCTCGTCGAGCACGGCGGCGGCCCGGTCGGGCTCGAGCTTCAGCACCAGCGCCTCGCCCAGCTCGGGCAGCAGGTGCAGCCGGTCGCGGTCGCCGGCCGGCAGCAGGGCGATCGCGCGCTCCAGCAGGTTGACCGCGGCGGGCAGGTCGCCGCGGCCGATCGCCCGCCGCCCGGCGGACGCCAGCCGGCCGGCGGCCCCGGCGGCCAGCTCCCGGCCGCGGGCGTCGACCGGACCGAGCTCGGCGAGCTGCCGGTGGGCCCGCTCCAGGTGCCAGCCCATGACCTCCTCGAGCTCCCGGCCGCGCGCGCCGGCCGTGGAGGCGAGCCAGGCGGCGTAGCGCTCGTGCAGCGCCGCCCTGGTCTGCTTCGGCAGCGACTCGTAGGCGGCGTCGCGGACCAGCAGGTGGCGGAACTGGAGGCCGTCGCGGCCGCCGAGCGAGCCCTCCGACGGGCGCAGGAGCTGCTTGCGGACCAGGGACAGCAGGTGGGCGGGGGCGTCCGACCGCTCCGCCTGGGGCGACAGCGCCAGCACCGCGGAGCGGTCGAAGACCTGCCCCATCACCGACGCCCGGTCCAGCACCGCGCGCTCCTCGGCGGCCAGCCGGTCCAGGCGGGCGGCGAGCACCGCCTGGACGGTCGGGGGGATGGTGGCGGCGGCCAGGTCGTCGGCCACCCAGCGGCCGTCCTCCAGCCGCAGCCGGTCCTCCTCGATCAGCATGGCGAGCAGCTCCTCGAGGAACAGCGGGTTGCCCTCGGCGACCCTGGTGAGGTACCCGGTCGCGGCCGGAGGCAGCGGCGCGTCCCCGGCGAGCTGCTCGACCAGCGTCGCCGCCTCGTCGGCGGCGAGCGGCTCCAGCAGCAGCGTGCTGGCGCTTCGCTGCCCACCGGCCCAGCCCGTCCGCTGCTCCAGCAGCTCCGGCCTGGCGACGGCGACCAGCAGGATCGGCGCGTCCATGGCCAGGGAGACGACCTGCTCGAGCAGGTCGAGCAGGGTGGGCTGCGCCCAATGGAGGTCGTCGACGACCACCACCAGCGGCCGCCGCCGGGCCACCACCTCCAGGCAGCGCCGCACCGCCCAGGCCGAGTCCTCGGCGGGCACCGGCGACGCCTCCAGCCCGATGAGGCGGCCGACGCGCTCGGCGACCTCCGGCCCGTCCTCGGCGCCGGCCAGCAGCTCGTCCAGCTTGGCCCTGGCCTGCTCCGGGGAGTCGGCCGCCTTGATCTCGGCCGCGCGGCGGACGATCTCCGCCACCGGCCAGAAGCTGCTGCCCTCGGCGTCGGACGGGCACTGCCCGAACAGGGCGGTGGCGGCCTCGCCGACGGCGTCGACGGCGGCGGTGACCAGGCGCGTCTTGCCGACGCCCGCGGCGCCGAGCACGGTGAGCAGGTGGCAGCTCGACGTCTGCACGCTGCGCCGGAAGACCAGGTCGAAGAGCTGCAGCTCGGCCTGGCGGCCAACCAGCGGGCCCTGGTGGCGGCGGGCGCGGCCCGGAGCGTCGGGCGAGACGTCGACCAGGCGGAAGGCGGCCACGCTCTGGCTCCCGCCGGCACGATCGCCGGCCACCGTCGGCGCCACCACCAGCGCGTCGCGCGCCAGCCGCCAGGTCCGCCTGTCCAGCAGGACCTGCCCGGGGCCGGCCGCCGCCTGCAGCTTGGTGGCGAGCTGGACCGTCTCGCCCATCACCACCGCGTCCCCGACCATCACCTCGCCGGTGGCGACCCCGATGCGGACCTCCAGGCCAGGCTTGGCCGGCGGAGCGGCAGCCCCGGCGTCGAGCTCGGCGATGGCGTCCTGCATGGCCGCGGCCGCCCGGACCGCCCGCAGGGCGTCGTCCTCGCGGACCACCGGCACCCCGAACGCCGCCACCACCGCGTCGCCGATGAACTTCTGCACCGAGCCGTGGTGGCGCTCCAGCACGGCCCGCATGGCGTCGAAGTAGCGGGCCATGACCAGGCCGAGCGACTCCGGGTCCAGCCGCTCCCCGAGCGCGGTCGAGCCGCTGATGTCGCAGACGACCACGGTCACCACCTTGCGGACGCCGCGCCGCCGCCCGGCGGCCAGCGGCGACCCGCAGGTCGAACAGAAGCGCGCCCGCGCCGGGTTGGCCTCGCCGCAGCTCGCGCAGGTCACGCCGCTCGCGCCATGCCTACGGGGTGTCCTCGCGGCGGCGCCTGGCAACCTCGGCGAGCGCCTGACGGTCGACCCGGTCGCCGGGGACGACCGCCACCCGGCAGCGGGTCACGGCCCGCAGGGTCGCCGTGCGCGTGCCCCCCTCCAGCAGCGCCATCTCGCCCAGGATGGCCCCCGGGCCGACCTCGACCACCGGCTGCCCGTCCTGCTCCACCGCCAGGACCCCGTCGAACAGCAGGAACAGCTCGTCGCCCCGCTCGCCCTGCTCGACGAGGGTCTGGCCGGGCTGCAACTGCCGGAACGGCGGGTTGGACCCGATGATGATGTGGGACAGCTCCCGCTCCAGCGCGCTCTCCACGGCGGTGACGATCGCCGGCGACTCCTGGTCGCCCCACGGGTTCCGCTCGCCGAACGACTCCCGGTACCAGGTGTCGAAGTCGATGTAACCGGTCTTGGCCGCCAGCTTGCCGCTGTGGTCGTAGAGCCAGTGCCGCGGGAACGAGCTGGCCCCGACGACCTCGAAGTCCGAGGAGCCGTCGGCGCGGACGGTGAGCGCCAGGGTCGACCACACCACCGGCCCGGCGACCTTCACGAACGGCCGGCGGCGGACGCGCCGCGGCGACGGCATGCCGGGGCGCCCCCCGGCCGTCTGGGTGAAGCGGACGAAGTCCTCCCCAAATTCCGGCTCGCCCTGGAGGTCCGGGAAGGCGATCCCGCAGAAGGTCAGGTTCAGGCCGCCGACCCGCATCCTGGTGTGGCCCATGTGGCCACGCCCCGAGTAGCCGTGCCCGGTGATCCGCCCGTCGTCGACCTCGATCCAGGCCCGCAGCTCGTTGGCGAAGCGGATGGCGCTGGAGGCGATCAGCTCGTCGAGGTCGGTGAGCACGTCGGGCGGCGGCAGGTCGTAGTGGGCGACCCCCATCTCGAACGGCATCTTGACGACCCCCTCGATCGCCTTCATCGGGATCCAGGAGATCGAGGTGACCGAGGACTCCCATCGCATGCGCATCGCACCTCCCCGGGCCGACCAGGCCCGTGCCGCCTCCATGAAAGCACGGTCCGCGGGCAGGCCGCCGCTCCCGACGCCGCCGGCTAGGCCATGGCGTCGCGGTCGGCGCCGACACCGGCCTCCGTCCAGGCCAGCACCGTCCCGAGCTCGCCGCCGGCCGCCCGGTCGGCGAGCTGGAGCGCGCCACCCGCAGCCGCACGGTTGAACTCCTCAATCGCCAGGTCCGTAGCCTGGTGCTCAGCGTCGGACTGGGGCGGCCGCAGATGGATCTGCCCTGCTCAGGTGGGTGCCTCGTCAATCCAGGCAGATCGCGAAGGTCCCGTCGGATCGTCTGGATGATCAGGCAAGTCAGGCAGCCGGCAGTCGGTGGGTCCCGCGGGGCCCACACGGTTCCCTCCAGGCAACCGGGGCACGGGTTATGTGCCAGCTTCGCGCGCTACTCCTGGTTGGTCCATCATGTCCAGGGCCACAGGGACAGCGCCCAGGCAACCGTCGGAACCAGCGGACGAAGGAGAGCCGGCATGACCGAAACCGCCACCCAGATCCCCGGGTACATCCCTGGGACCTACAAACTCGACCCCGGCCACTCCGACATCGCCTTCACCGTCCGCCACATGATGGTCAGCAAGGTCCGCGGCCACTTCACCAAGGTCGAGGGCGACATCGTGCTCGCCCCCAACCCGCTGGACTCCTCCGCCACCGCCACCATCGACCCCAACTCGATCGACTCCAACAACCCCACGCGCGACGACGACCTGCGCTCGGCCAACTTCTTCGAGGTCGACAAGTACCCGACGATCAACTACCGCTCGACCGGCCTGCGCCACACCGAGGACGGCTTCGACCTCGACGGTGAGCTGACCATCCACGGGGTGACCCGGCCGGTGACGCTGGCCCTGGACGTGCACGGGTTCACCAAGGATCCCTACGGCGGCTTCCGGGCCGGGTTCTCGGCCACCGGCGAGATCGACCGCAAGGACTTCAACATCACCACCAACATCCCCATGGACGGCGGCGGCGTGGTGATCGGCGACACCATCCAGCTGTTCATCGAGGTGGAGGCGATCCTGCAGCCACCGGCCGAGGCATAACGCCTCGGCCGTGTCCCTCGGCCGAACGGTCCACGCGATGATCTCCCGCGAACGGTCCGGCCCCGACCGCGTCGACCGTCTTGGTCCTGGCGACGACGTGAAGGTCGAGTGGCCGAGCGCACGCTTCGACCATCCTGCGTGTGCCGACGCGGCCCGCCGGTTGGCTATCGATCGGCTGCGATGGCAGCCTGGAGCCGATCCAGAAATGGGACCTGCGCCGCCTTCAGCTTGCGACGCGCCTGGTTGAGGTTGAACCATTCGACGCGGTCGATCTCGGGGAAGGTCGCCACCCGCCCCGACCGGGGCGGCCACTCCAGCTGGTAGGTATTGCTGACCGCGGTCGCGGCGTCGAGGTCGCCCCGGGCCGCCCACGCCAGCACGAGCTTCCCCGACTTCTGCCGGATCTCACCGAGCTCGATGACGGGGGTATCGGGGAGCTGGTAGCCGGTTTCCTCGGCGAACTCCCGGCGAGCGACCGCAATCAGTTCCTCCCCCTCCTGGACCTCGCCCTTGGGGATCGTCCAGTGACCCAGGTCCTTGTGCACCCACTGCGGACCACCCTGGTGCGCCAGCAGCACCTCCAGGCGATCGTCGTGGCGGCGCCACAGCAGGATGCCGGCGCTGGTTCGCCCGGACTTGTCGGTCGTCACCGCCACCTCCTGGGCCGTTGCGTCCGCGTGGCCGCGGCGCGTCGGGCCCAAAGGTCACGGTACCTCCTGACCCGCGCTTGCACCGCGGTCGCCCGGCCCGGCTGGGAGGCGGGCGGCACACCGACGTTGCGAAGCGGGGCGGGTAACGCCCTCATATGGGTTCGGGTCTTGGGCTGACAGACTGAGCGGTCTTGATGCGCGCTGTTGCAGTATTCCCGCATGGGATCGTCTGGAGAGGCTGAGGCTGAGGCCGGGAGCCGGCGGGAAACCGCCACCGGGGGCGAGCAGCAGCGTCTGCTGCAGCAGTGGGGACTGCAGTCCGCGCCAGCAGAGCGGGTCAGGCCACAGGAATCCAGGCCGCCCAGGGGAGCCGTCGTCGGTGAGGCGCTGGTGTTGACCGCCCGCGAGCTGCGCCTTGTGCTCACGCTGCTGCTGGTGATGTTCATGACCGGCGAGGCCTGGCGCTACGTGGGCGCGCTGACTGGCCCGCGACTGCTGGTCCTGATCGCCGGGCCGGTCCTCGCCGCCTTCGCGCTGATCGGGGTGGGGCTTGGACGCCAACTCCGCCCAGCCAGAACGGTTCGTATGCCCGGCACCGCCAAGGGCGAGCCAGCCCCCGCCGTGGTCGCGCCGCGCGTCGCGCATCGTCGCCTTGTGGCCCGCGCTCGAGTGCGGGTGTGGCTGGAGACCGTGTCGGTGAGCATCGCGGTCGCCGGGTTGTTCGGGTTCCTCGGTGTGGCCACGGTGGATGCTGAACTGACCCGCGAGTGGTCCGGCCAGGCCTCCGTCCAGATACTTCAGTCCATCAGGATCCTCGGGGAGGAGATGGTGGTCAGCGCGGCCCTGCTGCAGGTGGCGGGCTTCCTGGGAGCCCTGGCGGCGCTGATGTTCGCCCTCGAGGTCCTGGTCGACGAGCAGTCCCGCCAGGAGCTCATCGATGACCTCCTGGAGGGCTACAACCGGGCGGTCACGGTCTGGGCAGCCGACGAGGCCGGCTCGGCACCGGTGCAGCGTGAAGGATGATCAAAGCGGCAAGCAAGGCGAGGTCGGATTCGAACCGACGACCTTCCGATCATGGGTCACAGGGCACCTGTCCAGCAGGTACTGACGCCGGGCGTTCTGGCTGGTCACGTCGGCGGGGTCGTCCGTGGAGGCTGGTCCTGACCGGCGGTGTTCCGCCGGGTAGCATGCCCAAGGAAATGACCACAACCTGCAACCCGCGCCGCGCAGGTGGGAGAGGAGGATCGGTGATTCTGCTGTTCATCCTGGTGTGGGGCATGTTCGCCGGCTGGATCGCGCACCTGCTCCTGGCCCGCAACCAGCCGATCGACTGGGCCGAGCTGCTGGTCGTCGGCCTGGCCGGATCGTTCGTCGGGGGGTTGCTGAGCAGTCTGCTCAGTGGGGACGGGCTGGCGCTGCGGCCGAGCGGCATCATCGGCTCGATCGTCGGCGCGGTGGTGCTGCTGGCGGCCTGGCGGGCCATCCGGCCCACCCCGCGCCGCCGGACCAGATAGCTCGGCCGCATCGAGCCAGTGGAGTTGCCCCGGTTGGTGGACAGGTTTGGTCGTCCCCGAGACCGGGGCCGCGCTCCAGGGGTGGCCCCGGTGAGGGAGCGGGGGACCACCGCGAAGGAGCAGTCATGACCGACCCGGCCGTCGCCCACCGGCGCGGCAGGACGCCCCTGCGGCGGCGGATGGAGCCGCGCGACCGCGACGAGCTGGACCGTTCGGCGACGCCGCTGGAGCTGTTGTTCGACCTGTGCTTTGTGGTGGCGGTGGCGCAGGCGGCCGACCGGTTGCACCACGCCCTGGTCCAGGGGCAGATCGCCGATGGGGTGGTCAGTTACGGATCGGTCTTCTTCGCGATCTGGTGGGCGTGGATGAACTTCACCTGGTTCGCGTCGGCCTACGACACCGACGACGTGGTCTACCGGCTGCTCACGCTGCTCCAGATCGGTGGGGTGCTGCTGCTGGCCGCCGGGGTGGCGGACGGCTTCGACCGCCAGGACTTCACCATCGTCACCATCGGCTATGTGCTCATGCGGGTGGCGATGGTGACCCAGTGGCTGCGGGTGGCCCACGACCACCCGGCCGGGCGCACCACCGCGCTGCGGTACGCGGCCGGCATCGCCGTCCTCCAGGTGGGATGGATCTCGCTGCTGGCAATGCCCTTGTCATGGCGAGGACCCGGCTTCCTGCTGCTGGCCGCGGGCGAGCTGGCTGTGCCGGTCTGGGCCGAGCGATCCACCCGGCCCACCGCCTGGCATCCTGACCACATCGCCGAACGCTACGGTCTGTTCACCCTCATCGTGCTCGGTGAGTGCGTGCTGGCGGCGACCACCACCGTGCAGGCCGCCGTCAGAACCGGCGGCCTGTCGGCGTCCCTTGCCGTGGTCGCCGCCGGTGGGCTGGTGCTGCTGTTCGCCATGTGGTGGGCCTACTTCGACCGCCCCGCCGCCGAGGGGCTGCGCACGTCGCCCCGGTCGGCGTTCGCCTGGGGGTACTGGCACCTGCTGGTGTTCGCCTCCCTGGCCGCGGTCGGGGCCGGGCTCCAGGTCGTCGCCGAGACCGTCGACCATCACACCCGCCTGTCGGGCCAGGCCGCCGCAATGACGCTGGCCGTGCCGGTCGCGCTGTTCCTGGTCATCCTCGGGCTGCTGCACAGCTGGGTCTACCGCTACCGCAGCGAGCGAGCCGTTGCCCGCTTCTCGGTGACCGCCGTGCTGGTCGTGGTGGCCGCGGTCGCCACCCCACCGCTCCCGCTGGCCCTCACCATCGCGCTGATCGGACTGATCGCCGCCGGCCTTGTTGCGGCCGACATCGTCCGCCCACCGCGGCGCAGACCCTGAGCGCCTCCGCGATCGTCCTCCGAGAGCAGGACCACGTGGCCGCCCCCGACCCGCGGCGTCGCCGGTTCGTCGATGCGACCCACCTTCCCCCGCGGGCCGCGGCGTCGGGAACCGGCACGCCAGCCAGGGGGAGGGTCAGGCCGCGTCGCCGGTCTCGGGGCGGGCGCCTTCCTGGCCGGCCGCCGGTGTCTCGCAGCAGCAGCACGTCCAGTGGCTGCTCGGCAGCAGCGGACAGCGTTCGGCCGCGACCACCGGCCGGCTGCAGAACACGCAGCGAGCCGGCGCGACGGGAAGTGCAGGTGAATCGCTCATGGGTCCAGATCGTCCTCGGTGCCGCTCACGTCTGAATAACGTTCGCCGCACGACCGCCCAACGGATGGGTCCAGCCAGCGCGCCTACGCCCCCCGCCGCAGCCGCCGGCCACCCGCTGCCACAACGGGCGTAGGCCAAGAGCCGCCCCGGAGCCGACGCCGCGGGGACGGCGCGGCGCGACCATCGGAGGGTCAGCGCAGCACCGACCCGACACGGAGGCTCCGACCCATGACCGAGGCACACGCCACCACCATCCCCCTCCCCCGCGCCAGCGGGGGCAGCGTCCTGGTCCCCATCGACGTCGACGCCGCGGTCGACGGCGCCCGGATGCTGGTCGCCCTGCACGAGCGCGTCGAGCGTCAGTTCGACGCCTACGAGACCGCCGAGGGCAGCCACACCGCCCAGCACCAGGCCGTCGGCGCCATCACCAAGGCCCTCGCCACCCACGTCGCCGTCGAGGACGAGCTGCTGTACCCGGCGGTGCGGGCCCACACCGGCCGCCACGACGGCGAGATCAACCGCCAGCTCCAGCAGGACCATCTGCTGGACCTGCTGCTGGTCGAGCTGGGCGGCATGGTCCCGGGCGACCGCGGCTACGACGCCAAGGTGCGGGTGCTGATGCAGGTGTTCCGCCAGCACGCGCGCGACGCCGAGGCGCTGCTGGTCCCGGAGCTGCGGCGCCGCCTGGGCCCGGCCGAGCGGGAGACGCTGGGCCGGCGGCTGCTGGAGCGTGTCGGCCAGCTCGAGGGCCGGCCGCGGCGGGGGTGGTGAGCATGCGGACCGCCCTGCGCCTGCTGGTGCCGCTGCTCGCCGCCGCCGTCCTGGCCGCCTGCTCGCCGGCCGGCGGCGACCCCGCCGACGCCACCCTGGTGAAGACCAGCGAGGTGGTCGCCAAGGACAACCGCTTCGACCCGGTGGCCGTGGAGGTCCCGGCGGGCACGAGCGTGACCTGGTCGTTCCAGGATGGCGGGACGCTGCACGACGTCACCGGCGAGGGCTGGAAGTCGGGCGACCCGCGATCCAAGGGCACCTTCCGCCACACCTTCGACCGGCCGGGCACCTACGACTACCGCTGCACCCTCCACCCCGGCATGGACGGCCGGGTGGTGGTCACACGGTGATGACGACTTTCCCCCGGGCGTGACCCTCCTCCAGATACCGGATGGCTTCAGGCGTTTCGCCCAGCGAATACGTCCGGTCGATCACCGGCGAGACCTTGCCCGCCTCGATGAGCTCCTTCAGGACCCGCAGGTCCTCCCCGCTTCGTTTCGCCTCGAACGAGACGAGCCGCTGGCCCACGAACGGGGACAGCACGACCGCCTTGATGATCCGATCGATGGGCCCGATCCAGCGACCGTCCGATTCTCCGCTGCTCAGGAGCAGCGTTCCCTTGGAGGTGAGCGCACGCCTGCAGTCCGACGGCGAGCGGGTCCCCGCCAACTGGAGGATGAGATCGTAGCGCTGCCCGCTCCGGGTGAAGTCCTCTTGGGTGTAGTCGATGACGTGGTCCGCACCGATCGAGCGGACCATGTCCACGTTCCTGGTGCTGCACACGCCTGTCACCTCCGCGCCGAACGACTTGGCGATCTGCACGGCGAAGGTGCCAACGCCCCCCGACGCACCGATGATCAGGAGCTTCTGCCCTGGCTGGATCCGTCCGTGATCGCGCAGGCCCTGCAGGGCGGTCAACGCGGCCAGCGGTACGGCCGCCGCCTGCTCGAAGGTCAGGTTGGCCGGTTTCAGTCCCAGGAAGTCTTCCGGGACACATGTGTACTCGGCAAAGCCACCCGCGAGGACATGGGCGAAGACCTCATCACCCGGGCGAAACCGCGTCACGTTCTTGCCGACCGCCTCGACCCGCCCTGCCATATCGCTACCAAGAAGGCTGCTCGTTGGTCTGCGCAGCCCGAATCGCAGACGCATGATGGACGGCAGGCCCCTCATGAGGTGCCAGTCACGCGGATTGGCGGAAGCTGCGCGGACGCGGACCAGCACTTCGTCGTCGTTCACTACGGGTTCATCGACCTCTTGGAACTCGAGGACATCAGGTGAGCCGTACGTGTGATAGGTGATCGCCTTCAACCTGCTCTCCCTTCGGTCAGACCGAGGCCGGAACGTGCTCGGCCGAGGTTGGAACGTGGTCGACTCGCCGTGGCACATCCAGGCCCTTCACCAACAGCAAGAGGATCAGCGACACCTCAGCGAGCACGGACGGCAGATGTTGTCGGCGGTCGCGGCCGCATCCCCCGGCACGTTGACACTGGAGCGAACGTAGAGCTCGCTGAAGCCGCCACACACGGCGACGATCAGGTACAGAAGCCCCGCGATCCTCGCAAGCCCCTTCTCCGACGTCATGATCTGATCTCCTTTCTGCCCGGCGCTAGGGGTGTACGCTGTACACTCACGTGGGGGCACTGTAGGTGTACGCCGTACACTTGTCAAGAGGGGGTCGGTGAAGATGGCCACGCAGGTCGACGTCGGCGCACAGCCCCGCGTGCCCTTGAGCAGGGAGCGGGTTCTGGGCGCCGCGGTCGCCCTGGCCGATGACGGCGGTGTCGACGCGCTCAGCATGCGCAAGCTCGCTCAGGAGCTCGGCGTCGTGCCGATGGCGCTGTACAAGCACGTGTCCAACAAGGACGAGCTGCTTGACGGCATGGTCGACGTCGTCGTCGGCGAGATCGATCCTCCCCCCAGCGGGACCGACTGGAAGACGACCATCCGGCAGCGGGTGCTCTCGGCCCGCAGCGCGCTCCTCCGCCACCCCTGGGCGTCCCAGGTCATCGAGTCGCGGACCGATCCGACTCCTACGGTGCTCGAATACATGGATTCGATGGTCGGGATCTTCCGGGCCGGGGGCTTCTCGATCGACCTGACCCATCACGCGATGCACGCCATGGGCAGCCGCCTGCTGGGGTTCACCCAGGAGCTGTTCGACGACTCGGTGGACCTCGATCCAGCGGCGACCGCGGTCATGGTCCAGCAGATGGCCGGCAAGTACCCCCACATCATCGAGATGCTCGTAGCGATCACCCACGACGAAGCGTCCGTCGTCGGTCAAGGTTGCGATGATCAGTTCGAGTTCGAGTTCGCTCTTGACCTGATGCTGGACGGCCTCGAGCGGCTCCGGGACACGGCGTGATCCGCCGGAAACCCCGTGGTTTCCCGGATGCTGGCCGGCGCCCGACCTCCTAGTCTGCGACGAGACCGAGGAGGGTGGTATGGAGGAGCCGGACTGGAAGGGGTCGTTGGGCCAGGCGTTCGACCATGCGCTGGCGTATCTGGAGGGTCTGCCAGCGCGTTCGGTGACCAGTCGCGCGAGCCTTGCGGAGCTGCGGGCGGCGCTCGGCGGGCCGCTGCCGGAGCAGCCGCTGGAGCCCCGCGAGGTGATCGCGACGCTGGCCACGGCCGCCGAACCGGGCGTGGTGGCGTCGTCCAGCGGCCGCTTCTTCGGGTTCGTGATCGGCGGCGCCACCCCGGCGGCGCTGGCGGCCGACTGGCTCACCTCGGTCTGGGACCAGAACGCCGGCCTGTACATCCTCGGGCCGGCCGCCGGTGTGGTCGAGGAGGTGGCCGGCGGCTGGTTGGCTGAGCTGCTCGGCCTGCCCGCGGGGGTGTCGGTGGGGTTCGTGACCGGTGCGCAGATGGCCAACTTCAGCGCGCTGGCCATCGCCGTGCGCGAGGTGCTGCGTCGCGCCGGCTGGGACGTGGAGTCGGACGGGCTCTGGGGGGCGCCGCGGCTGCGGGTGCTCGCCGGCCAGGGGCGCCACGGCAGCATCGACCGGGCACTGCGGTTCCTCGGCGTGGGTGGCGCGGCCATCGTCCCGGTGGACTCCGACGACCAGGGCCGCATGCGGACGGCGGCGCTGCGGTCGGCGCTCGACCAGGGAAGTGGGCCGGCGATCGTGTGCGCGCAGGTCGGCAACGTCAACAGCGGCGCGGTGGACCCGGTCGGGGAGATCTGCGAGGTCGCGCACCAGCATGGCGCGTGGGTGCACGTCGACGGCGCCTTCGGGATGTGGGCCGCGGCCAGCCCGCGGCTGCGGCCGCTGGTGACCGGGATGGAGCGGGCCGACTCGTGGGCGACCGACGCGCACAAGTGGCTCAACGTGCCCTACGACTCCGGCCTGGTCTTCTGCGCCCACCCCGAGGCGCACCGGGCCGCGATGGGGATACGGGCCGGCTACCTCATCCACGGCACCGGCGACGAACGCGACGCGCTCGACTACAACCCCGAGTTCTCCCGGCGCGCCCGCGGGTTCGCGGTCTACGCGGCGATCCGCGCGCTCGGCCGCGAGGGCGTCGCCGCGCTGGTGGAGCGCTGCTGTGGGCTGGCGCGCCGCTTCGCCGAGCGGCTGGCCGCCGCCGACGGCGTCGAGGTGCTCAACGAGGTGGTGCTCAACCAGGTGCTGGTGCGGTTCCGCGCCGCCGACGGCGACCACGACGCCCACACCCGCCGGGTGGTCGAGCGGGTGCAGCAGGACGGCACCTGCTGGATGAGCGGCACCACCTGGCGGGGCAGGGCGGCGATGCGGATCTCGGTGTCGAACTGGTCGACCGACGAGGCCGACGTGGACCGGTCGGTGGCGGCGATCCTCCGCTGCGCCACAGAATGACGCGTGGACGACCAGCTAAAGAAGGCTGCGCATCACCACGACGTCCGACCTGATCGCCTTCAGGGATCCCGTGGTCTTGGTGATGCGCAGCCTTCTTTAATCGGCCGGGAGCGCGAACAAGCGCAGGTGCGGGCCTGGGTGGCGGAGGCGCTGGCCGGTCGTGGGTCGCTGGTCCTGCTCGCCGGCGAGGCCGGGGTCGGCAAGACCACCCTTGCGCGTCGGATGCTGGCCGGCTCCGGCCTCGACGTCTGGGAGGGCTTCGGGGTTCAGGGAGGCACCGCCGCGTTCGGGCCGATCGTGGAGGTGCTGCGGTCGCGCCTGCGCTCGGAGGGCGCCGGACGGCTCATCGAGGGGCCGCTCGCCGCGCACCTGGCGCTGCTGCTCCCGGAGCTCGGCCCCGCCGCGCCCGAGGGCGACCGCGCGACGCTGTTCGAGGCGATCCGCCAGGCGCTGGCGGCGATCGCGGCGCGGCATCCGGCGGCGCTGTTCCTTGACGACCTGCAGTGGGCCGACGACGCGACCCTCGAGTTGCTGCCCGCGCTGGCCCGTTCGGTGGACGAGCTGCCGCTGCTGCTGCTCGGGGCCTTCCGCAGCGACGAGCTACCCAGGGGCCACCCGATCCGGCGCATGCGCAGCGAGCTGCGCCGCGCGGGCCATCTTCGGCAGGTCGCGGTCGAGCCCCTCGGGGCCGAGGCCACCGCCACGCTGCTGGAGCGGACTCTTGGCGCGGCCGCGCCCTCCCTGCACCGCGCCGTGTTCGACCGGACCGACGGCGTTCCCTTCTTCGTCAACGAGCTCGGGTCGGCGCTGGCGGCCAGCGGGCGGCTCGAGTCGGGCCCGTCCGGGCTGGGGCTGCTGGAGGGCGAGGACGTTCCGCTCCCCGACAGCGTGCGGGACGCCGTGCTGCTGCGGGCGGCCGGCCTGTCCGGCGACGCTCGCGCCGCGGTCATGGCGGCGGCCGTCGCCGGGCAGACGTTCGATCCCGAGCTGGTGACGGCCGTCACCGGGTTGGACGAATGGCCAGACGAGCTGCTTCGTCGCGGCATCGTGACCGAGGCAGCCCCCGGGCGCATGGCGTTCCGGCACGCCCTGGTCCGCGACGCCTTCTACGGAGAGATCCCCTGGACACGGCGTGTCACCCTGCACCGGGCCGTGGCGCAGCGGCTGGAGGCCGAGGGCGCCGCCGCCGTGATGGTCGCCGAGCACTGGGCACTGGGTCGGCGGCCCGATCGGGCGCGGGCGTCGTTGCTGGGGGCGTCGGAGGCGTTCGGCGCCGTGCACGCGTACCGGGACGCGGAGCGGACCATCCGCCGAGCGCTGGAGCTCTGGCCGGAGGAGCGCGACGAGCGCGCCCGCCTGGACGTCCTGGAGCGCCTCGCCCGCTGCGCCGAGCTCGCCGGCGACCTCGCGGAGGCCATCACGGCCTGGCGTGAGGTCGCCGACGGGCGCAGGCGGGAGGGCGATCCGCTCCGCCTCGGGACGGCCCACCGCCGGCTGGCCGCCGCGCTGGAGCTGCAGGGCCGCTGGCAGGAGGCGCTGGCGAGCAGGGAGCAGGCCGCCGCCGCCTTCACCAGCGGCGGTCTCCCGGCGGACGCCGCCGCGGAGCGCCTGGCGGCGGCGGCCCATCTCAGGTCGGCCGCGAGCTTCCGGGCGGCGCTGAGCCTGCTGGAGACCGCCGGGCAGCAGGCGCGCCTGGCGGGACGGGTCGACCTCCAGGCGCGGATCCTCGGCCACGAGGGCAACTGCCGCGCGAGGATGGGCGAAGGTCACGAGGCGGTGGAGCTGGTCCGGGCCGGCCTGGCGATGGCGCTGGAGCACGGCCTCGCCGGGCCGGCGGCCGAGATCTACCAGCGGCTGGCCGACGCGCTCGAGCACACCGGGGACTACGCAGCCGCCAAGGAGACCTACGACGAGGCGTTCGGCTTCTGCGCCGCGAACGCCCTGGAGCCCACCGCGCAGCTCTGCCTGGCCTGCCTGACCGCCGTCCTGCGGCAATCGGGCGACTGGGACCGCGCCGTCGCGCTCTGCCGGCAGGTCATCGCCTCGTCCGAAGCGAGCCTCCATGCGCGAGCCGTCGCCACCGGCACGCTCGGCTCGATCCTCGGCCTCCGCGGTCAGGCCAGGCGAGCTCGGCCGCCGCTTCTGGAGTCCCTCACCCTGGCTCGCCGGATCGAGCTGGCCGCGATGGAGCTGCTCGCGACCTGGGGGCTCGCCATCGTGGACCAGACCGAGGGCGCGACCGAGTCGGCGGCCGGTCATTGCTGGTCGATCGTGGAGCGTTGGAAGCAGACCGAGGACCGGCACTACGCGGTCTCGCCGCTTCGCTGGGCGACGACCTTCTTCGCCGAGTCGGGGGACGGCGCCGGGGCGCGGACGTGCGCGGCGGCGCTGGCGCAGATCGCCACCGACGCCGGCCAGGACGAGGCCATGGCCGCGCTGTCGCACGCGCTGGGCGAGACGGCGCTCCTGGACGGGAGCGCCGAGCAGGCGGCCGGCCAGTTCGCTCGGGCGCTCGCGTTGCTGCGGGGCGTCGACGCTCCCTTCGACCGGGCGGAGTCGGAGCGCCGCGCCGCCGCGGCCCTCGCCATGATCGGCAGGCGTGAGGAGGCCGTGGAGCACCTCGTCGCCGCCCACCGCACGGCACGGCGGCTGGGCGCCAGACCGCTGATGGAACGGGTGGCCGACAGCCTCACCGCGCTCGGCGAGCGAGCCGAGCGGCGTCTGGGGAACAGCAGCCTGACCCGCCGTGAGGTCGAGGTCGTCCGGCTGGTCGCCATGGGGCACACCAACCGGGAGATCGCACGAGAGCTGTTCCTCAGCCCACGGACCGTGGAGATGCACGTCGGCAGCATCCTCCTGAAGCTCGACTGCCGCTCCCGGGCCGACGCGGCCCGCCGTGCCAGCGAGCTCGGCCTGCTGGTCCCGTGATCCTGGCGGTGCCGTGAGGGTTCGGTTAGGCGGGCGGCGGACAGTCCTCGCGGACCCAGGAGCAGTCGAGGACGGCGACCATGCAGCAGCCTGAGCAGGCCCGGTCCGGCGGCCCCCGGCCGGTACCGATGGCGCTGCCTGGCCCGCTGCGGCACCTATGGGCGCTGGCGGTGGCGATCACCGAGGACGCCGCCGAGCTGGCCGCGACCCGCGCGGTCGGGAGCTGGCGCGCCAGCGCCTACCTGTACGCCGCGGCCGACGGCGCCTGGGGGTCGGATGGCGCCGGTGGCCCTGGGGGCTGGCGCACCGACCGGAGCGGCGCGGGCGGCGAGTTCCGGCTCGCCGTGCTGCTCGCCGAGGCCGCCACGGCCCGGTTCGTTGCCGGCGACGGGTACCTGAGCGGCCGACAGCTCGCCGCGGACCTGCGGCGCGGCGCCGCCTGGCTGGCCACGGGCGCCCTGCTCCCCCAGGCGGGGCGCCCCCGCTGAGCCGTGCTGGGGCTCAGCGGGGTGGACGCGCGTTGGGGCGGGCGGCGCCCTGGTGCAGCGCGGGCGGGAGGGCGCCCTCGGGGTCGAACCGACGGGCCTGCTCGGCGACGAAGGCGGCGGCGGCGTCCTGGAGCGCGATCCGCAGGGCGACCGCGGTGACCGCCTGGGCGACCGGGGCGAGCCGCCGCAGGGCATCTGTCACCATGTCGACATGGTCGGCGGGCATGCCGGCCTCGACGAATGGGCGCCAGACGTGCCGCTCGAAGACGCCGACGAAGCGGCGGGCGCTGGACGCGGTCGAGGCGAGCAGCGCCTCCCACTCGTCCAGGATCTCGTCGAGGTCGACGCCGAGGGCGGCGAGCTGGGCGCCGAACTCCAGGAACTCCGCGTCGCAGGTGACCGAGCCGTCGTCCACGGTGACGAGCCCCAGGCGCACGGTCCGCTGCAGGATGTCGGGGGTGAGCCGCTGCCCGGCGAACCGGGCCGTGAGCTGCTCCAGCGGCAGCCGCGCCGGTGGCGACCCGGCGGCGACCACGATCCCCTCGGTGTCGAGCCCGAGCAGGTCGTCGAGGGTCTGCCCTGCCTGCCACGTCTCGATGAGGTGCTTGATGCCCGCCAGGGAGAAGCCGCGCTGGCGGAGCTGGCCGATGAGCCGCAGGCGGGCCAGGTGGCCGTCGTCGTAGATGCCGACCCTGCCCTCCCGGCGTGGTCGCGGCAGCAGGCCCTTGGTCTGGTAGAGCCGGATGGTCGACGAGGGCAGCCCGGCCCGCCGCGCGAGCTCGTCGACGGTCATCCGCTCGGCTACCGATCCCCCGCTCATGCGGACATCGTAGCCGCCTGTCAAGCGATCACTGTAGGAGTGAACGTTGCAACGGTGACGGCGCCGAACGCTCGCTATCCGCCGCCCGGCGCTCGCCACATCGTCCACAGGTGCGGCCCCTCCTTAACGGTTCCCTGCTTCACGTCCGGGCGCGATCGGGTGGCTGCGGCAGCGTTGCGGTGGGTTCGCCGTCGGGCACGCGCGACGCGATCTGCTCGGCGAGGTACTCGGCGTTCCGCCGACCCCGCCGAGCAGCGAGGAGGTGAACCCGTACAGGAAGAACAGCCCCACGAAGTACAGGCCGGGCTCGCCCTCCACCACTCTCTCCGGCGAGGCGGCCGTCGCGGATCTCGCCCACAGGTCGCCCGGCGCATCGCTGGCACCTTACCGCCTCATCGCCAGCGGGGGTCACGGTCGCGGACGCGGCGTGCTAGAGTTCGAACGTACGTTCGATCCAGGAGGGTCGCATGTCCGCGGACGCCGACCACGAGGTCATCGACAGCCCCGAGGCCCTCTTCCGTCACCTGTACGAGGCGCACCACGTCGAGGAGGCGCTCGACCTCGACCCGGCGAGCGCGCCGGTGCACTTCTGGCTGCGCCGGCACGCCGAGCTGGAGCGCGAGGCGCGGACCGCCGGCCGGCAGGCCGACCCGGTCCCCAAGACCCCTCCCGATCCACCGGGGCCCGTCCCACCGGGGCACCCCCTTGGGGTTCCCCGGACCCCTCCGGCCGGGCGGGACGGGCGGCGCCCCGCCGGCTTCGGCGACCCGCTGGTCGAGGCGGTCGCCAGGGCGCTGGCCGGGCGCGGCCACGACGAGGCGGCGGTCCGCGGCGCCATCCGCGCGTATGCGAGCCCCGGCGGCGGGCGGACCGGCGAGGCCGCCGTCCGCGGCGACTTCGTCGAGCCGATGCTGCGGGCCGCCGCCAAGCGCCTCCTCGGCGCCGCCGATGGCGCCAGCCAACCGGCGCGCGCCGCCCACGCCCCAGCGAACCGGCCGGAGGGGTCCGGGGAACCCCAAGGGGGTGCCCCGGTGGATCGGCCGGAGGGGTCCGGGGAACCCCGAGGGGGTGCCCCGGTGGATCGGGAGGGGTCCGGGGAACCTCAGCGCGGCGCCCAGGGGGATCGGCGGGAAGGGTCCGGGGAACCCCGAGGGGGTGCCCCGGTGGGACCCGAGGCGGCGTGGGCGGGACTGTGGGCCGACCTCGGCGACGGCGGGACGCGGCCGGCCGAGGCGGGGAGGGCCGCGGGCACCGAAGACGACCTCATGGCGATCGCCGACGCGGTGCAGCGGCGCCGGGGGCGCCGGGCGCTGCGACGCTGAGCCCGGTGCCGGCGCGCTCAGCCGCCGTAGAGCGCGTCGATGCGTTCGGCGTACTTGGCGTGGATGATTCGCCGGCGCAGCTTCAGCGTCGGAGTCAGCTCCTCGCTCTCCGCCGTCCACTCGACCGGCAGCACCTCGAACCGCTTGACCTGCTCGGCCCTTGCCAGCCGCTGGTTGGCGGCGTCGACGGCCTGCTGGACCTCCTGCAGCACCTGCTCGTGGGCGGCCAGCTCGGCCAGCGCGGCCGCCGCGACGCCGTTGCTGGCGGCCCAGGCCGGCACCATCTCGTGGTCCAGCACGACCAGGGCGACCACGTAGGGCCGGTTGTCGCCGTAGGCGAGCGCCTGCCCGACCAGCGGGTGCTCCTTGAGCAGGCCCTCGATGTTGGCCGGCGACACGTTCTTGCCGCTGGAGGTGATGATCAGCTCCTTCTTGCGGTCCACGATCCGCAGGTAGCCGTCGGCGTCCAGCTCGCCCACGTCGCCGGTGTGCAGCCAGCCGTCCCCGTCGATCAGCGCCCTGGTCGCCTCCTCCTGCTTGAAGTAGCCGGGGGTGTTGACCGGGCCGCGCACCAGCACCTCGCCGTCGTCGGCCAGCCGCACCTCGACGCCGGAGATCGCCGGGCCGACGGTGCCGATCTTGATCCGGTCGGGCGGGTTGCCGGTGGCCACCCCGGTGGTCTCGGTCATGCCGTAGACCTCGACCAGCGGCAGGCCGATGGCGGCGAAGTACTCGGCCACGTCGACCGCCAGCGGCGAGGCGGCGCTGGAGGCGAAGGTGCAGCGGTCCAGCCCGATCGCCTTGCGGATCTTGGCCAGCACCAGCGCGTCGAGGGCGGCGTGCCGGACCCGCATCCCCAGCGGCACCGCCTGGCCGCGCTGGCGGCGGCGGACGACCTCCAGGCCGGTGGCGACGGCGGCCTGGGCGAGCTTGCGCTTGCGATCGCTCTCCTCGGCGGCGAGCTTGGCGTTGATGCCCGCCCGGACCTTCTCCCACACCCGCGGCACGCCGAAGAACAGCGTCGGCCGGGCCTCGCGCACGTACTCGACCGCCTGCGCCGGGTCGGGGCAGAACCAGACGTGGCTCCGCAGGGTCAGCGGGCCGTAGATGGACAGGACCCGCTCGGCGATGTGGGCGAGCGGCAGGTAGGAGACCGAGCTGCCCCCGCTGGGCAGGCCGTGCATGCGGTTGAGGGCGTTGCACTCGTACAGCAGGTTCTGGTGGGTCAGCAGCACGCCCTTGGGCGGGCCGGTGGTGCCGGAGGTGTACAGCAGCGTCGCCGCGTCCTCCGGGCGCACCTTGCCGCGCAGCTCTTCGAAGGCGGTGGGGTCGGCGGCCAGCGCCTCGCGGCCGCTGGCGACGAGCTGGTCCCAGGTGAGCACGCCGTCCTTGCCGCTCTCGTCCGCCGCGCCGTCGATCACCACCAGGTGCCGGAGCGCCGGCAGCTCCTCGCGGATCTCCTGCCAGCGCTTGAGCATGTCGCGGTTCTCGAGGACCGCGACCTTGGCCTCGCAGTGGCCGGCGCAGTAGCGGATCTGCTCGGGGGCGAGGGTGAAGTAGAAGGTCGACGGGGTCGCGCCAGCGTGCACGGCGGCCTGGTCGGCGACGACGTGCTCCGGCCGGTTGGTGGCCATGATCGCCACGAAGTCGCCGCGGCCGATGCCGAGGCGGGCGAGTCCCACGGCGGCCTCGGCGACCCGCTCGCGGTGCTCCCGCCACGACCGCGTCCGCCACTGGCCGTCCTGTTTCCACGACACGGCGGGCGTGTCGCCGCCGTCGCCGGCGGCGTTGTCGGCGAGCAGGTCGCACAGGGTGCGCCCGTCGATCTCCCGCTCGATCTCCTGGCGCGCTCGCGCGACCGCGTCCTCGCTCATCGCGACCCACCCTCCGCTCGGGGAAGCTCCTCGACCGCGAGCATAGGCACCAGACCGGGGTCGGTAAAGAGATCGTGGCACGTGAGCGACTCGTTGGCGGCGCCCGCCAGGCTGCTCTGGTCGAGCGCATGCGACCGGAGAAGCGCATGCGACCGGAGGGAGGTGGCCATGCCGCGGATCCCGCACGCCGGGGAGCGGTTCCTGGCGGCGCTGGACTGCGCGCGCCGCGGCATCCCGGTGGTCCCCCTCCACCATCCGGTGGCCTTCGGCCGGCCGCCGGCCGTGGCCTGCTCCTGCCAGGAGCCGGACTGCCCCCGGGCCGGCGCCCACCCCATAACCCCACACGAGGTCGCCGACGCCACCATCGACCCGATCCGCATCACCTGGTGGTGGCGGCGGTTCCCGGAGGCCAACCTCGGCCTCGCCACCGGCGTCGGCTTCGAGGTGCTGGTGGTGCACGGCTCGGAGGGCGACGCCGTCCGCTGGTCGGTGGTCGCCGAGGCGCTGCGCGCCGGCGGCCCGCTGGTGCGGACCGGGGGCGACGGCTGGCACTTCTACTTCGCCCCCACCGGCGCACCCGGCCAGCGCCCGCACGGGCTGGCCAGGATGGAGTGGCGCGGCCTCGACGGCTGGGTCGTGGCGCCGCCGAGCCGCCACGCCAGCGGCGCCGTCAGCGCCTGGGTGCGCGACCTGGACGCCCCGCTCCCCGCCGCGCCCGACGCCATCCTCGAACGCCTGGTGCCGGGCGGCCCGGCCTGGCTGGAGTCCCCCCCGGCCGGGCCGGTCCCACCGGCTCGCTACGCCGCCGCCGCGGCGGCGCCGGCACCACAACCTGTCCAAACCCGCATTCCTGTCCCAGTTCGCGAGTAGGTATTCCGTGGCACGCGCTATACACTCGTCGCCATTTGGCGCATACAGTCTCAGTCCGAGGAACCAGCCAAGCCCGGCAGGTGCATAGATCGACGTGGTGGTAGGCACGATCGACTTCCTTCTCCTCGGCCCGCTCGAGGCACGCCAGCGTGACCGGCTGCTTCGGCTCGGCAGCATCAAGCACCGCATGCTGCTGGCCAAGCTCCTGCTGCACGCCAATCAGGTCGTCTCCACCGACGAGCTGATCGAGGCCGTCTGGGGCGAGGAGCCGCCGCCGACCGTCCGGCAGTCCCTGCAGAACCACGTGGCCGCGCTCCGCAAGGCGATCGAGACCAGCAACGGCGGCGCCCCACCCCGCATGCTGCTCACCCGCGACCCCGGCTACCTGCTCAACGTCGACCCCGAGCAGCTCGACCTGCACCGCTTCCAGCGCCTGGACCGGTCGGGACGCGAGGCCCTCAGCGCGGGCGACCCGGCCACGGCGGCCGACCTGCTCCGCCAGGCCCTGGCTCTGTGGCGCGGGCCGGCGCTGGCCGACGTGGCCGCCTCCACCGGCATCGCGTGGCCGGAGCTGATCGGCGTGGAGGAGCTCCAGCTCGCGGCCGTGGAGGCCCGCATCGAGGCCGACCTCGCCCTCGGCCGCCACCGCGAGCTGGTCGCCGAGCTGGAGGCGCTGGTCCGCCTCCAGCCGCTGCGTGAGCACCTCCACGGGCAGCTCATGCTCGCCCTGTACCGCTCCGGCAGGCAGGCCGACGCGCTGGCCGCCTACCGGGCCGCCCGCAAGACCCTGGTGAACGAGCTGGGGATCGAGCCGAGCGTGGGGCTGCAGCGGCTCGAGCAGGCCATCCTGGCCCAGGACCCCGCGCTGGAGCTGCTCGCCCCCGCCGCGACCGGCCGGCCCGACCCCGACGACGGCGACCGGCCGGCCGACAACGGCCACGACCCAACCGGGCTCGCCAGCGTCGAGCGCAAGCTCGTCTCGGTGCTGTTCGCGGAGGTCGACGAGCCGGCCGGCGAGGAGGCCGAGCGCGACCCCGAGGACGTCTCCACCATGCTCAACCGCCGCCTGCAGCGGGTGCGGGCCGAGGTGGAGAGCTTCGGCGGCACCGTCGAGCACGCCGTCGGCGGCATCACCATGGCCGTGTTCGGCGTCCCGCACACCCGTGAGGACGACCCCGAGCGGGCCGTCCGGGCCGCCCTGGCCATCCGCGACGCGTTCGACGGCGACGGCGTCGAGGTCCGCATCGCCGTGACCACCGGCGAGGCGCTGGTGACCGCCGGGACCAGCGTCGCCGGCGACTCGGTGGCGACCTGCGCCCGGCTGCAGCAGGCCGCCCCGGCCGGGACGGTGCTGGTCTCCGAGGCGACCGGCCGGACCACCGAGCGGTCGATCAGCTACGGCCCCGCCAGCCTGCTCTCGCTGGCCGGCCGCGCCAAGCCGATGGCCGTCTGGAGCGCCCTGGAGCCGCGCAACCGCACGGGCCTGGACGCGCTCGCCGCCGGCCCGGTGCCGCTGGTCGGCCGCGACCGCGAGCTCGGCCTGCTGCTGGAGTGCTACCGCCGGGCCCGCGCCGAGCGGCAGCCGCGGCTGGTGACGCTGCTGGGCCCGCCGGGCATCGGCAAGACCCGCCTGGTGGCGGAGCTCGGCCGCACGCTCGATGCCGACAGCGACCTGGTGACCTGGCGCCAGGGCCGCTCGCCTCCCTATGGCGAAGGGATCACCTACTGGGCGCTGGCCGAGATCGTCAAGGCGGAGGCCGGCATCCTCGAGAACGACACCGCCGACCGGGTCGAGCGCCGGCTGGCCAGGATGGTCGAGCACGCCCTGCCCGACGAGCCGGCCACCGCCGCGAGGATCGCCGGTCACCTGCGCTGGCTGGTCGGCGACGACGCGCCCGTTCAGGTCGGCAGGGTGGAGGAGGCGTTCGCCGCCTGGCGGCGCCTCCTGCACGGGCTGGCCGCCCGCCGACCGCTGGTGCTGGTGCTGGAGGACCTGCACTGGGCCGACGATGCCCTGCTCGACTTCCTCGAGGAGCTGCTGGAGCCGCCGAGCGGCCGCGCCGCACCGGTCCCGCTGCTGGTGGTGGTGACCGCCAGGCCCGAGCTGCTGCTGCGGCGGCCCGGTTGGAGCGGGACACGACCCGGCATCGTCGCCGAGCTGGCGCCGCTGTCGGAGGCCGACACGGGCCGGCTGCTGGAGGCGCTGCTCTCCTACCACCGGCTGCCCGAGAGCGTCGGCCCGGCCTTGCTGGCCGCCACCGGCGGCAACCCCCTGTTCGCCGAGGAGTACGTGCGCATGCTGCGCGACCGCCATCCCCTGCCGACACCCGAGGCCGACCGGGTCGGGCCGGAGCTGCCGCTGCCCGAGAGCGTCCACGCCATCGTCGCCGCCCGCCTGGACACCCTCCCCGCCGAGGAGAAGGCCGCGCTCCAGGACCTGGCCGTGCTCGGCCGGGTCGGCTGGGTGGGCGCCCTGGCCGCCGTCAGCGACCGTGACCCGGCCGACGTCGAGGCGTGCCTGGAGCGGCTGCACGACAAGGAGTTCCTGTACCGCGCCGGGCGCTCCACCATGGCCGCCGAGCGCGAGTACGGCTTCCGTCATGTGCTGGTCCGCGACGTCGCCTACGGCCAGATCCCACGGGCCGAGCGGGCCTCCAAGCACCGCCGGGCCGCCGGCTGGCTGGAGTCCCTGGGGCCCGACCAGGTCGACCGCGGGGGGGCTGGACGCAAGCATGGCCCTTCGGTGCGCGGCGAGCGCGGCGACGGCGCGTCGCAGCTCCAGCGGGGCCGGGCCGGACGGTCGGAGCTGCTGGCCCACCACTACGGGCAGGCGCTGGCGCTGGCCAGCGCGGCCGGAGAGGACACCGGCGACCTGTCGGAGCGGGCGCGGCTGGCGCTGCGCGACGCCGGCGACCGGGTGGTCGCGCTCGGCGCCCACACCGCCGCCGCCCGCTACTACACCGCGGCCCTGGCGATCTGGCCCGAGGGCGACCCGGAGCGGCCCGAGCTCGAGTTCCGGGCCGGCGCGGCGCGCTGCCGGGGCGAGGGCGCCGGCGAGGACCTGCTCGTCAAGGCCAGGGACGGCCTGCTGGCCGCCGGCGCCCGTGAGCGGGCGGCCGAGGCCGAGGTGCTGCTCGGCCGGCTTGCCTACGTCTACGGCCGGCCGCGGTCGGTGCACATCGAGCGGGCGCTGGCGCTGGTGGCCGACGCCCCGCCGTCGCGCTCCAAGGTGGCCGTGCTGCGGGACTGCATGATGCATCTGATGGTCGCCGACCGCCACGCCGAGGCGCTCGACGTGGCCCGCGAGGCGCTCGCGATGGCCCGGTCACTCGGTGCCCGCGACAGCGAGGCGATCGCGTACGGCACGATCGGGGCGGCCAGGGTCGCCCTTGGCGACCCTGGCGGCCTGGCCGACCTGGAGCGCTGTGTGGCCCTCTGCGAGGAGCAGGGCTCCTCCCATTCGGTCGGCTGGCATGTCAACCTGGCCTACGCCAGGTCCATCCTCGGCGACCTGCGCGGCAGCTTCGTGGCCAGGGAGGCGGCCTGGCGCGCCGCCGAGCGCTTCGCCGGCGGCGACGACCTGCGCTATATCGAGCTGGAGCGGGTGGCCGAGCACTACTGGACCGGCCGCTGGCCGGAGGCGACGCGGGTGGCGGACGCGGTCGTGACCGACGCCACCGGCGGCGCGCGCCACTACATGGAGTGCGAGTGCCGCGTCTGGCGCGGCCGCATCCGGCTGGCGAGGGGCGAGGTCGCGGCGGCGCTGGAGGACGGCGAGCGGGCGCTGGAGCTGGCACGCGAGTCGGGCGACCCGCAGAACCTCGACCCCGCCCTCGCCTTCGGGGCGCGGGTCCTGCTCGCCGCCGACCGTCCCGGCGAGGCGGGCAAGCTGGTCGACGAGCTGCTGGCCGGCCTGGCCGGCAGGCTGCTCAACCCGGACCTCGGCGTCGACCTGGCGGTCGACCTGGTCGAGCTGGGACGCCCCGCCGAGGTCCTCGACGACGCGCCGCCGTCGCCGTGGCGGGAGGCGGCCCAGGCGCTCGTGGCCGGCGACCCCGGGCGGGCGGCCGCCGTCTACGCCGAGATCGGCGCCCGGCCCGACGAGGCTCACGCGCGCCTGGCCGCGGCCCGGCGGCTGCTCGGCGACGGTCGCCTGGCCGAGGGCCGCACCGAGCTCGACCGGGCGCTGGTGTTCTACCGGGAGGTGGGGGCGACCGCCCACCTCGCAGAGGCGAGGGAGCTGCTGTTCGCCCTCACTTGACAGCTCGGTGACAAGAGAGAGAATTTTCTCTCGTCCCCCGCCCCAACGAGCAGGCAGGCGCCATGGTGTCCGCGAGGCCGCGTGAACGCATCCTGACGACCGCGACCGAGCTCTTCCGCAAGGAAGGGATCGCCGCCGTCGGCGTCAACCGCATCATCCGCGAGGCCGACGTGGCGCCCATGACGCTCTACCGGCAGTTCGTCAGCAAGGACAGCCTGGTCGCCGCCACCCTGGAGCACTGGGGCATGCAGTGGCTGCACCTGCTGGCCGACGCGCTGGACCGCCGCGGCGACGACCCGCGGTCCCGCTTCGACGGCCTGTGGGACACCCTGGAGGAGTGGGTCGCGGCCGACGGCTTCCGCGGCTCGTTCATCGTCAACGGCGCCACCGAGCTGCGCGGCGAGCCCGACCACCCGGCCCAGGCGGTGATCGCGGCCCACCGGCGGGCGCTGCGCCAGCTCCTGGAGGACCTGGCCAAGGCGGCCGGGGCCTACGACACGGCGGTCCTGGCCGCGCAGCTCCAGGTGCTGATCGACGGCGCGATCGCCGCCGCCGCGGTCGACCGCGACCCGGCGGCCACCCGCGGCGCCCGGGAGCTGGCGAGGGCCGCCGTGGCCGCGGCCTCCAGGTCCTAGGCGCTCCCGCCGGCCAGCGCGATCTCGGTCAGCTCCCGCGCGTGCCTGGTCACGGCCGCGTGCCGGTCGATCAGCGCGCCGACGACGGCGCCCTCGACCAGCAGGTGGAGCTGGGCCGCCAGCGCGGCCGGGTCGGTGGCCCCCGCCGCCGCCGCCGGCTCCTCCAGCAGCTCGCGGAGCGACCGCCGGTGGGCGGCGACCACCGCGCGGGTCGCCTCGCCCCCGTTGCCGGTGAGCCCCGCCATCGCGGCGGCCAGCCCCGAGGTCTGAAAGTCGTCGCTCGCGAACCACGCCTCGAGGAGGTCCCAGAGGCCGGCGAGCCCCCGGTCGGGCTGCGCGGCGAGGCCGCGGCGCAGCCATGCGAGCCATTGCTCGCTCGACCGTTCGAGTGCCGTCGCCCTGCGTTCGTCCATGCCGACGGAGCGAGCCCGCTCGCGCGACCCTCTGGCGGCCTGGCGGGCCCCGTCCTCCCTTCCCCGGTCGCCGATCAACATCTTACCTTCCTCGCCCTCCGGGCCAACCCCGTCTATCTCGCAAACCGACTCATTGTGGGATAGAGATAACGGTCTCTATCATCATGCCTGCAATCGTACATCACCGTCAAAGGGGGCCACAGATGCCTCGCCCGGCAATCCTCCCGAGACCGTCAGTCCGGTGGCACCTCGCGATCCTGGCCGCCCTGGGCCTTGTCGCCCTGCTCGCCTCGCCGGCCGCCGCCCACGAGCGCCGCCAGGCCGGGGGCTACAGCTACGTGGTCGGCTTCGGCGACGAGCCCGCCTACGCCGGCGAGAAGAACAGCGTCCAGGTGATGGTGACCAACGGCGCCGGCCAACCGGTCCGCAACGCCGACGGCCTCAAGGTCATGGTCCTGGCCGGCGGCAAGCAGACCCAGTTGAAGCTGGAGCCCCACTTCGGCGACACCTGGGGCACCCCCGGCGACTACCGGGCCTTCTTCATCCCGACCGCCGCCGGCACCTACACCTTCCACCTCCACGGGACCATCGCCGGCAAGAAGATCAAGGCCCAGCGCTTCTCCTCCGGGCCCAACAGCTTCTCGGACGTGGAGGACCCGGCCAAGGTCGCCTTCCCGGTCAAGAGCCCGACGACCGCCCAGCTCGCCGAGCGGGTCGACCGTGAGGTGCCGCGGCTGAGCGCCTCGCTGCAGGGCGCGCTGGCCGCGCAGCAGCAGGCGGCCGACGCGGCCAGGCGGGCCAGGGACGAGGCCGGGCAGGCGCGCCTGCTGGCCATCGCCGGCCTGCTCGTCGGCGCCGCCGGTCTGGCGGTGGCCGGTCTCGCGATCGCCAGGCGTCCGACCGCCGCCCCGATCGCTCGCCACGACGTCGTCGTGGGTGCCGGCAAGGTGTGAGATCCCGATGCGGCGGTGGGTCGCCCCCCTGCTGCTCGCCGGGCTGTGGCTGCTGGCCACCGGCCCGGCGGCAGCAGCGCACGGGAGCCTTCGCGCCTCGGAGCCGGCGGGCGGGGCGTCGCTGGCGCGACCGCCGCACGCGGTGACGCTCACGTTCAGCGAGGCGCCCGACGCCACCCTGTCCAGCATCCGCGTGCTCGACGCCACCGGACGAGCCGTCGCCGGCGGGCGGCCGGAGCGGGTGCCCGGCCGCCCGCTGGAGCTCCGCGTGCCACTGCGCGGGCTGCGGAACGGCACCTACACGGTGAGCTGGCGGACCATCTCGGCGGTCGACGGCCACCCCACCGCCGGGACCTTCGCCTTCGGGGTCGGGACGGGCGGCCCGGTCCTGCCGCCGGCCCAGGCGGTCGCGGCCGCCCACGCCACCCCGCCGCCGGCACCGCTGGCGGTCGCCGGCCGCTGGGCCTACTACTGGGGCCTCACGCTGCTGCTGGGGGCGGCCGCCGCCGGGCTGCTGGTCTTCGACCGCCGCCTCCCAGGCAGACCGGCCCTGCTGCTCGGGCTGGCCGTGGCGGCCGCGGCGGCCGGGCTGGCGGCCATGGTGGTGGTCGCGCGCGCCGACGCCGACGTGAGCCTCGGCCGCCTGCTCGGGTCGACCACGGGCGTCTGGCTGGCGTGGCGGGCGGTCATGCTCGCGGGGGCGGCCGGCGCCGCCGTCGGGCTGCTGCTGGCCGGGCCGGGCAAGGGCCGGCCGCTGGTGGTCCTCGGGCTGGCGGCGGCCGGCGGGATGCTGGTGCACGCCCTCGCCGGTCACGCCGCCGGCCCGTCCTCGCTGCGCCTGCTCAACCTGGCGGCCCAATGGGCCCACCTGCTCGCCGTCGGCGTCTGGATCGGCGGGCTGGCCTGGCTGCTCGCCGGCCTGCGGGGGCGGGCTCGAACCGACAGGCGGGCCGTGGCGGTCCGCTTCTCCAAGCTGGCGGGCGCGAGCCTTGCCGTGGTGGTCGCCACCGGCCTGGCCCGCAGCATCGACGAGCTGGGTGGCTGGGGGGCGCTGCTCGGCAGCGGCTTCGGCCGCGCCCTGAGCGTCAAGCTGGCCCTGTTCGCGGGGCTGCTGCTGCTCGGCGCCCTCAACCGCTACCGCCTGGTGCCGGCGCTCGAGGTCATGGCCCGCCGTCGCGCCACGGGCCGCCTGCGCCGCAGCGTCCGCGGCGAGCTCTGGCTGGCGGCCGGGGTGCTGCTCGCGGCCGCGCTGCTGAGCGAGCTGCCCCCCGGCGCGACCGGCGGCGCGGCGGCGGCGCGGCGGCCCGCCGCCCCGCCGATGGCCCTGCAGGCGACCGGCACCGACTACGCGACGTCGGTGCGGGTGACGCTCACCGTCAGCCCCGGCGCCGCCGGGCCGAACAGCTTCGCGGCCGCGGTCTCCGACTTCGACACCGGCGACCCGCTGCCGGCGGAGCGCGTCGAGCTGACCGGCACGCCCATGGCCAAGCCCGACCTTGCCAGCGCGCGCCTGAAGCTGGTCAAGGGGGCCGACGGGAGCTGGCAGGGCAAGGGCCCGCTGCTATCGATCGGCGGCCATTGGACGCTCGTGACCATCGTGGAAGCCGCGGGTGGCGGGGTCACCGTCCCGCTCGAGCTCGACGTCCCCAACGCCAACGCCGCCCATCCCGGTCACGACGCGAGGACCTGAGAACTACGTCGAAATTCATCCTTGTCTAGTACCTTAGTACTAGTTATGATAGAGAGAGATCACTCTCTACCAGGCGGCGAGAAAGGCGCCGAACCGCCACCAGGAAGGGGTCCGGACAACCGGAACACCAGGAGGGCTCCCATGCTCACCCGCTCCAAGCACTGGTTCGCCGACCGCGTCCCGGTCCGCTCCAAGCACTGGTTCGCGTTCGCCACCCTCTGGCTGATCGGCGCGGCCGTGCTGCTCTCTACCGACAACTGGCGTTGGTCGTGATCCCGGTCGTGCGCATCGTCCACGCAGCCGGCTACCTCGTCCGCTGGGGCCGGCATGCCGTGCCGGCCCCGGCCGTCCCCCCCGACTGAGCCCTGGCACCGCGCTCGCGCGGTCGGTTGCGCGAGGGGCTACGCTTAGCCACCTCAGCGGCAACGACCACGCTCGAGGAGCGGCCCATGGGCGATCCCTCCCCGCCCGACGGCGCCCAGCGCAAGCTCGTCACCGTGCTCGTCGCCGACGTCGACGAGGCGGTCGAGGCCTTCGCCGACCCCGACCCCGAGGACGTCGCGCGCCTGCTCGCCGGGCCCGTCGCCCGGGTCCGGACCGAGGTCGAGGCCTTCGGCGGCGTGGTCCAGGAGACGGTCGGCGGCCGCACGGTCGCCGTGTTCGGGGTCCCCCGCACCAGGGACGACGACCCCGAGCGGGCCGTCCGCGCCGCGCTCGCCATCCGCGACACCCTGACCGGGGCTCGAGCGCCGACGCTCCGGGTCCAGGCCGCCGTCGCCACCGGGGAGGCGCTGGTCCGCGCCGGTGAAGGGCACCAACCCGGCCGCAGGCGGGTTCCCGGCGACCTGCTCGCCGCCTGCGCCCGGCTGCAGGAGACCGGGCTCGCCGGTGCCGTGCTGGTGACCGAGGCCACCAGGCGGGCGACCGAGCGGGCCATCGCCTACCACCCGACCCCCCAGGTCACCCTCCCGGGTGGCGTGCCGGCGTGGAGCGCGACCGCCACGCTCGACCCGGGCGCCGGTTCGCGCCGCGCACCCCGGTTCCCACCCCTGGTCGCCCGCGACGCCGAGCTCGGCGTGCTGCTGGAGGCCGCCGGCCGCGCCGCCGCCAGCGGCGCGCCCGAGCTGGTCACGGTGCTGGGGGCGGCCGGCATCGGCAAGAGCCGCCTGCTCGCCGAGCTCGCCGACCGATTGGCTGAAGCTCCGCAAGCCGGCGCCGCCGAAGCTCCGCAAGCCCGGGTGCCGGTCGCCTGGCGCCAGGGGCGCTCGCTGCCCTACGGGGACGACCCGAGCTTCGGAGCGCTCGCCGAGGCGGTCAAGGCGGAGGTCGGCGTGGTGGAGACCGACGCCGCCGAGACCGCGGAACGCCGGCTGGCCGCCTCGGTGGCCACGGCGGTCGCCGATCCGGCGACCGCCGCCTGGGTCGCCGGGCACCTGCGCCGCCTGGTCGGCATCCACCCCACCCCCGCCGGCTCGCCCGCGGTGCAGGCACCGACGACCGCCGCCGACCGCGAGGAGGAGTTCGCCGCATGGCGACGGTTCCTGCACGGGCTGGCGGCGGCCCGGCCGCTGGTGCTCGCCCTGGAGGACCTGCACCGGGCCGACGACGCCCTGCTCGACTTCGTCGAGAGCCTCGCCGCGTCCGGGGAGGCCGCCTTGCTGGTGGTGGCGACCGCCCGGCCGGAGCTGCTGGAGCGCCGGCCCGGCTGGGGGTCGGCCGGCACCACCATCCGCCTGGAGCCGCTCGGCGACGCCGACACCAACGGCCTGCTGGCCATGCTCCTGGCCCACCACGGGCTCCCCACCGAGGTCGAGCCCGGCCTGCTCAGCCGGGTCGGCGGCAACCCCCTGTTCGCCGAGGAGTACGTGCGCATGCTGCGCGACCGCGGCGGCGTGGCCGCTGTGCACCGCGCTCCCCCGCCGACCGGCGTGCACGCCATCGTGGCCGCGCGCCTGGACGCGCTGCCCGCCGACGAGCGGGCCGTGCTGCACGACGCCGCGGTCCTCGGCCAGGTCGGCTGGGTGGGGGCGCTCGGCGAGGTCGGCGGCCACCCGCCCGACCGGCTGGACGCCTGCCTGGCCCGGCTGGAGGCCAAGGAGTTCGTGCAGCGGTTCGGCCGCTCCAGCGTCGCCGGCGAGGTCCAGTACGCCTTCCGCCACGCGCTGGTGCGCGACGTCGCCTACGGGCAGGTGGTGCGGGCCGAGCGGGCCGAGAAGCACCGCCGGGCGGCAACCTGGGTCGAGGGGCTCGCCCCCGACCGGGCCGAGGACCGCGCCGAGCTGCTCGCCTACCACTACCGGGCGGCGCTGTCGTTCGCCCGCGCCGCCGGCACCGAGCCGGCCGGCCTGGCCGAGCGGGCCCGCGGCGCGCTCCGCGACGCCGGCGACCGCGCCGCCGCCCTCGGCGGCTACGAGACCGCCGCCCGCTTCCACGCCGAGGCGCTGGAGCTGTGCGCCGACGGCGACGCCGAGCGCGGCCAGCTCCTGCTGCGCCTCGGCCGGGCCCGCTGCCGCAGCGACATGACCGGCCAGGACCAGCTCGACGCGGCCAGGGAGGCGCTGCTGGCCGCCGGCCAGCCGCTGGCCGCCGCCGAGGCCGAGATGCTCCTCGGCGAGCTCGCCTTCCTGCACGGCCGCGGCGACCAGCGCGCCGCCCACCTGGACCGCGCGCTCGCGCTGGTCGCGGGCGCGCCGCCGTCGGCGTCCAAGGCCACGGTGCTCAGGGGCGCGATGATGCACCTGGTGGTGGCCAGCCGCTCCGCGGAGGCGCGCGCGGTCGGCGGCGAGGTGCTCGCCATGGCCAGGGGCCTCGGCCTGGTCGACCTGGAGGCCGACGCCCTCGGCGCGATCGGCACGGCCAGGGTGGAGACCGGCGACGCCGGCGGGCTCGCCGACCTGGACGCGGCCATCGCCAGCTTCGACGAGCTGGGCACGCCCGGCGGGATCGTCTGGCACCTGAACCTCGCCTGGGCGGCCGCCACCCTCGGCGACCTTCCCCGCTGCTTCGTCGCGCTGGCCGCCGGGGCGGTCCGGGCCGAGCGGTTCGGGTCGCTGCGCTGGCGCCGCACCATCGAGCTGCAGCGGGTCGCCGAGCGCTACTGGACGGGTCGGTGGGAGGAGGCCGTCGGGATCGTCGACGACCTGCTCGCCGAGGCCGAGCCGCACTACCTCGAGTGGGAGTGCCGCCTGTGGCGCGGCCGCATCCGGCTGACGCGAGGGCGGCTCCAAGAAGCCCAAAAGGACGCCGAGGCGGCGCTGGCGCTGGCGAGGGAGGCCGGCGACCGCCAGGACCTCGACCCGACCCGGACCTTCCTTGCCCGCGTCCTGCTGGCCGCCGGGCACCGCGCGGCGGCCAGGGCGGTCGCCGACGAGCTGCTCGCCGGGCTGGGCGGCGGCATGCTCGGCCCAGAGGTCGGCGTCGACCTGGGCGTGGTCCTGGCCGAGCTGGGCGAGCAGGGCGCGCGCCTGGACGCGATCGCGCTGCCGCCGTCGCCGTGGCTGGAGGCCGCGCGGGCGTTCGTGGGCGGCGACCCGCTGCACGCGGCCGGCGTCTACGCCGCGATCGGCTCGCGGCCCGACGAGGCGGCGGCGCGGCTGGCGGCGGCCCGCCGGCTCGCCGCGGACGGCCGGGCCACCGAGGCCCGGGCGGAGCTGGCCGCCGCGCGGGCCTTCTACGCCTCGGTCGGGGCGACCGGGTCCCTCGCCGAGGCGGCCGACGTGGAACGGGCGTTACCCGGGCGTTAGCGCCACCTGGGAGCTTCGGGGCATGCAGCGCACGCCCCCTCGCCACCTCGCCCCACCGGTCAGGGTCCAGAGCCGCCCGCGCAACCACCTGCTGGTCGAGTCGGTCCTGGCCATGGTGGCGATTGTCATCACCACCGCCATCGTGGTCGGGGCGCTGCTCGACCGGCAGGAGTCGAGCGCGGCCCGCCTGCCCAACCTGCTGCCGCCGGCCCCGACGACGACCAGGGTCGCCGCCGCCGCCACCAACCCGGCCACGCCCGCCGCCAGCCCAGCCGCCAAGGGCGGCCCGCTCGCCAACCCCGGGTTCGAGGCGGGCCTCGAGGGCTGGCGGACGCTCGGCGGCGCCGGCCTGGAACGGGTCGGGGGGGCAAGGGAGGGCGACTGGGCGGCGCAGATGACCCGTGGATCGGCACGCTGGCCGGGTCTGTCGCTCGCCGGCATCCTCGAGGTCAAGACCCTCCACGTGTACAACGGGACGGTCTGGGTGCGGGCGAGCCAGCCTGGCACCACCGTCCAGGTGAACCTGTTCGAGGTGAACGGCGGCAAGCGCTTCGCCGTCGACACCGTCGGCGCCGTGGTGGGCGGGAGCTGGCAGCGCCTGGAGGTCGCGCACGAGGGCCACAAGGCCGGCGCCATGCTGGCCGTCGAGATCCTCGCGCCCGACCTGGCCGGCGGGGCGCAGCTCCTGGTCGACGACCTCGGCATCAAGGGCAGGCCTGGGACCTCCATCACCTCCCCGTACACCTCGCACTGACCGACCCCCCGGTCAGGCATCCCCCAGCAGAAAGGACGACGAGCATGCGCCTGTGCAGGGCCTTGGCGGCCCTCGGCCTGGCGGTGGCGCTGTCACTCCCCGCCGCCGCGGCCGCCGGCCAGCAGCAACAGCAGCACATCGGCCTGCACGACATGACCTGCACCAGCATCATGGCCATGGGCGAGGGCCTGGCAAAGAACGCCAGCTACGACCTCACCCTGCTCAACCAGGACGACGGCAGCACCCTCGCCACCAAGTCGGTCAAGAGCTCGGAGATGGGCGAGTTCATGACCCGGCTGCCGGCCCGCCTCAACCAGGTCCTGAGCATCCGCCTGGAGGTGGCCAAGCCGGACGGCACCAAGGTGGGCTTCGCCGACCACGTGATGGCCAAGGGCGCCGCCATGTGCAACCTGCCCTTCACCGGACCGTCCAGGGCCGCGCCGCTGCTGCTGATCGGCACCGGCTCGGTCGGGCTCGGGCTGCTCCTGGTCGCCGCCACCACCCGCCGCGACCGCCTCCTGGTGCGCCTGCGGCGCCGCTGACCACGGCTTGGGGGGGTTCGGGGGGGAGCCATCTCCCCCCCGAACCAATGGCGGCCCTCCACGGCGTCCGGGAGGCGTCGTGGGGGATCAGCCGCGGGCGGTCCGGGGCAGCGACGCCAGCGCCCGCTCGGCCCGCTGGAAGACCTCGTCGACGTCGCCGGAGGCGCTCACCCGGCGGACCCGGCCGACGTAGTGGGCCAGCAGCGGCCCGGCCTCCCGCCGGTAGGTCACCAGGCGGGCGGCGACCGTGTCGGGGCTGTCGTCGCTGCGGCTCTCCATACGGGCCAGGCGCGACAGCCGCGCCGACGCGACCTCGTCGGGCACCACCAGCTCGAGCACGAGCTGGACGGCGCGGCCGTGGACGGCGAGCAGCCGGTCCAGCTCGTCCGCCTGGCGGACGCTGCGCGGGAAGCCGTCGAGGATGAAGCCGGTGCCGAGCGGTTCGCCGACGACCTGGAGCACGACCCGGTCGGGCACCGGGTGGCCGCGCTGCACCTGCTCGGCGACGCGGTGCGGGTCGCCGGCCTCGACCGAGGCGCGCAGCAGCCTCCCCGAGGACACGTGCGGGACGCCCAGCAGCTCCGAGAGGTGCGGGCCGAGGATGCCCTTGCCGGCACCGGGGGGACCCAGCAACAGCACCCGCTGCAGCTCGCCGTCGAGCGTCGCCATGCCGCTCAACTTACGCTCACGCCGATCAACCGGCCGATCCCGAAGGTCGCCGCGGCCGCCAACCCGCCGGCCAGGAGCTGCCGCGCCGCCGACCAGGCCACGGAGCGGCCGGTGAGCAGGCTGATACCGGCGCCGACCAGCATCAGGGCCACGGCGGAGACCGCGACCGACCAGGCGAAGGCGGCGGTGCCCGAGGCGACCAGCCACGGCAGCACCGGCACCACCGCCCCGGCGGCGAACGACGCGAAGCTGGAGGCCGCCACCCGCCACGGCGAGCCGAGCTCGTCGGGGTTGAGGCCGAGCTCCTCGCGGGCCATCGTGTCCAGGGCGGTGTCGTGGTCGCGCATGATCCGCGCGGCCATCGCCTCGGCCTCCGCCCGGCCGACGCCCTTTGCCCGGTAGATGAGCGCCAGCTCGTTGGCCTCCTCGTCGGGCATGGCCTGGATCTCCTCGGCCTCCAGGGCGATCTCGCGCTGGAACAGCTCCCGCTGGGAGGTCACCGAGATGTACTCGCCGGCCCCCATCGAGAAGGCGCCGGCCAGCAGCCCCGCCAGCCCCGCCAGCAGGATCAGGCGGCGGTCGGCCAGCCCACCGGTCACGCCCATGACCAGCGCGAGGTTGGAGACCAGGCCGTCGTTGACGCCGAAGACGGCCGCCCGCAGGGCGCCGGAGGCGTCACCGCGGTGCCAGCGCTCGCCGCGCATGATGCCGCCTGCGCGCGCCGCTGAGGGGGTCAGCCCGGCGAGCACGCGCGCGTGGATGCGCTCGTCGGTGGCCATTGCCACGGTGGCGTCCGTCACGCCGTCGTAGTGCCCGGCGTCGGCGACCTCGGCCCGCTCCACCAGCGGCAGCACGGCTCCCGGCCCGAACCGCCGGGCCAGCCAGGCCAGCAGGCGGGTCTTGAAGCTCCTGTGGTGGTCCTCCGGACGGGGCTCCGGCTCGCCGAGCTCGACCAGCTTGGCCGCCCAGTGCCTGGCGTGGCGCTCCTCGGCCTTGGCGAGCTCGAGGAAGATCTCGCGCTGCTCGCCGGAGGTCCGCTCGGCCAGGGCGCGGTACGTGGCCGCGCCGTCCATCTCGTCGGCCCAGTGCTCGCGGAACTGCCGCGTCTTCGACGCCAACCATCCCTCCTCGTCGCTCCCAGTGTTGGCCGGGCCCGCCCCGGCTCGCAAGCCGGGGCCGCCGGGCGCTAGCCGTCGGCGCGGTCCTCGCGGACGCCGGCGGCCCGCAAGGCGTCCAGCGCCCTGTCGCCGTCGCCCGGCTGGACGTTCACCGCCTTGGTGGCGTCGGTGAGGACCAGCACCTCGTGGCCGGCCGCGCGGGCGTCCAGCGCGGTCGCCTGCACGCAGTAGTCCAGGGCGAGGCCGACCACCACCACCCGCTTGACCCCCTGCTTGCCGAGGAAGTCGGCCAGCTCGGGGTTCCAGCCCGTGTAGCCGTCCAGCTCGCGGTCGCGGCCCTTGAACACCTGGTAGTCGGGCTCCACGCGCAGGTCCGGGTGCGGCTCCCAGCCGGGGGTGCCCTCCACGCAGTGGGGCGGCCAGGGGCCACCCTGCTCGACGAAGGACGAGTGGTCGGGCGGGTGGCTGTCGTGGGTGGTGACCACCGTGGGGAACCGCGGCGCGAGCCGGTTGACGACCGGCACGACCTGGTCGCCCTCGGGGACGGCGAGGCTGCCGCCCGGGCAGAAGTCGCGCTGCACGTCGACCACGATCAGCGCGTCGTCGTGCTCTGGTGAGAAGGCCATCGGATGCTCCTTGGGTGCGTTGACGGGGTGCCCGCTCTGCTGTCAGCCTGTACCACCACATGATCCTACCGATGGCGCAGGCGCAGGCGACCGCTCCCGACGGGCCGGCCGCCCTCACCACCCGCGCCTGCGCGCCGATGGGCCTCGGCACCGGCAACTCCGCCGCCGGCCGCCCGCCGTGTCGCCGGGTCGCGGCGGCGCTTGCCCCCTAGCGGGCTCGGAGCGCGCGCCGCGGCCAACCCCCAGCGATCACACGCCCGCGCCCAAGGAGGCATCGCCCGATGGCCAACCGTGACGAACTGCTGGTCTCCACCGACTGGCTGGCCGCCCAGCTCGACAACCCCGGCATCCGGGTGGTCGAGGTCGACGAGGACACCGACGCCTACGCCCGCGGCCACATCCCCGGGGCCGTCGCCGTCAACTGGAACACCGACCTGCAGGACCCGCTGCGGCGCGACTTCATCGCGCCGGAGGCGTTCGCCAAGCTCCAGGACCAGCTCGGCATCACCCCGGAGACCACCGTGGTGCTGTACGGCGGCAACAACAACTGGTTCGCCGCCTACGCCTACTGGTACTACAAGGTCTATGGCCACGGACCGGTCAAGCTGCTGGACGGCGGCCGCAAGGCCTGGGAGCTGGAGAGCCGGCCGCTGACCACCGACCCCACCGAGGCCGGCGCGACCTCCGGGTACCCGGTGCACCAGCCCGACACCTCGATCCGCGCGTTCCGCGACCAGGTCCTCGCCGACTACGTCGGCCGCGAGGGCGCGGCACTGGTCGACGTGCGCTCCCCCGAGGAGTACCGCGGGGAGAAGCTCGCCCCCGACCACCTGCCCCAGGAGGCGGCGCAGCGGCCCGGGCACATCCCCGGCGCGGTCAACATCCCGTGGCTGAAGGCGGTCGACGCCCAGACCGGCAAGTTCCTGTCGGACCAGCAGCTCGCGGACCTGTACGGGTCGCAGGGGATCGCCGCCGACAAGGACGTGGTCGCCTACTGCCGCATCGGCGAGCGCTCGGCGCACACCTGGTTCGTGCTGCACGAGCTGCTCGGCTACCCGCGGGTGCGCAACTACGACGGCTCCTGGACCGAATGGGGCTCGCTGGTGAACGTCCCCATCGAGCGATAGGGAGCCACACGCACGCGCCGGAGGGCACCGGGGGCCCGAGGGGGTCCCCCGGTGGACGAGGGGACGGATTGAAGGGCACCGGGCGGTCGGGCAGACTGCGGCAGTGAGCAATCCAGCCGAGCTGTCGCCGCCCGGATCGCCGATCGCGGCCGGGGCCGAGGCCGAGGCCCTCCGCCACGTCGTCGGCGCGCTTCCCGGAGGCGTGGTGGTCGCCGACGCCTCCGGGCGGCTCCGCTACGCCAACGCCGCCGCCATCCGGCTGTGGGGCTACACCGACCCGGCCCAGGTCCCGGAGCTGCTGGTGGGGCCGGCGACCGCCCTGGACGTGCGCGACGTGGACGGCACGCCGATCCCTCCCGAGCGCTGGCCGCTCGCACGCGCCCTGGTCGGCGAGCACTTCGAGGACTTCGACTGCGTGCTGCTGGGCAGGGACGGCGTCCGGCGGTGGGTGCGCTGCGCCGGCGGCTCGGTCGAGCTGGAGGACGGCGAGCGTGGCGGCTGGGTCAACGCCCGCGACGTCGGCAGGGAGGAGCTGATCCTGCGCGAGCTGCGCGAGGAGCGCGACCTGGTCGCCGCCCTGGTCGACGCCAGCCCCATCGCCATCGCCGTGGCCCGCGCCCCCGACATGGTGGTGGAGCTGGTCAACGACGTCGCACGGGCGCTACGCCCCGAGACCAGGATGGTCGGCGCGCGCGTCGCCGACGTCTTCCCGGAGGCGGGGCCGGCCGGGTTCCTGGAGATGCTCGACCGCGTGGCGACCAGCGGCGAGCCGTTCTCGGTCACCGACGCGCCGGTCGGCTGCCTCGGGCCGGAGACCCGCTACTTCTCCATGACCTACTCGCGCCTCCCCCAGCCGCTGGAGCGGCCGACCCGGGTCCTCATCATGGCCAGGGAGACCACCGCCGAGGTCGCCGCCAGGACCAGGGCGGAGGCGATCGCGACCGAGCGGACCAGGGACCTGTCGCGCGCCAGGGTCACCTCGGCCCGGCTGCGCAGCCTCGTCGACCTGGCCGCCGCGATCGGCTCGGTGGAGGACCTCGACGCCCTGCTGCACCTGGTCACCAGCGAGGCGGCCCGGCTGCTCGGCTCCGGCATGGCCAGCCTGTTCCTGCTCGAGGAGCGGGGCGACCTGCTGCTGGGGCGGGCCCAGGTCGGCATGTCCGACGAGGTCGTGGTCGGCATGCGCATCGTCCTGGCCGAGTGGCCGGAGGTGAGCGAGGTGCTGCGCACCGGCCGGCCGGCGGTCCACGCCCGCGCCGAGCAGGTCCGCGGGCCGGAGCGGCCCTACATCGAGCGCTTCGGCATCCGCTCCTACCTGGCCGTGCGGCTCGGCAGCCCCAGCCGGCCGCTCGGCGTCCTGTTCGTCAACTACACCGACCGGCGGCACCGCTTCACCCGTCCGGAGCTGGCGTTCGTGGAGACCCTGACCAGCTTCCTGAGCGTCACCATCGAGCGCGCCCGGCTGGTCAGCGTGCTCCGCGACGCGGTCACCTCGCTGCAGGCGGCGGTGCTGCCCATGTCGTTCCCGGTCGTGCCCGGCCTGGACGTCGGCGCCCTGTACCGCTCGGCCAGCGAGGTCGCCCAGGTCGGGGGCGACTTCTACGACCTGCTCGCGCTGGAGGGCGGGCGGGTCGCCGCAGTCATCGGCGACGTCTGCGGCAAGGGGGTGGCGGCGGCCAGGCACACCATGCGGCTCCGCTACCTGCTGCGCACACTGCTCGACGAGGGCCAGCCGCCAGGGCGGACGCTGACCAGCTTCAACCGCCAGGTGATCGAGGAGATCGCCGAGGACGAGTACGTCACCCTGCTGTTGCTGGTCGTCGACCCGGCGACCGGCGCGGTGAGCTGGTCGAGCGCCGGCCACCCGCCGCCGGTGCTCGCCTGCCCGGGGCCGCGCACCCTCGCCTTCGCCGGCTCCCTGCCGCTCGGTCTGTTCCCCGACGCCGGCTACCGGACCGGCCGTTTCACCCTGCAGCCCGGCCGCTGCGTGGTGCTGTACACCGACGGCGTCATCGAGGCCCGCAACCTGGACGGCCAAGAGCTGGCCGCCGAGGGGCTGGAGGCCGCCATCCCGCCCATGGCGGCCAGCGCCGCCGCCGTGGCCGAGGCCATCCTCAAGCAGGTCCAGAGCCACGCCGGCGACCACCTGGACGACGACGCCGCCGTGCTGGTGCTGCGCCGCGAGTAGGGCCTGGGCGGCTCAGCGGTCCGGCGGCGGGGGCAGGGAGCGCGGCTCGCCGGGGTTGGGTGGCCGACCCCAGCCGGACGGGTCCGAGCCGCCCGCCGGCCGGCCGCCGTTGGCCGCGGACGGCTCGCCCCAGCGCACCGTCGTCCGCGGCACCAGGCGGAGCCGGCCCCAGTGCTGCTCGCCGAGCGACCGCACCTGCCTGGCGGCCAGGCGGGCAGCGATCGCGGACCCGACCAGCGGAGCGACCACCTCGGGGATCACCACCCTGGCGAAGCGGGCGGGGACGATGGCGGCGATGCGGGCGGCCAGCCTCCTGGCGGCGGCGTTGGGGAGCGCCAGGCGCAGCGAACGGCCCCGCACCGTGCTCCAGCCTCCGGCCGCCTGGACCTCGCCGAGGACGTTGCTCACCAGCTCCCGGGGCGTGAGCGGGTGCTGCCCGGCGAGCGCGCCGAGGTCGGCGCGGAGCTTGGCCTCGATCAGGAACAGCGCGAGCACCTCGGCGAGGGCGGTGACGCCGATGCTGCCGATGGCGGTGCCGGCGGCCGGCGGGGCCGCCATGGTGGCGGCGGCGACCGCCTGCTGGGCGGCCATCACGCCGCCGACGAGCATGGCGAGCGCGGCGGCGGTGCGGGCGGCCCGGTCGATCAGCCGTCTGGCCACCTCGTCGTCGGTGAGACCCGGGTAGCGGCCGCGTAGCTCCTCGAGGGTGGCCGGCCGGACCTGGGCGGCCGCCTCATCCAGCAGCGGCCGGATGCCCCCCTTCCCCACCTCGCCGAGCCGGCCCCTGACGACCCCGATCGCGTCGCGCAGCAGGCGCCGCACCGACGACTGGTCGCCGCCGGCGGCCGCGCCCTCCGCGGCCAGCCGCTCGCCCCATGGATGCTGGCTCTCTGGGTCCATCTCGCCAACCGCTTCCCTTCGAACGGCGCCGCCAATCCTCGGTCCAGGTTAGCGGCCGGTCGACCCGAAGCCGCCGTCGCCCCGCGGGGCCCCGGGCAGCTCTCCGACGTCCAGGAAGCGGGCGCGGGCCACCGGCTGCACCACGAGCTGGGCGATGCGGTCGCCGCGGCGGACCGTGAACGGCTCGGCCGGGTCGGTGTTGATGAGCACCACCCGGACCTCGCCGCGGTAGCCGGCGTCGATCGTGCCCGGCGTGTTGACCAGCGTGACCCCGTGCCTGGCCGCCAGGCCCGAGCGGGGATGCACGAAGGCGGCGTAGCCGTCGGGGACGGCGACGGCCAGCCCGGTCCGCACCACGGCGCGGCCGCCGGGCGGCAGCACGACCTCCTCCGCGGCGCACAGGTCCGCGCCCGCGTCGCCCGGGTGGGCGTAGGCGGGCAGCGGCAGCTCGGGGTCGAGGCGGCGGACCGGCAGCTCGGGTGCGTCCACGCCGACGACCCTATCACCCGGAGATGGCCAGGGCCCCGGACCACGCTTCCCCTCGCGGCCCGGGGCCCAGCTCGTGCCCGCCGGGGTGTCGCCTGATTCACCGGGGCACCCCTCCGGGGGCAAATTACAGTGATGTGATTCTACCCTCTTGGGCCGCCAGCCGGCAAGCTTGTGTTGTGGGAGGAGGTGACCGTGCTGGCCGAGGAGCAGGAGGTCGAGCGGCTGTTCGGGCTTGGCCCCGAGTCGTTCGTGGCGGCCAGGAACGAGGCGGCGCGCCGGCTCAGGCAGGCGGGTGACGCCGGGGCGGCGGCCAGGGTCACCGCGCTGCGGCGGCCGTCGCTGTCGGCCTGGGCGGTCAACCAGCTCGCCCGCGCCCACGGGCCGGAGGTCGAGGAGTTGCTCGGGGCCGGTCGGCGGCTGCGCGCCGCCCACCAGGCCGCCGTGGCCGGCAGTGGCGCGGCGGCGCTGCGCGCGGCCACCCGGGCGGAGCGGGAGGCGGTGGCGGGCCTGGTCGCCGCCGCGGTCGAGGTCCTGGAGTCGACGGGACACGCCACCACCGACGCGACCCGCGACCGGGTCGCCGCCACCCTCCACGCGGCGGCCGCCGACCCGGCCGCCGCCGAGCTGGTCCGGCGTGGCCGTCTCACCCACGACCTCGACCCCGCCGGCTTCGGCGCCGCCGACGGCCTCGAGGCGGCCCCCGGGGCGGAGGGGGTCGAGGCCGGCGGGCGCCGCGCGGCGCGGGCCACCGCCAAGGGACGCGACGCCGCGGCGGCGCGGCGCGGCGATGGCAAGGCGGCGGCGGTGGACGCGGAGGCCATGGCGGCGTCGCGGGCCCGGCGGCTGGCGGCGGTCGCGGCCCGCGACGAGGCCAGGCGGCGGGCGCGGCTCGCCGCCGACCAGGCGGTGCTCGCCACCCGGCACGCGGAGCGCCTCGGCCGGGTGGCCGACCAGGCCGAGCGGGAGGCGACCCGGGCGCGCACCACCGCCACCGCCTCCATCGACGCGGCGGCGGCCGCCCGCGAGCGGGCGTCCCGCGCGGCCAAGGAGCTGACCGAGGCCGAGGGCCGCCTCACCGACGACGGCTGAGCGCCCCCGGCTCCTCCACCAGCGCGCTCCCCCACCCGGCCGGTCGTGCGCCGTGCGCTCAGCGGCCGCGGCGGCCCCGCCGGGCGCGGAGGTAGTCGCTGACGACGTAGTCGCCGAGGCGCTCGGCGGAGGCGGCGAACACGCGGCCGCCGTTCAGCCGCGCGATCCCGTCCACGAAGCGGACCAGCCGCGGGTCGTCGTCGAGCATGAACACGTTGATGGTGGCGCCCCGGCGGGTGAGCCGGGTGACCTCGGCGAGGGTCAGCTCGATCGTGCGGGGGTCCGGCGGGTAGTCGAACCAGGGGAGGCCGTCGCGCTCCAGGTGCGCGGTCGGCTCGCCGTCGGTGACGACCAGCACCACCGGCTCCGCCTCCGGATGGCGGTCCAGGTGCCGCCCGGCCAGCACCAGGGCGTGGTGCAGGTTGGTCCCCTGCCCGACGGCCGGGGCCAGGTCCGGCAGGTCGGCGGCCCGGACCGTCCTGGCCAGCAGCGAGAAGCCGACGATCTCCAGGGCGTCCTGCGGGTAGCGGGTCGCCACCAGGCTGTGGAGGGCGAGCGCGGTGGCCTTGGCCATCCCCCACGCCTCCCGCAGCAGCATCGAGTACGACTGGTCCACCAGCAGACAGACCGCCGCCGACGTGCGCCGCTCCGTCTCCAGCACCTCGAAATCCGCTGGCGCGAGGGCGACCGCCGCGCCCTGCCGCCGCGGTCCCTGCCGGAGCACGGCGTTGCGGACCGTGCGCACCACGTCCAGCGGGTCCTCGTCGCCGAACTCCCAGGGGCGGGAGGCGCCGCTGGGCTCGCCGGCCAGGCCGGTCCCGGCCACGTCGTGGTCGCCGCGGCGGCCCTCCTCGAGGCTCGCGAAGATGCGGCGCAGCGCGACCGCGCCGATCCGCCGGATCGCCTTCGGGGACAGCCGCAGCTCGCCCTGCTCGCGGAGCAGGTAGCCCTGCTCGGCCAGCTCGCGCTCGAGCCGGCGCAAGGTCTCCACGTCCTCGACCGCGGCCCGCCCAAGGGTCCGCTCCAGCGCCTCCTGGTCGACGTCGTCCAGCGAGGCGCCCGGGTAGCGCTGCCCGAGGGACGCCTCCAGCGACTCCAGGTCGGCCAGCTCCTCCAGCGCGGTGGTCGCGTCGCCGAGGCCGAGCGGACGGTCGCCGCCGAGCTGCGTGCCCTCGTCCCATGGCAGGTCGGGCCGTCGGCCCCGCAGGGCGCGGCCGAGCCGGTCCAGCTCGTATTCCAGCCCGAGGTCGCCGAGGACCGTCTGGGCGAGGCCGGCCAGCTCGGCCCGCTGCTCGGGGGTGAGGGAGGCGGCCAGGCGGCTGGCGGCGGCGGCGCGCCGGGCCAGCGCGTCGACCAGCTCCTCGAGGGTGCGCGGGTTCTCTGGGAACATGTCGCCGTAGCGCTGCATGAACTCGTCGAACTGTCGCTGGGTGTCCTCGCCGCGGGCGTCGGCGTCCAGCATCGCGTTCAGGTCGGCGAGCATGTCGCGGATGCGCTGGAGCTGCTCGGGGCTGGCGTGGACGAGCGCGTCGCGCATCCCCTTGAACCGCGTGTCGAGCACCTCGCGGCGGAGCAGGTCGCGGATCTGCTCGTAGGTGGCCGCCGCCTCCGGGGAGCGCCACCGGTAGTCGGCGAGCTGCCGGACGGCCCTGGCGGTGTCGGGGGGGAGCTGGTCCAGCTCGGCCTCGGCGAGCCTGGCCTGGTCGGAGGGGTCGGGGAACAGCGCCGCGCGCTCCTGCTCGACGGCCTGGTCGAGCAGCTCGCGGACCCGTTCCAGGGTGCCGTCGAGCTGGCCGCGTTCGCGGAGCCCGCGGCGGCGCTCGCGCACCTGGCGGAGCAGGTCGCGCAGGCCCCGCATCCCCGGCATGCCGCGGCGCAGCAGGTCGGCGAGCGCGTCGGCCGTCCGGTCGCCGGCCAGCACCCGCTCCCCCAGCCGGTCCAGCGCCCGCGCCAGGTCGAACGGCGGCTCCAGGGGGTCGGGGCCGCCACGCCAGGCGCCGTACCGGTAGCTCATCCGCCGTACACCGCACGGCCGGGCAGCTCCTCCTTGGCCAGGCGCTTGGCCAGGTGGAGGCCTTCCATCGCGAACTCCAGCGCGGCGGCGGCCAGGCCTGGCGTCTCGGCGTGGCCGTCGCCGAGGCGCCGCAGGAGCTGCGCCAGCCCAGGCACCGTGCCGACCCGCCGGAGCAGCTCGGGCGCGGCCACCAGGTCGCCGGTCTCCACCGTGCCGCCCTCCTCGAAGCGGCCGAGCAGCCCCGACAGGTCGGTCCCGGCCAGCCGTGCCCGCCAGGTGTCGGCGACCGCCCGCCGCAGCAGGTGCTTGAGCAGCTCCAGCTCCCTGCCCTCCTCGAGCTGGTCGAACTCGACCTTGCCGAGCGACACGGGGACCACGGCGGGCAGGTCGACGACCCTGGCCACCGGCGTCTCCTCGCCGGTGAGCGCGGCCCGCCGCACCGCCGAGGCGGCGACGGTCTCGGCCGCGGCGATCGCGAAGCGGGCCGACACGCCGGAGCGGGCGTCGATCTGGGGCGACTCGCGCACCCCGCGGGTGAAGCGCGCGATGATCTCGAGGACGTGGTCGGGCACCAGCGGCCGGCCGAGCGGGCCCTCGTCCCACTGGAGGACGGCCTCCTGGCGCATCAGCGTCAGCTCGTCGTCCAGCCGCAGCGGGTAGTGGGTGCGGATCTCGGCCCCGAAGCGGTCCTTGAGCGGGGTGATGATGCGGCCGCGGTTGGTGTAGTCCTCCGGGTTGGCGCTGGCGATCAGCAGCAGGTCGAGGGGGAGCCGGAGCTGGTAGCCGCGGACCTGGATGTCGCGCTCCTCGAGCACGTTGAGCAGCGCCACCTGGATCCGCTCGGCGAGGTCGGGGAGCTCGTTGACGCTGAAGATGCCCCGGTTGGTGCGCGGCACCAGGCCGTAGTGGACGGTCTCCGGGTCGCCGAGGGTGCGGCCCTCGGCGACCTTGATCGGGTCGACGTCGCCGACCAGGTCGCCGACGCTGGTGTCGGGTGTGGCCAGCTTCTCGCCGTACCGCTCCGAGCGGTGTCGCCACCCGACCGGCAGCTCGTCGCCGAGCTCCCGGAGCCGGCGGCGGCAGGCGTTGCAGGCGGGCAGGTAGGGGTGGTCGTTGATCTCGCAGCCGGCGACCGCCGGGGTCCACTCGTCGAGGAGGTGGACCAGCGAGCGGATCAGCCGGGTCTTGCCCTGCCCGCGCTCGCCCAGCAGCACGATGTCGTGGCCGGCGAGCAGGGCGCGCTCCAGCTCCGGCAGGACGGTGTCGTCGAAGCCGACGATGCCGGGGAAGCGCTCGCCGCCGCCGCCGAGGGATGCCAGCAGGTTGTCCCGGACCTCGTGCTTGACGGCCTTGTAGCGGTGCCCGGAGGCCCGCAGGGCGCCGAGGGTGGTCGGAGGCGGCACGGTGTCGGTGGTCATGCGCGTCCTTTGTTGATCTGGCCGGTCGGTCACATAGTCGCCCCAGTCGCCTCGGTCGCGCACACGCCGAGGCCACGCGACGGCGGGCCGCTCAGGCCGGTCCGCCGCCAACGCGGCGCCAGGCGGCGCGGCCGAGGAAGGCGAACCCGCCGAGGAACCGGTCGGCCAGCTCGGCGGCGCCGTGCTCCTCCAGCACCGCCAGCACCACCTGGCGTTGCAGCGGGCGGTTGCAGGCGGCGACGTCGAGGACCACGTCGTCGCGGATCGCCATCAGCTCGCGGTTCAGCTCGTAGACGGCCCGCTGGGTCACCAGCGCCTCGACCACCCACGGGCCGAGCAGCCGCGCCACCCCCGCCGGGTCGGCGAGCGCCGCCTCCACGTCGGCGTAGGCGGCCAGCAGCCTGGCGGCGGTCACCGCGCCGATGCCGCGGACGCCAGGCAGGCAGTCGCTGGCGTCCCCCCGGAGCGCGGCGAAGGCCGGGTACGCCTCGGGGAGGACCCCGTAGCGCGCGCGCAGCCAGCTCGGCGACACCTGCTGCATGCGGGCGCCGGTGACCAGGTAGAACACCTGGACGGTGGGGGCCACCAGCGCGAAGGCGTCCTGGTCGCCGGTGGCGAGCGCCGCGGCGACGCCGCGGCGCCTGGCCAGCGCCGCCGCCGAGCCGAGCACGTCGTCGGCCTCCAGGCCATCCGGGACCACCACCGACAGCCCGAGCAGCCCGAGCAGCTCTGGGAGCCGGTCGAGGAGGCCGACCAGGGCGTCGTCCTTGGGCGGGCGGGTCGCCTTGTAGCCGGGATGGCGGTCGCGCCGCAGCGAGCGGACCGGGTCGTCGAAGCCGACGACGCAGGCGGTGGGCCGCACCGCCGCACCTATCCGGGCCAGCATCAGCAGCACCCGGTCCAGCGCCTCGCCCGGGGGTGCCTCGGCCCCGCCGACCGCGTGGAACGCCCGGTGGGCGAGCCCGTTGCCGTCGACCGCCAGCAACACCGGGCCGGGCCGCTTTGGCGCGCGTCCCCGTCGCGCCCGCCGGGCGGCCGGGACGGCGGGCGGCGGCGCGGTGCCCGGTGCCGGCTCGTCGAGGACGAAGAGCCGGGGGTCGTCGGCGGCGCGGGGGGGTCCGGGGGACCCCGGGGGGGTCCCCCGGAGAATCGGGACGGGCGGCATGGCCCAACGATGGTCCCTGGTGCCGCGCCGCGCAAGGGGCCGGGCCGCCAGCCCCTTGTGCGACGTGGTCATCCCTGCCCGGCGGCGATGGTGTCCTGGACCTGCTGGCGCCGGCGGTCGTCGATGGTGGCGGCGACGGCCTCGTCGTCGGCCATGAGCGCCTCGACGTCGAGCTGCTCGAAGCCGAGCACGCCCATGTCGGCGAAGGCGGCACGCACCTTGGGCCCGAACATGCCGATGTCGCGCAGGGTGGGCACGATGCGGCTGAACAGCAGGCTGCGGAATTGCCTGAGGGTCTCGCTCTCGCGCACGTAGCGGATGCAGTCGTCGGCGTCGAAGCCGAGCGTGCGCCAGATCTCCTCGCCGAGGAAGCGGTCGCGCATCAGGTAGCAGGCCTCGACGCAGAACTCCTCGCGCTCGTCGCGCTCCTGGTCCGACAGCTCGCGGTAGTAGTCGCGCAGGGCCAGCCGCCCGAAGGCGACGTGGCGGGCCTCGTCCTGCATCACGTAGGCGTTGATGGCCTTGGCGAGCGGGTCGACGGCCATGTCGCGGATGAGCCCGAACGCCGCCAGCGCCAGCCCCTCGATCAGCACCTGCATGCCGAGGTAGGTCATGTCCCAGCGCGCGTCGGCGATGACGTCGTTCAGCAGGGACTTCAGGTGGGGGTTGATCGGGTAGGCGAGGTCCAGCTTGTCCCGCAGGTAGCGCGAGTACGCCTCGACGTGGCGTGCCTCGTCCATCACCTGGGTGGCGGCGTAGAACTTCGAGTCGAGGTCCGGCACGGTCTGGACGATCTTGGAGGCGCAGATCAGCGCGCCCTGCTCGCCGTGGAGGAACTGGGAGAACTGCCAGGCGACCAGGTGGTGGCGTACCTGGGCCCGCTCCCGCCCGCCGAGCGACTCCCAGGTGGGCGAGCCGTAGATGGGGACGGTCTCCTCGGGGGCCAGCAGCGGGTTGTCCAGGTCGACCTCGTGCGACCAGTCGATCCGCTCGGCCGCGTCCCACTGCCGCTTCTTGCCCTTGTCGTAGAGGTTGAGGAGCCGGTCCCGGCCCTCGTCGTAGTCCCAGTCGAAGGCGGTGGTGCTGCCGCTGGGCACGTGCCAGCCGGTCTCGTGGACGGGAAGGGCGTAGATGCGGGTGCTCATGGCGGCGCCTCCTGGCTCCCGACAGCACCGCCAGCGTACGGACGATCGTGACACAGCGTCAACATCTGGTTTGCTAGGCTCAGGCGATGGCCAGGAGCGTCGAGCTGGAATCGGCCCCGCGCCGCCGGCGTCGCCGCGAGGACTCCGAGCAGGAGATCCTCGAGGCGGCCGAGCGGCTGCTGCGCGAGCGGCCCTTCCGAGAGCTGACCGTCGACGACCTGATGGCCGGCACCACCCAGTCCCGCACCGCCTTCTACCGCCACTTCACCGGCCGCCAGGACCTGCTCATCCGGCTGCTCTCGGACCTCAACCAGGAGCTGTGGGAGGTGAGCCAGGGCTGGTTCCAGGGCAGCGGCGACCCCCTGGTGGAAGCCAGGGAGGCGCTGGAGCGGCTGGCCGGCGTTTACCAGGCCCACGGTCCCGTGCTGCTGGCCATCGCCGAGGCCGCCCATCACGACGACGAGGTGGAGCGGGTCTACGGCGCCCTGGTGCAGGGCTTCGCCGACGGCGTGGTCGCGCGCCTGGAGCGCGACGCCGCCGCCGGCCGCGCCAGCGTCTCCTACCCCGACGAGGTCGCGGCCGCGCTGGTGTGGATGACCGAGCGGCAGCTCGCCGTCACCTTCGGCCGGCAGGAGACCGGCGCGGCCGAGCGCGCCGCCACCGTGGCGGCGCTGTACACCATCTGGACGCGGACCCTGTACGGCGCGGACCCGGAAGACTGATCGGTCCCGTGCGCGCGGTCACCATCCAGGACGGCCGCCTGGTCGTAGCCGACCGGCCGGACCCGGAACCGGGCAGCGACGAGCTGCTGGTGCGGGTCGCCGCCGCCGGCGTCAACGGCGCCGACCTGTTCCAGCTCATGGGCGCCTACCCGGCGCCGCCGGGCAGCCCGGCGGACATCCCCGGCCTGGAGCTGGCCGGCGAGGTCGTGGCGGTCGGCCACGGGGTGCGCCGCTTCCGACCGGGCGACCGGGTCATGTCGCTGGTCGGTGGTGGCGGCCAGGCGGAGCTGGCGGTGGTGCACGAACGGGTCGCCATGCCAGTGCCCGAGCAGCTCGGCTGGCCGCAGGCCGGCGGCTTCGCCGAGGTGGTCACGACCGCCCACGACGCGCTGTTCACCCAGTGCGGGCTGGGGCTCGGCGACCGGCTGCTGGTGCAGGGCGCCGCCGGCGGGATCGGCACGGTCGCCGTCCAGCTCGCCGCCGCCGCCGGCGCCCGGGTGGTGGCCAGCGTGCGCAACCGCGACCACCACGCCGCCGTGGCCGCGCTGGGCGCGGAGGGGGTGGTGGAGCCCGCCGACGCCGCTGCGGCCGGCCCCTTCGACGTGATCCTCGAGCTGGTCGGCGCGCCCAACCTTCCGGCCGACCTGGAGGCGTTGGCCATCGGCGGCCGGGTCGTGGTCATCGGGGTGCCCGCCGGGGCGCGCGCCGACCTGGACCTGCGCCGGCTGATGGCGGCGCGTGGCCGGGTGCTCGCCTCCCACCTGCGGTCCCGGTCGCTGGAGGAGAAGGCCGACGCCGCCCGCCGGGTCGAGGCCCAGGCGCTGCCCCTGGTCGCCGCCGGCCGCCTGCGGGTCCCCGTGGCCGCGACCTTCCCGCTGGAGGCGGCCAGGGAGGCCTACGACCGCTTCGCGGCCGGCGGCAAGCTGGGCAAGCTGGTCCTGGTCACGGGGAGCGGGTAGCGGCGCGGGCCTCCAGTTGCACGCCGACCTGCCGCTTGAGCCTCGCCAGGATGGCGGAGATCCCCCGCAGCCGCAGCGGCGACACCACCCGGTCCAGGCCGAGGGCGCTGGAGAAGCCGCTCGGGACGGCCAGCACCTCGGCGGCGGCGGCCCCGTTGAGGCCCTCCGACAGGATCCCCGCGAAGCCCCGCGTCGTCGGCGCCTCCGGCGGCGCGTCGAAGTGGATCGCGACCGCGTCGTCGTCGCCGACCTCGGCGGCCAGGAAGAACGGGGTCTGGCACTCGGGCACCTGCTCCATCGCGTCGCGGTGGCCCGCCAGCCGCGGCGGCAGCGGCGGCACCCTGCGGGAGTAGTCGAGCAGGGCTTCCAGGCGCAGCTCGGGCGGGAGACCGGCGAACTCGTCGACGATCTCCTGCAGCCGGCCGGGCAGCGACATCCTCAGCCGACCGCCTTGAGCCGCGGGTCGGGGCCGGGCTCGCTGGAGCGCTCGATCGGCACCCGCACCGAGTTGCCCCACTCGACCCAGGAGCCGTCGTAGTTGCGGACCCGCGGGAAGCCGAGGAGCTGGCTGAGCACGAACCAGGTGTGGCTGGAGCGCTCGCCGATCCGGCAGTAGGCGACGATGTCGTCGTCGTGGGTGAGGCCGAGCTCGCCCTCGTAGATGGCCCGCAGCGCCTCGGCCGGCTTGAAGGTCCCGTCCTCGTTGGCCGCGCGCTTCCAGGGCACGTTGGCGGCGCCGGGGATGTGCCCGCCCCGCAGCGCCCCCTCCTGCGGGTAGTCGGGCATGGCCAGCAGCTCACCCGAGTACTCGCCGGGCGAGCGCACGTCGACCAGGCGGCCACCCGTCCCGACGTGGTCGAGCACCTGGTCGCGGAAGGCGCGGATGCGCGTGTCGTCCCGCTGGACCACGGGGTAGTCGGCCGGCGCCCGGTCGGGCATGTCGGTGGTGAGGGGGCGGCCCTCCTCGACCCACTTCTGCCTGCCGCCGTCCAGCAGGCGCACGTCCTGGTGGCCGAAGAGCGTCGAGACCCACAGCGCGTACGCCGCCCACCAGTTGAAGTTGTCGCCGTAGAACACGATCGTGGTGTCGCGGGAGACGCCCTTGGACGACATCAGGCGGGCGAAGCCCTCGGCGTCCACGTAGTCCCGCTCGACGGGGTCGTTGAGGTCCAGGTGCCAGTCGACCTTGACCGCGCCGGGGATGTGACCCGTCTCGTACAGCAGCACGTCCTCGTCCGACTCGGCGACCACCAGGCCGGGGTCGTCGAGGTGCTCGGCGAGCCAGGCGGTCGTGACCAGCCGCTCGGGATGGGTGTAGGCGCGGAGCTTCTCGGACGGGTCGAGCTCCACCGCAGTGTTCACCGGGCTCCTCCTCGGGATGGTCGCCATGGTGCCGGTTCGCGTCGCCACCACGATAGCGCGTCCCCGCCGGCCCACCGCGACTGGTGCAAAGGCCGGCCTGCCTGAGAACCTTGGGCCGAGACACCGAGGAGGCCAGATGCGGCTGAGCAGCTTCGCCGGGACCGACGTCGGCCTGGCACGGTCCGGCAACGAGGACAGCCACCTGCGCGGCCGGACCGTGTTCGCGGTCGCCGACGGGCTCGGCGGTCACCAGGGCGGCGAGGTCGCCTCGGCGATGGCGGTGGAACCGCTGGCCGCCCTGGACGGCCGCGCCTTCGCCGACGCCGACAAGGCCGCGGAGGCGCTGACCGCCGCGATCCGGGCGGCGAACCAGGCCATCCTCCAGCGGGGGCGCTCCGACCCGGAGCTGTGGGGGATGGGGACCACGGTCACCGCCGCCGCCGTCGCCCACGACCGGGTCCTGCAGCTCGCCCACGTGGGCGACAGCCGCGCCTACCTGCTGCGGAAGGGTGCGCCGTTGCGCCAGCTCACCACCGACCACACCGTGGTGGCCGAGGCGGTCGAGCGGGGCCTGCTCACCCGCCAGCAGGCCGCGATCCATCCCCAGCGGGGCGTCGTGACCCGGGCGGTGGGGCTCGACCCGGACGTGCTGGTCGACCTGCCCGAGCCGCTGGAGCTGGAGCCGGGCGACCAGGTGCTGCTCTGCTCCGACGGTCTCACCGAGGTGGTCGACGACGACCAGATCGCCGGGGTGTTGGCCGAGCAGGTCGACGGCGGCGACGCCTGCGGGACGCTGATCGCCGCCGCCAACCGGGCCGGCGGGCCCGACAACGTCACCGTGGTGCTGCTGCGGGTCGCGGACTGAGCGTGAGAGCGGCGCTCTAGATGCGCCGCAGCACGGTCACGACCCTGCCGAGGATCTCGATGTCGTCGGCCTCGATCGGCTCGTAGGCGGGGTTGGCCGGCAGCAGCAGGACGCGGTCGTCGCCGACGGAGAGCCGCTTGATGGTCGCCTCCGGCTCGTAGCTCGGGACCAGGGCGGCGACGATGTCGCCGTTGGCGGCGGTCGGCTGCTCGCGGACGACCACGTAGTCGTCCTCGGCGATCTGGTCGCCGACCATCGAGTCGCCACGGACCCGCAGCATGAACAGGGTGCCGTCGCCGACGAGCTGGCGCGGCAGCAGGAAGCTCCCCTCGATGCGGCCTTCGGCCAGGATCGGCTGGCCGGCCCGCACCTCGCCAACCAGCGGGACCGAGATCGTCGGGGACTCGCCGCGGAGCTGGATCGAGCGGTTCTTCCCGGAGTCCCGGCGGATGAGGTTCAGCGTCTCCAGCTTGTCCAGCCAGTAGCCGACGGTGCCGATCGAGCTGACGCCGACCGCCGCGCGGATCTCCCGGACGCTCGGGACCAGCCCGGTCGCCGCCTGGGTGTCCCGGATGAAGTCGTAGATCTTCTGGCCCGTCGCGCCGAGCTCGCCGTCCGCCACCCGACCACCAACCCGTCGGCTTCGTTCAAGTTGCCCTTTGCGTCACCTTGAACTCTGCACGGCCGCCGCCCGCCAGGCAAGGGTCGAGGCCCGGCTCAGGAAGGCGTGAGCTGGCGCCGGGACATGAGGTAGCGCCGCCACGGCGCGTAGCCGACGCGGACGTAGAAGTCCCGCCGGACCACCCAGCCGATGTGGCAGGCGCGGGTGCCAGCCCGCCGCAGCAGCTCGGACGCGTGGGCGACCATCGCGCTGCCGACGCCGCGGCCCTGGAGGTCGTCGGCCACGCCGACGCAGCCGATGGTCCCCGTCATCGGGCCCAGGAGCGGCGCGAACAGCAGCGCCTCGTCCGGCCCGCGGAACAGCAGCGTGCCGACCACCCGCCCCTCGCCGTCCCGCGCCACCAGCACCGAGGAGTCCCGGCGCTCGAACCACCGCAGCCAAATGGGGAAGGTCGCCGCCTCGAAGGCCAGCACCGCCTCGAGGTCCCGCTCGCCGGCCACCTCCAGCGACACGCCGGCCCGTTCCGCTCGCTCGTAGACCCCCGCCGGGGGCCGGAAGTCCCGCAGGTCACGGACGAGGTCGATCACCTGGTAGTCCCAGCGCCAGCCCCGCGCCGCGAAGAAGCGGACCGCCGCCGGCAGGTCGTCGGGCACGCCGGGCCAGATGTAGTCCTCCCCGCCGCTGCCGAGGGCGACCGATCGGGCCCCGAGGGCGCCGAGGCGTTGCAGCGCGGCGGCGAGCAGGCGCGTGCCCACCCCGCGACGCTGGTGGGCCGGGTCGACCAGCAGCAGCGGGATGCTGCCGGCCGGGTCGGTGGCGACCATGCCGAGCGCCACGCCGCGCTCCTCGGCGACCACGCCGGCGCGGACGACGTCGAGCCCGGCGGGCAGCAGCGGCCAGGAGCCGCCGAGGGCCGCCGCCCAGAGCGTCTCCAGCCACTGGCGGTCGCCGGCCGGGTCGAGCGCCCGGAGGGTCACGGCCCGGCCGGTGCCAGCGGCAGCACGAACCTCATGGTCGTGCCGCGACCCGGCTCGCTGTCGGCGGTGATCCTGCCGCCGTGGGCCTGCACCAGGCTTCTCGCGATCGCCAGGCCGAGCCCGGCGCCGCCGGAGTCGGCCGACTTCACGAACCGGTCGAACACGTACGGCAGGTCGGCGGCGTCGATGCCCCTGCCGGTGTCCGAGACCGTGAAGGAGACGCCCACCGCCGACGGTTCGACCACCGCCGCGACCGACCCGCCGCTGGGGGTGTGGCGGACGGCGTTGGACAGCAGGTTCGCCAGCACCTCCCCGATCCGCACGGGGTCGACGTCGAGCTCGGGGACGCCGTCGGCGGCGTGGCCCTCCAGCGTCACGCCGGCCGCGTCCGCGCGGGCCCGGAACGCCGCCACCGCGTCCTGGACGAGCGCCCCGGGGTCCACCCGCTCGCGGTGCAGCCGCAGCACGCCGGCCTCGGCCGTGGAGAGGGTCTGCAGGTCGTCGAGCAACCGCGCCATCACCGCGGTCTCCTCCAGGACCGGCGCGAGGTGCGCCTCGTCGGCCGGGTACAGGCCGTCGAGCATCCCCTCGACGTTGCCGCGGATCACCGACAGCGGCGTCCGCAGCTCGTGGGCGACGTCGGCGAGCAGGCCCCGGCGCTGCGTCTCGTTGGCCTCCAGCCGCTCGACCATCTGGTTGAAGGAGCGGGCGAGGCGGCGCACCTCGCCGGGGCCTCGCGCCTGGACCCGGGCCCCGTAGTCGCCGCCGGCGACGCGGTCGGCGGCCTCCATGACGTCGCCGATCGGCGCCGCTATGCGCCGGACCGCCCGCCCGGCCAGGAACGCGACCAGCAGCACCCCGATGGCCAGCAACGGGAACGGCACCATCGGCGGGCCGTATGGCCGGCCCGGTTGGTAGCCACCGTTCAGCAGCCTGAACACAAGCCCGCTGAGCAGGAACATCAGCAGGACGAAGAGCGCGAACAGCAGGCCCAGGCGTCGGGGGAAGCGCCGAGGGGGGCCGCCCCAGCCCCAGCCGCCCCGCGGTGGGAACGGCTCGTTCTCCGGCCACCACGGAGGGCGCTTCGGCGGGCCTCGCCAGCGGTCACGCATCGGCGAACCGGTACCCGACGCCGTGGACGGTGAGCAGGTAGCGGGGCCGGCCGGGCGTCGGCTCGATCTTCTTCCGGAGGTTCTTGACGTGCGCGTCGATGGCCCGCTCGTAGGATTCGAACGCGACGCCGTGGACCGCGTCCAGGAGCTGGCCGCGGGTGAACACGCGGCCCGGCTCGCGCACCAGCGCCGCGAGGAGCTGGAACTCGGTGGGCGTCAGCTCGACCGGCCGGCCGGCGACCGCGACGCGCATGCGCGGGACGTCCACTTCGACGTCGGCCACGCGCAGCACCTCCGGCCCGCCGGCCTGTGCCGTCTGCGTCCGCCGCAGCACCGCGCGGACGCGCGCGACCAGCTCCTTGGGGCTGAACGGCTTCACCACGTAGTCATCGGCGCCCAGCTCGAGGCCGACGACCCGGTCGGTCTCGTCGCCGCGGGCGGTGAGCATCACGATCGGCACGCTCGACGTCCGCCGCAGCACGCGCGCGACGTCCAGCCCGTCCCGCCCGGGAAGGCCGAGGTCGAGCACGACGAGGTCGGGCCTGGAGCGGCGCGCGCTGGCGAGCGCGGTCTCGCCGTCGCCGACCACGACCGCCTCGAAGCCGGCGTGCTCGAGGTAGTCGCGCACCAGCCGCGCGATCTTCGTCTCGTCCTCGACCACCAGGATCTTCTTCACCGTCCGCCTCCGATCCTCCAGGAGCCTGACGAGACGGCGGGGCGGAGGCAAGCCTCCGCCCCGCCGCCGTGGCCGGCGCCCGCCGGCGCCCTCACACGCCGGTCGGCTCGCCTCCGCTGCGCGGCTGCTCGGTGGTCTGGTCCCTCGGCTGGTCGCTGGGCTGGTCGTGCTGGCGGCGGTGCCAGTCCTCGAACCGCTGTGGGCCGCCCTGCCCCCACGGGCCCGGAGGACCCCAGCCGTGGCCACCGGGGCCGTAGCCACCGGGGCCGCCCCAACGGCCGCGCCAGAACGCGCCGCGCACCAGCAGGATGATCCCGATCACCAGCAGCGGGAACAGGATGAGCCCGAACGGGAAGAAGCCATACCCGTAGCCGTACCCGTGACCAAACCGTGGACCGACCACCCGCACCACCTGGGCGTCCTGGCCGCTCTGGCGCAGGCCCTCGGAGACGCCCTCGGTGACGCCGGCGTTGTAGGCGGCGACCCCGATCCCGATCCCTGCCAGGATCGCGAGCAGCACCACCCCGATCACCATGGCCCGTCGCATCTTGTCCTCCTTCAGACGGGTCGATTTGCGTACACGGCCGATGCTGCCGGGGTGATGTGAAGGAGTCGTGAAGGCGTCAAGGAGGGCTGTAGGAGGCGGCGACCCGCTTGGGCACCACCATGCGCCACGCCTCGACGACCAGCTCCCGCATCTCCGCCTCATCGATGGCGTCCAGCCACACCCGCACCCAGTGGTAGCGCTCGTCGGAGCGGACCGGCATGTGGAACTTCTGCGGCTCGCTCGCCACCAGCGCCGCCCGCTCCTCCTTGGGGAAGGCGAACCCCATCGAGGCCTCGTCCGGCGAGACCGAGACGAAGACGAGCCTGCCGACACGGAACTTCACGTGGTCGCGCACCAGCCGCTCCTCGCTCCGCGGCAGCGAGCCAGCCAACCGCCGCACGTCCTCGGCCGTGACCATCCTCTCGACACCTCCCCGGGATCGGCTCCCATTGCCCTGCCGTGCCGTCACTGTCGCATCGACACCCGACGGACTGGCCCGCTCGGCGTGTGCCGTCCGCGGTGGCGATGCGGCAGACTGCCCTTCATGCTCCACGCCAGGACCACCGGTGCCGCGCCCCCCGCCGCCGAGGACGACACGGTCGTCGCGGCCGCGAAGGGGGGCGACGAGTCGGCGTTCGCCGTGCTGGTGGACCGTCACCGGCGCGAGCTGCACGTGCACTGCTACCGGATGCTCGGCTCGTTCGAGGAAGCCGAGGACCTCGTGCAGGACACCTTCCTGCGCGCGTGGCACCGGCGTGACAGCTTCCAGGGCGGTCCCTGGTTCCGTGCGTGGCTGTACCGCATCGCGACCAATGCCTGCCTGGACGAGCTCCGGCGCAGCAGGCGACGGGTGCCGTCGCTGCACTCCTTCGCGGAGGTGCCGTGGCTGCAGCCATACCCCGACCGGCTGCTGGACGAGATCGCGCCGAGCGACAGCCAGCCGGACGCCGTCGTGGTCGCCAGGGAGACGATCGAGCTGACGTTCCTCGCGGTCATCCAGCTCCTTCCGCCCCGGCAGCGGGCGGTCCTGCTCCTGCGCGACGTGCTCGGCTGGTCGGCCGGTGCGACCGCGGCGGCGCTGGACACCAGCGTGGCGGCGGCCAACAGCACGCTCCAACGGGCACGCGCGACGCTTCGGGAGCAGTTGCCGGCGCGCCCGTCGGAGTGGTCCGGCTCGGAGCCGAGCGACCAGGAGCGCGCGTTGCTGGAGGGCTTCATCGACGCCCACGAGCGCGCCGACGCCGCCGCCGCGGCCGCGTTGGCGCGGGAGGACATCCGGGTCACGATGCCGCCGCACCCGTGGTGCTACGACGGGCTGGCGTCGATCGCGCCCCTGCTCCAGCAGGGGCTTGCCGAGCCTGGCGACTGGCGGCTGGTGCCCACCCGAGCCAACCGCCAACCGGCGGCCGCCAGCTACCTGCGGGCACCGGGCGACGCCGAGTTCCGGGCGTTCAAGCTCGACGTGCTGCGCGTCGAGGGCGGCGCCATCGCGGAGATCACCACCTTCGACGCCCGCCTGTTCCCGGCGTTCGGCCTACCGCCGACGCTTTGACCACCTCGGGGGATGAAGATCGACTACGTCCACGGATACTCGGCCAAGGAGCGCACCCGGCTCACCGACCAGGCCACCACGCTGACCGAGCTCCTGCACGCCGATACCCGCTATCCCCCTGGCAGCCTGGTGCTGGAGGCGGGCTGCGGGGTCGGCGCGCAGACGGTCATCCTGGCCGGCAACAGCCCGCTGGCGGCCTTCACCGCCATCGACATCTCCGAGGAGTCGCTGGCCGAGGCGCGGCGGCGGGTGCAGGAGGCGGGCTTCACCAACGTGACCTTCCAACACGCCGACCTGTTCGACTCGCCCTTCCTGTCGGCCCGGTTCGATCACGTCTTCGTGTGCTTCGTGCTGGAGCATCTGCACGACCCCGCCGGCGCGCTGCGGGCGCTGATGCGGGTCCTCAAGCCCGGTGGTTCCATGACCGTCGTCGAGGGCGACCACGGCTCGGCCTACTTCCACCCCGACAGCGACCATGCCCGCCGGGCCATCCGCTGCCTGGTCGATCTCCAGCAACGCGCCGGTGGCGACTCCCTGATCGGGCGCCGGTTGTATCCGCTGCTGGTGCAGGCCGGCTATCGCGAGGTCAACGTGTCTCCCCGCATGGTCTACGCCGATGCCAGCAGACCGGCACTGGTCGACGGCTTCACACGGAAGACCTTCACCGCCATGGTCGAAGGAGTCGGCGAGCAGGCGGTCGGCGAGGGACTGATGGACGAGGCGAGCTGGGCGGCCGGGATCAGGGACCTGTACCGGACGGCGGAGGACGACGGGACGTTCTGCTACACGTTCTTCAAGGCCGTGGGGTTGCGACAGGGGTGACCATGGCCACGTATGTGTTGATCCACGGCGCCGGGGACAGCGGATGGTACTGGCACCTGCTGGAGGCGGAGCTGCGCGACCGGGGCCACGACGTCGTTGCCCCGGACCTGCCGAGCGAGGACGACGCGGCCGGGCTGCCGGAGTACGCCGACGTGGTGGTCGACGCCATCGGCGACCGCAGCGACCTGGTGGTGGTGGCCCAGTCGTTCGGCGGGTTCACCGCACCGCTGGTGTGCGACCGGGTGCCGGCGGACCTGCTGGTGCTGCTGGCGGGGATGGTCCCGTCGCCGGGGGAGCCGCCGGACGACTGGTGGGCCAACACCGGGTACGCGCGGGCACGGCGCGGGCGGGACCAGCGCGACGGCCGGCCGCCGGACGACATCGCCTTGTTCCTCCACGATGTCCCGCCGGACCTGGCCGCCGAGGCGTTGCGGCGGGGGCGGGATCAGTCCGCCACCCCGGGGCGGGAGCCGTGGCCGCTGCGGGCGTGGCCGAACGTGCCGACCAGGTTTCTGCTGTGTCGCGACGACCGTTTCTTCCCTGCCGCGTTCCTGCGACGGGTGGTGCGGGAACGGTTGGGCATCACCCCTGATGAGATGGACGGCAGCCACTGCGTTGCCCTCAGCCGTCCCAAGGACCTCGCCAACCGGCTGAAGGCGTACCGGGCCGAGCGGTAGGAGCGGGCGGAGCTAGCTGCACCCGCTGGTGGTGCCGCAGGACTCGCAGACGAAGCAGGAGCCGGCCGGGCGCATGCGCACCCCGCAGGTCGAGCAGTAGGGCGCGTCCACCGCGGCTGTGCCGGGGGTGAACGCCAGCCCGCCAGCGGGCGCGGCCGCGGCCGGCGCCTTGGCCGGCGCATCGCCTGCGTCCACCTCGGTCGCGGGGGTCGCGGGGGTCGCGCCCTCGACCGGCGCGGCCGGCGGCGCCCCGGCGGTGCCGTTGACCTCGGCGGTGCGCTCGGCGGTGGTCTTGATCCCCAGCGCCTGCCTGGTCTCGACGTCCAGGTAGTCGATGGCCAGCCGCCGAGCCAGGTAGTCGACCAGGCTCTGGGCGATGCGGATGTCCTTGTCGTCGGTCATGCCGTTGGGCTCGAAGATCATGTTGACGAACTTCGACACCAGCGCCTCCAGCGGCACCCCGTACTGCAGGCCGACGCTGACCGCGATCGCGAACGCGTCCATCACGCCCGACATGGTCGAGCCCTGCTTGGAGACCTTGACGAAGATCTCCCCGAGGCCGTCGTCCGGGTAGGACCCGGCGGTCAGGTAGCCCTCGATGTCCCCGACCCGGAACGAGGTGGTCATGGACGGCCGCTGCTTGGGCAGGCGCCGCCGGACCGGGGCGTGCTCGACCTCGATGACCGCGCCGGTGTCGGTGGTCACCTTCCGGTCGGCCGACAGCGGCTGCCCCACCTTGCAGTTGTCCCGGTAGATCGCCAGCGCCTTGAGCCCGAGCTTCCACCCCTCCAGGTAGACATGCTCCACTTCTTCCACTGTGACCGATTCGGGCATGTTCGCGGTCTTGCTAATTGCGCCCGAAATGAACGGTTGCGCGGCGGCCATCATGCGGATGTGGCCTATGTAGTGGATCGGCGAGTCGCCCATGGCACAGTCGAACACCTCGTAGTGCTCCTCGCGCAGGGCCGGCGCGGCCTTCACCGAGTTGTGCTCGGCCACGTACTCGGCGATCGCCTGCACGTGCTCCTCGGCGTACCCGAGCGTCCGCAGCGCCCGCGGCACCGTCTGGTTCACGATCGACATCGACCCGCCACCGACCAGCTTCTTGGTCTTTACCAGCGCCAGGTCGGGCTCGATCCCGGTGGTGTCGCAGTCCATCAGCAGGCCGATCGTGTTGTGGCTCACGAAGCCGTCCGCCACGTACGTCACGTTGTCCGGCACCGACAGGTCATAGGTCGGCTGGATCCCACCGTCCTCGTTGGCGGCGACCCGCTCGAAGGCGTACCCGAGCGCAGCGGCGAGCCGGGGGTCGGCGGTCACGCCGTGGATCTCGGTTGCGAGCGTCCGGCTGATCCCGCCGAAGCGGCGAAGCGCGAGTCGCATCGCGTTGCGCCGGCGGTGGCCCACCGGCACCAGCTCGTCCCAAACCGACCGCGGGAGGAAGATACGGTCTCGGTTGCCTGACTGCACCGAGACGGCGGCAGCGCAGGCACGGCTCTTCCGGGCCGAGATGAACCCGACGACCGTATCGAAGACCGGCACGAAGTCGAGATTCCGCACCCGGACCTGATGGATTGGCTTGGCGCCCCAGCCGGAATAGGTAATCCGCGTGGTCGTCGGGATCCCAAGCACCAGCAGGACCGTGCGAAGCTCATCGGCGAAGCGATTGGAGGCGGTAGACAGGCGCGGCACGGACGCCGCGGCCGATCCGTCGGCTTCGAAGGCGCCGCGCAGGAAGGCGGCGTAGACATCCCGGTCGTTGGTCTCCAGGATCGCCGAGGGGACGTGCGGCTCCCACCCCTTGCCGACGTGGCCCTCACCTGGCAGGTGCTTGGCGAAGCCGCTGGCCTGCCACCACCGTGCGAGCCGGACCGAGTGCAGAGCGACCTCCTGATAGCCGGTCTGCTGACTGACGGCCGCCTCGACACCGAATAGGTCCTTGCCTAGGATCCGCAGCCGCTCGACGACGTCCAGGTCGGTGTCGGCAACGCAGAACCGCAGGCCCTTGGCGTGGAGGCTGCCGTCACCCATGTAATAGCCGACCAGTTCGGCCAAGTCGGCGGTGACGTGGTCGGGCACGCGCACCCCCCGCTCACCCGTCCAGTAGGCCTGGTCGAGCACTGGCAGCGGCACACGACGAGGCTCACCGACCAGTGTGCCGAGCTGCATTGGGACCACGTCGTCCGGCTCGACCTCGGCGAGCTGACGCCACACCCAGGCGCCGGTCTCCGGATCGACGACCTTGATGCGGTGCCGTAGGGTGCCCTGGATCGTGTAGCCCGACTTCGTCACGATCCGGCGGGTCGGCTCCTCGCCGTTGATGAAGAACTTGGTCGCCCGGCGTGGACCTTTGTCGGTCGAGACGGCCACGTTCAGGTCCTGCCATTGCGAGCCGTTGCGATCACCGAGCTCCCCGAGTCGGACGAGACCGCGGTCGGTGGTGACCAGGGTGTCGGGCGTCAGGCACCCGGTCGGGGCGAGCACCGTGGCCTGGGAGTTGCGGTAGCCGTGCTCCTCGCCGAACGTGATCGCCTCGTCCCAGGCGGTGCGGGCGGCCTCGAACAGGTCGGGCTGGACCAGCGACGAGTCGATCTGGTCGACCGCGGCGCGGTGCTTGCGCATCACCCGCAGCATCGGATCACGGTTCTTCGCATACCCGGCGAACGGCCCGGTCACCTGCGCGACGCGGGCGCTGGTGCGGTAGGCGTGCCCGGTCATGAGCGCGGTGATCGACCCGGCCCACGCACGGCCACCGTCTGAGTCGTAGGCCTTGCCGAGCGCCATCAGCAGCGCCCCGAGGTTGGCGTACCCGAGCCCGAGCTGCCGGAAGTCATTGGCGTTCCTGGTGATCTTCTCGGTCGGGTACGACGAGTTCCCGACGATGATCTCCTGCGCCAGGAACACGATCTCGACCGCGTGCTTGAACGCCACCACGTCGAACTTGCCGTCGGGCCCCAGGAACTTGAGCAGGTTCAGGCTGGCCAGGTTGCAAGCTGAATTGTCGAGGTGCATGTATTCGGAGTTGTGGACAACCAGCCCAGTCGGCAGGCTGCCATCGCTAACCACGAAGTTGTGCGTTCCTTCGACCTCCAGGTCGTAGACCACGACCGGCCGATCGAGTTCGACAGTGGTGACCACGGCGACCGGGTCGACGCCACGGTGCCCGGCGGCGTCCGAGCCAACCAGAGGGGTCTCGGGGCCGAGGTACTGGGCCTCCACCCAACCCGCGTCGGTTGTGAGGAACCGGTGCTCTGGCGTGCACCGCAGGACGAGTCCGGTGGCCGTATGCACGTCCACGAGCGTCCGGGTCTCCCCGACCGCCCACGCCTTGGTGATCGGTCGGCTGACGACGCGCCCGCTTCCCAGTTCCACTGACCGGGCGGCCGGCAGCGTCTCCCCGGCCTCGGAGCGCTTGGCCAGTAACTCGAACCTCACCAGGCCCTCGTCGGTGTCGACCAGCGTGTTGCCAACGAAGCAGCAGGGGTTGGAGGCGTTGATGCGACCCGACTCCGGCGTCGTGTGCCAGTCGTTGATGGTGGTGTCGTACTGCATGCCGGGGTCGGCGCACTCCCAGGCGGCCTGGGCGATCTCGCGCATCAGGTCGCGGGCGCGGACCGTCTCCATGGCGCGGCCGTCGAGCACGGCCTTGAGGTCGTAGCTGCCGTCGGCCTCGTACGCCGACATGAACTCGTCGGTGACCCGGACGGAGTTGTTGGCGTTCTGGTACTGGATGCTCATGGCGTCGCGGCCGTCCAGGTCCATGTCGAACCCGGCGTCGCGCAGCACCCGCGCCTTGTGCTCCTCGCGCGCCTTGCACCAGATGAAGTCGCGCACGTCGGGATGGTCCACGTTCAGAATGACCATTTTGGCCGCTCTGCGCGTTTTTCCTCCCGATTTGATCGTCCCGGCCGAGGCGTCGGCGCCGCGCATGAACGACACCGGCCCGGACGCCTCGCCGCCGTTGCCGAGCTGCTCCTTGGAGGAGCGGATGGTGGACAGGTTGATGCCCGACCCGGAGCCGCCCTTGAAGATCATGCCCTCCTCGACGTACCAGTTGAGGATCGACGGCATGGTGTCCTCGACCGACAGGATGAAGCACGCCGACGCCTGGGGGTCGGGCTCGACCCCGACGTTGAACCAGACCGGCGAGTTGAAGGCGGCCTTCTGGTTGACCAGCAGGTGGGTCAGCTCGGCCCGGAACGCCTCGGCGTCGTCGTCGCCGGCGAAGTAGCCGTCGGCGCTGCCCCAGCCGGTGATCGTGCCGGCGACCCGGTCGACCATCTGGCGGACGGAGTGCTCGCGCTGGGGGGTGTCGAGCGGGCCACGGAAGTACTTCTGGGCGACGATGTTGGTGGCGTTCTGCGACCAGGTGCTGGGGAACTCGAGGTCGCGCTGCTCGAAGGCGGTGGTGCCGTCGCGCCAGTTGGTGATGACGGCGTCCCGGCGCTCCCAGGTCAGCTCGTCGTAGGGGTGGGTGCCCTTCGTCGTGAACAGGCGGCGCACCTGCAGGCCCCGGCGGCTGGGGCCGCTCTCGACGGACAGGGCATCCCGGGTCTTGGCCACGATTGTCAACCTCCTGGCGACCCCCTGCTGGTCGGGGCCGCGGACCTCCGTCCCTGAGGAAGCTGGCGCTGAGCGGTGCGACGGGACCGGGTCAGCAGAGCCAAGCGGGACGACCAACGGACAGAACCACGAACTACAGCGTTGTGATTAAGCACCGATCTGGCGTCGAGGTCAAGCACTCCGTACACAAGATGTTGTGGATAACTTGCCTCCTGCGAACGATTGTACCACTATATGTTGTGGTCGCCTCCATGCGACCGCCTGAGGGAGGATGCCGTGCGCTGCCCGTTCTGCGGTTCCCACGACGACCGCAACCGCGTGATCGACTCCCGGTCCTCCGAGGACGGGGCGACGATCCGGCGCCGGCGCGCCTGCGCCGGCTGCGGCCGGCGCTTCACGACCTTCGAGCGGGTCGAGGAGACTCCGTTGCTGGTTCTCAAGCGGGACGGCTCCAAGGAGCAGTTCAACCTGGGCAAGCTGGTCGCCGGCCTGGAGAAGGCCTGCAAGAACCGGCCGATCACACCGTCCCGCATCATAGAGATCGCCAGTGACATCGAGGAGACCGTGCGGGGCCGCGGGCAGCGCGAGGTCGAGAGCCAGGAGGTCGGCATCGAGCTGCTGAACGCCCTGCGCGAGCTGGACCCCGTCGCCTACATGCGCTTCGCCAGCGTCTACAAGGACTTCCAGGACCCGGCCGACTTCGAGCGCGAGCTGGAGAGCCTGGACTCGCTGGACAAGACGACCCCGCCCAAGCCGCGCGCCAGCGCGGGCTCCATCTAGCCGCCGACGGCCCGCCACGGCCGAGGGGAAGCCGGCCGTGGCCTGGCTGGCGGCGTTCAGCGACGGGGGACGGGGACGGACAGTTCCTGGCCGGCCTGGAGGCCACCGTGGAGATCGTTGGCCTCCACCAGGGCGTCGACGACCGGCCGAGGGTCGCGCCCGGGAGCCACCCGGCGGGCGATCGACCACAGCGTGTCGCCCGGCTCGACGACGTAGTGGACCCGAGGGGCCGGCCGGTCGGGGCCGTCGCCCTTGGCGAGGCCGGGCACGACCAGGAGGGACGCGGCCACGATCAGCGCGACGGCCAGCATCCGGGCCCGCATCCGACGACCTCCTCCCTGGGGAACGCACTTGGGGAACACATGTTCGATCTTGGGCCGATCTTGCCCGAACACCAGTTCGCTGTCAACCATGCTGAGTCCGTCCACAGCATCGAACTGGTGTTTGCCTCCAGCCATCCGCGCTGCTAGAGTCCGACCAACCAGGAGTGGCATGGTCGGCACGGTCCCAGGGGGTACGGCGATGGCGGAACAGCTCACCACCAGGCAGCGGCGGATCCTCGACGTGATCCGCGACGCGGTCGCCGATCGCGGCTACCCGCCGTCGATCCGCGAGATCGGCGAGGCGGTCGGCCTCACCTCGACGTCCAGCGTCCATTCACAGCTCGAGGCGCTCCAGCGCAAGGGGTTCATCCGCCGCGATCCCACCAAGCCACGCGCCATCGAGGTCCACTTCGACGACCCGGTGGCGGCGGTGCCGCGTCCGCTGCCGACCTACGTGCCGCTGATGAGCGCCCCGGTCGCCGCCGGTACCGGCACCCTGCCCGAGGACGTGATCGACGAGCTGCTGCCGCTGCCCCGCGAGCTGGTCGGCCAGGGCGAGCTGTTCATGCTCCAGGTCCGCGGGGACTCGATGGTCGGCGCCGGCGTGCTCGACCGCGACTACGTCGTCGTGCGGCGCCAGGACGCGGCCGACAACGGCGATATGGTCGCCGCGCTGCTGCCCAACATGGAGGCCGAGGCGACCGTCAAGCACTTCTCGCGCAAAGGCGGCCGCGTCCGGCTGCTGCCCGACAACCCGGCGTTCGAGCCGATCGACGGCGACCAGGCCCAGATCCTCGGCAAGGTCGTGGCCGTCCTCCGCCGGCTGCGGTAGACCCGGTCGTCGTTGGCCGATCCAGGCTGATTGCGGTCGTTGCCGCCCGGTTGTGATCAAACCGATGAGTGCGCCAGCTTGCCCTTGAGGCGCAGAACCGGTTGAGTCCGCACGGTCATCACGGAGGGGGGCTGACGAACGGGAGGGACCGGTCATGCCTGCCTGGCGGCGTAGCACTCCATCCACCCACGAGCGGCCCGGGGTGAACCGGCGGCGGTTCCTGCGCGCGGCGGGTGTCGGCACCGCCGGGGCCGTCGTGGCCGCGGGCGTGATTGGCGGCCAGGCGGGCGCCGAGCCCGACGGGCTGGCCGTGCCGATCCCGCCCCGCCGCAAGGTGCTTCGGGCCACGCCGCAAGGTACGCAAGGGGCGGAGGCCATCCAGGTGGTCAGCGGGCCGCTCTCGCTCCACACGATCTCGCCGCAGCGCTACCTCGACACCCGGGCCGACACCGGCGGCGCGTTCCCGCCGCAGGGGGCGACCGGGCAGGCGTTCGTCTTCGACTTCGGCCTCGCCGACTACTTCGGTGGCGGCGTCGTCAACGAGGTACCGCCGGACGCCCTGGGGGTCACCTTCAACGTCACCGTCACCGGCGGCACCTCGGGCGGCAACCTGCGGGCCTTCCCGGCCGCCTCGCCGGTGATCCCGCTGGTCGCCAACGTCAACTGGACGACCGGGCAGACGGTGGGCAACTTCGCGATCGTGGCAGCCACCAGCGACGCGAACAACTCCACCGCGGTGGCGTTCCACAACGCCTCCACCAGGGGCAGCGTCCACGTGATCGTGGACATCTTCGGCTACTTCGTCTGAGCGGCCTTGCCCGACCCGCCCTCGGCCGTGCCCTCCAGCCGGTAGGGCCCCAGCGCGTGGGCGAGCGGCGACGGGGCGCGCAGCCGCACCTTGGTGCCCTCGGCCACGTGCTCGACGGTGAGGACCTCGCCCTCGCGGTGCGCCCGGTCCACCAGGTCACCGCGGTCGTAGGGGAGCAGCACGTCGAGGTCGACCGGCGGGCGGGGCAGCCGGGTGGCGACCGTGGCCAGCAGCCCGTCGACCCCCTCGCCGGTCGCCGCCGAGATGATCGCGGCGCCGGGGAGCTGCCTGGCCAGGCGTGCCCGGCTCATCTCGTCGAGCAGGTCCGCCTTGTTCAGCGCCAGGAGCTCCGGCACGTCGGCCGCGCCGACCTCGCCCAGCACCGCGCGGACGGCCGCGACCTGGCCGTCGGGGTCGGATTGGGCGGCGTCGACCAGGTGCACGACCAGGTCGGCCCTTGCCACCTCCTCCAGCGTTGACTTGAACGCCTCGACCAGGTCGTGGGGCAGCTTGGCGATGAAGCCGACGGTGTCGGTGAAGGTCGCCGCCCGTCCGCCGGGCAGGTCGAGGCGCCGGGTGGTCGGGTCGAGGGTCGAGAACAGCTTGTCCTCGACCAGCACGCCGGCGCCGGACAGCCGGTTGAGCAGCGTCGACTTGCCGGCGTTGGTGTAGCCGACCAGGGCCACCGCCGGTATTCCCGCCCGCTCCCGGCCGCGTCGCTTGATGTCGCGGGTGCGGGCCATGTCGACCAGGTCGCGGCGGAGCTTGGTGATGCGGCGGCGGATGCGACGCCGGTCGACCTCCATCTTGGTCTCCCCCGGCCCGCGGGTGCCGATGCCGGCGCCAAGGCGGGTGAGGCTCTCACCCCAGCCGCGGAGCCGTGGCAGCAGGTAGCTGAGCTGGGCGAGCTCCACCTGGGACTTGCCCTCCCGGCTGGTGGCGTGCTGGGCGAAGATGTCCAGGATCAGCGCGGTCCGGTCGATCACCTTGGCGTCGACCAGCTCCTCCAGGTGGCGGAGCTGGCCCGGGGAGAGCTCGTCGTCCATCACCACGGTGTCGGCCCCGAGCGCCTTGACGGTGGCGGCGAGCTCCCGGGCCTTGCCCTTGCCGATGAAGGTGCCGGCGTCCGGCCTGGCGCGGCGTTGGACCATCGTGTCGAGCACCTCGGCGCCGGCGGTCTCGGCGAGCCGGCGCAGTTCCTCGATGGACCGCTCGGCCGCGTCCAGCGAGCCGTCCACCGCCACCGCGACCAGCACGACCCGCTCGAGCCGGAGCTTGCGGAGCTCGACGAGCCTGAGCTCGTCGGCGGGCGCGGTGGGTCGGGGCTCGCCGTCGCGGCGGGTGTCGGTCAGCACGTGTTCGGGCATGGGTCCCACGGTAGCGGGTGGCCGGCCGCCTGTCCCGCGATTTCCGGGCTCGTCAACCACCGACCAGTTCCTTGCGGACCCGCTCGCAGCCCTCTTCGAGCAGCGCGTCGGGGATGGTGAGCGACAGCCGGATGTAGCCTTCGCCGCTGGGGCCGTAGCCGGTGCCCGGCGCGACCACCACGCCCGCCTCGTCGAGCAGCCGGGCGGTGAAGGCGACGCTGGACTCCCCCGGCGGGGTCGGCAGCCACACGTACAGGGCGCCCTTGGGGGCGTCGACCTTCCAGCCCGCGTCCCAGAACACCTCCATGATGCGGTCGCGGCGACGCTGGTAGGTGGCGACCAGCTCGGGCAGGTGGGGCATGCCGCTCTCCAACGCGGCGACCCCGGCGCGCTGCACGGCGTTGAAGATGCCGGAGTCGATGTTGGTCTTGACCCGGCCGAGCGCCTCGATGGCGACCGGGCTGCCGACCACCCAGCCGATCCGCCAGCCGGTCATGTTGAAGATCTTGGACAGCGAGCCGAACTCGACCGCGACGTCCATGGCGCCGGGCACCTGCAGCACCGAGGGGGCCACGAAGCCGTCGAAGGTGATCTCCGAGTAGGCGTTGTCGTTGGCGAGCAGCAGGTCGTGGACGGCCGCGAACCGGACCGCCTCCTCGTACTGGTCGAGGGTGGCCACCGCGGCGGTCGGGTTGGACGGGTAGCAGAGCCACAGCAGCTTGGCCCGGTCGGCCACGGCGCCGTCGACCTTGCCGAAGCTCGGGAACCAGCCCTCCTCGGCGGTGAGCGGGATGTGCACCGGCTGGCCACCGGCCAGGATGGTGCCGACCTCGTAGACCGGGTAGCCCGGCTCGGTCACCAGTACGGGGTCGCCCGGGTCGACGAACGCCCATGCCAGGTGGGCGATCCCTTCCTTGGACCCGAGCAGCGGCAGGACCTGGGTGTCGGGGTCCAGCTCCACGCCGAAGCGCCGCCGGTAGAACCCGGCGACCGCGCGCCGGAACGCCGGCAGCCCGAAGTAGCTCGGGTACTGGTGGGTCGAGGGATCGCGGGCGGCGGCGGCCAGCTCCTCGACGATGAAGCCCGGGGTCGGCAGGTCCGGGTCGCCGATCCCGAACGAGATCACGTCGACGCCGGCCGCCTTGCGCGCGGCGACCTTCCGGTCGATCTCGGCGAAAAGGTACGGGGGGATGGCGGCGATGCGACGAGCGGTACGCATTAGGTGGGCAGTCCTCCTGTCATCGG
>Ga0307278_10000016_pt1 | contig 103292 bp, 98 predicted proteins | sample ER_DNA_117_FD_194482 | JGI IMG/M metagenome (GOLD analysis project Ga0307278, IMG submission 194482) | Bulk soil microbial communities from the East River watershed near Crested Butte, Colorado, United States - ER_DNA_117 | ecosystem: Environmental > Terrestrial > Soil > Floodplain | place... | reverse complement strand
CGGACTTGAAGAAATAGTCCTTGGCCTCATCCGGATTCGAGAACCCGTACTTGTACTCCTCGCGGATCTGCTGAACGGTTTCGGTCTCGGTTGCCATCAGACTGCTGCCACCCCATAACGTTCGTAACCTTCGGCCTCGAGCTTGTGTGCCAGCTCTGGACCGCCTTCTTCCACGATACGCCCGTCGATGAACACATGCACGTAATCAGGGGTGATGTAGTCGAGAATCCGCTGATAGTGGGTGATCACGAGGGCTCCCATCTCGGGGCCGACCAGCTCCTTGACCCCGCCGGCGACGACCTTGAGGGCGTCGATATCCAGGCCGGAGTCCGTTTCGTCGAGGATCGCGATCCGCGGCTTGAGCATCGCCATCTGGAGGATCTCCACACGCTTCTTCTCGCCGCCCGAGAAGCCGTCGTTTAGATAGCGCGACGCGAGCTCGCGGGAGACCTTGAGCCGGTCCATCTGGTCGAGCAGTTCCTTGCGGAACTCCGGAATCGGAATCGGGTTTTCCTCGCCGGCGTTCTGGGCCTTGCGAATCGCGTTGATCGCGCTGCGCAGGAAGCTGGTCACGGTGACGCCGGGAACGGCGTGCGGATACTGGAAGGCGAGGAACAAGCCGCGCTGCGCGCGCTCGTCCGCTTCCATTTCGAGGATGTTCTCGCCGTCGAGGAGGAGCTCGCCGTCTGTGATGTCGTAGGCGGGGTGGCCCATCAGGGCGTACGCGAGTGTGGACTTGCCGGAGCCGTTCGGGCCCATGACCGCATGCACCTCGTTGGGGCCCACGATCAGATCGACGCCCTTGACGATCTCGGTTCCGTCCTCCAGGGCGACGTGCAGATTCTTCAGCTCGAGCACAGCCAACTTTGTTACGTCCTTTTCCGCGTCGGAAAGCGGCCTGGGCGGCCCGCTAGTAGCTACCATCGTAGCCAATTCGAGGCCCGCTCCGAACATCCCGTGGCCCGGGTGACCTGGGGCTTCGTTCCGCCACGTGCCTCCCAAAACCAGCTACCCTGAGCACATGCCAAACGTCGGCCCGTGGGAGATCATCCTGCTGCTCTTGCTGGCGCTGCTGCTGTTCGGCGCCAAGCGACTCCCCGAGATCGGACGCTCGATGGGGAAGGGCATGCGCGAGTTCAAGGATTCGGTCAGCGGCAAGGACAGCGACGACGAGCCGGCCGAGCTGCCCATGCAGACGACCGACACGACGATCGCAGCGCGCGAGCGCGAGCGCGAGCGCGACCCCGTCTAGAACGCAATGAAACGGCTTCCGCGGCGCCTTCGCCACGGTGAGGAGGCGACGCTCGTCGAGCACCTCGACGAGCTCCGTTCGCGCATCTTCGTCTCGCTCGGTGCTCTCACGGTTGGGTTCGTGGTGGCGTTTGTCTTTCACCGGCATCTGCTTCATTGGCTGAACGCGCCTCTTCCCGCAGACCGCGGCAACCCGATCACTCTCGGCGTCGCGGAGCCCTTTCTCACCGCGATGAAGGTCAGTCTCATGGCTGGGTTCGCCCTTGCGCTGCCGGTGGTGTTGTGGCAGCTCTGGAGCTTCCTCGCGCCCGCGGTCGAGCAGCACGCCGAGCGGATGGTCTTCGCATTCGTGTTCGCCGCGACCTTGCTGCTGGTTGCCGGCGTCGCGTTCGGTTATTGGATCGTCCTGCCGAAGGCGATCCAGTTCCTGACGAACTTCGACCAGCACCAGTTCAACATCCAGATCCGCGCGAAGGACTACTACTCCTTCGTGCTGACCGTCTTGTTCGCCGTCGGCCTCGTGTTCGAGCTCCCGATCTTTCTCCTCGCGCTGGTGCGGCTCGATGTCCTCACCACACGCCAGCTGCGCAGCAACCGGCGCCTCGGCTATTTCATCGTCGCCGTGATCGCGGTGCTGTTGCCGGGGATCGATCCCGTTACGACCACCATGGAGGCGGTGCCCCTGGTCGCGTTGTACGAAGGGTCGATCTGGCTCGCCGTGCTGATGGAACGCCGTGCGCCACGCGCTGAACCCGCGAGCGTGACTGATCCATGAACGGGGTCCTATCCGCTGATTGGGTTCTGCCGATCCAGGCGCCGCCGATCGAGGACGGCGCAGTCGTGATCGAGGACGGGCGCATCACTGCGGTCGGGACGGCGGAGGAGCTCGGAGGAGGCACGAGCTACGAAGATGCCGTGATCATTCCCGGCTTCGTGAATGCGCACTCGCACCTCGAGTACGCCGTGTACGGAGGCTTCGGCGATGGGCTCGGCGACTTCGCAGAGTGGATCACCCTGCACATCCAGCGCAAGGCGCGAATCGGCTGGGACGAGTACGTCGACGTTGCGAAGCTCGGGGCCGCGCAATCTCTCGCCTCGGGCGTCACGACCGTCGGCGACTGCAGCTACAGCGGCGCAAGCGCGGTCGCCTGCGCTGAGCTCGGCCTGCGCGCCACTGTCTATCTCGAGGTCTTCGGCGCCGATCCAGCTCGAGCGCTGGAACACTTCGCCGCGACCCGCGACCGCGTGGCGGACGCGTTTTCGACACGCGTGAGGCCCGGTGTCTCGCCGCACGCTCCCTATTCGGTCTCGATCGAGCTCTATGAGGCGTGCGCCGAGCTCGGTCTGCCGATCGCGACGCACATCTCCGAGAGCCCTGCCGAGGTCGCGTACCTGCGCACCGGAACAGGCGCCTGGGGGGGCTACAAGGATCTGCTGGTCGCTTCGCCGGGCAAGACCGGGACTCACCTGCTGGCAGAGCAGGGTCTCCTCGGACCGAACGTCGTCGCTGCCCACTGCGTGGTGCTCGACGAAGAGGAGATCGGCCTGCTGGCCTCGACCGGGACGGGCGTCGCGCACTGCCCTCGCTCGAACGCGGCACTCGGCTGCGGCGTGGCACCGCTCGCGGAGCTCCACGCGGCCGGCGCACGGGTGGGGGTCGGCACGGACAGCCCGGCATCCGCGCCGTCGTTCGACTTCTTCGAGGAGCTGCGCAGCGTGCTGCTGTCGGCGAGGGCTCGGGCAGCGCGGCCGGACGTCCTCTCCGCCGGCGAGGCCCTCGAGCTAGGGACGCTCGGCTCCGCACGCGCTCTCGGCCTAGACGAGGAGATCGGCTCGCTCGTTCCCGGAAAGCGGGCAGACCTCGCTGTCGTCTCCCTCAAGGGCTCGGCGTATCTACCCTGGGAGGATCCCGCCGGGGCTGTGGTGCTTGGGGGGTCGCCCGACCGAGTGATTGCGACCTACGTGGACGGGGAAGCGCGTTATGAGAAGGGAGGGATGGATTGGCAAGAGCTGATCGCCGCCGCGTACAGCGCGAGGCGCGCCATGCTCGCCCAGCCGGCCGCAAGGCCGGTGGCGGCTCCCAGCGCGTAGCGGAGAACACGATGTTCTTCCCCCGCCTGCGCAACCAGGCGAAGTGGGCGTTCGTGTTCCTCATCCTCGTCTTCGGGGGCGGCTTCGTCTTCCTCGGGGTGGGCTCCGGCGGTCTCGATCTCGGCCAGCTCTTGCGCGACGCGTTCGGGAACAGTGCCAGCTCCGGCACGTCGGTCTCCAAGGCTCAAAAGGAGGTCAGCCAGCATCCGCTCAGCTCTGTTGCTCACAAAGACCTCGCAACCGCGCTGGAGAAGAAGGGGCGTGTCGATGAGGCGATCGCGGCCTGGACGCAGTACTCGAAGCTGAAGCCCAAGGACGTGGGTGCCCTGCAGCACCTGGGCCAGCTCGAGCTGGGGCAGGCAGACCGTTTCTTCAGTGAGGCCCAGCTCGCCTCGCTGGCGCAGCAGGACGCGGGAGTGGGGTCGGCTTTCCGCCCCTCCTCCACGGAGAAGTTCGGGCAGGCGCTCGGCCAGGATCCGATCGCGGCGGCCATGTCCGGGAAGGCCGGCGCGCAGTTGCAGGAAGCCTCTCTCAAGTATCAGACCGCGGCCACGCAGGCCGTGAAGACGTACCAGCAGATCGTCAAGCTGCGCCCGGGGGATCAGCAGGCGCTGTTCTCGCTGGCCCAGGCCGCCGACACGCTTCGGCAGACACCTGTGGCGATCGGCGCATACAAGAAGCTCCTGAAGTTCAACCTCGATGCCGCCACCGCAGCGCAGATTCGCGAGCGGATCAAGACCTTGCGACAGTCCACCGGCGGTTAAACTCCGCGCCGACGGGAAGAGGTCCGCCACACGACCCCGGGGGGACGATGAACTTCGACATCAAGACGGAGCAGCTGGGAGACGACGCTTACGTGATCTCGCTTGCCGGGGAGGTCGACCTGTACACCGCGCCCGAGTTCAAGCAGCAACTCCTCGAGGTGATCGGCCAGGGTGGGAAGCAGGTGATCGTCGATTTCAGCGACACGACCTTCATCGATTCGACCACGCTCGGTGTGCTCGTCGGTGGGGTCAAGCGGTTGCGCACGAACGAGGGACAGCTCTCGCTCGTCTGCAGCGACCGGAACATCACGAAGATCTTCGAGATCACCGGGCTCGACCGGGTGTTCACGATCTACCCGACACGCAACGAGGCCGTCTCCAACGTGAAGTCGACCGACAAGCCTCCCGCGTAAGATTGATGCGCCGGCTCTCCGCCGCCGTCGGGGGGGTGGCTGTCATCCTGGTGCTGTCTGCATGCGGTACGGGCGGCTCGGTCGTCGGAAAGTCTGCGGATACGACGAACGGCCGCAAGATCTTTCAGACCACGTGCGCGGGGTGCCACGCGCTCTCGGCTGCCGGCTCCACGGCGACGATCGGACCGAACCTCGACGCCGCCTTCGCGCAGGCCCGCTCCGAAGGCTACAAGGAGTCCGCGATCCTCGACATTGTTCACGACCAGATCAAATTCCCGGGCCAGTATCCGGTGCGGCAAAAAGATCCGAATTACCTCACGGCGAACATGCCCCCCAACCTCGTCACCGGGCAGAGCGCGATCGATGTCGCGGCCTACGTCGCCGCGAACGCGGGGCTTCAAGGCTTCGCGCAGGCCGCCGCCGTCAGCGGTACGAACGGGAAGCAGATCTTCATCACGAAGTGCGGTGGCTGTCACACGCTCAAGGCCGCCGGAACGACCGGGACGCAGGGGCCGAATCTCGATGTGCTCAAGCCGCCGTTTGCGCGTGCCAAGAAGCAGGTGATCAACGGCGGCGGCATCATGCCGGCGTTCAAGGATGTGCTCAACGACGCCCAGATCAACGCCGTCGCCAAGTACGTCGCCGAGCACGCCGGCAAGTAGTGACCTTCGACATCGAGGCATTCAAGGAGCTCGGGCAGGGAAGGCTGCCGGGTCTGATCGGTATCGAGGTCGAGGAGATCGAAACGGGCCGCGTTCGCATGCGGCTCCGGTTACGCGACGAGTTACTCGCGCCGAACGGCTACCTCCACGCGGGCACCGTTGTTGCGCTGGCCGACTCTTCGTGCGGCTACGGCTGCATCGCGTCGCTTCCCGAGGGCGCGACCGGGTTTACCACGATTGAGCTGAAGACGAACTTCCTCGGGACTGCCCTCGAGGGGAAGCTCTCGTGCGAATCAACACTGGTTCACGGCGGGCGCACGACGCAGGTTTGGGACGCCACCGTGACGGACGAGGCCGGCAAGAAGCTGGCGCTCTTCCGCTGCACGCAACTCCTCCTCTACGCCTAGCTAATTCCGGACGTCTTCCCGCTCAGCCTCCAGGTCAACTACGACATGGGTGATCGGAACTGGGAAGCGCTCGCGCGCATTCTCGACGACCCCCCGCTCGAGCCAGTTCGACCGGCCTTCGGGATGCGTGGAGATGATGATCTCGTCTGCGCCAAAGGTGCGGAGCGCATCGTCTATCGCCTGCACAGGGTCTCCGTCGCCGATCTCTCCCCGCGCTTCGACACCCGCCTCCCGGAGCTGCGCGAGGCTCTTGTCGAGGCGCTGCTGAGCGGCAGCGCGTGCGCCGTCGTCGTCGGACACCCAGTGCCGAAGCGGGGAGTTCAGTGCCGGCGTCACGACGAGCACCTCCTCGCGAACGTCGAGGCTTTTCGCGAGAATCGCGGACCGCAAGGTGTGGCCGCCGACCGTCTCGTTTGCGATCACCAGGATCCGCCGCTCACCCGCGGCATGCGGGCGCGGCGAGGTCTTTTCCGGCCGCTCGTACCTTCGAGTTCGCGTCCACCAGCCGACTACTACGGCAGACAGTGCGATGAAAACTCCGAGGCCGACCCACTTACCACCCGCGACCGAGGCGATCACGATCACCCCGAAGTAGGCAATCGACGCGATCAGAAACCTGAAGGCTTCGGCCTCGCTGCGCAGCGGATTGATCATCTAGAGGAGGTAGACGGTCGAGTACACGACGATCCACATGACGTCCACGAAGTGCCAGTAGATCCCGCCGATTTCCACGCCGTGATGCTGCTCAGGGGAGAAATGGCCACGGAAGGCGCGAATCGTCATGAAGAGCAGGATCGAGAGACCGACGAAGACGTGGGCGCCGTGCAGGCCCGTCAGGCAGTAGAAGATCGTTCCGAACGCGCCGTCGTGTGGGGCGAACCCGACTCGTGAGTACTCGCGCGCCTGCGTCAACAGGAAGACGAGGCCCATCAGGAAAGTCAGCAGCAGGCCGGCCTGCAGGCCGGCGCGGTTGCCACGCTTGATCGACTGCAGCGCCCAGTGCATCGTGAAGCTCGAGGTGACGAGGATCGCGGTGTTCACTCCGGCGACGAACACCGGCAGCTCGAAGGGCGGCTGCGGCCAGGCGATCCCGTTGACGACGCGCACGAAAAAGTACGCCGTGAAAAACGCGCCGAACAGCATGATCTCGGACGCAATGAAGAGCAGCATCCCGAGGATCGACGCGTTGACGCGAGAGCTGTGGTTCGCGATCGGCGGACCGTGATGCGCTTCGGCGTGGGCGGACACTAGACCCGTGCGCCTTTCTCGAGCTCATCCGCCTGGAAGACGATGTGCTCGACCGGCAGCTTGGTCTCGTCGTGCAGGCGCTGCACGAGGTTCTTTCTCAGCCAGGGAGATCGCGACGGCGCGAAGGTCGACACGATGATTTCGTCGACTCGCTCCTCGCCGATGGCGTCCAATGCGGCCGAGAACGGGTCCGGCTGCGCCACCTGACCGTGCGCGTCGATCCCCTCGCCGCGTAGATTGGCCAGAGCGCGTTTCAGCCGCCGCTCCGCCTCGGGGTGCTCGCCCTGCGTCGGGTCGCTCTGCGGCGAGATGATCAAGAAGCTCGCGTTGCCGCGCGCGGCCCGCTCACGGATCCGGTCAAGCAACGCCTGGCCCACGACCGTTTCGTTCGCAAGGACGAGCACCTTCTTGGCGCCCGTCTCCGCCGCCATGTCCACGACGACGTGCTCGACAGGGACGGTGCCCGCGCTTGCGCGGATGCGATCCACGACGTTCTTGCGCAGCCAGCCCGACTTCTGTTGTGGGTGCGTTGCGAGGATGATCTCGTCCACCGGCGGCTCGAGCCGGGCGAGCGCGTCCCGTACCGCGGTTACGGGGTCGGACTCCACGACGAGGCCGTGCGCTGGAATGCCCTCGTCTCGGAGCAGCGAGAGCGTCCGGTCGAGCCGTCTCCCCGCCGCCGCCCGGCGCGTGTCCTCGTAGACCACGTACCCGCGCTGCGGCTGGCTGACCGGAGCGATGACCGTCACGTGGAGATCGCCCGAGCCCTTTCGCCGCTCAACCGCTTCGATGAGCTTGCGTCCGGTGACGGTCTCGTTCGCGATGACCAGCAAGTGCATTAGTGCCGCACCTCTTCCGTCTCGGTTGCCGCTCGGTCGCCGTTCAAAACAGCGTGACGCGCCCCGGGAACACCGTACTCGTACGGGTTGCCGACGACCTGCGGGATCTCGTCGAAGTTGAAGATCGGCGGCGGCGACGAGACTTGCCATTCGAGCGTGAGCGCTCGCCAGGGGTTTGCCTCCGCGGGTGCGCCGCGCCGCATGCTGATGACCATGTTGTAGAGGAAGACGATCGTCGACGCGCCGAGGAAGAAAGATGCGACAGAGATGAAGAGGTTCCAGTTGCCGAACTGTGGCGCGTAGTCCGAGACCCGTCGCGGCATGCCCTGCGTCCCGATCAGGTGCATCGGGAAGAAGGTCAGGTTGAAGCCGATGAACGTAAGCCAGAAGTGGAGCTTGCCGAGCTTCTCGTTGTACTGGCGTCCGGTCATCTTCGGGAACCAGTAGTAGATCCCGGCAAAGATCGTGAAGAGCGAGCCGCCGAAGAGGACGTAGTGAATGTGCGCGACCACGAAGTAGGTGTCGCTGGTGTGGATGTCGATCGGAACGGCGCCGAGGTAGATCCCGGAGAGGCCGCCGATGACGAACATCGAGACGAAGCCGACCGCCCAGAGCATCGGCGTGGCGAAATTGAGCTTCCCTTCCCAGATCGTCGCCAGCCACGAGAACACCTTGATGCCTGTTGGGACAGCGATCATCAACGTCGTGATCATCATGGGCACGCGCAGCCAGGGCGCCATGCCCGATACGAACATGTGGTGTGCCCAGACCGAGAAGCCGAGCACAAGGATCGCCATCAGCGACAGGGCCATCAGGCGGTAGCCGAAGATCGGCTTGCGGCTTAACGCCGAGATGACCTCCGAGGCGATGCCGAAGCCGGGCAACATCATGATGTAGACCGCCGGGTGCGAGTAGAACCAGAAGATGTGCTGATACCCGAGCGGATAGCCGCCGCCGGCGACGTCGAAGAAGTGCGTGTGCATGACGCGGTCGAACATGACGAAGAACTGAGAGCCGGCGATGAAGGGCGTCGCGATCACGACCAGTAGCGATGTGGTGAAGTTCGCCCAGACGAGCAGCGGCATGCGCCAGAAGGTCATTCCCGGCGCGCGCATGGTGATGATCGTGACCAGGAAGTTGAGCGCGGTCATGATCGAGCTCGCGCCGGCCCACTGAACGCCCATGTTGAAGAAGATCGTGCCCAGGGGCTGATGAACCGACAGGGGAGCGTAGCCCGTCCACCCGGAGGCGAATGCGCCGCCCGGGACGAGGAAGCTCGAGAGCATCATGATCCCGGCGATCGGGAGCAGCCAGTACGAGAGCGCATTGAGGCGCGGGAACGCCATGTCGGGCGCGCCAAGCATGAGCGGCACGACGAAGTTCGCGAGTCCTGCGAACGCCGGAATCACGAACAGGAAGATCATCAGCGACGCGTGGACCGAGAAGAGCCCGTTGTAGGTCTGGTTGTCGAAGAACTGCATCCCGGGCTTGGCGAGCTCGGCGCGCACGAGCATCGCGAGCAGCCCGCCGGCCAGGAAGAAGAAGATCGTCGTGGCCAGGTACTGCATCCCGATCACCTTGTGGTCGGTGTTGACCCTGAAGTAGTCGCGCCAGCTGTAGGCGCCGTGTCCTGAGTGGTCCTCGGGCTTGGTCGGCGAGCCGATGGAGTACCTCACCCAGTAGTCGAATGCGCCGATTCCCGCGAGGAAGCCGATGGGCGCGGCGGTCAGGGCCCCGATGAGGACGATGATCTCGCCGAACCAGATCGGATGCCACCCGCCCCACCACCGGCAGAGCACGACGATCCCGGTGCCGATCCCGAAGAAGAGCGGCACCATCCACGCTGCACGCAGAAATCCCGGGTAGAGAAGCCGGCGCAAGCCGCCGGGCGGCGGCGGGAGGCCCTGCCGCACCGGACCCGCGTCGTGGTGCTCGACGATGGTGCTCATCGGCTGCCTTTCACGGGAGTGAGCTGCAGGCGAGCGACGCTCATGACGTGCTCTTCTTCTGCGCCCACTGCTCGAATGCGGTCGGATCCATCACCACGACGCGCGAGCGCATCAGCGCGTGGCCGAGCCCGCACAGCTCGGTGCAGATGACCGGATAGGTGCCGATCTTGTCGGGCGTGATGTGCAGCGTCGCATGGATTCCCGGAACGAGGTCCTGCTTCTGCCTGAATTCGGGAACCCAGAACGAATGGATCACGTCCCTGGCGTGCATCGTCAAGACGACAGAGCGGTTGACCGGAAGTCGCAACACGCTCGACACCTTGTTTCTATATCCCGGATAGCCGTAGCTCCAGAAGAATTGCTGTGCGTAGACATTGACCCGGAGCGGGTTCGCGCCGGCGGCGTCGTCCTTCGCGAGCACGATCGCGCTGACGATCGCGATCGCCGTCACCAGAAGCGTCGGAATCGCCGTCCAGACGATCTCGAGACCGGTGTGTCCGTGAATCGGCGGCCCGTCCGAGTCGTCGTCGGGTTTGACCCTGAATTTCCAGACGGAGTAGATGGTGACCGCGGCCACGATGGAGAAGACGAAGATGCAGATTCCCGTCACGAACCAGAAGACGAAATCGATGCGGCCGGCTTCCCGTGATGCCGACGTCGGCAGCCAGTCGGGTATGAGCGCGACGGCAGACGCGACGGCGCCGGCCAGGACGCCGATCACGATCAGCTGGACGATCGAGCCCCTACGCACGGACGTCGCGAATCTACTTGACTCGGCCCCGGTGCTGCAGCGGTTTCCGCTCCGGCCGGGCGGGGAACTTGGTGACTGAAATCACCAAGGAGGCTCAATGGGACTCGGAGTTGGAATCTTCCTGATCGCCGTCGGCGCGATCCTCGCGTTCGCGGTCAACGCCACATCGGGGGCCGTCGACGTCAACACCGTCGGCTGGATCCTGATGGGCGTCGGGCTGGTGAGCATCTTGCTTGCCCTCATGTTCTGGCAGTCCTGGGGCGGTCCGGGGTACTGGACACGCCGCCGGACGACGTACGTGGACGAGGGCCCTCCGGCCGGATCCCCGTACTAAGGAAGACATTTCTTGACGAGGCGGCCTACGGGCCGCCTCGTTGCATCTGCGTCTAGCGCTCCTGTTCGTCCTCGGGTGGCTTTTGCACCGCCTGGCCACACCCGAACATCCCTCTCAACCAGCGCCTGAGCCGGCGCGAGGCGAAAGTTTCGTCGACCTCGCCGTGGGCCTCCGTGTCGGCGGTCTCGCCTTCGTTGTCGTCGGGAGCTTCAGCCCAGACCACTGCGGCCATGCTTCCACCCTTGCATGGCGACGTCGGGATTGCCAGTTAGTCGGCGGCGATCGGGAGCTCGGCCAGGAAGGTCGACCCGCCGGTGCCGCTCGACTCGACCCAGATGCGACCGCCCATCCGTTCGAGTAGCCCGCGGCTGATGTAGAGGCCGAGTCCGGTGCCGCCGACGCCGCGGGTGAGGTCCGGATCGAGGCGGTAGAACTTCTCGAAGATCCGCCGGTGCTCCAAAGGCGGTACGCCGAGGCCGTCGTCGTGAACGGCGTAGCGAAGTTGCGGGCCCTCGACGGTTATCTCGACGATCACCCTGCCGCCGTCCGGTGAGTACTTCACCGCGTTGTCGACGAGGTTCGTCAGAACCTGACGAGCCTTGTCCGGATCGGCGGCAACCAGCGGCGCCTTCTTCGGTGCCTTGATCGCAAGCTCGATGCTTGGAGGGATGTAGTGACGGGCCGCGTCGACAACACTCCGCGCGATCGCGACGCCGTCGCACCTTTGAATCGTGGTCTGCATCGTTCCCGATTCGAGCCGGCTCGCCCAGAGGATGTCGTTGACGATGCGAGCCAGGCGGTCGGACTCGCTCGCGATCACCTCGAGCAGACCCATGCGTTGCGGCTCGCCGAGCGGGACGTCCTCGCGCCGGAGTGTCAGGGCAGCTCCGTAGATCGCGGCGAGCGGTGTGCGCAGCTCGTGCGACACGGTGGAGACGAAGTCCGACTTCAGCTTTTCCACCGCACGCTCCGCCGTCAGGTCGCGGAACGCGTAGACCGTGCCGCCCTCGAACCCAACACCGGTGATCGACAGCCAGAGCTCGCGGCCGTTGATCTCGACGGGCTGCGTTTCCGGCCGGGGCTCGCCGCGTTCTGCGAGCTCCGCGATCGTCTTCCACGGTGAGAAGACCTCAGCCGTGCTCCGGCCTACCGTCTCGGCTGCGGCCAGACCGGTGATGTGCTCCGCCGCCGGGTTCCAGAGCCTGATGATCTCGTCCTGATCGACGAGCAGGACGCCGTCGGCGACGTGCTCGACGACGATGGCCGCACGCGCACGTTCCTCGGCCGCACGGTAGAGGCGTGCGTTGTCGACCGCGACTGCGGCGCGACGCCCCAGGTGCTTCGCGAACTCGAGGTCGTCCTCGTCGTAGAGACGAGCGGGGTCCGAGGAGACGAGCATGAGCCCACCGAAGGTGCGCCCGGCGGCTGTGAGCGGGACGACCATCGCGGACGCCATGCCGAGCTGGTGAAGGATCTCGTTGTGCGCGGCGTCCTTCGTCGAGGAGGCGAGGAGCTCGTCGGAGATCGTCCGGTAGAGCACCGCTTCGCCCGTGCGCACGGCTCGGCCCGTGCCCTCGTCCTCCTCGAGGTCGGGCGGATAGAGGTCGCGCGACTTCTCGGCCCATTCGGACTTCGCGGGATCGGAGTGCACCACGGCGAGGCGCCGGAAGAGACCGTTCTCGTCGACGATGTCGACGGCGTACCAGTCGGCGAACCTCGGCACGAGGAGGGACGCGAGGCTTGCCAGCGTCGACTCGTAATCGAGCGTCGATGCCAGCGTCTGGCTGGCCTCGGCGAGCACGGCCAGCCGCGCTCCGGCGCGCTCGGCGGCTGCCCGTGCTTGCTCCCGCTCGGAGACGTCGGTGATGACGACGCCGACGCCGATCGTGTTTTCGTCGGCGTCGAGGACCGGGTAGTAGCCCACGAGCCAGTTGCGGGTTTCGCCCGGCGCTGTCGGTAGCGCCTGCTCGACGTAGCGGTCGAGGATCGGTTCGCCGCTCTCGAGCACCTGGCTGTGGAGCGGCTCGATCTCGGAGGCGAGGTCCTCCCCGAGCACGTCTCGGAGGGTACGGCCGGAATGCTCCTCGCTCGGGAGCCCGTTCATTGCTGCGAGCGCCTCGTTGACCCGGACATAGCGGAAGCTCGTGTCCATGAACGCCAGTCCGACCGGAGCTGCGGCGAAAACCGCGTCGACGACGGCGAGGGACTCCTGTGCTTCACGTCGCGAGCCCTCCGCCTCGCGGAACAGGCGGGCGTTGTCGACCGAGATCGCGGCGCGGCGCGCCAGGTCCTGAGCGGTCGCAAGATCGGCTTCCTCGTATCGTCTGCCGCTCTCGGCGGAGACGAACGTGATCGCGCCGAGCGCTCGCCCGCGCGCGACGAGCGGCACGCACATCGAGGAATTCAAGCCGAGCGCTTCGAGGATGGCGTAGAGCTCCGGCGTGTCCGCTGTCGCCTCACGCAGGAGGTCGTCGGGGATTTCCCTGAACAGCTCCGGTTCCTGCGTTCGGATCACGTTCGGGACTCCGTAAGGCGCACTCGTGTCCGGCGGGTACTGGTCGGCGAGATCTTGGGCCCAGCGCACTTTCTCAGGGTCGACATGAGCCACGGTGAGGCGGTGAATCGAACCGTCGTCACCGACCATGTCGATCGCGCACCAGTCGGCGAAACGAGGAACGGCAAGCGTTGCGAGATTCGAGAGCGTGGTCTCGTAGTCGAGCGACGATGCGAGGAGCTCGCTCGCCTCGGCGACGAAGCGCTGGTCCTCCGCGAGGCGGCGCTGAGCCTGGTAAAGCTCAGCGGTGCCGATGGCGGCGGCGGCAAGGTTGGCCAGGAGCATTGCGGTGCTCTTCTCCGACTCGCTGAAGCTTCGCGGCTCGCCGTAGTAGACGACGAGGGTTCCGAGGACTCGTTCGCCATAGTGGAGTGGGAGCGCCATCATCGAACGCGTCCCATCTGCTGCGTGCGCCTTCCGATGCTCGGGCGTCAGCCACGCGGTCCGCTCGATGTCTTCGGCCACGATTGGCGCGTCGAGGGACACGGTGGCGGTGTTGCCCCGGATCGCCGTCATCGCCGCGGCGACGTACTCGTCCGACAACCCGACGCGTGCGGCGACGCTCCAGATGCCAGTGGCGTCGTCGTACTGCCAGACGGAGTACGCGTCGGCGGCCAGCGTCCGGCCGGCAAGGGCGAGGATCTCGGGCAGCATCGCCTCGATGTCGAGCGAGCCGAGGAGCGTCGAGGAAGCCTCGAGGAGGAGCCGCAGTCGTCCGAGATCCTCGGCGAAGCGCCGTTCGGCGTCGTCTAGAAATCCGGTTTCGACGTGAGTCGCCAGAACAAACCCCCCACGGGTTGAGCGAACTCTCTGACATTACTCTGCAAAAGCCCGTTTTCCTCATCAGACGCCGCCGATGGCGGCTTGCCGTCATCGGCCGCATCGGCCCCGGATCGAAACGAGAGGCCGAGCGAAGTCATCATGGCTCGGCGTAAGCCGAGCCGGACTTCGCTCGGCGAGTGGGCCGTGCAGGGATCGAACCTGCGACCTTGGGATTAAGAGTCCCCTGCTCTACCAGCTGAGCTAACGGCCCCGGGCGGGTGCGTAGTGTAGCGCCGGCTCCCCCCAAGTACCGTGTGCGCTGATGAAGTCTGACGTCGCGATCGTGGGTGCCGGATACGTGGGAATGCCGCTTGCACGTGTCTTTGCCGAGGCGGGAAAGAACGTTGTGCTCGTGGACGTGAACGAGGACGTCGTCGACGGGATCAACCGCGGCGAAAGCCACATCGGCGACGTGCCGTCGGAGGCCCTCAGGACGCTCGTCGACGCCGGTCGAGTTTCGGCGACGAGCGACTACGACGCGCTCCAAGAAGTGGACGCGATCCTGATCGCGTTGCCGACGCCGCTGTCCAGTCACCGAGAGCCGGACCTGACCATCGTCGAGAGCGCAGCCGCCGAGATCGCGCCGCGCCTTCGCAGGGGCCAGATCGTGGTGCTCGAGTCGACGACCTATCCGGGCACGACCCGCGAGAGCCTGCAGCCGATTCTCGAGCGCAGCGGCATGAAGGCGGGCGAGGACTTCCATCTCGCCTTCTCCCCCGAGCGTGTCGACCCGGGCCGCATCGATTGGACGACGAAGAACACACCCAAGCTCGTCGGCGGTCTCACGCTTGCCTGCACCGAGCGGGCGGTGGAGCTCTACCGCTCCGCGGTCGACACCGTCGTGCCGCTCTCCTCGCCGGAGACGGCGGAGATGACGAAGCTGCTGGAGAACATCTTCCGGGCAGTCAACATCGCTCTCGTCAACGAGCTCGCGCAGCTTTGCGAGCGCATGGAGGTGGACGTCTGGGAGGTCGTCGAGGCGGCCGAGACCAAGCCGTTCGGGTTCATGAGCTTCAAGCCGGGGCCCGGACTCGGTGGGCACTGCATCCCGATCGATCCGTTCTACCTCACCTGGAAGGCGCGCGAGTACGACTTCTACACGGAGTTCATCGACCTGGCCGGCAAGGTGAACGCGAACATGCCATTCTTCTGCCGCTCGCTGATCTCGCAGGCTTTGAACCACGGTGCGGAGAAGTCGCTCAAGGGCTCACGCATCCTGATCCTCGGCGTGTCGTACAAGGCGGACATCGACGACGTGCGCGAGTCGCCCGCGAAGAAGATCGTCGAGCTCCTGCACAAGGCCGGCACCGACGTCTCGTACCACGACCCTCACGTTCCGGAGTTCGACGGCCTGCGCTCCGTCGACTACGCGCCCGAGAGCTATGACTGCGTCGTGATCGTCACGGCGCACAGCTCCATCGACTATGAGGACCTGGTCGAGCGCGCGGAGGTTGTGGTCGATCTCCGGAACGCAACCGGTAGGAACGGCACCGGCAACGGCAAAGTGTGGAAACTGTGACTCGAATCGCTCAAGTCGGACTCGGCCAGTGGGGCAAGAACCTCGCCCGCAACTTCGACGAGCTCGGCGACCTTGCCTGGCTCTGCGACATCGACGACGAGCGGCGTGCCGACCTTGCGCAGCGATACCCGACCGCGACGATGACCGGCGACTTCGAGGACGTGCTCGCGGACGACTCGGTCGATGCCGTCGTCATCGCGACCCCGGTGCCGACGCACCACGAGCTCGCCCGCCGCAGCCTCGAGGCGGGCAAGCACGTGTTCGTCGAGAAGCCTCCCGCGATGCGCGGCGCCGAGATGGAAGAGCTCTGCGAGCTCGCCGAGGAGCGCGGTCGTGTTCTGATGCCGGGCCACTTGCTGCTCTACCACCCCGGCGTGCAGAAGCTGAAGGAGATCGTCGACTCCGGCGACCTCGGAGACGTTCTCTGCGTCTACGGCAACCGGCAGAACCTTGGCACGATCCGGACGCACGAGAACGCGCTCTGGTCGCTCGGGGTGCACGACCTATCAGTGCTCCTCTACCTGATCGGCGAGGAGCCGACCGAACTGTGGGCGCACGGCCACGCGTTCCTCAACCCGAACGTCGAGGACATCGTGTTTTGTTACCTCCGCTTTCCGTCCGGCAAGATCGCGCATCTGCATCTGTCCTGGCTCGACCCGCACAAGATTCGGCGCATCACGGTCGTCGGCCGCGACAAGATGGCGGTGTTCGACGACATGGAGCCCGAGCGCAAGGTCACGGTGTACGACAAGGCACCCGAAGAGCCGACGACGATCTACGGCGAGTGGCGGACACGCACGGGTGACATCCACAGCCCGAAGGTGCCGCTGCTCGAGCCGCTGCGCCTCGAGTGCCGGCACTTCCTGAACCTCGTAGCCGGCGAGGGCGATCCGATGCGCGCTGCGCGCGACGGTGTCCTGGTCGTGCGAGCTCTCGAGCAGCTGCAGGCGTCGCTCGAAACAGTCACGGCCTAACGAGTGGGGGCCGAGGTCGCCGAGACCGCGATCGTCTATCCGGGCACCGTGCTCGGCGATGGTTGCAGGATCCTCGACTACGCGGTCGTCGGCAAGCAGCCGACGCTCGGTCCGCGCTCCACGACGAAGCAGGAAGAGCTGCCGCCGCTCGAGCTGGGCCCCGGCACGATCGTCTCCACGGGCGCGATCGTCTTCGCAGGAACGCGCATCGGCGCGCGGGTCATCGTCGGCGACCAGGCGTGCGTCCGCGAACGCTGTGACGTCGGTGACGACGTGGTCATCGGGCGGGGGGCGCTCGTCGAGAACGACACGACGATCGGGGAGCTGACGAAGATCCAGGCGGACGCGTACGTCACGGCGTATTCGACCCTGGAGGACAACGTGTTCATCGCGCCGCGCGTGATCACTACGAACGACAACTTCATGGGACGCACCGAGAACCGGCACGCCCTCCGAAAGGGCCCGACGATCCGGCGAGGGGCGCGCGTCGGCGCCGGAGCCGTCCTCTGTCCGGCGGTCGAGATCGGCGAAGAGGCGTTCGTCGGCGCGGGTGCCGTGGTCGTCAAGGACGTCCCGCCGCGCGTTCTAGTGGTAGGCAATCCCGCGCGTGTCCTGCGTGACGTGCCGTCCGACGAACTGCTCGGCTAAGCCTCTAGCGCCGCGAGATCGTCAGCTCGTACGGCCCAAAGCTCCCCGCCGTGAGCTTCACCTCTGCGTAGTACCAACCGCTCGCCTTGGCCCTGTAGCCGATCCCGTGCGTAAGACCGGGGCCGATCGCCTGGGCGGCGCGGAGATGTTGGGCATGGAGGTCGTTCACGCGCTTCGTCCCGGGCTTCCACAGCAGCAGGTTCGAGGTGGAGCCCTCCGGCCCGTTGAGGGTGAGCTTCACCTTGTGGCCCTTCTTCAGATAGAGGCGGTACACGTCGATCTGGTCGTCCCAGAAATCGAGCGTCGCTTTGACGGAGGTGACCCTGGTGCCGAGCCTGGCCGCAGAGCCGCCGGCATCGTCGTTGGGCTCGAGCCGGTCCGGCGGCGGCAGGACGCCCTCGAGCGCGCCGATCGCCTTCGCGACGTCGAGTCGCCCCCAACCGCTGAACGTGTCGCGCTGCAGCGGGCACTGTTTGCAGCCGTTCGAGGCGTTCATGTCCGTCGCGGTGCGCTCGAGCACGTCAATGACCTGATCGGGCTGCAGCGTCGGGTGGAGCGCCAGCATGACAGCTGCTGCCGCCGTCACCTGCGGCGCGGCGAACGAAGTGCCGGCCGCGTGCCGGAACTCGTCCGGGCCGCAGTCGGAATACCCCTGGTTCTGGCAGAGCGGGCGCGTCGCGGTCAGGGCGCGCGGCAGGGTGGAGTAGATCTCCTGCCCCGGCGCCGAGATGTCGTTGTAGATGCGGTCTCGGTTCGAGAACTGCGGCACGTTGCCGGTGGGGCTCAGCGCGCTCACTCCGAGCACATGAGGTAGCGCAGCCGGATAGCTGGCGAACGGCCAGGGGGACTGTGGTGCGTCATCGGAGTTCCCGACGGCAGCGACGAGCACGGCACCGCGGCTTACCGCGTAGTTGATCGCACTCGCCTCGACGCGCGAGAAGGTGTCGCGCCGTGGATTGAACGGATCGCGCAGGCCGCCGATCGAGAGGTTGATCACGCGTGCACCTACATCGACTGCCCAACGGATCGCTTCCGCCTCGTCGCGCACGTCGATCGACTGGTCCGCACGTGCGATCTTGGCGATCACGAGCTGTGCGGGAAACGCCATGCCGGCGATGCCTTCGTTGTTGTCGATCGAGGCCGCGATCATTCCTGCGACGAAAGTCCCGTGGCCTTCCTCGTCGGTGAGTGGACTGCCTCCGACCCAGCTCCTGGCCTGCCAGATCCGGGAGCGCGGGAATTCCGGGTGACTGCCGTCGATCCCCGAGTCGATGATCGCCACGCGAACCGGGTTGACGACCGGAAGCTCGATCGGGAACGCGTCGAAGGCGTGGTCCTGAGCCAGGTAGTACTGCTTCGGCGCGAGGGGGTCGCTTGGGACGAAGCCCGCGCGAAACGGCATCGCAGCGGCGGTCGGCGCCAGCGCGAGCGCCAGGACCACGAGAGCCGTTGTCCTCACGAGGTCGAGACCTGGAGCACCGGCGAGAAGCCGACCACGAACCCGTGGCCCGAGCTCACGCGTGCGCGGTAGACCCCGGTCGTGAGCTGCAACTTCGCAAGAAAATCACCGTTTGCCTCGACGGTGGCCTGCCCGACCGTCGGCCAGGCCTCGCCCTGTTGCCTCTGGATCAGGACCGTCGTCCCAGCGAGCGACGCTGGACGGACATAGCCGGTGAGCCGGTCCTGCCTTCGAGCCGGGTAGAAGCGCGCGAGCGGCGCAACCGGAACGCGCACCGGCTCCGCGCTCACCTTTCCGCTCGACAGGCGGTAGCGCGTCGTAACCGTCGGCTTCACGAGCGCCGTGATCACCCCGTCCTGATCGCCTTTCAGCGACGCAACATCGGTCCAGCTGTCTCCCTGCAGTTGCTGCAGCACCGCCTGCGTCAGTCCGCGAGCGATTCCCGTCAGCTTGCCGCGTCCTCCGTACGTGATGGGCTGCGTGGGAGCGGTCAGCGAGAGGACGCCGACGCTGAACCAGGTCGATTGCAGTTTTAGCTTGCGGCGCAGGTCCGCGCCCTGCATGGCGAGCGTGCTCTTCGTGCCGATGACGTTGAGCACCTTGATCCGCCCTGAGGAGTTCAGCTCCGGCTGCAGATCGACGATGCGGCCCTTCATCTTCAGCACCTTCGCAAGTTTCGCGCCCGTGAAGACGAGAGGTCCCCAGTCGTGATGTGGAGAGATCGAGTCATAGGGGTCCGGCACCGAGACGAGGTAGGGGACGGGCTCTCCCCATGCGTCTTCGGCGGACATTGTGCGCCCGCCGGACGTCGAGAAGAAGTACGTCTTTGCGACCTGTCCCTCGTAGAGCACGACCTGGCCGGCTGTCGCATTGACGGCGGCATTGGTCGACGGCTTCTCGTGCTCGATCCCGAGGTACACCTGGCTCCGCGTATCCGAATAGAGATCGAACGCACCGGTCCTGCGCGTCGCCAATGCGTACGAGCGCGCGACCACGGCTTGTGCTTTGAGCGCCTCGGGAAGCCACGTGAACGGCATCTCCGACGGGACGACCCCGTAAAGGTACTGCTCCAGCCCGACCATGTTGATCGCCCGCAGCTTTCCGGTGGTGACGTCGACCTGGATCGACCCGCGATAGCGGTGCTTGAGACCGAGCGCGGCGGTCCCCGGCTGGAACAGCAGCGGGCCGGGCAGCGCACGTGGCGCTGTCTGCCCGTCCACCGCGAGCTTGAGCGCGGGCGTCAGCGTGTACTTCCCTGCAGCGACGGTGTGCACGACCCCGCTCCCGTCGCGCACCTTGAAGTCAGCCGTCGAACCGATGTCAAGTTTGGCGATCCCGGTCGTCAGAAGCACTCGAACGCGCGAGACCGGTGCGGCTCCGAGCTCCGTCCCGGGGAAGTAATGCAGCACGATGTTCTCGTAGAAGAAGCCCTTCTGGGCGTAGCCGTACGCCCCGTACTGACTCAGGCCGACGCCGTGTCCCCAACCGTGGCCGGTGACGAGGAACGTCGCAGCTCCGGCGGGAACAGGCTGTGCGTCCGTCCGGGCAGGCGCCGCCGAGCCGGCGGCGAGCACGAGAACGGAGACGAGTACGAGGGTTCGACGCATCGAGCTGACCCAGCCAGGACGCGACCGAGGCTAGCAAAGGGTCTCATGAGCAGCGGCCTTCTTTACGGAACCCTCATCTCATCGTTTCGCGCGACCATGAACGGGGGAAATCCGTTTCCTGACTGTGGCCGTGAAGATCGCCATCCTCCCGCCCCGCTACCGCGGCCCCGAGCAGATCGGACGCGGCGGCATGGGCGACATCTACCGCGCGACCGATTCGGTGCTCGGCCGTGTCGTAGCGATCAAGGTTCTGGCCGAGCGCTACGCCCACGACGAGTCCGTCCGCGAACGTTTCATGCGCGAGGCGCTCTCTGCAGCCCGTCTCTCGGGAGAGCCGAATACCGTCACGATCTACGACGTCGGCGAGCACGACGACCGTCCGTACATCGTCATGGAGTACCTCGGCGGCGGTTCGCTCGACGATGTGCTCCGAAGCGGTGGGGCACAGCCACCGGAACGCGTCTTCACGTGGCTCGAGGAAGCGGCGCGCGCACTTGACGCGGCGCACCGTGAAGGCGTCGTCCACCGTGACGTCAAGCCTGCGAACCTGATGCTCGACGGCGAGGGCCATGTTCACGTGGCCGACTTCGGGATCGCAAGCTCGGCCGGCATGGAGTCCCTCACGATGACTGGGACCGTGCTGGGAACCGCCGGATATTTCGCGCCCGAGCAGGCGCAAGGCGATCGCGCGAGCGCGGCGAGCGACCGTTATGCCCTTGCGATCGTCGCGTGGGAGCTGCTCACGGGAGGACGCCCGTTCGAATCGGAGAGTACGACCGCGGAAGCGGCGGCGCACATCAATGCCCCGATTCCGGCGATCTCTGGTGCCGGAGATTTCCCGCCTGAGCTCGATCGCGTCTTCGGGCAGGCGCTCGCGAAGGATCCGGCCGAGCGGTACGCGACCGCGGGCGAGTTCGTCGCGGCACTGAGGTCGGCGTTCGGCGAAGCCGCTGGAGCGACGGGGGAGCTCGCCGCGGTTGCCCCGCTGCCGACGGCGGCGACACGCCCCATGCGAGGAGTCGAAGAAGCCGCGTACGCGCCTTACCCGCACGGCGCGCGTTCCTCGCGCGGTGCCTGGCCGCTACTCGTCGCGCTCCTGCTCGCCGGCGCGGTCGCCGGCGCGCTGCTCGCGTACTTCCTCACGCGTGGCGACGGTGCAAGGCCGGCGCCTACGACCGTGGTCACGCACGTTCGAACGGTGACGACGCAGGGTCAGGTCACGACAGTGCCGAAGCCTGTCACCGTCACGACGACCCCCAGCGCCGGAGTTGTCCCGGGCGCCGGTGGCGCAGCGCTCAACACTGCAGGGTTCAGGAAGATGCAGGCGGGTGACTATGCGGGAGCGCTGCCGTTGCTCGAGCGCGCCGTGCAGAAGCTTCAGGGCTCGAGGTCACTCGACGAGGCGTACGCCGACTACAACCTTGCGTTCACACGCTTCCAGCTCGGCAGCTGCGACGGCGTGCTCGAGCTCCTCGACCGCTCCGAGGCGATTCAGGGTCAACGCTCTGAGATCGACCGGCTCCGAGAGCAGGCGCAGCAGAACTGTTAGAGCCCTAAGCCAGCCGCGTCGCGTATTGCTTGTCGTAGTACTCGCGGAACCCGCCCGAGCGCTTGATCGGCTCCCACCAGTCGCGGTTGTCGCGGTACCAGTCGATGGTCGCGCGCACGCCGTCGGCCCAATCGCGCCGCGGCTGCCAGCCGAGCGAGCGGACCTTCGCCGTCTCGAGCGAGTAGCGCCGGTCGTGCCCCGCGCGGTCTTCGACGTTCCGGACGAGTGACGGATCTACGCCAAGGTGCTCGACGATCAGCTTCGTGAGCTCCACGTTCTCGTGCTCCTCGTTCGCGCCGACGTTGTAGACCTCGCCCGCGTCCCCCTGTCGGAGCACGACCTCGATCGCCGCGCAGTGGTCGTCGACGTGGAGCCAGTCGCGGACCTGGCGTCCGTCGCCGTAGAGTGGCAGCGGCGCGCCGTCGAGGGCGTTTGTTGCGAAGAGCGGGAGCACCTTTTCCGGATACTGGTTGGGCCCGTAGGTGTTCGAGCCTCGCGTGATCGAAGCGTTGACGCCGAAGGTCCTCACCGCTGCGAGCACCTGGAGGTCGCCGCCGGCCTTCGAGGCGCTGTATGGGCTCGAGGGCCGCAGCGGATCGTCCTCACGCGACGACCAGCCCGGCTCGACGTCCCCGTACACCTCGTCTGTCGACACCTGGACGAATCGGGCGCTCAGCTCCTCGGCCGCCTGAAGCAGCACGAGGGTCCCCAGAACGTCGGTGCGCACGAAGTCCTCAGGGCCGAGAATTGACCGATCGACGTGGGTCTCGGCGGCGAAGTTGACGATCGCGTCGACCGGGCCGATCTGGTCGACCTCCCCGCGCGTCGCGATGTCGCCTCGCCGGCAATCGATCCCTTCGGGCAGGTTGGCCGGATTCCCCGCGTACGTGAACTTGTCCAGCACCACCACGTCCTCGCCGCCCGCGAGCATCCGCCTGACGAAGTGCGAGCCGATGAACCCCGCACCACCGGTGACGAGTAGGCGCACGGCGTCACCGTATAGACTCCGTCCGTCAGTGAGGCAATGGAGCCTCGGGCGCCTCGTCTGCGCCTGAGGCTTTTCGCGTTTCGAGGGAGGATTTCATGGCGCAGGTCGAGACACGCAACAGGGCGACGTCGAGCGAGGATTCGCGCAAACGGGTGCACGGCCGGATCGAGAAGGAGGGGATCGAATTCGTCCTGCTCTGGTTCACGGACATCGAGGGCCACCTGAAGAGCTTCGCGGTGACGCCGAGCGAGATCGAGGCGGCCCTCGACGACGGCATGGGCTTCGATGGCTCGTCGATCACCGGGTTCAACGCGATCGAAGAATCGGACATGGTCGCGATCCCGGACCCGGAGACCTTCCAGCTGATGCCGTGGAAGGAGGGCGAGACAAGGGTCGCGCGGATGATCTGCGACATCGTCACGCCTGATGGGAATCCCTATGAAGGGGATCCACGCTACGTGCTGCGCCGCGCGCTCGACCGCATGGCGGCGCTCGGCTTCGACACCTTCAACGTCGGTCCGGAGCTCGAGTACTTCCTGTTCCGCGACGACAAGGGCACCGAGACGCTCGACGAGGGCGGCTACTTCGCCATGACGACCCTGGATGCCGCGAGCGAGCTGCGACAGGAGACCGTTCGTGCGCTCGAGGGCATGGGCATCCCGATCGAGTACGTGCACCACGAGGTCGGGCCCTCGCAGCACGAGATCGACATGCGGTTCTCGGACGCGCTCGCGATGGCCGACCATACGGTCACCTACCGGCTGATCGTGAAGGAGATCGCCAAGAAGTCCGGCTATCACGCGACCTTCATGCCGAAGCCGATCTTCGGCGAGAACGGCTCAGGGATGCACACGCACCAGTCGCTGTTCAAAGACGGGCGCAACGCGTTCTTCGACGGCGACGACGAGTGGAACCTCTCCGCCGCCGGGAAGGCGTTCATCGCGGGCCAGCTGAGGCACGCGAGAGAGATCAGCGCCGTGTTCGCGCAGTGGGTGAACTCGTACAAGCGGCTCGTGCCGGGCTACGAGGCGCCCGTATACGTCGCGTGGTCGCGGCGCAACCGGTCGGCTCTGATCCGAATCCCGCTCTACAAACCCGGCGCCGAGCAGGCGACACGGGCGGAGATCCGTTGCCCCGACCCCGCGTGCAACCCGTACCTGACGTTCGCCGCCCTGCTCCATGCCGGCCTGGAGGGGATCGAGCAGGGGTACGAGCTACCCGAGCCGATGGAGACGAACCTCTATCACCTGACCGCCGAACAGCGAAAGGAGCGCGGGATCGTCTCGCTCCCGGAGACGCTTGGCGAGGCCGTCGACGCACTGGCAGGGTCTGAGCTCGTTCGCAAGGCGCTCGGCCCGCACATCTTCGACCGCTACGTGGAGCTGAAGCGGGCCGAATGGGACGAGTACCGGGTCCAGCTCACCGAATGGGAGCTCAAGAAGTACTTGTCGGTGCTCTAGACGTGGGGGAACCCAGGGTTCCCTTCGGAAGCCGTCGACGGGCCGGCACCTGACTTGTCCGCCGCCTGAAAAAGGAGGATGATTGGGGCCGGTCTCGTGAGCTTCTGCGGCCTACGAGATCCAACTGACGGCCGACTGCGAGCTGCTGCTTCATAGCGCAGCTCGTGGTCGTTCTCGGGGCGGTTAGAGGAAGCGGCGGATGGTCTCGCGGGCTACGCGGAGGCCGACGACCTGGCTGGTGGGATCGACGTCGGCGATCGTGTCGGCCGGGACCAGGCGGCGGTGGCGCGAGAAGAAGCCGGCGCGAACCGAAAGGGCGTCGGGCACGTCGGGGAGCGTTCCGTACATCGGACACTCGACCTTGCCGACCACTCGGCCGCGGTTGTCGGCCACCAGGAAACCGGCCGTGTCCACGAGATTCAGAGGGAGTGCGGACATGGTCCGAACCTATTCCTCGTCTGCAAGGAAATTCCCCTGCGCGCAGTAAGGGTTGTGTAAATGGGTCAGCCGCCAGGTTTCGCCGACATGGCCCACCAGGCCACCGCCAGGGCCGCGAGATAGACCGGCGCCAGGATCGCCACAGCCACCGAGGCGCGTCCGACTCCGCCGCGGCGCGCGCTGGCCCAGGCGAGCACGCCGAGGGCGATCAGGATGATCAGGCCCGGCTCCGAGACGACGAAGCCGACGTCGACCCAGCCGGGAGTCTTGTCCGGAAACTCCTTGTCCGCGATCAGCTGGGCGCCGACACGCATCACGATCCAGGACGGCAGCACCACGAAGATCAGCGTTCGAAAGGCAACCCGCGACAGCAGCGCCGCGTTTTCGCTGCGCTTTCGCGCCGCCACGGCCAGCACGGTCACCGCCCCGATCGACCCGGCGAGAACGATGGCGCCCAGGACGTGCAGGAAGAGTGGGAAGTTCCAGCTGTCGGGGCGGACGAGTGCGAGCATCAGGCGCCCGGCTTCCAGATCATCAGGGCGAGGATCGCAACGATGACGACTCCGCTCCCCCAGCTCAGGGCGAGCCAGACGGGATCGCGCAGCCGGGACGACAGCTCCCGGCTCGGGGCGTCGCCCTCCGCGGCGAGACGTTCGGCGAGCTCTCGCGTCTGCTTCTCGCGTCCCCCTCCGATACCGCCGAGGGCGTTGGCCAGGACCCACAGGACGAGTGCCAGGACGATCCAGGTCTCACCCCAGCCGTAGCCGACCTGGTGCACGAGCCAGAGCCCGAAGCCGAGCGTGAGCACCATCCCGGCCCCGATCGCGATCGCGGCCACCCGCGCCAGCCGGAACAGCACGGCGATCTCGCTGGGACGCTCTCGCTGAAGCGCCGCCAAGTTGAAGATCCCGGCCATCACCGCGCCGCCGAGGACGAGGAACGCCCCGGTGACGTGGAGGAACAGCAGCCAGTCATACGTGTCCACGGCGACTAGCCTAGGTACCCCAGTGGACGTACGAGCTCGCCATCTGCGCCTTCTCACCGAGACGATCGCCGCGGTGAACTCGACGCTCGACCTCGAAGAGGTCCTCGAGCTCGTCGCGAGCAAGGTCGCCGACGCCCTCCGGACCGAGGCCTGCTTCGTCTACCTCTATGACGAGCGGACGAACGAGCTCATTCTCCGCGCCACGCACGGAACGAGCGTCGAGGAGATGACGAAGCGCCCTCGCATGCGGCCGGGCGAGGGGATCACCGGAACCGCCGCGGCCGACCTGGCGCCGGTGATGATCCCGTCGCAGGCGCATCTCGATCCGCGCTTCAAGCAGTTCGCGAACCTGTCGGAAGACGATTACGAATCGATCCTCGCGGTGCCCATTCTTGCCCGCGACAAGCTCGCCGGCGCGCTGAACGTGCGTACGCTTGCGCCGCGCGAGTTCACTCAGGACGAGATCGAGTTGCTCGTTGCGATCGCGGATCAGGTGGCGCAGACGATTCAGCACGCGCAGCTCTACGCACAGGCGCAGAGCCGGGTCGCCGAGCTCGAGGCCCTGGCCAAGATCTCGGAGGCGGTGTCCGAGTCGCTCTACCTCGAGGAGTCGCTCGAGGCGATCGTGAAGACGACGATGGAGGCGGTCGGCGCGACCGGCGCGGCGCTGGTCCTCGAGGATGGCAACATCGCCTGGCCTGAAGGGCGCGCCGGGATACACAATGTCAGGCTTCCTCTGCGCTGGAAGCGGCGGCAGATCGGCGAGCTCGTCTGCGATCGCGATACGCCGTTCACGGACGAGGAACGAGCGTTGCTCGTGTCGATCGCGCACCACGCAGCGGTGGCGCTCGAGCATGGGCGCGCCGTCATGCGCGGCGTCCTCGCGCAAGAGATTCACCACCGCGTCAAGAACAACCTGCAGACGGTCGCGTCGCTTCTGCGCCTCCAGGCCCGCGCCACGGACACGGACCCGCGCAAGGCGCTCGAGGATTCGGTCCACCGCATCCTCGCGATCGCGGCCGTCCACGAGGTCCTGACGGAACAGCGCGAGGAGGTCGTGGAACTACGCGAGCTCCTCGAACGGCTGCGCGCGATGCTCGTGCAGGGCCTTGCCGGCGGCAAGGAGGTTCAAGCCGACCTCGAGTCCGTGTCGATCGCAGGCAACAGAGCGACCGCGCTCGCGTTGGTCTTCAGCGAGCTGCTGCAAAACGCCCTTGAACACGGCGGCAACAGCGTCCAGATCGAGCTAGCCCAGCGAAACGGCGAAGTCGTGCTGTCGATCGCCGACGATGGCAGCGGGATCGAAGCCGAAGCAACGGGAACGGGCCTGTCGATCGTCCAGGCGCTGGTGCGAGACGAACTGCAGGGCCGCCTCAACCTTCACAGCGAAAAAGGGACGAGGGCCGAGGTGGTCTTTCCAGCCTGACCCAGGGCAACACGAAGGCCGGAGGCTAAGCAACGCGAAGCGGCTTAGCCGCAGGCGAACTGAGGCGCGCGCGGACGCTTCAGCGCCCGTGCGCGCACGGAAGGGAACAATCGCCGAGCACTAACACCAAAGGAGTGCGCGGGCTCCGCCCGTGCACGTTCAGCGCGAAGCGCCGTAACTAACCCCAAGCGAAAGCGAAGCTTTCGCGCGGAGCGCGGAGTGCGTTAACGAACGCCGCCGTCGCCGCCGGCGGGGCGTGACCACCAGGCGCCGTCGCTGCCGGACATGGCGCCCTGGAGCTGGTCGACGTAGCTGGCGAGGTCTCGCTCACGACGGTCGAGGGTCTGCTCGAGATCTTCGAGCTCGGTGCGCCAGCGCTCGATCCGGTCTTCGCGGAACTGGACGTCCGCCTCGAACTCGGCTTCCCGCTGTTCCAGGTCGCCCTCGAGGCGTTTGAGCTCGGTGACCCGGGCGTCGGCCGCGTAATCGGAAATCGGCTGCAAACGTTGCGGGGCGGAAATCGGGTCCTGCCCGATGGCACTTGCGCCACCGAGGAGAGGCGCCAGAGAGGCAGCCTGCTCCGCCGAGATTTCAATACGGAGCACGAGAGGGTTGGGGATGCTGAATTCCTGGTCAGACATGAGGAGCCGCACCAGCTGAATCGCCCGGGGAGAGGCGCGGCACTATCCCTCGGCTGAGCGGTTTCCGCCAAACTCACCCACCACAGGTGAGGATTCTGGTCGCGGAGGACGAGACGATCATCAGGCTCGACCTCCGGGCCCTGCTGGAGCACGCCGGTTTCGAGGTGTGCGCAGAGGCCCGGGACGGCGAGGAAGCCGTGGCCCTCGCCCGCTCGGAGCGGCCGGATCTGGCCCTTCTCGACGTCAAGATGCCGAAGCTCGACGGGATCGAGGCAGCCCGGCGGATCCTCGACGAGCGGCCGATTCCGATCGTGATGCTGACCGCATACGGGCAGGACGAGCTCGTCCAGCGCGCCGCCGAGGCGGGTGTGTTCGGCTACCTCGTGAAGCCCTTCCGTGAGCAGGATCTGCTGCCCGCCATCCGCACGGCCCGCGCCCGCCACGAAGAGCTCGCCGCTCTGCGCGAGGAGGCGGAGTCACTGACCGAGGCGCTTGCCGCGCGTAAGTCGATCGAGCGCGCCAAGGGCCTGCTGATGGAAAGGGAAGGCCTCTCGGAGCAGGACGCGTTCGCGCGGCTGCGCAAGGCGAGCCAGATTTCCGGGCGCCCACTCAAAGTCGTTGCGGAAGCGCTGATCGCGACCTTCGAATAGGCCTTCGCTCAGGTATGCGCTCGCTCGAAGAGGCGTTCCCACCTCTGGAGCAGAGCCTGGAGCTCGTCACGGGCGTGCCGGTGAGCGGCGAGCATCTCGACGTCGTTCCAGTCCGCGGCCAGGCGCTGTTCGAGCTCCGCGACAGTGCTCTCGTGGGCGGCGATCTCGGCTTCGATCCGCTCGAGCTCCGAGGGAACCTTCGGCTTGGCCGGTGCCTTGCGCGGCTTGGCCGGAGGCTTGCGCTCGGCCGGCGCAGGAGGTGGAGCCTGGCGCGCCTCACGCTGGCGAACGTATTCCGCCCAGCCGCCGTCGTAGGAATTGAGGTGCCGGTCCTCGATCGCGATCGTTCGCTCGGCCACCGCGTCGAGGAGGGCACGATCGTGCGAGACGAGCAGGATCGTCCCAGGGAAGGCCTCGAGCGCCGCCTCGAGCGCCTCGCGGCTCTCCATGTCGAGATGGTTCGTCGGCTCGTCGACGACGAGGAAGTTCGCGCCGGAGGCGACGACCAGCGCCAGAGCGAGGCGCCGGCGCTCACCGCCGGAGAGCGCGATGACGGGCTTCTCGTGCTCTGTCCAGCCGGAGAAGAGGAAACGGCCGAGCAGCTTCTGGGCGTCGGGGCGCTGCAGCCCCGTTGCGCGCTGGACGCACTGCAGCACGGATCCACGCGTGTCGAGCTCCATCTCCTGCTGGGAGAAGTACGCCGGCACGACACCGTGCCCCAGGCGCGCGGAGCCGCCGTCGGTCTCGCGCCGCTCCACGATGGTTTCCAGCAGCGTGGTCTTTCCCGATCCGTTCGGGCCGACGAGCCCCACGTGCTCGCCGCGCTCGATCGCAAAGTTCGCGGCTTCCAACAGCACGCGGTCGCCGATCCGGAGGCCGAGCCCTTCGACCTCGAGGACGGTCCGGCCGCTGCGCGCCGGCTTGAGGAACTCGAACCCGAGGCTCCTGGTTCTGCGCGTCAGCAGATCGACTTCGCTCTTCGACTTCGCGCGTTCCTTTTCCAGGCGCTCGATCTGCGTCAGCTTCACCTGCGCCTTGCGTGCCATCTTTTCCGTCGAGGCCCGGAAGCGTGCGACGAAGCGTTCCAGCCGTTCGATGTCCCGGCCGACACGCTCGGCCGCCTTCGAGGCGGCGTGGAGGCGGGACGCCTTCTCGAGGCGCCACGTGTGCCAGGGGCCCTTGAAGTACGTCGAGCGTCCCGCATCGAGCTCGAGCACCACGTTCGTCACCGCTTCGAGGAACCAGCGGTCGTGCGCGACGATCATGATCCCGGCGTCGAGTGACTGCAGCTCGCGCTCCAGCCACTCCAGGCTTTCGACGTCGAGATGGTTGGTCGGCTCGTCGAGGAGCAGGAGATCCGGATCGCCTCCGAGCGCCCGCGCCAGCGAGGCTCGCGTGAGCTCGCCCCCGGAGAAGGTGTCGAGCTGTCGGTCGAGCTGCTCGTCCGCGAACCCGAGCCCGCGCACGACGGCGGTCGCGCGCTCGCGCCAGTCGTAGCCGCCCGCGTGCTCGAGCCTCGCCTGCGCCTCGCCGTACCGGCGAATCGTCGCGTCCTCGTGATCTCCGGCGGCCATCGCCTGCTCCAGTCGCCTCAGCTCTTCCTCGAGCGCGATCAGGTCGCGAGCCCCGGAAAGGACGTACTCGCGCAGCGTCAGGCGGCGCTCGAGCGGCGGCCGCTGGTCGTGCAGCGCCACGCGCGTGCCCTTCTGGAATGCCAGGTCGCCTCCCTGGAGGGTCGTCTCGCCAACCAGCGCTCGCAGCAAGGTCGTCTTGCCGGCGCCGTTTGGCCCGGCGAGCGCGACGCGGTCGCGGCGCTCGACCTTGAACGAAACGCCGTCGAACAGCGGGTCGCCGGAAAACTCCTTGCGCAGGTTGGATGCGATTACGACTGCCATCTCCTAGCAGGCTAGTCAGCGTGGCGCGGACGGGGGACGACCGGCAGAAAGGCACACCGGACGGGGGACAAAAACGACTTGCTCGCAAGTTTTGCCGGCATCCAGCGCTCTTATCCGGCGGGCAAGAAGCAGAGAGGGCGCAGCGTCTGAGCTGCAAAGGCAGGGAATCCCCCGAAAGGGGGCCACCATCGAGGCGAACTCCCCCGATCTAGTGAACCTGATGGCATTCCGCCGAGGTCTCGCCCTGCGTGGAACAACGCTGGCGATAGTGGCCACAGTGAGCTTGATTGCACTGGGCCTCGTGGTCATGGCCGTGAGTTACCGCCACGCTGTCGCGGCCCACCAATCCGTCGCTCAAGCCCATGATCGCGACAAGCTTGCCCAGCGCTCCGAGAAGTACTTCTGGCGCGAGCGGGAGGCGATGAACGAATTCTTGCTCCGGCCGACTCCGGAAACTCTTCGCGAGATCGACAGCTTGGGCGCGCAATTCGAGCGCGTGCTCGCCGAGTTGCAGGGAGTCTCAACGAAGCAACAGGCTCGAGACGTTCTTGCCGCCGCCGAGGCGCACGCGTCGTTCGTTCAGGAGTTTCATGCGGATCGACCGGCCGCAGGCCGGGGCGTCGTTCCGGAGAACGCGGTCGGTGATGGTCTGAAAGCTATGGAGCCGAGGGTCCTTGGGCCGCTTTCCCAGATCGGCCCCAGCGACGATCGAGACGAACGCAACCAGGCCGCAGCCGCAAAGGCCGACAGTCGGCGTGCGCTCACGGCCGGCGTTCTCGCGGCTCTACTTGCGATCGGCGGCGGCGCGGCATTCGCCGTCTACGCGGTCCGGCTCCTTCGACGGATCCGGGCCCAGAACGAGCAACTGCGGACCTTCGACAAGCTGAAGGACGACTTCGTTGCGTCGGTTTCACATGAGCTGCGAACGCCGCTTACTTCGATTCGCGGCTATCTGGAGCTACTCATCAGCGGTGAGGCCGGCGAGCTGAACGACGAGCAAGAACGCTTCCTGGCCGTCGTCGACCGAAATGCGGACAGGCTGCTCAACGTCGTCGGCGATCTCCTCTTCGTCTCGCAGGTCGAGGCGGGTGTGATCTCACTCGATCGCCACTCGTTCGAGCTCGTAGGACTCCTGAAGGAGTCAGTTGACGCAGCACGGCCGGCTGCGGCGGCAAAGGGCCTGGTGGTCGAGCTCAGCGCCGATGACGTTGCGGAAGTAGAGGCCGACCGCGGCCGGCTGGCCCAGGTCTTCGACAACCTGCTGTCGAATGCGATCAAATTCACGCCGTCGGGTGGAACCGTCGGCGTGCGAATCTCTGCGGAAGGCGAGCAGGCCAAGATTCAGGTCGAGGACACTGGGATGGGGATCTCGGCCGACGACCAGATGCGCTTGTTCACGCGTTTCTTCCGGGCGCCGGCTGCAAACGAGCTGGCGATTCAGGGGACGGGTCTGGGCCTCGCGATCGTGAAGGCGATCGTCGAAAGCCACGGCGGGAGGATCACGGTCGAAAGCGAGCTGGGGCGAGGGACGACCTTCTGTATCGAGCTACCGCTCGCCGTCAGGGAGGCCGCGGCCGCATGACCGTCACATCACGAGGCGAACGGAGTTGGGGCGAGCTGCAGCGGCGTGGGCTCGGCCTGGCGAAGGAAGCGGCGAGCCGCTCGTAGTTATCGTCCGGCCGGTGTCCACGCGGAAGGTTCTCGCACTCGACGTCGGTACCTCGTCGGTGCGGGCGCGCGCGTTCGACGAGACGGCCGAGGAGCGGGACGAGCCCGCGCGACGCGATTATCCCGGGGAGTACGACGCGGACCGGGTTCTCGCGCGCACGCGCGAGGCGATCGAGGAGGTGGGCGGCGCAGCGAAGGTCGATGCGGTCGGCGCAGCCTGCTTCGGCCACAGTCTGCTCCCGCTCGACCGACGCGGCCGGCCCTTGATGCCGATCCTCTCCTGGCGGGACACGCGTTCCGCCGACGCCGCCGACCGGCTCTTGCGGCGCCTCGACAACGACGCCGTCCATGCCAGGACGGGCTGCCAGATCCACACGAGCTACTGGCCGGCGAAGCTGGCGTGGCTCGCTGAGGAGCGGCCGGAGGTGTTTCGCTCCGCGCACCGCTTCGTCTCGTTCTGCGACTACCTCTACGAGCGGCTGCTCGGGTGCGAGATTCCCACGAGCATCTCGATTGCGTCGCCGACCGGCCTGGTTGACCTCCGCACGCGAACGTGGGACACGGAGCTGCTCGAGACGCTAGACCTCGCCGCCGAACGCTTGCCGGTGATCTCGGATGCACCGGTGGACGGTTGGTACCCGGCACTGTTCGACGGCGCTTGCTCCAACCTTGGAGCGGGTTGCGTGACCCGCGAGCGTGCGGCCCTGATGGTCGGTACGTCGGGTGCGATCCGAGTTGTCTACGAAACGGACAGACCCGAGCCGCGCGCCGGGCTCTTTCTTCACTGGGTCGACGAGACGCATGTCGTCGAGGGCGGCTCGCTGTCGGACGGCGGGAATCTCTACGCCTGGATGGAGCAGACGTTCAGAGGGGGCGACGCGGAGTCACTCGCAGACAGCGATCCGGATTCGCACGGGCTGACTTTCCTATCGCTGCTCGGCGGTGAGCGCAGTCCGGGCTGGCACCAGCACGCCAAGGGCGCCGTTCACGGACTGACCTTTGCCACCACGCCGCAGGATCTGCGTCAGGCCGGCCTCGAAGGCGTCGCGTTCCGCTTCGCGGAGGTTGTCGACTTGATGCCGGGAGTCGAGCAAATCGTTGTCACGGGCGGCGCACTGCTCACGGACCCCGACTGGGTGCAGATCATGGCCGACGCGCTCGGCCGGCCGGTCACGACGTCCGGGGTCAAGGAGGCGTCGCTGCGCGGCGCGGCCGTTGCGGTGCTCGAGCGGCTGGGCGAGACGCCCGCTCCCGCGCCTCTCGGCCCAGTGGTCGAGCCTCGCCCCGACAAGGTCGAAGTGTTCCGCGCCGCCCGCGAGCGGCAGCGGAGGCTCTACGAGGTTGTGACTTCCGAGCCGACGAGCTGACGCGAGGCAATAGCGATGTGCTCGGCGTCGATGCCGTAGGCGCTCATCAGCTCCTCCGGCTTGCCTGAGCGCGGCATCTCCCGCACTGCCAGCTTCAGCACGCGCGGGTGCTCGTCCTTCTCGGCCAGCGCGGCGAGGACGGCGTCGCCGAGGCCGCCCTCAGGGAAGTGATCTTCTACGGTGACGATCTTGCCCGTGGCCTCGGCGGCTGCCTGCAGCGCGTCGGCGTCGATCGGCTTGATCGAGTACGCGTCGATCACGCGCGCGGTGATTCCGTCCTCCTCGAGCGCTTCGGCCGCTTTCAGGGCCTCGTGCACGGTGATGCCCGTGCCGACGATCGTGATGTCGTCCTCGTCCGACGAGCGGATCACGCGACTGCCGCCGACCTCGAACTCCTCGTCGGGCCCGTAGATCACGGGAGTGTTGGGGCGCAGTGTGCGCAGGAAAACGATGCCCTTCGTGTCCGCCATCGCCACAACGAGCTTGGCGGTCTGATTCGCGTCGCAGGGATGCAGCACCACGCTTGAGTGAATCGCACGCAGCGAGGCGATGTCCTCGAGCGCCATCTGGGAAGGGCCGTCCTCGCCGATCGACACGCCTGCGTGCGAGCCCGCCAGACGCAGGTCGACGCGGCTGATGGCCGCCATGCGGATGAAGTCGTAGGCGCGTGAGAAAAATGCCGCGAAGGTCGAGCCAAATGCGTTCCAGCCGCGTGCGTGCAGGCCGACTGCCGCGGCGACGAGCTGCTGCTCCGCGATGTACATCTCGAAGAAGCGGTCGGGGTGCGCCTGCTTGAAGATGTCTGCGAACGTCGAGTTGCTCACCTCGCCGTCGAGCGCGACCACGTCTCCGCGGGCGGACCCGAGCGCCGCGAGCGCCTCGCCGTACGCCTTGCGCGTCGCTACTTCCTGGCCCAGTTCGTAGCTGGGCAGCTCGAGCGGTCCGTCGGGGAACCGGTGCGGCTCGGCAGGCTCGGGCTTCGCGACGTCGACGTGGATGTTCCGGACGCCGCCGAGCTCTTCGATCGCCGCGTCGGGATCGTCGAGCGCCTTGCCGTGCCAGCCGTCCTTGTCCTCGACGGCCTTGACGCCCTTACCTTTGATCGTGCGCGCCACGATCACCGTCGGCCGGCCGGCCGTCTCCTCTGCTTCCTTGTACGCGCGGTCGATCTCCTCGACATCGTGGCCGTCGATCTCGATCGCGTTCCAGCCGAATGCTCGCGCGCGCTCGACATAGACGCCGGTGTTCCAGCCGATCATCGTCTCGCCGCGCTGCCCGAGCCGGTTGACGTCAATGATCGCGGTCAGGTGGTCGAGCTCGTAGTGCGACGCGTGCTCGAAGGCCTCCCACATCGACCCCTCGGCCATCTCGCTGTCGCCGCAGAGCACCCAGACGCGGGAGGGAAGGCGGTCGAGGTACTTGGCGGCGAGACCCATGCCGACCCCGATCGGCAGTCCCTGCCCGAGCGAGCCCGTCGCCACGTCCACCCACGGGATCAGCGGAGTCGGGTGCCCCTCGAGCATGCTGCCGAACTTGCGGTAGGTCAGCAGCTCCTCGTCGGTGATCGCCCCGGCGGCGCGCAGGATCGCGTAGTACAGCGTGGAGGCGTGCCCCTTCGAGAAGATCAGCCGGTCGTTCGCCGGCCTCTTCGGCTTGTCGTAGTCGTAATGGAGGTGGTTCGCGACGAGGACGGCCATCAGGTCGGCGGCGGACATGCCCGAGGTGGGATGCCCTGACTTCGCGACGGCCGCCGGGCGAATCGAATCGACACGAAATTGCTGGCCGAGCTCGCGGAGTTCGTTCGCTTCCATCGAAGCCATTCTAGGAGGCGGGGCGCGTGCTCTGTCGCCGGTGGGGTACGGTCCAGACGTGAAGGTGGCGGTTGCATTCGACCACCGTGGCGTCCATCTCCGAGACGCCGTGCTCGACGTGCTCGCTGGGCACTCGGTGGTTGACCTGGGCACCGACACGGACCAGGTGCGGATCGACTATCCGGAGAAGGCCCGCCTGATCGGCGAGGCCATCCTTCGCGGCGACGCCGAGCGCGGCGTTTTTGTCTGCGGTTCCGGCGTCGGCGCCTCGGTCGCCGCCTGCAAGCTGCCGGGAATTCGAGCGGCGATCTGCCATGACGTCTACTCCGCCCACCAGGGCGTAGAGCACGACGACATGAACATCCTGTGTCTGGGTTCGGAGGTCGTCGGGCCCTCGCTCACTCGGGACCTCGTAACGACGTTTCTCGGGGCACGTTTCGACGGCGGCGAACGTTATGTGAAACGACTCAAGCAAATCGAAGATCTTGAAAGGGCGATGTCCAGTGCCTGAATCGAACCTGCACAAGCTGTCCGCGCTCGGCCAGAGCGTGTGGAACGACTACCTCTCGCGGCAGATGCTGCAGAGCGGCAAGCTCGCGAGGATGATGGAGGAGGATGCCGTCGTAGGCGTTACCTCGAACCCGACCATCTTCCAGAAGGCGATCTCGGAAGGTGATGCGTACGACGGCCAACTGAAAGAGATCCTGGAGTCGGGCGAAGAGGACCCGAAGGAGATCTTCCTGCAGCTCTCGTCACACGACATCTCGGATGCCTGTGACCTGCTCCGCCCGGTCTGGGACGAGGGCGGAGGCCTCGACGGGTACGTCTCGTGGGAGGTCGACCCGACGCTTGCCTATGACCGTGACGGCACGATCGCCGAGGCGCACCGGTTGCACGAGTGGATCGACAAGCCGAACCTCTACGTGAAGATTCCGGCGACCGAGCCTGGACTCGGCGCGATCGAGGAGATGATCGCCTCCGGGAAGAGCATCAACGTCACGCTGATCTTTTCGCTCGAGCGACACAAGGAGGTCATGGAGGCATATATCCGCGGCCTCGAGCGACTTGTCGAGGCCGGCGGCGACCCGAAGCAGGTGCACTCGGTCGCGAGCTTCTTTGTCTCGCGCGTCGACACGGAGACCGACAGGCGGCTCGACGAGATCGGCGGCGACGCCACAAAGCTCAAGGGCAAGCTCGCCATCGCGAACGCGAAGCTCGCGTACCAGAACTATCTAGAGATCTTCGCCGGGCCGCGCTGGGAAGTTCTCGAGGGCAAAGGCGCCACGAAGCAGCGCTGCCTGTGGGCGTCGACGTCCACCAAGAATCCGGAGTACCGCGACGTCATGTACGTCGAGGAGCTGATCGGGCCCGAGACGGTGAACACGATGCCCGAAGAGACGATCCGCGCGTTCCAGGAGCACGGCAAGGTCGAGCTGACCTTGACGAAGGACGTCGACGCCGCGCACAAGCTGTTCGCCGATCTCGCGGCCGCCGGCATCGACTACGACGACGTCTCCGACACGCTGGAGCGAGAGGGCGTGCAGAAGTTCAGCGACTCCTTCAAGGAGTTGCTGGATGGCATCAGCTCGAAGCGCGGCGAGCTCGTGCGCGCGTGACAGTAACCACGCAGCAAAAGCTCGTCGAGCGGATCTGGGCGCGCGACCCAACCGTCTGGACCGGCGCGGACGAGGACAAGTGGCTCGGCTGGCTCGACGAGCCGATCCGGATGCAAGAGCGCGCCGGCGAGATCGCCGAGTTCGCGGCGGAGGCGCGCACGGAGTTCGAGACGTTCGTCCTGCTCGGCATGGGCGGCTCCTCGCTCGCGCCCGAGGTGTTGAAGCGGACGTTCGGAGCCAAGCAGCTGCACGTCCTCGACACGACGCACCCCGCGATGATCCGACACGCAGAGAGGTCGCTCGACCTGAGCAAGACGATGTTCATCGTCTCGTCCAAGTCGGGCGGCACACTCGAGACGCTGTCGCACTTCGAGTACTTCTGGGAGAAGGCAGGTAAGAGCGGCGAACAGTTCGTCGCTGTCACCGATCCAGGCTCGGCCCTCGAGCAGCTGGCGACTGAGCGCGGCATGAGCGTGTTCGCCGGTGAGCCCACGATCGGCGGCCGCTACTCGGCGCTGTCGCCGTTCGGAATCGTGCCGGCTGCATTGATGGGGATCGACATCGAGCGCGTCCTCGCGAGCGGCGAGCGCATGGCGGAGGCTTGCCGCGGCGACGCCAACCCCGGCCTTCAGCTCGGCCTTCAGCTCGGCGAGCGCTGGCGCGAGGGGCGCGACAAGGTCTGCATCGAGGAAACGGACGGCAACTTCGGGTTGTGGGCCGAGCAGCTGATCGCCGAGTCCACCGGCAAGCAGGGGAAGGGGCTCGTGCCGGCGCCGGGGGAGAGCCCGGACGGCCCCGACCGCCAGGCGGCCGACGTGCAACTGGCCGACCCGGACGAGATCGGTGCGGAGTTCTTCCGCTGGGAGTTCGCCGTTGCAGTAGCCGGCTCAATCCTGCAGATCAATCCGTTCGACCAGCCCGACGTGCAGGCGGCGAAGGACAAGACGAAGGAGGTGCTGGCGTCCGGCGAGGATCCGCGGCTCGAGCCGGAAGGTTCCCTCGACGAACTGCTGGAGGGCGCCCAGCCGCCGAACTACATCGCGATCCAGGCCTTCATCGATCCGCTGCGCGAGCGCGAGCTGCAGCCTCTGATCGAGCGAGGCCACGAGACCGCCTGCGTCGTGACACACGGCCTCGGGCCGCGCTACCTGCACTCCACGGGACAGCTCCACAAGGGCGGTCCGCCGACGGGGCTCTTCGTCCAGGTCGTCGACGACACCGGCGAGGAGATCCCCATCCCGGGCCGGGACTTCGGTTTCGGACGTTTGATCCGGGCTCAAGCCGAGGGCGACTTTCGGTCGCTACGGGAACGCGGGCGCCCGATCGTGCGGGTCAGATTGGAGGATCTCTAATGCAGCTGGGGATGATCGGGCTCGGGCGCATGGGGTCGGGCATGACGGAGCGCCTCACTGAGCACGGCCACGAGATGCACACATACGACCCCAATGTCGCCACGCGGACGGCCGACTCGCTTCAGCGGCTCAAGGAACAATTGGAGGCCCCGCGCGCCTTTTGGATGATGATTCCGGCGGGCGAGATCACAGAGCAGACCTTCCACCAGCTGCTCGAGATCGCGGACGAGGGTGACACGATCGTCGACGGCGGCAACTCGAACTTCCGGGACTCGAAGCGGCGCTACGTGGAAGCAAGCCACCGCGGCATCCACTTCGTCGACGCAGGCGTCTCCGGTGGTGTCTGGGGTCTCGAGGTCGGCTTCTGTCTCATGGTGGGCGGCGACGACGAGCCGGTGAAGCGACTCGAGCCGGTCTTCAAGGCGCTCGCGCCGGAGAACGGGTACGCACACGTCGGCCCGTCCGGTGCAGGCCACTTTGTGAAGATGGTGCACAACGGGATCGAATACGGCTTGATGCAGTCGTACGCAGAGGGCTTCGAGATCATGGAGCATTCCGAGTACGACCTGGATGCGCACGAGATCTCCGGCATCTGGCGCAACGGCTCAGTCGTCCGGTCGTGGCTGCTCGAGCTTCTGCACGCCGCGTTCGAGACGCACGGCTCAAAGCTCGAGGACATCGCCCCTTACGTCGAGGACTCGGGTGAAGGCCGCTGGACGATCAACGAGGCGATCAACGAGAACGTGCCAACGCCGGTGATTGCGGCATCGCTCTTTGCGCGCTTCCAGTCGCGTGACGAGATCAAGTTCTCCGCCAGGGTCGCCGCTGCTCTGCGGAACCAGTTCGGCGGCCACGCTGTCAGGGCCGTCGAGCGCGCCAAGGCAGGCTCGGACCCGCGGTAGCCGTGGCGATCGCGCAAGAAAATCCGCTGCTCCAAGGGCTGGAGCTCCGGCGCGCGCCCGACAATTGCATCCTCGTCATCTTCGGTGCGTCCGGCGACCTGACGAAGCGCAAGCTCTTTCCGGCGCTTTATTCGCTCGCCTTCCGCCGCTTGCTGCCCGAGCATTTTGCGGTCGTCGGCGTCTCGCGCTCGGCAGAGACCGATGACGAGTTCCGGGAGCGGATGAAGGAGGCCGTCCAGGAGCATTCACGCGACGAGTTCCGCGATGACGCGTGGGAGCTGCTGGCGAGCGGCATGCGCTACGTCGCGATGGACTTCGCCGACGAGGAGCGCGAGGACGGGCTTGCCAAGACACTGACCGAGCTGGACCAAGAGCGGGGGACGGGAGGCAACCGCGTCTACTACCTTGCGACGCCCCCGGCAGCTTTCGAAACGGTTGTCCGAGCTGTCGGCAAACGTCGTTCGGCGCAGGGCTGGGTACGGCTCATCATCGAGAAGCCTTTCGGCCACGATCTCGCGTCCGCCCGCGAGCTGCAGAAGACCATCGAGGAGTACTTCGAGGAGCGCGAGGTCTTCAGGATCGACCATTACCTCGGCAAGGAGACCGTGCAGAACATGCTCGCTCTTCGCTTTGCGAACGGGATCTTCGAACCGATCTGGAACAGGCAGTTCGTCGACCACGTCCAGATCACCGTGGCGGAGACGATGGGCATCGAAGGTCGCGCCGGCTACTACGAGCAGGCGGGCGCGGTGCGCGACATCTTCCAGAACCACATGTTGCAGCTCATCGCGATCACCGCGATGGAGCCTCCGATCGACTTCACTGCTGACTCGGTGCGCAACGAGAAGGTGAAGGTGTTGCGCGCGATGCACACGCCGGGGCCTAAATCGGTTGTACGCGGGCAGTACGGTCGCGGCTACATCGAGGGCGAGGACGTGCCGGCGTATCGCGAAGAGCAGGGAGTCGATCCGAATTCGATGACGGAGACGTACGTCGCAGCGAAGCTCTACGTCGACAACTGGCGCTGGGCGGACACGCCCTTCTATGTCCGGACGGGCAAGCGGCTCGCGCGGCGAGAGACGACTATCGCAATCCAGTTCAAGCGTGCGCCGCACCCGCCGTTCGAGGAGCTCTCCGCCGAGCGGCTGAGGCCGAACGTCCTCATAGTGCACGTGCAACCCGACGAAGGCGTGTCGCTGGCCATCGGCGTCAAGGTTCCCGGGCAGGGCATGACGATCCGGACCGTTCACATGGATTTCCTCTACGGCGGGGCTTTCCGAACGGGCTTGCCCGAGGCATACGAGCGCCTGATCCTCGATGCGATGCTCGGCGACGCGACGTTGTTCACACGCATCGACGAGGTGGAAGAGCAATGGGCGCTCGTCGACGCGATCGTCGCGGCCTGGGCGCGCGACCGCCCGGCGTTCCCGAACTATGCCGCGGGAACCTGGGGGCCGACGGCCGCCGACGAGCTGATGGAACGCGACGGGCGGGAATGGCGACGGCACTAGCGTCGATCCGGGAGATCGAGCGCGAGGTGGCCGCGTTACGCATCGCGCCGGGGTCGGACGTGCCCTATCAGCGGACGAGCGTGATGACCCATACGGCATGGGTTCCACCCGAGTGGGTCGAAGCGGCGGACGACGTCCTGGCCGGACTGGCAGAACGCCACCCTTCGCGGACGATCGTCCTCGTTCCTGAACCCGAGCGAGAGGACGGGCTCGAAGCGCAGGTCGAGGTCGAGATGTTCCCTTCGGGCGAGGGCCGGCAGATCTGCGCCGAGACGATCCGGGTCCGGCTCTGCGGCCGGCGCGCGGAAGCTCCCGCGAGCGTCATCCAACCGCTCCTCCTGCCGGACCTGCCGGTCTTCCTGCGTTGGCGCGGAGTTCCTTCGTTCGGCAGCGTTTCTTTCGAGAGCCTCGTGGGCGTCGTCGACCGGCTCATCGTCGACAGCACCGAGTGGAACGAGCTTCCCGTGGCCTACGCCCAACTCACGGGTGTCTTCGATCGTGTCGTGGTCTCCGACATCGCCTGGGCGCGGACGAGCCGCTGGCGTAGGCAGCTCGCATCCCTCTGGCCCGGGATCGCGAACGTGCAGCGGATTCGCGTGACCGGCACCGCCGCGCAGGCGGAGCTGCTCGCCGGCTGGCTGCGTTCGCGCCTGGACCGGCCGGTCCAACTCGAGCACGAGCCGGCCGACCACCTCGAGGCCGTCGAGATCGACGGGAAACCGGCGCCGTTCCCTCCGGGTGACGCACCACCGCCGTCAGACCTTCTGTCCGAGGAGCTCGACCGGTTCGAGCGCGACCGCATCTACGAAGAAGCCGTACGCTCCGCGGCGGTATGAACGACTTCACCGTGCACGTCAAGCCGCTCATCGCGGAGGTACCCGGCTGGCTGACGGACGAAGAAGGGGAGGCGCTCTACGATCTCGCGCGCGCGTGTAGCGGAAAGGGCGTGATCGTCGAGATCGGCTCGTGGAAGGGCAAGTCGACGATCTGTCTCGGGCGCGGCTCGCTGGCCGGAGCGTCTGTTCCCATCTATGCGATCGACCCACATGCCGACTATCGCTTCGGAGATTTCAAGGCGAACGTCGACCGCGCGGGAATCATGGACCTCGTCAGGCCTGTCACGTCGCTCTCACAACCCGCGGCGGACGAGTTCCATGAGCCAATCGAGCTGCTCTTCGTCGACGGCTCGCACGAGTACGACCTCGTGCTCGAGGATTTCGAGAAGTGGGTACCGAAGGTGGTCGAGGGAGGCTGGGTCGCCTTTCACGACACGACGTGGACGTCCGGGCCACGGAAGGTCGTGGGCCAGGCGATCTACCGTTCGAACCGCTTCAAGGATGCGAGGTTCGTGGTCGGCTCGACCACCGTCGCACGCAAGGTCGATCAGAACTCGTTCGCCGACCGTGCGCGCAACCGCTACGTCCTCGGCGTCAAGACAGCGTTCTGGCTCGGCTCATCCGTAGTGAAGAAGCAGCGAAAGCTTTTGCCGAAGCCCGTCGAACGCATCGGGCGCCGGTTCCTCAAGGCGATCCAGTAGTTGTTCCGACCTTGCCAGTTCGTGTTACTTGCCGCCTCCGATGACGCGGAACTTCGGTTTCGCGACGACGATCTTGGCGGGGTCGGACCAGGACATCTGCTGTGCACCCGTCGGGAGCGTGTAGTTGAACCCGCGCACACGGTAGTACCAGGTGCCCGGCTTCAACGGGAGGACGTAGGAGGTGCCGAGCGTGAGCGTGCCGAGTGCGTTCTGGTTCTGGGGATTCGGCAGCGGCTTGAAGGGATAGCGCTTCTTGCTCCACTGAACCTCGTACACGGTGGCGCCGAGTGCCGGAGTCCAGGCAACGAGCGGGGAGCCGTAGAACGCCTGGCTCGACGTTCCCGCCGTCAGGCGACCCTTGGGGGAGAGGCCGGAGGCGAAGAGCTCGCCCGCCGCGGTGAGCGACGGCTCGCTCTGCTTGCCAAAACGTGCAACCCGGTTGTACGGCGCCGCGCAGACGTCCTGAGGCAGCTCCAGATCTCGGTACTGCAGACTGCCACCGGAGCGAACGAGTGGCTCGCCGACGCCGTGCCCGAACTTCAGGGGCGCCGCCAGTGTCAGCGTGGTGCCGCTCACGGCGATGACCGTGACCGGTTCCTGGTTCGCCTTGTTCCCGAGCAGCACCGTGTCGCCGGTCGAGAAGCCGAGCGTGCTGGCGACAGTCACGCTGGACACCCCGAGCGCGGCGCTCGCCGCGGTGCTGGTCGAGAGCGCGCCGGGGGAGAGGGCGGCAACGGGAATGACGGTCCAGTAGTAGCCGCTGCTCGGCCAATCGGTGTCCCACAGATCGACCGGCGCACCGAGCACTCCCGCACCGACTTCAATCTGCTCAGGCCCGGCAGGCGGAGTGGGGCCCGAGCCGCCGGGGTTCGTATCGGAGTCGCTCGGCACGGCCGTCGTGGGCTTCGCGGGTGCCGCCGCCTCGGTCGTCTTGACCTGCAGGCCGTCGACGGTGTAGCCGGTCGCTTCGGAGCCGTCGGGGAGGTAGCTTGCGCGGGCAGCTGCCATCGCGGCGGCGACGGAAGGAAGCGCGAGTGGGCCGAAGGGACGCGGCGCATATGCGGGTCCGCCGATCACTGCGCTGGTGTACACGCGATTGAGGCACTGCCTATCCGTGAAGACGTAAATGCGGAAGAGCTCGGCGCTCGTACCATCGAGAGCCTGATCGCCCGTGAAAGTGAACGCCGGCATCAGGCGATGCGAATCGGACCCTGCATCGCCGGTTGAAACGATGTCCGACACCGTGCGGCCGAGGGTGATCGGCCCGCCCTGATATGCCGGGTTGGTGGAGTTGTAGACGCCACTCCAGGGCCCGTAGCCAACCGCGGGCAGTCCGTTCTGCCTCGTCTTCTTCTCGTTGTCGGTCCGATCGGTGCGGAGCGCGCGAATCCTCCAGCGAACCGAGCTCGTCCAATTCGAGGTGCGGTGGAAGGTATAGAGCTCGCGCTCATCGAGCACGTTCGTGAAGACGGTCTCTATCTTCGGCATGTCCACGAACCAGACCTCGTAGCCGTCCGCTCCCTCGATCGGCGTCCACCGAAGCAGGCCCGGGTAGCTGGGCAGCGGCCTGGGCGCCGCGCCCGGTTCCATGTCGAAGCCGAACGAGGCGCTCCACGGGGTGGTGGAGGAAGCCGTGATTCCACGGACCCGTGCGAACAGCGCGTGCGGGTTGCCCGTGATCCAGGGGAGCATCACCGTAGGTGCGGCTACGGGAGTAGTCAGCCCGGTGGTCGAGTACACGATTCCGCTCTCGCGGAAACTGGAGCTCGTTGCGAGTTGGAACTGGTAGCGAAGCGCGCCCGGCGCCGGGTTCCAGGCGAAGGAGGGAGTGCGCGGGAAGGAGTTTCGGACCGGCTCGTCGGCGCGCAGCAGGAAGCCGTGCAGCGCAGTCGGGGGAGCACCGCGAACAGCGGTCGCCGCCTCGCCCGCGGGCGCGAGCAAGAGCAGGCCGAGACAAACGGCGGCAAGAAGAGGGGTCCGCATGGTTCTCTCTGGTTGTCGGCAGGCCCGGCCGCACGGCTGTCCCTCGATCGAGGGACGCCACCCGGCGACTCTGGAGTTACTTGCGGCGCTTCGGTTTCGTCGTCTGTATGGCGACGCGACGCGTGATGGTCTCACCCCTGGCGCCACCGGGCGAGTAGCTCGTCAGCAACAGCAGGTTCTCCGAGCTGGTCTTCCGCAAGCGCTTGAGGAGCTGCGTCGGAAGCACGAAGCGGATGTCGTTGTTGCCCGCGTGCAGGGTGGCGGAACCGTTCCAGCTCGAGCCGAGGACCGCGCGGAGCGCTCCCGTTCCGCTCGAGAAGACGACGAAGCGCAACACGCGCGTCTTCGCCGAGACGCGGAGGAGCTCGGGCGCGTAGACGGTCAGGTCCGGCGCCGGGTCGGTCGTCGGCACCTGGATGACGGGGCCGATCACCTTGACGCCCGGAGGCGGCGACGCGGCGCTCGCTGGTTTGGACTTGTCGACGGTGAGAGTGCCCGTGACGACGAACTCACGCCCGTCCTTGGGTGGGCCGACCTGATCGGCGTCGTTCCAGTCGTTGGGGAGGGACAGATACGCGTGTGGGCTTCCGCTGCAGGTGTCCCAGGGAACCGTGATCGACGCCGTCGACCCGGAGACGGTGAGCGCCTGCGGCACGGACCCCTTGACGTTCGCGTAGTAGTAGGGCTTCGAGACGACGTTGGCCGGAATGGCGACGTTGAGCTTCAACGAAGCGACGTAGCACGGTCCCGTATCGGTGTCGTCACCGTGGGCCAGCTCGATGTAGCGGACCGCGAGGTGGTTCACGGCGACTGGGGTGACCGAGAACAATCCGCTCGCGTTGCCGAGCGAGAGCGTTGCCAGCGACTGCGGCAAGACGCCAGCCAAGGCCGGGGACGAAAAATCTCCGTTCAGCCTCGCCGTTGTGTAGTCGTTGAAGAAGTCCTGCAGCTTCACCGGCGCGGGCAAGACCGATGCCAGCGCCTGGGTTCCGGTCATCGGCGCTGCCGAGAGGATGTCTTTGATCTTCGCGTCGCCATAGTGTTCGGTCAGGTACTCGAAGAGCATCCAGCCCGGGTAGCCGTTCTTGTCGAACTCGGCGTCCCCGCACTCGGCGCCGACGCAGTCGAGCGTTCGGTCCGGATTGAATTCGAGCCCGCCGGCAGCGCCGTCGGCCTTGACGGCCGCCCATTCGGCTGTGCCCTCCGAGACCCAGGGGTCCGCGCTGGTTGTGATCTTGCCTTGAAAGAGATGGAAGACTTCGTGTGCGATCACGTGGTACGTGAGGCCCTTCACCGTGTCGAGATGAATCTCGCCGGCGCCGAGCGGCAGGACGGGGTTGATCAGCGCGTCCCAGCGTCCCAGCGTCCCGTCGACCTCGCGGGGAATGCTCAGGTCGATCGCGCCGTGGGCGATACAGCCGTTGGGCGGGAGACTGAACTGGTCGGCTGAGATGTCCAGGTAGCCGTCACCATCGCTGCTGTCGAGGATCGGGGTCCCGTATCCCCAGCTCGCGTAGAGCGCATACGCCCGCTCGGCCATCCCCAGAACGTCCCCCGCCTGCTCCTGCGTGATGAACATGGCGGGACAGACGGTGCTGTGGTCCTCGCGGTTGTAGTGGATCATGAAGTGCTCGCTCGAGAGCGTCGTGATCCCGACGTTGGGGAAGGGATCGGTCGCTGCGCCCCGAGGCACGCCGACTGCCAGCGAGGCGGCCAGGGCGATCAGGGCAAAGGGCAGGAGGAACCGAGACGAACGCGTCATCAAGGGCCAGATCGGCTCTGGCCGGGGATTCCTTTAACCGACGCTCAGTCGTAGTGCAGGTACACGAGCGCGACGACGATCGAGCCGACCGCGATGAGGATCGCGAGCCCGAGCAACGACACGGCGAGGGTGACGTTCCTTGATGCCACTTCGGGAGTCGTTTCGACAGGTGTGCTCGGCTCGGGCATTACAGAAGTGGGTCGACCGCCATCGCCGCGAACAGCAGAGCCAGGTACAGCAGCGAGAAGTGGAAGAGAACCGAGGCTTGCTGCGGAGTCGCCTCGCGCCGCAGCCTCACTGCCAGGAGCAGAAACGCCGCGCCGAGTCCCAGAGCAACATCGAGATAGACGAGGCCGAGCGTCCCCCAGAGGAACGGAATGACCGTGACCGCGACCAGGACGAGGGAGTACAGGACGATCTGCCGCGTCGTCTCGCGCACGCCACGCACCACCGGCAGCATCGGAATGCGTGCCGCTTCGTAGTCGCGCCGGATCAGCAGCGCAAGCGCCCAGAAGTGCGGGGGCGTCCAGAAGAACACGATCAGGAACAGCCACAACGCAGGCAGCGTGAGATTCCCGGTCACAGCTGCCCAGCCGACGAGCGGCGGGACCGCGCCGGCAGCGCCGCCGATGACGATGTTCTGCGGCGTCGTGCGCTTGAGCCAGCGCGTATACACGAGGACGTAGAAGAGGTTCCCGACGAGTGCGAGCACGGCCGCGAGGACGTTCACGAGGGATGCCAGGAGCACGAAGCTGAACGCCGAGAGGGCCAGGCCGAACTCCAGTGCGCGTGAGGCCGGCATGCGTTCCGCGGCGACCGGACGTGCGCGGGTGCGCTTCCCCATCAGCTTGTCGATGTCGCGATCGAGGACGTGGTTCAGTGCGGAGGCACCGCCGCACGCGAGCGCAAGGCCGGACATGGTCACGAGCACGAGCCACGGGCGCGGAGCTCCCTGTGCACCGACGAACATCGCGCAGAGGCCCGTGATGAGCAGCAACGACATGATGCGTGGCTTCGTGAGCGTCACGTAGTCGCGCCACGAGGCCCGCGGCGCGGGCTCGCCGCGATACGTAGAGGCAGCCAGCACGAGCGTTGCAGCGAAGGCGACCGCTGCAAGCGCGAGGTGCAAGACCGGCGCGGTCACCAAGGCGGCGATGCCGAACAGGACGAGCGCGCTCACCGAAGGCACGAGGAGCCGCCGGTGGACGAGGACGGCAGCGACCACCAGTGCGAGCAGCGGCGGCAGGGCGAGGGCCGCGAGCACGCGATGCGCCGCGCCGAGGGAGGCCGCGCCGCTGACCACGGCGAGCAACGTCGCAAGGCCGGCGAAGACCGCCGTCAGGCGGAGCCAGGGCCCGGGCCTAGACACTGGCCTCCGTCAGTCGCCGCCGCAGGTCGCGGAGCGGCCGGGCGCTCGTGATGTACGGCAGGCGGTCGAAGTTCTGCGGCGGCGGCGGCGACGTGGTGTACCACTCGAGGGTGTCCGCGAGCCAGGGGTCGTTCACCGCGCGCGCACCCTTGCGCGACGTCTGGACGACGTTGACGACGAACAGCAGGAGTCCGATCGCCATGACGCCCGAGCCGATCGACGAGATCAGGTTGTAGGTCTGCCACAGGCCGTGCTCGGAGTAGGTGTAGACCCGTCGCGGCATGCCGAGGAGCCCGAGCAGGTGCTGCGGAAAGAACGTCAGGTTGAAGCCGAGGAACACGAGCCAGAACTGAGCCTTTCCCAGACGCTCGTCGAGCATGCGTCCGAAGATCTTGGGCCACCAGTAGTAGAGGCCGGCGAAGATCCCGAAGACCGAGCCGCCGAACAGGACGTAGTGCATGTGCGCGACGACGTAGTACGTGTCGGTCACCTGCCAGTCGACGGGGAAAGCCGCAAGGAAGATCCCCGAGAGCCCGCCGATCGTGAACACCGCGATGAAACCGAGAGCCCAGAGCATGGCCGTGTCGAAGATCAGATTGCCGCGCCAGGTCGTCGCGAGCCAGTTGAAGATCTTCACGCCCGTCGGTACCGCGATCACCATCGACGAGAGCATGAAGAAGACGTTCAGGAAGTTCGGCAGCCCGACGCTGAACATGTGGTGCGCCCAGACGAGCATCGAGTAGAACCCGATCGCCACGGTCGAGAACGCGATCGCCTTGTAGCCGAAGATCGGCTTGCGCGAGAACACCGGAATCACCTCGGAGATGATTCCCATGGCGGGGAGGATCATGACGTAGACCTCGGGGTGGCCGAAGAACCAGAAGAAGTGCTGGTACAGGATGGCATTGCCGCCGCCCTGCGGCTCGAAGAAGTGCGTGCCTGCCTGCCGGTCGAGTAACAGGAGCGTGAGCCCGACGGAGAGCACCGGCAGCACCAGCACCAGCAGCGCCGAGTAGATCTCGATCGACCACACGAACAGGGGGATCCGCATCCAGCTCATTCCCGGCGCGCGCATGTTGTGGATCGTGGCGAGGAAGTTGATCGCGCCCAAGAGCGACCCGAGCGAGAGCAGGTGCAGCGACAGGATCCAGAGATCCTGGCCATGGCCGAGCGAGAACATGTTGGCCGACAACGGCGGATACGCGTACCACCCAGACCTGGAGGCGCCGTACTTGGCGAAGAAGCTGAGATAGAGGACGACACCGCCGAAGAGGAAGAGCCAGTACGACAGCGCGTTGAGCCGCGGAAAGGCGACGTCGCGCGCGCCGATCATCAACGGCACCAGGAAGTTCGCGAACCCGGCGAAGATCGGGACGACGACGAGGAAGATCATCGTCGTGCCGTGGATGGTGAAGAGCTCGTTGTAGCTCTGCTTCGTGATGAAGTGCTCGTTCGCCTGCGCGAGCTGCGCGCGCATGAGCAGTGCGAGGATCCCGCCCGCCGCGAAGAAGACGAGGGACGTGCCTATGTAGAGGATCCCGATCCGCTTGTGGTCCGTCGTCGTGATCCAGCTCATGACGCGCCCCTGGCGCCAGTCCGGCCGGTATGGCTCCACGGTGGCCCTAGCCGCCACTCGTTGTCCCCTTGTAGACGCTCTGCTTCAGGTACGCCAGCAGTGCACGCACCTGCCGGTCGGACCAGCCGTGCGCGACCGGCGGCATCTCGTTCCTGCCCTGGCGGATCAGCTGCTCGAGGCCCTGTCGCTGCGTGAGCAGAGCGTTGGTCGCGATGTTCGGGCCAAACCCACCCTGTCCCTGGAGCCCGTGGCACTTCGCGCACGAGCCTTCCCACTCGCCGCGTCCGAGCGTGTTGTCCGCAGTGCCGAGCCACGCGGTGTAGTCGGCCTGCGACTGCACGTCGACCACCGCTTTCATCGCCGCGTGGAAGACCCCGCAGAACTCGCCGCACCTCCCGCGGTACGTGCCGGCGCGATCGGCTTTGAACCACGTGTGCGTCATGTGGCCCGGGATGGCGTCGAACTTGCCGCCGAGCTCCGGGACCCACCAACTGTGGTCGACGTCCTGCGAGGTGATGTCGACGCGCACCGTTCGGTTCACGGGTGCGTGCAGCTCGTCGATCGAGATCTGCCCGTCGGGATACGTGAACTGCCAGTAGAACTGGTGCGCATTCACCTGGACGACGAGCGGGCCGCCCTCGGCCTTGGCGCTCGGCACGTCCTGGATGCCCGGCAGCTTGTAGAAGATGAACGCGGCGATCGCGGCGAGGATCAGAACAGGGACCGCCGTCCAGATCAGCTCGAGCCGGGTGGCGCCGTGGATCTGCGGCCCCTCTACTGTGCGTGGACGTCCGCGGCGACGGTATTTGAAGACGAACAGGATCAGCGCGCCCTCGACGAGCACGAAGATCGCGCCGGTGAAGATCGAGATCCAGAGGTACGAATCGTTGATTCGCTTGGCGTTCGGCGAGTGCGGCGTGAGTGGCGCAAAACCTCCGTTGCCGGCGTAGGCGACGGCAGTCAGCGCCAGTGCGGCGCCGAGAGCAAGTCCCAGGACGAAGATCCTGCGCCTCGCGGGCACGCTACGCGTCCAAGTTACGCCGAAGGTGCCGAGCCGCGCTCGAACTCAGGTTCCCGCGGCAGCTGCAAGCTTCTCGGGCCAACGTGGGGCATCCTATGAAAGGTGGAGGGACATTCGCGCGCCCACCTACCGCCTGGGGTGGGAGATCGTTACGAGGTGTACGTGAACGGGGTCCGACAGGAGCCCGGGCGCGACTTCGACCGGCTCGGTGACGAGCTCGTCTTTCGCCGGGAGCTTGCTCAGGAGGGCCGCCTGGGCCCGATCCGCTGGCTCTCGATGCTCCTGGGCGTCGCCGGAACCTACCGCCGGCACGAGACGGTCGACGTGGTCTACGAGGAGGGTGGGCGGCGCACGGTGGCCTCGCTCACTCCTTCGTAACTGGCTCCAGCCGGTACCCGACCCCGTAGCGCGTCTGGATGAACGTATGGCGAGGCGCGCGGCGGTCGATCTTGTCGCGCAATCGCCGCACGAAGACGTCGACGGTGCGGTCGCGGTGCGCCTCACGGCGACCCCAGATCTTCTGCAGCAGCTCGTCGCGCGTCACGACACGGCCGCGCTCGAGTGCCAGTTGATAGAGCAGCCGGAACTCCGTTGGAGTCAGGCCTGCGGTCTCGCCGTTGACGAAGGCTTGCACCTCTCGTGGGTCGATGAGGAGCTCCTCGATCTCGATCGGGTCGCCTCGCTGGGCGTCGTCGCGACGAAGTGCTCTTCGCGACGCTGCGCGTACGCGAGCGACCAGCTCGTTCATCGAGAACGGCTTGACCAGGTAGTCGTCCGCTCCGATCTCCAGCGCGTGTACGCGGTCGTGCTCCGTGCCCCGGGCACTGACGACGACGATCGGAGTTGGGATCCCTTCGGCTCGGGCGCTCTCAATGATGCTCCAACCGTCACGGCCGGGGAGCATCAGGTCGAGGACACAAACATCAGGGCGCTCGAAGCGCAGGCGGGCGAGCCCCTGGTCGCCCTTGCCGACGACGACTGGATCGAAGCCGGCCGCTGCGAGGTGCTTCGCCATCCCCTCCGCGATGACGGAGTCGTCCTCGACGATCAGGACCTTGGCCATACTCGTCTCTGATGGAGGATGCACGGGCCTACGAGGAGTTGCGGGTCGGTTTCACCGCCGCAGTGTCCCACGAGCTGCGCACGCCGCTGGCGAGGCTCCTGGCGTTGCTCGAATCGGCGTCGCTTCCGGACGCCGACAGCGAGCCACTCCTTGCCCAGGCCAGGCAGCAGGTCGAGGAGATGAGCGAGCTGGTCGACGACGTTCTCTTCCTCTCCGAGCTCGAGAGCGGCCGCGAGGTCGTTGCCCTGGGCTCGACGGCGGCGCTGCCGGTATTGGAGGACGTCCGCGATCGGCTTGCCGACAGTGCGGAGCGTGCCGACGTGACGATTCGAATCGAAGCTGAGGCCGACGTCGAGCTGCCGCTGCGGCGGCGGATGCTGCAGATCGTCGCCGAAAACCTGGCGGAGAACTCGATTCGCTACGCCGGCCCGGGCTCTACGCTGACGATCTCCGCCCGCCGCGGCGTTCTTGCAGCCGCCGACGACGGCCGGGGAGTGGAGGAAGACGAGCTGCCCCGGCTCTTCGAGCGGTTCTACCGCAGCGACCGGGCCCGCGCCTCGAGGGGCACAGGCCTCGGTCTTGCGATCGTGAAGCACGTGGTCACAGCCGCCGGCGGCGAGGTGGAGGCGACCGGTGGTCCGGGTCACGGCCTCACTGTTGAGTGCAGGTTCTCTATGAGTGCACCGAGTTGAGCGCCTTGATCGACGCCTTCAACACCACGTCCGGGAGGGGCGAGAACAGCAGCTTCGGCCCCGACGCCTGACCTTTCGTCACCGCCCAGCGTACGAGCTGCTTCAACTCCTTGGCCTTTGGCGTGGTCGTGGGGAGGATGACGTAGGTGAAGGTGCAGATCGGGTAGGCGAGGGGCTTACGCTTCGCCGGGTTGACGATCGAAATGCCGCTGTTGTTCGGCGCCACGCGGAGGATCGTCGCGCCCGCGGCTGCGATCGCCCGCAGGCCCGGCAGCTGGAAGACGCCGGCGCGATTTTTGACTGCCGCGATCTTGAAGTGGTTCTTGAGTGAATACGCGACGTCGACGTAGGTGATCCCGCCGTTCGTCTGACTGAGTGTTGCGGCCACGCCCGAGCTTCCGCGCGCGCCGACGCCGGCGGGCCAGTTGACGGCAACACCCTTGCCGACGCCGCTCTTCCACTGCCGGCTGACGCTGTTCAGGTACTCGGTGAGGTTGTAGGTCGTGCCACTGTTGTCACTCCGGTGGATAACGGTGATCGCGAGGTCCGGCAGCGACTTTCCTTTGTTCAGCTTCTTGAGCGCCGGGTCGTTCCACTTCTTGATCGTTCCGAGGAAGATTCCCGCCACCGTGGTGCCGTCGAGCTTGATGTGATCGGGCAGCCCGTCGCCGCGGTAGGCAAGCGACGTTGCCGACAGAGCCCAGGGAATCTGCACGCAACCCTTGCAGGCGGCGAACTGGTCGGGCGTGAGCGGCGCATCGCTCGCGCCGAAGTCGACGGTCCGGTTGGTGATTGCGTTGATGCCGCCCCCGGAGCCGATCGGCCCGTATGTCACCTTGACGCCGTACGCTGCGTCGACCTTCGGAATCCACTCCGAAACGAGCGGAGCGACGAACGAGCTCCCGGCGCCGGTCAGTGATCCGGCAGAAGCCTTGGCTCCGGCTCCGGCGGTGAGGACGAGTGCCGCGCCGATCGCGGCGAGGACGGCCAGTGTCCTGCGGGTCAAGATTGCTCCTCTCGTTTGGTTCACGTCTCGCCAAGCGTGCCCGGGCTCCTCCGTCGCGTGGGAAGAACGGTGGTTGCAACCCGGTGACAAGGTGGTGAACGGCGGCCGCGGAAGCCCGACGGGTCAGTAGGCTCGCGCGCTGGTGAGCGCCGTTCCGACGACGAGCCCGTTGCAGGCCCGCCGCCACCGGTTGCGTGGCCGTTTCGGGGATCTCGTCCTCCACGGGCTGACGCTGGCAGCAGCGCTCGCCTGTCTCGTGCTCGTGGGGGCGATCGTCTGGAAGATCGTGGAGCTGGCGGGCGATTCGTTCGATCGCTTCGGCCTCGGCTTCGTCACGGCACGCGCCTGGGACCCTGTCAAGCACGTCTTCGGCGCGCTGCCCTTCATCTACGGCACCGCGGTCAGCTCACTGGTCGCGCTGGTCATCGCGACCCCGCTCGCGATCGCGATCGGTCTCTATCTGAGTGAGCTTGCACCGCGCGGTGTGCGCGGCATCGTCGGGTCGCTCGTCGAGCTCCTTGCTGCGATCCCGAGCGTCGTGCTCGGGCTGTGGGGAATCCTCGTGCTAGGGCCGTTTCTCGCCCATCACGTCGAGCCGTGGCTGCACAGCACGCTCGGCTTCATCCCGCTCTTCGGCGATTCCCAGCAAACGGGGCAAGGCCTCTTCACGGCGGCGGTGATTCTCACGATCATGATCGTCCCGATCGTCGCGTCGATCAGCCGCGAGCTCTTCCTGGGTGTGCCGTCCGAGCTCGAGGAAGGCGCGCTGGCTCTCGGGGCAACGCGCTGGGAGATGGTGCGCGGCGTGATCTTGCCCGCGACGCGGTCGGGAATCGCCGCCGCGTTGATCCTTGGGCTCGGCCGCGCGGTCGGCGAGGCGATAGCGGTGACGCAGGTCATCGGCGGTGGCACCCGGATCGGCTGGTCGCTGTTTCCGCCCGCCGACACCCTTGCGAGCAAGATCGCCTCCAGCTACCAGGGCGCGGGCTCGGGCCTCGAAACCTCGTCGCTGCTCTACCTTGCCGCGATCTTGCTCGTGCTCGGTCTGATCGCCAACTTGATCGCCCAGGTCATCGTGCGCCGTTTCGATCCACTTCGAGGAGCTCGATGAATCGCGATCGCCGGCGCCGGCTTGTGAATCGCGCGATGGAAGTGCTCGCGACCGTCGCCGCTCTCGTCGCCGTCGCCGTGCTTGCAATCGTGGTGCTCTCCGTCGCCCGACGTGGAGCCGGGGCGGTGAGCTGGGATTTCTTCACGAAGCCTCAGGCGCTGTTCGGACAGCCCGGAGGGGGCATCGCGAACGCGTTGGTCGGAACCGCACTGCTCGTATTGCTCGCGACCGCGATGGCGCTGCCCGTGGGCGTGCTCACGGCGATCTATCTGACCGAGTTTGCGCCGCGTCGCCTGGCCATCCCCATTCAGGTCGTGATCGACGTGCTCGCCGGCCTACCGACGATCGTGATCGGCATCTTCGTCTACGCACTGCTCGTGATCGGACACACGCAGAGCGGCTACGCGGGCGCGTTCGCACTGGCGGTGATCATGCTTCCCCTGATCGCGCGGGCGACCCAGGAAGTGTTGCTCCTCGTGCCCGACACGCTGAGGGAGGCGAGCCTCGCGCTGGGAGTCCGCCGTTGGCGCACGGTGGTGGGAGTCATCCTTCCCACGAGCGTCGGCGGGATCCTGACCGGGACCGTTCTGGCGGTCGCGCGCGCCGCGGGCGAGACGGCGCCGCTGCTCTTCACGAGCTCGATCTTCGCGAACAGCGTCCAGACCGACGTCACGAAGGCGCTCCCGAACATCCCGGTGCTCATCTTCACCTACTCCGAGCAGCCCGATCCGGCACTGCACCAGCAGGCATGGGCTGCGGCATTGGTGCTGATGGCCTTCGTTCTCGTCGCGAGCCTGTTCGCGAAGGCACTCCTCGCCCGCAGCCGCAGAAAGCTGGCCCGGTGACCGAGAGCTTTACGATTGCCCCCGTGATCGACGTCGCACAGGAGAAGCACGAAGCCCGCCCCGACGAGCGTGAGGTCGTCTTCGACATCCACGATTTGACCGTGAGCTACGGGTCGCTGACGGCGATCAGCGGTGTCGACCTCCAGATCTATCGCAACGTCATCACGGCGATCATCGGTCCGTCGGGCTGCGGGAAGAGCACGTTCATCCGCTGTCTCAACCGCATGAACGATCTGGTTCCGGGGACGCGGATCGAAGGGCAGGTCCTCTACCAGGGCTCAGATCTCTACGCCTCCGGCGTCGATCCCGTCGACGTGCGCAGGCGCATCGGCATGGTCTTCCAGAAAGCCAATCCGTTTCCGAAGTCCATCTACGACAACGTCGCCTGGGGACCGCGGGTGCTGGGTATGCGCAAAGACCTCGACCAGCGCGTCGAGAAGGCGTTACGCAGTGCGGCTCTCTGGGACGAAGTCAAGGACCGACTGAAGAAGAACGCTCTCTCGTTGTCGGGTGGCCAACAGCAGCGGCTCTGCATTGCGCGCGCCATTGCTGTCGAGCCGGAAGTGCTCTTGCTCGACGAGCCGGCGTCGGCGCTCGATCCGATCGCGACCTCGGCGATCGAGGACCTGATGCACCAGCTGAAGCGCGAGTACACGCTCGTGATCGTGACGCACAACATGCAGCAGGCGGCGCGCGTCGCGGATCTCACCGCATTCTTCAGTCTCGAGGTCGACGAGGCGCGGCGGAGCGGCGTGCTCGTCGAGTACGACGCGACGAGCAAGATCTTCACCAACCCGTCCGACAAGCGCACCGAGGATTACGTGACGGGGAGATTCGGATGAGGACGACCTTCCAGGAAGAGCTCGATCTGCTCGAGGCGACTCTTCAGGAGGAAGGTCAGCTGGTTCTGCGTGCCCTGCGCGGTGCGATCAACGCTCTGGAGCAGCGCGACGAAGAGCTCGCAGACGAGGTGATCGCGTTCGACGACGACGTCGACCAGCACTACGTCCGGATCGAAGAAGGCATCCAGCTCCTGCTTGCGCGCCAGACGCCGGTCGCGAGCGATCTTCGTCTCGTCCTGGCCATCCTTCACATAAACCTCCATCTCGAGCGAATGGCCGACTACTGCGTGACGATCGCCAAGCTCACGAAGCTCGTCCCCGAGGTGGATCCCGGCCCACGCTTTGTCGAAGGCTTCGAGGAGATGGGCTCTCGCTGCGAGGAGATGATTCGGGTTGCCCTCGACTCCTTCGGCGACCGGGACCTCGCAGGCGCCGAATCGCTCGTGGATCTCGACGAGCTCATCGACCGTGCGAACCGGCGCGTCGTCGAGCGCATCCTCGAGCTCGGCGGCGACCCCGCGATGCGGGAGTACGGTCTCCGTATGGTCGTCGTCTCCCGGGCCCTTGAGCGCATCGGCGACCACGCTGTAGACATCGGGGAGCAGACGGCGTACCTCCTGACGGCGGAATTCCGCGAGTTCACGGACGCCTCGCATCCCACGCCGCGCGAAGCCTGACAAACTCCGGCCGTCAACTTCGGAGAGGAGCGCCGTGGCACGCATCTCGCTGGTCCCGCAGAACAAGCAGTTCTTTCGGCTCCTCGAGCGCGCCTCCGACAACGCGGTAGAGATCTCGCGCCAGCTCGTCCAGCTACTAGACGCCTTCCCGTCGAACGGGACGAGCCTGCGCGAGATCAAGGAGCTCGAGCACGAGGGCGACCGCCTCACACGCGAGGTTGTCGACCTCCTCAACCGCACGTTCGTGACGCCGTTCGACCGCGACGACATCTATCTGCTCGCCAGTGCGATCGACGACGTCTGCGATCACATCGACGAGGCTGCCGGCAACATCGTCGGCTACGGAGTCGAGCAGATCCGGCCGAAGGCAAACGAGCAGGCGCAAGTGATCTTGCGCAGCGCCGAGAAGTTGCACGAAGCAGTGAGCCGCCTCGAAGGTTTCAAGGACTCGAGCAGCCAGTTGCACGCTCTCCGCGATCTCGAGGACGAAGGTGACCGCCTCAACCGTGCCGCAGTCTCTGAGCTCTTCACTTCCGGAGAGGATCCGATCGGCGTGATCCGCTGGAAGGACATACACGAGCAACTCGAAGAGGCGGTCGATGCCTGCGAGAACGCGGCCGACGTTCTCGAGGCCATTCTCGTAAAGAATCGCTAGCGGGCAGGGCACTCGTGAACGACGTCCTACTCGTCGTCGTGATCGTCGTCGCGCTGGGCTTCGACTTCACCAACGGGTTCCACGACACGGCGAACGCTGTCGCCACGTCAGTCTCGACGCGCGCGCTGACGCCGCGGATGGCCGTGCTCGTCGCATCGCTCGCGAACCTCGCCGGCGCGTTCGTCACAACCGCGGTGGCGAAGACGGTGGGCAAGGACATCGTCGCCTCGGACCTGATCGACACCAGAACCGTTCTCGCGGCACTACTCGGCGCCATCGCATGGAATCTCCTGACCTGGTGGTTCGGTCTTCCTTCGAGCTCCTCGCACGCTCTCATTGGCGGTCTCGTTGGTGCAGCGCTCGCCCAGTCGGGAGAGAACGGCGTGCTTTGGCACGGGCTCGCCCACAAAGTCGTGATTCCCGCTCTTCTCGCGCCGCTGATCGCGTTCGCCGGGGCTTTCATTCTGCTGGTTGTCATCTACTGGGTGTTCCGGCGGATTACACGCGGCGTCGCGAATCGTGGCTTTCGCCTCGGCCAGCTCGTGTCAGGGACGTTCGTGGCGTTCACTCACGGGGCGAACGATGCACAGAAGACGATGGGCGTAATCGCTCTCGCGCTGCTCGCGAACGGCAACCTGAAGGAGTTCGAAATCCCGGTGTGGGTAAAGATCGCTGCGGGGCTGTCCATCGCAGCCGGCACGTATGTCGGTGGTTGGCGGATCATGCGTACGCTGGGCCAGCGCCTCTACAAGATGGAGCCCGAAAGCGGATTCGCCGCACAGGCGGCCGCAGGCGCGACCATCTATGCCGCGACGAGATACGGCTACCCGCTTTCGACCACCCATGTGATCTCAGGCGCCGTTCTCGGCGCCGGCGCCACGCAGCGCCTCTCCGCCGTGCGGTGGGGCGTGGCAGGCAACATCGTGGTCGCGTGGATCCTGACGATCCCGGCGGCCGCGGGGGTCGCGGCCGCGCTCTACTGGCCGATCCAGGCGATCTTCTGAGGCGAAGGCGCCCGATCGGAAGAGCCTGCGACCCTTCGTGCGGCGCAAAGCTACGATCTCGCGGTTGTGGCTGTGACAGATTCCGCCAACGACTCTCGCCACTTCACGGCGACGTACGTCGACACGGAGGACGGGCGGCTTGCGCGCGCGGGGGTGGTCCTTCGTCGCCGGATGGAAAACGGAAAAAACGTCTGGGAAGTCGAGATCGGCAATGCGACGCGCGCTGCGGACGGCGGGCCTGCGGGGCCGCCGGAGGAGATCCTCAGACTGCTAACCGCTCCTCTGCTGGGACGCGAGCTCGTCGAGATCGCCAAGACCCGGACGCGTAGCAACGGCGACGACGTCGAGACGGCGGTGCTCGAGGGCCAGCACGTCCTCGCGATGGTGTCGGACTGGAAGCCGAAGCTGCCGAAGCCCAAGCGGCGGTCGCAGCCCAAGAAGGGCGCGCCTGCCCTGGATCGATTCCGTGCGTACCTGCAGCAACAGGTCGACGAGCTGGCGCGCCACGATCCGGGAGCACGTCTTGACGACGATCCCGAACGGATCCATCGCATCCGGGTGGCGACCCGGCGCGCACGTTCGGCGCTCCGTACGGCTCGTCCTCTGCTCGACGTCGAGTGGGCGCAGGGCCTGCGTGCAGAGTTGAAATGGCTCGGCAACGAGCTGGCGCCCGCCCGGGACCTCGACGTGCTGCTCGCCCGGCTCGCGCCGGACGCAGCCGAGCTCGGCAAGCCTGCGACGGCGATCATGCGACAACTGGGAGGCGAGCGCCGGCGCGCGCAGAAGCAGCTGGTCGCGGCGCTCGAAAGCCCGCGCTACCTCGCGCTGCTCGGAGAGCTCGAGCGCGCTGCCAATGCTCCGCGTGTGCGTACGGCCGACGCCAACCTCGACAAGCTGGCAGGCAACGAGTTCGGGCGCCTGGGACGTGCCGTGCGGGCGCTCGGCAAGAGTCCCACCGACGAAGCTCTCCACGAGGTACGAAAGCGCGGGAAGCGGGCGAGATACTCGGCCGAGCTGGCCGGCGGCAGGCGGGCGAAGAAGTTCGCGGAGGCGGCGAAGTCGTTTCAGGACGTCGTGGGCGACCACCAGGACGCGGTAGTTGCGGAGGAGCGCCTCACAGCTCTCGTTCCGCGGGCGAAGAGCCCCGAGGCGGTCTTCGCGGCGGGCCGGCTGCTCGAGCGTCAGCCGCGCCGCCGGCGAACTGCGCGGAGGTCTCTGCCGAAGGCGTGGAGGAAGCTGCAGCGACAGGGGCGCAAGGCCTGGGTCTGACAAATACGGTGCAGGCCGCGGGCGGCGTGCCGGTGCGCCGCCGCGACGACGGAGCAGTGGAAGTGCTGCTCGTCCACCGGCCTCGCTATTCAGACTGGACGTTCCCGAAAGGGAAGGTCAAGGACGGCGAGCGAGACGAAGACGCCGCGTTGCGAGAACTGCGCGAGGAGACCGGTCTCGTGTGTGAGCTCGGCCGCGAGCTGGCAGGCACGCGTTACAAGGACCCGAAGCTGCGGGACAAGACGGTTCGTTACTGGGCGATGGAGAACTGCTCCGGCCGCTTCGAGGCGAATGACGAGGTCGATCGCATCGACTGGCTCACGTTGGACCAGGCTGCCGGACGCCTGAGCCACCGTCGAGACCTCGACGTCCTGCAGTCGCTCGAGTTGACTCAGTGATCTTGCTCATCCGCCATGCCCGCAGGCGAGCGCGCCGAATGGTCTGCGGACGATCGCCGGCGTCCGCTCGACGAACGCGGCCGGAAGCAGGCGGTGGATCTGGTCGCTGCGCTCTCCGAGTATCCGTTGACGCGCATTCTGTCGAGCCCGTATGAGCGGTGCGTCGAGACCGTAGAGCCACTCGCGCGGGCTCGCGGCCTCGAGGTCGAGATTCGCGACGAGCTCGGCGAGGAGCAGCAGCTCGAGGAGGGCGTTGAGCTCGTACGCTCGCTGCTCGATCAGGATGTCGCCCTTTGCGGTCACGGCGGGCTCAGCGACGCACTGGCCGGCACGAGTCAGAAGAAGGCTGAAACGCTCGTGCTCGACGAACGCGGACGCATCGTCGAGAGCATCCGTCCCTAGCCGGTCGCGGTGGCGAGTTGGTTGAGCGCGAGCAGTGCCGCACCTTCACGAATGCCGCCGCGTCCGATTTGGAGCGTGATTCCCAGACGGCGCTGCACTTCCATGAGGATGAGCGTGCCCGCGAGAAGCGTGCGTGCGCGAGAGCGGTCGATCCCGTAGTCATTTGCGATCGCCCGGTCGGAGCGCTTGGCCAGTTTGCGCGCGGCGCTCGCGAGCGTTTCGGGCTCGAGTGTCGACCCGACGATGCGCCGCAATGCGCGTGCCGTTCCGCCGGTGGCGATCGCCGCAAGCGCGAGGGGTGGTGCGAGGTCGACGAAGGCCGCCTCGACCTGGGCCCGCGCAGCATCCAGGTGGCTCTGGGACGGCGGTGCGGTGTCGAGCATTCTGCGCGTCAGCCTCAGCGAGCCGAGATCGACCGAACGCACCCACGCCGTGCCGCCCGAGACCGTCCCGACGACGAGCTGCGTCGAGCCACCGCCGACGTCGCAAACGGCAACCGACTCAGGTGGGCCCTCCGCCGTGGCAACTGCGCCGTACCAGGCGAGCTCGCCTTCCTCCTCCGGGCTGAGGACTTTCGTCGCGACGCCCGTGGCCTCCCGCAGGATCGAGGCCAGCTCGTCACCGTTGCGGGCCTGGCGTCCCGGTGACGTCACGAGCACGTCGATGCGGTCGCAGCCGAGCTTGCGCGCCCGGCGGACGTGTGCGCGGGCGACTGCGGCTGCCTCGGCGAGCTTCTTATCGCTCAGTGCACCGGAACGCTCGATCTCCTCGCCGAGTCCGAGCTGCACTCGCTGCTCGCGCAGCGCGACGAGGCGGCCGTCTTCTCGAGCAGCCACCAGCAACCGGAGCGTGTTCGCCCCCACGTCGACGATCCCGACCCGCACGGCGCCGATTCTGACCATCCAGCCGGTCGTCACCCTCTGCGGGCGCAATAAACGGCCGAGGTACAAGATCAGCGCGATCCGGAAGCGGCTCGGCGGCGTGCGCGGGCGCTTGCGCTGCGCATGAAAACCTGCTGGGCCTGACGGCCCCGATCTCCCTTCTTCGGCCGAAGCTTCATCCAGCGCCCCTGCGAGCTCATCTCCCAGGCCGACGCGTTGTCCGCGAGGAGGACGTCGAAGGCCCTGAGGAGATCCTGCTGCGCCCGGCCGTCCTCGACGGGCGTCAACACCTCGATGCGATGGTCGAGATTGCGCGGCATCAGATCGGCGCTGCCGAGCAGGAACGCGCGCCTGCCTCCCGCATCGAAGATGTAGAAGCGGCTGTGCTCGAGGAACCGCCCGAGGATACTGCGCACGCGGATGGTCTCGCTGAGGCCAGGCACGCCCGGGCGAAGCGTGCAGATGCTGCGCGCGACGACGTCGATCTTCGCGCCCTCCTGAGATGCGCGGTACAGCTCCTCGATGAGCTCCTCGTCGGTCAGGTTGTTGACCTTGATCCGGATGCGCGCCTCCTCACCGTCGGTAGCCGCGCGCCGGACCTCGCGGACTCGCTCCAGCAGTCCCTGGCGTAACCCCCACGGCGCAACGAGCAGCTTGCGGTACGCCTGTGGACGCCCGAATCCCGTCAGCTGATTGAAGAGGTCCGCTACGTCAGCCGCGATCTCGGCGTCGGCGGTGAAGAGCCCGTAGTCCTCGTACGTGCGGGCGGTGAGGATGTTGTAGTTGCCGGTGCCGAGGTGCACGTAGCGGCGGAGCTCGTCTCCCTCGCGACGCACGACAAGCGTCGCCTTGGCGTGAATCTTGAGATTCGGGAACCCGTAGACGACATGCACGCCGGCCTGTTCGAGCGAGCGCGACCAGCCGATGTTCCGAGACTCGTCGAAACGCGCTTTCAATTCGATCAGCGACACGCTCTGCTTCCCGTGCTCCGCCGCCTCGACCAATGCAGGAACGACCGGGGAGTCCTCGCTCGTGCGATACAGCGCGGTCTTGAGTGCGACGACTGCGGGATCGCGGGACGCCGCGACCAGAAAAGCCTCGAAGCTCGACGCGAACGAGTCGAAAGGATGGTGGACGAGGATGTCGTTGCGCCTGATCTCTGCGAACAGCGCGTCGGCGTCGGCGAGCGCAGCGAAGCGTGGATGCACGACCGGATACCAAGCCTCCTCCTTGAGGTCGGGCCGATCGAGCCGGACGAGCTCCTGGAGCTCGGCGAGATCGAGCAGCCCCTGGATCAGGTAGATCTGCTCCCTGCTCGCGTGCAGACCTCGCTCGAGTCGCTCGAGCATCCGGCTCGAGACCGAGCCTGAGACCTCGACGCGAACCACGTCGCCGAATCGCCGCCGCCGCAGCTCGTCCTGCACCGCCTCGAGAAGATCGTCGGCCTCGTCCGAGACTTCGAAGTCTGCGTCGCGCGTGACGCGGAACGCGCAGCATTCGACGATCTCCATGCCGGGGAACAGCCGTGCCAGGAAGTGCCTGATCACCCGTTCGAGCGGCAGGAGGAGCCCGCGCTCGCCGACCGCGAGGAAGCGCGGCAGCAGCTCGGGCACCTTCACACGTGCGAAGCGCTCCTCGCCGGTCTCCCCGTCACGAACGAAGATTCCGAGGCTGAGGGAGAGAGGCGAGATGTACGGGAACGGTTGGCCCGGCCCGACCGCAAGCGGGGTCAGGATGGGAAAGATGTCCCGGTCGAAACGCTGGTCGAGCTCGTCGAGTTCCTTTCGGTTGCAGTCCTCGACGTCGCCGACGGCGATTCCGGCTTCCGCGAGTGCCGGGCGGAGGTCCCGTTTCCAGAGCTTCGCCTGGTCGGACGTCAGCTCGACCGTGCGCTCTCGGATCTCTGCGAGCGTTTGTTGCGGGGTCCGCCCGTCGGGGGAGCGGACGAGGAGGCCGGCTTCCTCCTGGCCCATCAGGCCGGCGACGCGTACCTGGAAGAACTCGTCGAGATTCGACGAGAAGTACGCGCAATTACGCGTTCGCTCGAGCAGTGGGAGTGTCGTATCCGCAGCACGAGCAAGAACCCGAGCGTTGTAGTCGAGCCACGACAACTCCCGGTTGAGCAGTCGCGCGTCGTCCGTCTCGAGAGCCGCTTTGGCGTGGGCCACGAGTTATCTTGCCTGAATCTGGGGGCCCTATGGGTTACAGACCCGTGACAGTTCCAGTCTCGGGCCGGCACTGGCGGCTCCTCGATCGCGGCCCAGGCGAAGCGCGGCGGCCACTCTGGTGACCCTTCCGGTCACGTAACCGGGCCGGGTGTTTTCTCGTTGATCCCAGGCGGAATCACTCCGTGCAGGTCGACAATCGACACGAGAAAGGGAGGCACGAAATCGCATGAGCATCCTCTGGATCATCCTCATCGTGATCCTCGTGCTCGCGCTGCTCGGCTTCTTCTCGCGCGGGCGCTGGTAAGCACCTAGGACCAACAAAGGTTCGAAATAGGCCGCCCGGCACTTGCCGGGCGGCCCCTCCTGTGGCGATCATGGCTGGGTGGATCCCACCGCCTTCCTCACGCAGTTCGAGGAGAGAAGCACCGCCGCCGTGCCTCGTGTGGGCGGAATGGCGCGTGCCAACGGCGTCGTCATCGTCAGCGAGCGCTACTGGGCCTTCGCGGGGACAGATGGAAGCTTGAGGGAAGGGCGGATGCCCGTAGCGCCACGCTCGCTTCGTGCGATTCCACTCGCGCGCGGTCTCGTGCGTCTCTCGGGGTCGCTGTCGCCCCTCTTCAAGCGTGAGGGCGTCGCGCGCGGTCGGGAACGGGGTTTTCTGATCGCGGCGATCGTCGCTCCGCTCGTACTTGCCTTTGCACCGAACTGGCTCGGGCTCGCAGCAGGATTCGTCACGACGTTCGCGCTGCTCGGCTGGCTTTTGCGGGGCCGCACGCTGTACCTGCACGGCGCCGAGCACCGCGCAATTGCAGCGCTCGAGGAACGGCGTCTTCGGGAGACTTGGAATGGGCTTGCGCGGCCGTCGCGCTTCTCGCTTCGCTGCGGTACCAACTTCGCGGCGCTGTTGCTGCCCGTGGCGATCGTCGGCGGCCGCTTCTGGCCGTTGCCCGCCACCGCGGTCACTCCGCTCGTCGTGTCCGTTCTTGCCTTGGCGCTCACGATGGAGGTCTGGCAGCTCGTTCAGAGCCTGCCTCGACTGGCCCGCATCGTGCTCCTGCCGGGCCTGGGACTGCAGCGCCTCACGACGCGTGAGCCGAGGCTCGACGAGACTCGTGTCGCGTTGACCGCGCTTGCTGCAGTTCTCCGTCGAGAACTCGCGCACGGGTAGCCTCAGGGGCGTGGACGCCCCGCGCGAAAACAGCATCGAGGCCCATGGGCTCGTCCGCGAGTTCAAGAAGGGCCCGCGCGCCGTCGACGGCATCGACCTCCGCGTTGACCCCGGTGAGATCTACGGGTTTCTCGGCCCGAACGGCGCCGGGAAATCCACGACCGTCCACATGCTGACGACGTTGCTGCCGCCGACGGCGGGCACCGCGACGGTCGCGGGTTATGACGTCGTCAAGGAGGGCCCGCAGGTCCGGAAAGCGATCGGTGCCGCGCTTCAGGAGGCCGCGCTCGATCCGTTCCTGACGGGACGAGAGCACCTCAGGCTGCAGACCACCATGCACGGGATCACCGGCGAGGAGCGACGCGAACGGAGCGACGAGTTACTCACCCGCGTCGGGCTGACCGAGGCGGCGGACCGCAAGGTGAAGGGCTATTCCGGTGGAATGAAGCGTCGTCTCGACCTTGCGCTGGCGCTCGTGCACCGGCCGCGCATCCTCTTTCTCGACGAGCCGACGACCGGACTCGACGTCCAGAGCCGCACCGCCCTCTGGGTCGAGGTGGGCCGGCTCGCCAAGGAGGAGGGGGTCACCGTGTTCCTGACGACGCAGTACCTCGAAGAGGCGGACGTGCTTGCGGACCGCGTCGGGATCATCGACCACGGGCGTATCGTGGCGGAGGGAACTCCCGAGAAGCTGAAGGCGGACATCGCCTGCTCCACGGTCGAGGCCGTCCCGGCCGATCCCGACCAGCGGGGCGAGGTGGTATCGGTGCTCGAGCGCTTCGGCGAGCAGACGACCGGTTACGGGCCCGGCAGCATCGCCGTCCAGCTGACGTCGTCGAACGGCAATCTCGCCGAGATCGTCCGCGCGCTCGACGCGGAAGGCATCGTCCTCTCTCAGCTGCAGATCCACGAGCCGACGCTCGACGACGTCTTCCTCGCGAAGACCGGGCGCCATCTCGAAGGTGCCGGCGACACGGACGAGCAGGAGTCCGAACCGGAACTCGAGCCCGCGCGCGCGTGACCGCCACAGCGCTCGTCCAGACTGCTGCCCTGGGCAAGCGCGCGGTTGTCCGAACCGCGCGGCAGCCCGCGAACGTCGTCTTCCCGCTGATCTTCCCGATGCTTCTGTTCGCGGTGAACGCGGGTGGTCTGAAGGCCGAGACGCAACTTCCCGGCTTTCCCACCAGCTCGTTCGTCGCGTTCGCGCTCGCCGTGCCGTTCGTCCAGGGAGCACTGCTCGCGACAATCAACGCGAACGTCGAGTTCGCGCGGGACATCCAGACCGGTTTCCTCAACAGGCTGGCGCTGACCCCGGTGCGAGGAATCGTCCTGCTCTTCGGACAGCTGGGCGGATTGGTGACAATCGCCGTCGTCCAGGCGGTCTTCTACCTCGCCGTCGGGCTCGCATTCGGGGTGCGTTTACAGAGCGGGGTCGCCGGGGCAGCGATGCTGCTGCTGCTGGAGACCTGTATCGCGCTTGCGTTCGCGTCGCTCGGCAGTTGGGCCGCGCTGCGGACGGGCTCGACGGAGGCGGTGCAGGGCCTCTTTCCCGTCTTCTTCGTCTTTCTCTTCCTGTCGTCGATGAACATCCCGCGCAACCTGATCGAGGCGGACTGGTTTCGGTGGGTGGCGACGGTCAACCCGGTCTCGTACCTGATCGAGGCGGTCCGCGCACTCGTGATCACGGGGTGGGACTGGGAGACCATTGGCCTCGGCTTCGCTGTCGCCGCCGGACTGAGCATCGTCGGCTTCGCCCTTGCGACTCACGCACTCTGGAAACGTTTGGAGCGCACATGACAGACGCGATTTCAGTTGCGCGCGGCGTGTCGTGGCGCGTCCTCCATACGTTCTTCACGAACAAAGCGTTCCTGCTGCCTTCGGTGATGTTTCCACTTTTCTTCTTCACTGCGTTCGTCGGTGGCTTGTCGCGTATCAGCCAGGTGCCGGGGTTCGAGTTTCCGACCGGCTACACCGCGTTCCAGTTCGTGTTCGTGCTGCTGCAGTCCGCGGCGTTCGCGGGCGTGTTCACCGGATTCGGAATCGCACGCGACTTCGAGACCGGCTTCATGCAACGGCTGATGGTTGCGGCGCCGAACCGGAGTGGCATCTTGCTCGGATACGTGTTGTCGGCGCTCGTACGTTGGGCGACCGTCGCCGTGGTCGTGACGATTGTGGCACTGCTCGCGCAGATGAAGATCGGCGGCAACGGCGTCGACCTGTTCGGTCTCTATGCGCTCGCGCTACTCCTGAATCTCGCCGGTGCTCTCTGGGCTGCCGGCGTCGCCATGCGCCTGCGCTCCCAGCAAGCTGCACCCGTGATGCAGATGCCGGTCTTTCTCCTGCTCTTCTTCGCTCCTGTGTACGTCCCGCTCAATCTGCTCGAGGGCTGGATCCACGGTGTCGCTTCCGTCAACCCCATCACGGCTCTGCTGGAAGCCGGTCGCGGCTTCATCTCCGGCAGGCCGGAGCTGACGCTGGCGGCTTTTGCCATCGCGGCCGGGCTGATCCTCGGATTCGCCGCCTGGGCGGTTCGCGGCCTCAGACGCGCGGAAGCCGCCGGCTGAGGCGCGAGCGAAGAGTTTGGGGTGTTCTCCCACGCGGCCTCCATGCGAACCCGCCTGGTCGTCGCCTGCTTGAACGCATAATGTCCTGCTAATGGAGCCCGAAGCCTGGCCCACACCGCAGACGCCTCCGCGCGAGCCGTTGCCGCGCGTCGAGGATCTGCCCGTCGCGGAGCAGGGCTACGAGCAGGAAAGCGTCAAGGCTGCGTTCGAGTCGTTCTACCGTCATGCGGCTCAACTCGATGCGGCCTTGCGAACACTCGAGGCAGTGGATTCATTTCACCGGCAGGCCGCGTCCTTGCGCACCGACCTGCGTGCTCTCCGCGCTGCGGGGTGGACGCAGCAGTCGTGGACACAGCCGCCGTCCTACGGCTACGGGATGCGTGCGCCGCGCGAGGGAGTTCCGCCGGCCCTCTGGCGCATCGGCGGCGAGGTTGGATTCCTTGTCGCCGTGGCGGTGGCGCTGGGCGTGGCGAAGCTTTCCTGGTGGGTGATCGTCCTCGCCATGGCCGGTGCGTTCGCGATCGTCTGCCTGATCGAGTGGCTCGCGGCGCGCGAGCAGTCGTCGTTGGTGCGATCCGCAGTTCCGGCTCCCGGGCACCCGGTCGTCGAGGCCCAGCGGGCGGGAGACACGGACGAGGAAACCGACGAACAGAACTCATTCGGCTGGTCCGCCTTCGAGGAGGCGCAAGAGCCCTCGGACGCGATGACGATCATCGGCGCTCCTCTGAAGGAGGAGGAAGCGGTCGCCGAGGCCGAGCCCGATCCGGATCCGGATCCCGAGTCGGAGGAGCCGGAGTTGCCACCCGCGGCAGAGGCGGACGTAGAGGCCAAGGAGACTCACTCCGCAGCTCGTGGCCGGTGGCGCCGGGGTCAGGAGGACCGAGAGACAAGCTCCCAACCGGAGCCGCCTCGGCATGTTCGCGTGCTGCCGCCGGCAGACGAGCCGGTGGACCTGGACCCGTGGGAGCAGGGCTTCGACGGCTCGGAGGCCGTCGACGAGGGTGACGATCCAGCCCTGGCCCAGGACGACGCTCCGCGCCGCTTCAGACGTCGCTAGGCGCACCCCTTTCGTCCGGCGGTGTTCCTGCCGATAGGAGTCCAATGCGGAAGCGTCCTATCGGCCAGATTCTGGTCGAGAAGAACGAGATCTCTGAGGCCGAGCTCGCGGCTGCGCTCGCCGAACAGGAGCGGACCGGGCTGCGCCTGGGCCAGATCCTGATCGAGACCGGCCGGATCTCCTGGCTCGCGCTCGCTCGAGCAATCGCCGAGCAGGTGCTCGACATCCAGGAAGTCGAGCCTGCGCCTACGGCCCCGCCGGTCGCAGCCTCGCCGGTCGCAGCACAGCCGCCGGTCCCGACCCCCGTGGCCACCCCGGTACCTGCCGTCTTCGCGCCCCCGCCGCCGACCTTCGCCCTGCCCGCCCCGGTCCCCGTCGCACCCGCCCCGATGCCCGTCGCCCCCGTGCCTGCGCCTGTCGCCCCTGCTCCTGCACCCGTGGCGCCGCAGCTGATCCATGACCCGGAAATCAAGCTGCACAGCGTCGAGGCGCTCCTGAAGGAGCGCCAGCGCGCATTCATCGAGCTCGTCACCACCACCGAGACGCTGCGCATGAAGGTCGCCCACCTCGAAGAGATCATCGAGGAGCGCGACCGCGAGTTGACGAAGTTGCGCGTCTCCCGCGCGAGCTAGCTCCTAGTACTAGGGCTGCGGCGCGACCGCTTCGGACGTCCCGAGCACCTTCCCGTCTCTCCCGAGCGCCCTCGCCGCGTAGAAGGCGGCCAACTTCGTGAGCCGGATGGGAGTCTCGAAGCCGTTCTTCGCGACGGTCAGTATCGGCTTCAGCTGACCGGCCGCCGGGCCGGCGAGCACCTGCCACCGCGTCACGTCCGTGGCGCCGTTCCAACTCGAGTAGGCGGTGTCACCGGCGACCACGACCACAGGCCGGTCTCTCGGCTGCCCGTGCCAGGGGAACCGGTAGGCGCGGTAGGTGTCGGCGTCCTTGCCCGGCGGCTTGCCCTGGCCGAAGTACACGTCGAAGAGAAGAGCCCCGCTGCGCGCGAACTCGCTCACGTACGGCTGCGCCCCCCACCCGACGACTATGTCGCCGTTCGGCAGGAACTGCGCGTTGCCCTCGAAGGGAGCCAGTAGCCGCAGCGGATGGTGGTAGCTGCGCACGAGTGTTGCCTTCTTCGTCGTGGCGTTCGCTCGCAGGACCAGCACTCGCGAGAACTTCTCGACCGGTGGAGCTGCACCGTTGTCGAAGATCGTGATCGTTCCGTCGGCCTGGCGCCGTGCGTCGTGCTGCCATGCGAATCTCGTGCCCGGGCCCATCGTGAAGTCGCTCTTCTTGCCACCCAGCTGCCAGATGACCTTCTTCGTCTTGTGGTCGATCTCGTAGACGGCATGCGTGTTTCGCGCGGAGACCAGCAGGTTGCCGCTCGGCTCCATGTCGATGGAGTTGACGTGGAAGTAGTCGTAGGGCGCTGCCTTCGCGCCGGCGCTCGCCTTCGGCGGGGGCGCATACGACTCCGCGATCCCAACCTGGGGATAGCTGTGCCATTCGAAGAGGACTCGCCCCGTCGCGATGTCGACTTCTTGCACGATTCCGTCCCAGATGCTGCCCTTCTTCGGACCGCCGACCGAGGAGAGGTCGACCGGTAGGCGGTGGTACACGGTGAAGAGGGCAGTGTCGTTCTTCGTGATCAGAAACTCGTGCACGTCGCCGACGAGCCCGTTCCCGGGCCTGACCTCGGCGACAGGGCGATACGACGTGTCGTAGATCACGTACCAACCGTCACCGACGCCGACATTCGAGACGTGTCCCCGCCACCAGGTCAGCACGGGCTTGCCGCGATAGTGCTGGACACGGAAATCCGTGACGCCGCGAGTGTTCAGCGGCTTGAACCAGACAACCTCGCCGCGGTTGTCCATGATCATCGGACCGGCCTGTGCCACGACCATCTTCGGCGCGATGAAGACATAGCCGGGCGCGGTGTCGTGGGCCGGGGTCCGGATCCGGACGAGCGGGGGCTTCAGGTCCGGACGCGAGTGGTAGGTGCGCGCGGGCGGCGGCGCTGCCGCTTGCGTTGTCGTGGCCGCCTGCACGGCGCTCGTCTTCTTCGAGTCATGGCAGCCGGCGAGCGGCAACGTCAGGACGACGATTGCGAAAGCGGCCAGCTTCACGCGCGAGAGCATAGACAGGTCGCGGCGATGGAAGCTGCCCCTTCAGGCCGGTTCGCGCGCCGCTGGACTGGAAGCTGTGCGCGCAATCAGGAGAACGGGCGCGACCACTATGGCCGTCGCGCCGATCGCCAGCGCTCCCACGCCGATCGCGTCGAGCGCATACCCGCCGAGTAGGGCGAGGCTGGCGCCAAAGAGCGCGCCGAGCAGGTCGTTGAAGCCGAGCAGCTTGCCGCGCTCGGCCGGGCTCGTGCGATCTGCAAGCTGCGCGGTCGCCGCCACGAAGGAGAAGTTCCAGCCGAGCCCGAGCCCGAGCAGCAGGACGGCTGTCGCCCACACGCTCGCGACCCAGAGCAGTCCGATCGTCGAGATCGCCATCACGACGAGCCCGATCTGCAGCGCGGGCGCACGCCCCACCCGGTCGATCAATGCCCCGATCACGAGCACGAGGGCGTACATCCCGAAGACGTGTGCGCCGACGATCGGGAAGACGGAGTGCTGGCTGTGATGGTGATGCTCGACGACGACGTAGCCGGTCAGATTCATCACCGAGACCATCACTCCAAAGCTTGCGAGTGCGGCGAGCATTGCCGGTCGAACGCCGGGGCGGCCCACGAGCTCGCGAAGTGGGGCGGCAGGCTCCGTCGGCACGTCGTCCCTCGTCCCGATCAGCTCGGCGATTTGCTTCGGATCGGGCCGGACGAATTGCACGAGTGCGAGTGCGACCAGCGCGAGCCCGCCGGCTGCGAGCCAGGGAACGGTCAGGGCGTCGGCCTTCACGTCCTTGCCGGCGAAGAGCGGACCGAAAACGGTCGGTCCGAGAACGGCGCCGAAGACCGACCCGAACAAGACGTACGAGATCCCGCGCGCGCGCCTTGTGGGCGGATACATGTCACCGGCGGCTGTACGGATGAGGAGCGAGATACCGCTCGACGCGCCGACGAGCGCGAAGCCTGCGATGACCGCGATCGTCGACCCGGTGCGTGTCGCGAGCGCTGTGAGCGCGCACCCGCACGCACCGAGGGCGAAGCCGGCCGTTATCACGGGCATGCGGCCGACCCGGTCCATCAGGCGGCCGGCAGGCACGGCGGTCAATCCCGAGGAGGTGAGGAAGATGGCCGGGCCGAGGCCGAGCAGCCCTCTCACGCCGGTGACGAGCACGAACGTCAGCGACGAGACGGCGGCGGTCAACTGGAGGACGGCGGAGTTGACCGCCATCGTGGCCGAGAGGATCACCGTATTGCGCCGAATCGGCAGGCCAGGCCGGGAGCCGCTCGCCACGCGTTCATTCAATCAGGCACCGGTCGCCGGGCGATTGCTTCAATGACGCTCGTGCCGGACCTGCGCCCGAGCGTCGTCGCCGGATCTTTGGCAATAGCGCTGGGCGCTGCGCTCGCCGGTTCGTCACCCGCAGCCGCTGCCGCCTGCAACGGATTCGGCCTCACGCCGGGGCAGATCGGCGGGACGCACTTCAAGTCTTCGCCCGTGCGCCACTCCGTCGTGGTGGGCGGAATTCGCGGGACGCGTATCACGCTGAGCGGGTACGTCCTGACGAGTGGGTGTCGTGCAATCCGCGGCGCCCGGGTCGATTTCTGGCAGGCGGACGAGAGCGGCGCGTACGACGATACCGGTGTTCGGCTGCGGAGTCACCAGTTCACGGACGCCCGCGGGCATTACTGGCTTCAGACGATTCTGCCGGGGCCGTATGCAAATCGCACGCGCCATCTCCACGTCACGGTGCGCGCACGCGGCGAGCGCACCGTCACGACGATGCTGTACTTCCCCGGCGTCGCCATGAACGCCCACGATCCGTTTTTCGACCGGCGACTCCTGGTGCGGCTTCGAATCGTGAAGCACACCTTCGAGGCGCGCTTCGACTTCGTCGTGCGCCGATGAAGCGCGCAGGTGCGCTGGCCGGCCTGGTCTTGCTGCTCGCAGGTTGTGGCTCGTCCGGGACGTCCCAGCTCACAGTCGGTGCCGCCCGAACGTTCAGGCTGGCGGGCTTCGCTCCCACCAAGTTCGCGGTGAGAGAGCCGGCGCGGCTCTCGTTCACCATCGACCAGCCCTCGGGCAAGCCGCTCACGAGCTACCGGACCGGGAGCGGGCCGCATACGGGAGTCCACCTCATCATCGTGCGCAGCGATCTCGGTGTGCTGATCCACAAGCATCCGCCGATCGGCGCGGACGGCCGGATCACCGAGAGAATCACGCTGCCGACACCCGGGAGGTACAGAGTCGTCGTCGATGCGTATCCGAACCTTCAAGGGCCGCTCCGCAACTTTCAGCTCTTCAGGGTCATCACCGTGCCCGGGACCGCCCCGAAGACGCCGCTGGGCAAGTTCCACCGAACAGCGCTTGTTTCTCGCTATCGCTTCACGTTGAAGAATTCCCCACGACTCAAGGCGATCAGTCCGGCGTTCCTGACGCTCGACGTCACGCGGCCGGACGGCACTCCCGCGACCTTCACGCCGTGGTTCGGGGCGCTGGCCCACGCGATCTTCTTCCGATCGGGTTCGCTCGACTACTTCCACACGCACGTCTGCTCCGCGGGAATGACCGGCTGCACGAGCGTTCTGGGCTCGACGCGCGTTACGGGCACTGCGACGAAGCCCGGCCAATTGCGCGTCGGCGTACTGCTCCCAGTCCCGGGCACCTGGCGGCTCTTCCTCCAGTGCAAGGTGGATGGGCGCGTGCTGACGGCTCCGTTTACGCTGGTCGTTGGATGAGAGCGCTTTCCAGGATCGTCGCCGCGGCGCTCGTCATCTTCCTGGCGCGCAGCATCGCGTACGCGATCGCGCCGAGTCCCGCCGCACGCGTGCTCGAGCACCGTGCCGGTGGTCCGGCGCTGCCAGCGCTCACGCTCGTCGCGCTCGCGCTCGGCGGTTCGATCGCGATCGCGATCTGCTGGCTGGCCGCGTTCGGTGTCCGCGAGCGTGAGCTGCTCGAACGACGCGTGCTCGCCGTGCCGACCCCTCGGTTCCGTCCGGTGCACACGTTGGCCCTCGCGCTGGCCCTGTCGGTCGTCACCTCGATCGCAGGCGGGTTGTTCGAGGCGTACCTGCACTGGCGCGCAGGGCTTGGCTGGCACGGCATTCGGTGCGTCTTCGGACCAGTGCACCGCGACCTCCTGCCGATCGCCAGCGCCCTCTCGTTCGTCGCAGCCGCGCTGCTCGCCGCCGCGGAGCACGTCACCGCCTGGATGCGGCGCACATTCTCGCTGCTGCGCGCAGTGCCTCCTCGGCTCTTTCGGGCAGATCCTCCTTCGTGGGTCCTCGTGGACCTGCGGAGACCCTCGCGCCGCTTCGGCGCCGGGACTGCCCGCGCGCCGCCGGCGTTCTCCTGACGTTCACTTCCGAACCGAAAGGAGAAGCATCGATGAAGCAGTTGCGCGCGAGGACGCGCTGGGTCGTTCTGCCCGTAGCGGCAGGTGGTGCGCTGATGCTCGCCGGCTCGGCCTTTGCTCACGCAGAGGTCAGCCCTACGACTGTGGTTTCCAAGAAAACGGAGTTCTTCACGCTCGCCGTGCCGACGGAGAAGGAGAATGCGGCCACGGCGCAGGTCGAGCTCACGCCGCCGAGCGGTTTCTCGATCGACTCGTTCGCCCCGACTCCGGGATGGAAGCGAGAGGCACAGACGACCGGTACCGGCGAGAACACCGTCATCCAAAAGGTGACCTGGACCGGTGGCAAGGTTCCGACCGAGGAAGACGCCGTTTTCCAGTTCCTCGCCTCGACGGACGCAGCGAAGGCGTATTCGTTCAAGGTGCGGCAGACGTACTCGGACGGAACGGTCGTCGACTGGACCGGCCCTGAGTCCTCGGACACGCCGGCGCCGACGATCGAGGCGAAGTCCTCCCTCGGCGGTGGTGGTAGCAACACGATCGGGATCGTCGCGCTTGCGCTGGCCGTGCTCGCGCTGGTCGCGGCTGTCGCCGGTCTCGTCGGGAAGTCTGGGAGGCGCACGCTGGCGTGACCAGGCGCGTGCGCATCGTTCTGCTCCTCGTGGTGGTCGCGGGGGCGCTTGCGCTTCCCGCGGCCGCCTGGGCACACGCGGTGCTCGTGCGCACCTCGCCGCTTCCGAGCTCGGTTGTGAATCGGCCGCCGCCCGTCGTCCTCTTGACGTACTCGGAGGCGGTCGAGCCCCGGTTTGCGGTCGTTTCTGTCACCAACGCGGCGGGGCACCAGCAGATCGCCGGACCGCCGCGGCGGTCCGCAGCGGATCCCACCACGCTTGTCGTGCCGCTCCACCGCCTGTCGCAGGGGTGGTACCTCGTCTACTGGCGTGTGATCTCTGTGGACGGCCATCCGGTGCGTGGCGCCTTCACGTTCGCGGTCGGCCCCAATCCCGGGCCGGCCCCTCAGTTCCCGGTGCCTTCGATCTCCGAGACTGCCGCGACTCCGAGTCTTGTCACCGCGCGCGCGATCGTCTTTCTGTCCATCATGGCGGCGATCGGGCTCTTCATTCTGCGCATCGCGACCGCGCGTCCGGTCGTACGGCGCGTCCCGGAGACGCGACTCCGCGCCGTCTCGGTCGCGTTCGGGATTGCGGCGGCGATTGCGTTGATCGGAACTCCCGTGTATGTCGAGATGGCGACGGCGCAGTTTGCGCTCCGTTCAGTCTTCGATCTCGGGAATGTCTTGCCGCTGGTGCGCGACTCGGCGTTTGGTCGCGGCTTTCTCGATCTCGAGCTCACCTTCGGGCTCTTTGTGCTCGCGGCTTCCATCGCGCTCTGGGTCGACCGACCCGAGCGTGCGCAGCGCTCCATTGCGGAGTTGCTCTCGAATGCCGGTGCGTTGCTGGCCGGCGGAGCGACACTGCTCGTGCCGGGGCTTTCCGGCCACGCGGCGCAGACCTCTCCCCGGGGGTTGTCGGTGGCGCTCGACTGGCTCCACCTGGTGGCGGGCTCGGTCTGGATCGGTGGCCTGATCGGGCTGCTCGTGCTCTGGTGGAGTCTTCCGGTCGCTCGTCGCGTCGCGGGCCTCATGGTCTGCGTGCCGCGGTTCTCGAATACCGCTTTCGTCTCGGTGCTTGCGCTGATCGGCTCCGGTGTCGGCGCCTCGATCATCCACTTCCCGACGTTCTCGTCCCTGTGGCAGACCTCCTACGGGCAAGCCTTGCTCGTCAAGATCGGTCTGCTCTGCGCCGCCTTGCTGCTCGCGGCCGTCAACTTGCTCCGTACGAAGCCCCGGCTGGCTGCGAGCCGCGATCGTCCAGAGCTTGGGACCGGAACGGCGGCGCTGTTACGCAGGCTCGTCTCGGGAGAAGTCCTCCTGGTTTCGGCGGCGGTTGTCGCGGCTGCCGTTCTCTCCAGCCTGCCGCCTCCCGCGAAGGCGCTGGCCGCCGCCGGTAGTGCCGTCGCCCGAGTCGGACCCGGTCCGGTAGCGGAAGTCGTGAACAAGAACGGTTACCGGCTCGCTCTCCACATTGCCCCGAATCGCGCCGCAGCGCCCAACACGTTCGCGATCAGCGTCACGAAGGGTGGCCGGCCGCTGCGCCATGCGACCGTGATCGCCGGCTTTGCGATGCTCGACATGGAGATGGGCACTCAGACCCACGTTCTGCCGGAACGCGCGCCTGGGCTTTACGAGCTCTCCACCCCGGCGCTCGTGATGGTGGGGCATTGGGGGCTGTCGTTCGAGGTCACGCCGCCCGGCCAGCAACCGTTTACCGTCGTCTTCGTCGACCGCACAACCGGATGAAAAGCGTTCCCCTACTGCTTCTGGCCTCCCTCGTGGCGCTCGCCGCGGGAGTAGGAGCGTGCGTCGTCGTCATCCTTCTGGCGGTTGACGCCCTTGGCTAGGCGGCTCGTCGCTCTGATCGGTGCGGCCGTGTGCCTCAGCGCACCGTCGCTCGCCCAGGCGAACGGCGATCCGGCGAGCGACTACCTGCTCGCGCAGAACCTCTTCCTGCCCTTCACGACGAAGATCGACCAGAACAGCGTCAAGCGCCTGGACGCTCTTCTGGCCGAAGCGAAGGCGCAACGCTTCCCGATCAGGGTGGCGCTGATCCTGAGCCCGTCCGACCTCGGCACTGCGTTTTCGCTCTTCGGCAAGCCGGAGAAGTACGCCCAGTTCCTCGGGCTCGAACTGGCGTTTGTCTATCGCGACCGCCTGCTGGTCGTGATGCCGAACGGCTACGGCTACGCCGTCAAAGGCGATCCTGATCCGAAGGCGAGTGCGGTGCTGAAGAAGCTTCCGGCCCCGGGGCGGAGCGCGACGAAGGAGGCCGACGCGGCAATCGTCGCTGTGCAGAGGCTCGCCGCCAGGGAAGGCCACCGTCTGGCGGCACCGAAGGTGGGTGGCTCGGCAGGCCGGGATCGACTCACGATTGCGGCCGCAGCGACGGCCGGAATCGCGCTGATTGCCGCGATCGTCCTTTATCGCCGTCGCGAAAAAGCCGCCGGCGCCTAGACCGCCTCCGGATTCGCCCGTACGCTTTGACGGTGACAATCTGTCCGAGCTGCGGTCAAGAGAATCCGCCGATCGCGAAGTTCTGCCTTGCTTGTGCGCAGCGTCTCGCCGAGCAGTCGCCAAGCCTCGCTGAGGAGCGCAAGGTCGTCACCGTGTTGTTCGCGGATTTGGTCGGCTTCACTGCTCGGGCAGAGCAGCTCGATCCCGAGGACGTACGAGCGATCCTGACGCCGTACTTCGCGCGTATCCGCTCTGAGCTCGAGAAATTCGGAGGCACCGTCGAGAAGTTCATCGGCGATGCCGTGATGGCGATTTTCGGAGCGCCCGTGGCCCACGGGGACGATCCGGAGCGCGCGGTCAGAGCTGCCCTCGCGATGTGCGCCGCCGTCGATGAGCTGAATCGCAACGATCCCGAGCTCGAATTGAGGATTCGCGTCGCCGTCAACACCGGTGAGGCTCTCGTGTCGCTCGGTGCGAGCGCTGCGCACGGGGAGGGCGTCGTTGCCGGCGATGTCGTCAACACGGCCTCGCGTCTGCAGGAAGCTGCGCCGGTGAACGGGATCCTCGTGGGTGAGGAGACATATCGAGCGACTCGTTCGGTCATTCGCTATGAGGACGCCGAGCCGGTTGTCGCCAAAGGCAAGCAGGAGCCTGTGCGTGTTTGGCGCGCCGTTGCAGCTTCGGCCGGCCCTGGAGAGCGTGCCGCCGGTCGCGTCCCAATGTTGGGACGAGTTTCGGAGCTCGCCGCGCTGCAGCGGATCTGGGACAACGTCCTCGCTGAGCAGCGGCCGCAACTCGTCACGCTGTTCGGGCCCGCGGGCATCGGCAAGACGCGGCTGGCAAGCGAGTTCGCGGAGCTTGCCGCCGCCGGAGGTGCGCGCGTGATCAAAGGGAGATCTCTTCCCTACGGGGAGGTGATCCCGTACGCGGCCTTCACCGCCCAGGTCAAGCAGGTGGCGAAGATCTTCGACACGGACGAGGCGGGGACTGCCTGCGAGAAGCTCGACCGAGCGGTGGCAGAGCTGCTCGACGACGAGGCGCAAGAGACGAGCGCGCACATCGCGATGCTGATCGGCATCGGGAAGGGAGGCGACGTCGGCAACCGTCAGACGCTCTTCTTCTCAGTCCGTCGACTGGTCGAGGCGCTGGCAAACGACCGACCGACGGTGCTCGTCTTCGAGGACATTCACTGGGCAGATGCCGCCATGCTCGATCTCCTCGAGGTGCTGGCCTCGCGCGTCCGTGATGTTCCGCTCCTCCTGCTCGCGCTCGCCCGTCCGGACCTGCTCGAGCGGCGTCCGAGCTGGGGAGGCGGACTGCCTGGGTTCACGGCCCTGCCTGTCGAGCCACTCGCCGAAGAGCACGCGAAGGAGCTGGCCGCCCAGGTTTTGCTCAACATGCACAAAGCCAGGCACGAATCCGCAGAGATCGGCCTGATCGGCGAAGGCAATCCGCTCTTTATCGAGGAGCTGGCGGCGTCGATGGCCGAGGACCCGACGACGTCGACCTCAGAGCTGCCGACGACTATCCGCGGCATCGTGTCGGCGCGGCTCGACGCCCTCCCGCCGGGCGAACGGGCGCTGTTGCTCGACGCGGCGGTCGTCGGAAAAGTCTTCTGGACGGGGGCGCTGGAGCGGATGTCCTCAGGAGAGCTCGATCTGGCCGAGTTACTCGACTCGCTCGAGGGGCGAGACCTCATCCGGCGTGAGTCCGTCTCCAGGCTCCGCGGGGACCAGCAGTTCAGCTTCAAGCACGACCTGATCCGCGACGCCGCGTATGCAACGCTCCCGCGTCCGCAGCGGCGCACGCGACACGAGCAGGTCGCGGCGTTTCTCGAAGAGACGACGTCGGAGATTCCCGCGGCTGCGTCGGCTCTGGCACAGCATTGGCGGGAAGCGGGGGAGAATCGCCGGGCGGGCGATTATTTCGTCATTGCAGGCGACCTGGCCGGGCGCGGCTGGGCGAAGGAGGAGGCGGTCGCCTTCTATCAGCAGGCGCTGGATCTCATCGGTGACGGGGATCCGGAGGTCCGACGCAAGGTCACGCAGCGTCAGGCCGTCGCCGTCCTCATGGTCGCCCACGTCGCCGATGCAGACCTGCTGGGGCGCAAAAGCCGCCAGCTGGCCGAGGAGCACTAGTCCAGCGGGAAGTCGTCCGGTGTGACGTCGCCCGCGACCTCGTAGACCCCTTCGACATCGTGGAGACCGAGCTCGTCTGCGTGGGCCCGGACGATCTGCTCGGTCGGCGCTTCGTAGATGCAGTAGGTCTTCACGGTGCCGGCGCTGTCGACGACCACGTGGCTGTGCAGCCATGTGATCTCGGGATAGCTCTCGATCGCGATCCTCTTGGAGCGTCGGCTCACCTCGGGCATGTCGGCTTCGCCGACGTGGAACTTCCGTTCGATCAGGAACTTTGTCATGGAGCAAAGGCTATGTCTTCCGAGCCGCCTTTGTCCACCAAAGCGCCGCAGGCTCTCAGGAGAAACTTAAGTTCTCCTGCTCTCGTATATGACTCCGTATAAGCGAAAGAGGAGAGAAGACGTGACCGAGCAGCCCACCGACCTGCCCGTGCCCTCGCCGGCCGAGGCCAAGGATCGGCTCGAGCAGGCCCTCTTCGAGATCCGGCGGGTGATTGCCGGCCAGGACGACATGCTCGAGCGGGTCCTCGTTTGCCTCCTCGCCCAGGGCCACCTCCTGATCGAAGGAGTGCCCGGGCTCGCGAAGACCCTCACGATCAAGACGACGGCGGGCGTCCTCGGAGGGTCGTTCGCCCGCGTCCAGTTCACGCCCGACCTCGTTCCCTCCGATCTCGTCGGTACTCGCATCTACCGCCCGGGCGAGGGCGCCTTCGAGACGGAGCTCGGTCCGGTGTTTTGCAACTTCCTGCTCGCGGACGAGATCAACCGCGCGCCTGCGAAGGTGCAGTCGGCCCTGCTCGAGGTGATGCAGGAGCGCCAGGTCACGATCGGGCACACGAGCTATCCCGTTCCGGATCCGTTCCTGGTGATGGCGACGCAGAACCCGATCGAGTCCGAGGGGACCTACCCGCTGCCCGAGGCGCAGATCGATCGCTTCATGCTGAAGGTGCTGATCGACTACCCCGAGCACGACGAGGAGCTCACGATCGTGCAGCGCCAGCTGGTCGCAGCGCCCGAATTGCGCCAGGCGCTCTCGCTCGAGGATCTGCAATCGCTCCAGCTTGCCGTGTTCGACGTCTACGTCGACCCGGCGCTCGTCAGCTACGCCGTCGGTCTTGCCACCGTCACGCGAGAGCCCGCCGCCCATGGCGTTGCGGAGCTGAAGGACTTCATCGCTTTCGGCGCAAGCCCGCGCGGCCCGATCAGCCTCGTGCAGGCCTCCCGCGCACTCGCACTCGTGCGAGGTCGGGACTATGTGCTCGCCGAGGACCTGCAGGCACTCGCCAAGGACGCCCTGCGCCATCGTCTGGTCCTCACGTATCAGGCGCTCGCGGAGGAAGTGACGCCGGACGCGATCCTCGAGAAGGTGCTCAACGCGGTTCCCGTTCCCAAGACGGACCTCGCCGCCGGCGTCGCGTGAGTCGCGCCCTCCACTCCGAGCCGACACCCGCGCGGCCGGGGCCGGGGCCGCTGCCGGACGCGCTGCTGCGCGCGCTCGACGTCAGCATCGGGCGCAAGATGCAGGGGCTACTCGCGGGGGACTATCGCTCGGCGGTCCTCGGGGACGGAACCGAGCTCGCGCAGGTGCGTCCCTACGTTCCGGGCGACGACGACGTGCGGCGAATCGACTGGAACGTCACCGCACGCACGAGCGTCCCGCATGTCCGGGTGCATCTCGCGGAGCGCGTGCTCGTCACGTGGCTCGTGCTGGACACCTCGGCGTCGATGCATTTCGGCACCGCTGACCGGCGGAAGGCGGACGTCGCCGAGGGCGTTGCGATTGCGGTCGGCCACGTGGCGACGAGACGCGGCAACCGCCTGGGATTCGTGACCTTCGGTGACGACACGCCACGCACTCTCCCGCCCAGGCAGGGACGGCTCGGACTACTCGGGGTCTTGTCGGCGCTGCGGGACGAGCCGGGTGCGGAGAACGCCGGTGCGGCGGCGCTCGGCGAGGCGCTCCACCGGACCGGGTCGCTTGCGAGGCAGCGGGCGGCGGTGATCGTTGTCAGCGACTTTCGTGGCCCGCTCGACTGGCGCCGCCCGCTGCTCGAGCTCGCCGGCCGGCACGACGTGATCGCGGTCGAGATCAGGGACCCGCGCGAGCAGGAGCTGCCAAACGCGGGAGTTCTGTGGCTTGTCGATCCCGAGACCGGAAGGCAGCTTCGCGCCGACACGCGCAGCGAGCAGCTGCGCGCGCGTTTCGCTGCGGCCGCCGCGGCAGAGCGGGCCGAGCTGGCGCGCACGCTCGCAGCAGCAGGAGCGCGTCATCTCGTGCTGACGACCGCGGGTGACTGGCTCCGTTCGTTTGCCGTCTTCCTTCGCCGAGACGCACGTCGATGAGCTTTCAGTCTCCGCTCGCACTGATCGGCCTCGTGCTCGTACCGGTGTTGGTAGGGCTGTACGTCGTCCGCGAACGGCGCCGCGAGCGCTACGCGACACGCTTCACTGCGCCGGCTCTGCTGCCCAACCTCGTCGCCGCAGCTCCCGGCTGGCGTCGGCACCTGCCCGTCGCTCTCTTCCTCGTCGCCCTCGCCGCGATGATCGTGGGTGTCGCTCGGCCGCACGCGAGCGTGAGCGTCCAGCGCGAGGAGGCGACGGTGCTGATCGCGATCGACTCGTCGCTCTCGATGAGCGCGCGGGACGTCCGGCCGTCGAGACTCGCCGCCGCGCAGAGTGCGGCGCAGGCGTTTGTCGACGGGATGCCAAAGAAGTTTCGAGTCGGCGTGATCGGATTCGCGGGCCGCGCCTACGTTGCTGTCCCTCCGACGGAAGACCGTGAGCTCGTACACAGCGCGCTGAAGGCGCTCAAACCGGGAGAAGGAACGGCGCTCGGGGACGCGGTGGCGCTCGGGACGCGTCTTGCGCGGGCCGAGCGAACCAGCGATGGACGGATCCCCCCGACCGCGATGCTCGTCATCTCCGACGGGGCCCAGATGAGCGGGCGGACGACGCCGCAGGTCGCGGCAACGCAGGCGAAGTCGGCGCACATCCCGGTGTACACGGTCGTCGTCGGTACACCGGACGGTGTCGTCAACGTGCCGGTCGCGGGCGGCTACCAGGCACAGCTGCGGGTGCCGCCTAGCCCGGAGACCCTGCGAACGGTCGCAAGAATGACCGCCAGCCAGTTCTTCACCGCGCCGGATGCGACCCGTCTGCGTCAGATCTACGAGAAGCTCGGTTCGCGTCTCGGTCATCGCCGCCAGAAGCGTGAGATCACCGATCTGTTCGCGGGAGGCTCCGCGGCGTTCCTGGTGTTCGGCGGAGCATTGTCGGCCCTTTGGTTCAGGAGGGTGCCGTGAAGCGACTTTTGCTGGCTGCAGCTTTTCTGGCTGCGGTGGCAGGAATGAGTGCTTCCTCGGCGGGCGCGACGAACGAGTGCCGCGGACTGCCGGTGTGCGTCCGTATCGCCGGCCCCTGGGTCGTCGTGCCTGCAGCGCAGACCACGCCGCGACCCCGCGTCGATTTTCAGCTCTCTTGCCCACGCGGCTACGTGATCGGTGGGCTGGATGCGGAGCTGACCGACCGTGCGATCGACATCGACTTTCTCGGCAAGCTTGGCAGTCCCGTCAACCCCGGCATGACCACGGCACGTTCGGCGTTGTTCCGGGGCACGTACACCGGGAACGCGCCAAAAGCGCCGAGCTTCCGCCCGCATCTCGGTTGCCTGCCGTCGGCGGGCGGTGGGTCGGGGCCCGTGCCGCGCAGAGTGTTTGCGGCCTTCTCGCCGGGTGAGCCGACGACCAACCGGGTGCGCACCGTGCGCCTCCGTCCGGGCCTCGTCCGCGCCGTCGCGTCGTGCGCCGGGAGTGAGCACTTGATCTCGGCCTGGCACGCGGTCGCGTTCTATACGCAGTCGGCGCCGCCTCAGGCGCTGATCCAGAGCGTGAGCGCCACGCGCAGCATTCACGGCCGGCGCGTGGAAGTTCGCGTTCGTTCGACTGCGACGGTGCAAGCCGTCCGGGCTGTCGTGCAGGTCGGCGCGGTTTGCGGTGGTGGCTCGTGACGTTCGAACGTCCGCTGTTTCTCCTGACACTCCTCGTCGTTCCGCTGGCTGTGGCGCTCTACGTGCTTGCGGACCGCAGGCGGATGCGTTACGCGGTCAGGTTCACGAATCTCGACGTGCTGGCGAGCGTGGCGGGCGGCGGTTATCGCCGACGGTTCGTACCGCTGGCATTGTTCCTCCTCGCGCTCGCGGCGCTCTGTATTGGTGTGGCTCGTCCGCGACACACGACGCTCGTCCCGCGGGACCGCGCGACGGTGATCCTCGTGATCGACGTGTCGCGTTCGATGGAGGCGAAGGACGTGAAGCCGAATCGGATCGGCGCCGCTGCGGCGGCCATCCGCACGTTCCTCGACCGCGTGCCGGACCGGCTGCAGGTCGGGTTGATCGCTTTTGCGGGCGATCCCGCAGTGGCCTCACCACCGACGACGAACCACGATCTCGTCCGGCAGTCACTCCAGACGATCGAATGGTTCCCGAGCTTCGGTGGCACGGCGATCGGGGATGCGCTCGCTGCCGCGGTCAAGCTAGGGCAGCAAGCTGTCGGAGGGCCGAGCGGCAACCTCGCCTCGGCGACGACCGCAGCGCCTGAGACGCAGACGCAAGGGCTCGTCTCGATCCTGTTCCTCTCGGACGGCGCGCAGACGCGGGGCGACCTCGAGCCGCTCGAGGGAGCCGATCTCGCCAAGGCGGCCGGGATCCCGGTGTACACGGTGGCGCTCGGCACGCCGAACGGCGTGCTCAACTTCGGCCCCGGCGGCGGCGGCGGTTTTCCGGGTCAGTTCGGCGGCCGACGGGTGCCGGTCCCGCCCGATCCCGAGACACTGAGGGCGATCGCCGTGCGTACCGGGGGCCAATTCTTCGCCGCGCAGAGCGCGAAGTCGTTGCAATCGGCGTACTCGAAGCTCGGCTCCCGTCTCGGTCGCAAGCCCGGCCAGAGCGAGATCACCTACGGCTTCCTGGCGGCCGCGGCCTTGCTGCTTGTCGCGGCGGGCCTTCTGTCCGCGCTCTGGTCGCCCCGCCTGCCGTAGGCACCGATCGACTGAGGCGTCTCGGGCTTCCGACGCGTCCCGGTGCCAGGCACGGGTACGCAACGATCGCCGAAGAGTGACGAAAGGCACGAATGCGCTGCAACTCGCCCGGACGTACCGGTGCCAGGCACGGGTACGCAATCGTGACGCGTTTGTCACGCGATGGCGCGTTTCAGCGGCCGGCGCTGCGGCGGATGCGCGCGCGCCGAGGTGCGGCATCGTCAGGAAAGACGACGTCCTGCGCTCTTGCCGCGTCGCCGTCACCGATGACTTGGAACGTGACCGCCATGCCGGCAACCCGTCCTTCGGGCGGCCCATTTCGGAAATCGCCGCCCTCGACGCGAAGGCGTTCTCCGCCCGCGGTCTCGATGAAGCCGTGGCCCTTCTCGTTGTTGAACCACAGCATGTCGCCGTTGATCCGACCACCTTCGACACGCTGCACCGATCGAGCGTCTGCCGTCATGGAATCATCCTCCTCAAAGGGGCGCGCGCAGATGCTCGCTCCAGTCGAGACACAGGATAGCGCCGAAATCCACAGGGGCGGCGGTCCGTGCCGCTACCCTCGTCGAATGCCGCTTCGCGAGGATATTCGGGACATTGCGATCGTCGCCCACGTCGATCACGGGAAGACGACGCTGGTGGACGCGATGCTGTGGCAGTCGGGTTCCTTTCGGGCGAATCAAGAGGTGGCCGAACGCGTGCTCGACTCGATGGACCTCGAGCGCGAGAAGGGGATCACGATCCTCGCGAAGAACACGGCCGTCCGTCGCGGCGGCGTCAAGATCAACATCGTCGACACGCCGGGACACTCCGACTTCGGCGGCGAGGTCGAGCGCGCGCTGACGATGGTCGACGGCGTCTTGCTGCTCGTCGACGCGAGCGAGGGGCCGCTGCCGCAGACGAGGTTCGTCCTGCGCAAGGCGCTCGAGTCTCGGCTGCCCGTGATCCTCGTCGTCAACAAGGTCGACCGGCCGGATGCGCGCATCGAGGAGGTCGTGAACGAGGTGTACGAGCTCTTCCTCGATCTCGACGCGGACGAGACCCAGATCGAGTTCCCGATCGTGTACGCCAACGCACGGGCCGGCCGTGCCGGGCTCGAGCCCGACGATCTCGCCGACGACCTGGATCCGCTCTTCGACGTGCTACTCGAACGCATTCCCGCACCCTTCTACGAGGAGGGGCACCCGCTGCAGGCGCACGTCACGAACCTGGACGCCTCTCCGTACCTGGGGCGGCTCGCGCTCTGCCGTATCCGCGAAGGGACGATTCGCAAGGGTCAGCAGATCGCGTGGTGCCGGGCCAACGGTGAGATCACGCGCGTCAAGGTCACCGAGCTCTTCGTCACAGAGGCGCTCGATCGCGTCGAGGCCGAGGAGGCCGGGCCCGGCGAGCTGGTCGCCGTCGCCGGGATTCCCGAGGTCACGATCGGCGAGACGCTTGCCGATCCGGACGATCCGCGCCCGCTGCCGGTGATCGGAGTGGACGAGCCGAGCCTCGCCATGACGATCGGCGTCAACACCTCTCCGCTCGCGGGCCAGGATGGCACACGACTCACCGCGAGCATGGTTCTCGCGCGACTCGAGCACGAGCTCGTCGGGAACGTCTCCCTCCGCGTGCTCCCGACCGAGCGGCCGGATGCCTGGGAAGTGCAAGGGCGCGGCGAGCTCCAGCTCGCGATCCTCGTCGAGCTGATGCGCCGCGAAGGTTTCGAGCTCACGGTCGGCAAGCCGCAGGTGGTCACTCGAGAGGTGGACGGAAAGGTCCACGAGCCGATGGAACGGCTCGCGATCGACGCACCGGAGGACTACGTCGGCGTGATCACGCAGTTGCTCGCCCTCCGCAAGGGACGTCTCGAGCAAATGGTGAACCACGGCACTGGCTGGGTGCGGATGGAGTACGTCGTCCCTGCGCGAGGCTTGATCGGCTTCCGCACGGAGTTCCTGACAGAGACGCGCGGCACGGGCATCCTTCACCACGTCTTCCACGCATACGAGCCCTGGCACGGCGAGTTGCGTATGCGGCCCACGGGCAGTCTGGTCGCCGATCGCCGCGGCCCTGCGACGGCGTTCGCCCTGCTCAATCTCCAGGAGCGCGGGCAGTTGTTCATCGCGCCGGGCACCGAGGTCTACGAGGGCATGGTCGTGGGAGAAAATGCGCGCGCCGAGGACCTCGACGTCAACGCGACCAAGGAGAAGAAGCTCACCAACATGCGCTCGTCCACTGCGGACGAGCTCGTCAGGCTGATCCCGCCGCGCCTGCTCTCGCTGGAGCAGTCTCTGGAGTTCCTCGGCGACGACGAATGCGTCGAGGTCACTCCCAAGAACGTGCGCCTGCGGAAGGCGGAGTTGTCCGGCCAGAAGCGCCAGACGGCCACCTCCCGCAAGGCGCGCGGTCTCGCGAAGGTCTAAACGGCCGCTACCACTTCGAGCGCCGGCCGCGGCGGCTCGTGTACATGAGCTTCGCTCGCGCCGACTGCAGGCCTGCTTCTTCGAACTGAGCGCGATGACCGAGCCGGCGGGCGACGTGGCTCGTATCGGCCTGCTGCTCGGGGAGGACGAGCGTGATCGCCTTGCCACTGCGTCCCGCGCGGCCGGTCCGGCCGGTGCGGTGAACGTAATCCTTGTCCTCGCCTGGCGGATCGAAGTTGATCACGTGCGTGATGTCATCGAGATCAAGGCCGCGCGCCGCGACATCGGTGGCGACGAGCGTCGTCACCTTGCCGCTCTCGAAGCGGGAAAGGGCGCGCTCGCGTGCTCCCTGTGACATGTCGCCGTGCATGGCGACGGCACGGACGTCGTGTCGAGCGAGCTTCTGCACGAGCTTGTCCGCGCCGCGCTTCGTCCGTACGAAGACGAGCGTCAGGCCGTTCGACGAGTTGATCTGGTTCACGAGCGTCTCGACCTTGGTGTCGGCGGTGACTGAAACGAACTGGTGCTCGATCTCGCCCGGCTCCTGCTCCTCGGCCAGAGCCGCCTCGAAGCGGGATGGGCTATTCGTGTAGTTGCGCGCCAACTCGCCGACCGGCCCGTCTAGCGTGGCCGAGAAGAACATGGTCTGACGATTGCGCGGCAGCCGGCGGACGATGCGGTCGACCTGCGGCTGAAAGCCCATGTCGAGCATCCGGTCGGCTTCGTCGAGGACGAGTATGCGAACGTGCGAGAGATCGACGAGCCGACGCTCGGCGAGATCCTGCAGGCGTCCGGGCGTCGCGACCAGGACATGGGCGCTCTTTGCCCGCTTCGCCTGCGCGTTGAGCGGTACGCCGCCGTAGACGGAGGCCACCTTGAGGCCCTTGGCCGGCACGAGCGACTCGAGCTCTGCGCTCACCTGAGCGGCGAGCTCGCGGGTCGGGACGAGAACGAGTGCCGACGGACGGGCGTCGGCGGTTGTGGTGCGTTCGACGATCGGCAGGGCGAACGCAAGCGTCTTCCCGGATCCGGTCGGAGATTTTGCGAGCACGTCGAGCCCTGCGAGGGCATCCGGCAGGACGAGGGCCTGGATCCGGAACGGCTCGTGGATGGAGCGAGCGGCGAGCGCGTCGACGACAGGCGGCGACACGCCAAGCTCGCGGAATGATTGCTGCATAAAGTTGTTCGACTCCTTTTATGGGTTCGAGACTTGCCTACCTCGAAACACTCGAAGGAGGAACGAGAAGCTCATCTCACCGAGCGACCGAATGTCACCCGTTGCCACAAGGTAGCAGCTAATCGTGGCACGGGGCCAGATACGCTCCCCTTATGGCAAGCGATAAGTCCGATGCACTGACCGCGGCTCAGAAGGCACAGCTCGAGGCCGAGCTCGCCGAGCTCGAAGGCCCCCGTCGCACCGAAGCAGTCCAGGCGATCGCAACCGCTCGGAGCTTCGGCGACCTGTCCGAGAACTTCGAGTATCACGCCGCGAAGAACGAGCAGGGCCTCCTCGAGCGGCGCATCACGATGCTGCGAGACCGGCTCGAGCGCTCCGTGCTCATCGACGAGAGCGACGTCGACGGCGACACGGTCGGCGTCGGGACAAAGGTCGAGATCGAAGACGAGCAGGGCGAGCGGATGGAAGTCGAGATCTCTAGCGTCGGCGGCGTGTCGCCGGACTCACCTGTCGGGCGCGCGCTCATGGGACGCAAGGTGAGCGACGAGGTCGAGGTCCAGGCGCCGAGCGGCGCTTGGCGGGCCCGCATTCTGTCGATCGGTCGCTAGTCGAAAGTCGGCAGAGCGTGGATCTCTGATCCTCGCTCTATATTGAGCTGGAATGACCACAACGCGTTTTTTCGCAACGTCTGCGCTCGCGGTGTTCCTCCTCGCGACGACTTTCGTCGCGGGAGCCTCGGCGATCGCGCCCGCACTGCCGGCCTCATATCCGGCTGCGGGTGAGCTCGTCGCCACGCGTGTCGCGGTGAGGACGAGCCCGGACCGCAGTGCGAAGGTCGTCCGTCTACTGCAGCAGTTCCGGCCCGACTATCGGCTTCAGATCGTGTTGGCGGTCGGCCAGGCGAGCGCATCCGACGGCTCCGTCTGGTTCAAGCTCAACCTGCCGATGCGACCGAACGGGACCGTCGGGTGGATACCGGCCGCCAGCGTCACGCTGAGACCGACGCAAAGTCGCATCGTCGTGCACCGCGGACTCAGGCGGATCGAGCTGTTTCGGGACGGCCAGCGGTTGCTTCGCGCCAAGGTGGCGGTCGGGGCGCCCGGCCGCGAGACTCCGCTCGGAGAGTTCTACGTGACAGCACGCTTCGTCCCGGACGATCCGTTTCTCGGATCGTTCGCGCTCGAGACGAGCGCGTATTCGCGATTGACCGAGTGGCCGGGCGGGGGCAAGGTCGGCATCCATGGAACGAGCAAGCCGTGGTTGCTCGGGCAGGCGGTGTCGCACGGCTGCGTTCGCGTTTCCAATCAGACCGCGCTCGCGCTCAGGCGGCTGGCGCCGGTCGGGACGCCCATTTCGATCGTCGCGCGTTAGCCCGACTACAGGGCTCCGGCGAGAAACGTCGCCGCGCCCAGGCTTCTGATGCGATAGCCGTGATTCTGAAACGTGTAGTGGCTCCTGAGCTGCTGCCAGCCGCCGCCGGGGCGGGTGGCGACGCTCACAGATCCGAAGCGGTAACTGAAGCGGTTGCAGACGAAGGAGCCCGCTCCCCACGTCTCGGTCGTGGCCATTGGGCGCCAGGCACCATGGCTGCCCGGGAGATACACCGGTTCACCGACTGCCCGGTCGTCCACGAGGACACGCCACCAGCTGCGCCGATTCCGGATCTCGACAACCGCGACCTTGTGGATCGACCCGGCAGGGACGCCGAGAGCGACCTCGTGGTACTGGGGTGCCTGGTGGGGCTGAGCGATCTCGTAGTACAGGCTGCTCGTCGAGGCCCCCGGGAACGCGCTGAAGCCGACCTGAAGCCACTCGTCGGTTCCGTTCGGACCGGCGCCCGGCCCACCGACGCCAACCCAGCCGGCGACGTGTCCGCTGAGCACCTCGGGCGCCGCGACTGCCTGGAGCCACGTCGCCACGCCGTAAGCGCGGTGGTTCGCGCCGAGACCTGCATAGGCGTAGCCGCTCGAGCCGCAGGCAGCCTGAGCCAGGCCTGGAGCGGCAAAGGTGATCGAACCGAGAGCGAGCGCTGCTGCCAGCGCCCGGAGAAGCAGCCTGGGCAAGGAACCTCCGATTGAGCGGCCTGCGACAGAAATCCGTCGCCTGTTCAATCGGGCGGGCCGGCTCGGGCTGGCGTACCTCGTTCGAGTGATCACGGCCGCCCGCAAATTGGGACATTCAGTGCGGTTTCAACAAAGGGCTAGATGAACTAGCCCTCTCGCCAGTCCTCCTCGACCGCAAACCGGGCTATCACACGTCTGGGGAGATTGCGCAACTGACGGCGCCGGCCGTCGGTGCAATCGAAGACGAGGGGGAAGCTCAAGTGAGAGGCAAGAAAAGAACCGGTCAATTGCGGCCGCGTGCCGCCCGCGCCAAGTGGGGGATCTCGGTTGTCGCGCTGCTCGTTCTGATGGCGATCAGCGCCGGCTCGTCGTCGGCAATGCGGTTCGGCATTAGCTCGCCGAGGCACTTCACCGCCTCGCCCGTGATCACCGCGAAGCAGCACGAAGGTCAGAAGAGCGACTCGAGCTACACGTCCGGGAACATCACGACCTACAAGGAAGGCGACACGATCAAGTTTCGCTTCGATCTCACAGGGTCGGATGCTTCCTCCGGCCAGCTGCAAGTGCGCTTCAGCGAAAACGACGGAACCTGTCTCTTCTTCGACAACTACTTCGTCCTCCAAGACATCACGAACGTGAGCGGAGCGACGCCGACCGTCGCGGTTGCGTCCGGTCCCACCGCCGACTCGGGTGAGTGGGTGGTCACGCTCGACGTCGCCTTCTCCGGGGCGGGCGAGGCCGTCGTCAATTACCAGCTCAAGCTCTCGGACCAGGCCGGCGACTGCAACGGATCGTCTCAGCACAGCCGCCTCAGCCCGGGGGACGGCGTCTCGCAGACCGGCCAGCAGAACGTCCCGGTTCCGGCGAACCAGATCATCGAGCTCCCGAACATCACCGTTGCGAAACTCGTCGATCGCGCAGACGGCGCGGGGTTCGTCCCCGCCGCCGCGGGCGAGTACTGCTTCATGCTCGACTCCGGCGCCTGCACACCGATCGACTCCAGCGGGCAGGTCGTCTTCGTCAACGTGGTTGATGGAGCTCACACCATCACCGAAAGCTCAAATCTCGCGCACCCGGGTTACACCTTCGACTCGGGTGTAGGGACGAACTGCACGTTCGCCGGCAGCACGGCGACCGCGACCGTCGCGCAGGGCACGACGGCGACGAACGCTTCGTGCACGTTCAAGAACAAGCTCACTGCGCCGCCCAAGGTCACCGTGACGAAGTCGTGCCCGACCGGTGCGGCGAATTCGGGCGACCGTTTCCAGGTGCGCCTGAACGGTGTCGACGCCGGCACAGCACTCGCTTGCGGCGGGAGTATCGACGTCAGTCCCACGCCGGGCCAGGCCTATTCCGTCACCGAAGCGGCTGCGGGAACGACCGATTTCGCGAACTACACGAGCTCCCTGGGCTCGGGCTGCGCCGGCACACTCACGTTCGGCGGGACGGCGACCTGCACGATCACGAACACGCGGAAGGCGGCGCCGAAGGTGACCGTCACCAAGTCGTGCCCAGGTGGCCCGGCGAACGCAGGCGATCGGTTCCAGATCAAATTGGACGGTGGCAACTCCGGCGACGCTCTCGCGTGCGGCGGCAGCATCGATGTGTCAGTAACGGCCGGCCAGGCTTACGCGATCACCGAGGCCGCCGCCGGAACGACGAATCTGGCGAACTACACCTCGGCGTCGAGCACCGGCTGTTCCGGCACGCTCGCGCACTACGGCGACACGGCGGCCTGCACGATCACGAACACTTTGAAGGCAGCGCCGAAGGTGACAGTTACCAAGTCCTGCCCGGGTGGGCCGGCGAATGCAAACGATCGCTTCCAGATCAAGCGCGACGGCGGAAACTTTGGGGACGCTCTCGCTTGCGGCGGCAGCATCGACGTGCCGGTGACGGCCGGCCAGGCCTACGCGATCACCGAGGGGGCGGCGGGTACGACCGACCTCGCCAACTACACCACCTCGTCCAGCGTCGACTGCTCCGGCACGCTCGCCAACTTCGGCGATACAGCCACCTGCACGATCACGAACACGTTGAAGGCAGCCCCGAAGGTGACTGTGTCCAAGTCGTGCCCGGGCGGAAAGGCGCACGACGGCGACCGGTTCCAGGTCAAGCTCGACGGCTCGAACGTCGGCACCGCGCTTGACTGTGCCGGTAGCAGGGACGTGACCGTCACAGCCGGTCAGGCCTACGCGATCACCGAGGGCGCGGCGGGAACGACGGACCTCGCTGACTACACGACGACGCTCAGCACGGGGTGTTTGGGCACGCTGGCGCACTTCGGCGAGACGGCATCCTGCACGATCACGAACACACTGAAGGCTGCGCCGAAGGTGACCGTGACCAAGTCGTGCCCGGGCGGCAAGGCGCACGACGGCGACCGGTTCCAGGTCAAGCGCAACGGCTCGAACGTCGGCACCGCGCTCGACTGCGGCGGCAGCACCGACGTGTCAGTCACCGCCGGCCAGGCGTACGCGATCACCGAAGGTGCAGCCGGGACGACTGACCTGGACGACTACACGACGACCTCCAGCACCGGCTGTTCAGGCACGCTCGCCAACTTCGGCGACACGGCCGCCTGCACGATCACGAACACGCTGAAGGCGCCTCCGAAGGTGACAGTGACCAAGGCATGTCCCGGTGGCAAAGCCGCCGCCGGCGACCGCTTCCAGGTCAAGCGCGACAACTCGAACGTCGGCACCGCGCTCGACTGCGCGGGCACCCTCGACGTAGTCGTTACCGCAGGCCAGGCCTACGCGATCACCGAGGGCGCCGCGGGAACAACCGATCTGGCCAACTACACGACGACGTCCAGCTCCGGCTGTTCCGGGACGCTGGCGAACTTCGGCAACACCGCCAACTGCACGATTACGAACACGCTGAAGGCTGCGCCGAAGGTGACTGTGACGAAGTCCTGCCCGAACGGCGCGGCTGCCGCGGGTGACCGCTTCCAGGCCAAGCTCGATGGCCAAAACACCGGCGATCCGCTCGCTTGCGCCGGCAACATCGACGTCAGCGTCACCGTGGGTGCGGCCTACGCGATCACGGAGGGCGCGGCAGGGACCACCGACCTCGCGAACTACACGTCGAGCCTGAGCGATGACTGCTCCGGCACGCTCGCGCACTTCGGCGACACTGCAACCTGCACGATTACGAACACGCTGAAGGCGGCGCCCAAGGTGACCGTGACCAAGGCCTGTCCGAACGGCAAGGCCAATACCGGCGACCGCTTCCAGGTGAAGCGCAACGGCACCAACGTCGGCACAGCGCTCGACTGCGGCGCCGAGTCGAACGACCACACCGACGTGACCGTCACGGCTGGGGTTGCCTACACCATCACCGAGGCCGCGGCCGGCACGGCGGATCTGGCGAACTACACCGCCACGTTCGGCGAAGGCTGCTCGGGCACGCTTGCGCACTTCGGCGACACCACCGACTGCACGATCACGAACACGCTCAAGGCGGCACCGAAGCTGACGGTGATCAAGCATGTCGTCAACGACAACGGTGGCACCAAGGCGGCGGGCGACTTCACCCTCACGGTGACCGGCTCGAGCCCGAGTCCGGCGTCGTTCCCGGGCAATGAGGCTGGAACGGCTGTCACTCTTCAGCCGGGTGCATATGCGGTGAACGAGGCTGCGGCGAGCGGCTATTCGACGACCAAGTCGGCCGGCTGCGCCGGCTCGCTCATCCACTTCGGCGACACGGCGACGTGCACCGTCACGAACGACGACATCGCGGCTCCGCCGCCGCCACCGCCGCCGGCAGGTGCGCCCGAGATCGATCTCGCGATCACGAAGACGGACAGCCCGGATCCGGTATCGGTCGGAGCGCTCCTGACCTACACGTTGACTGTCACGAACAAGAAGGGCGACACGGCGAACAACGTCGTCGTGACCGACTCGCTGCCCTCTGCGGTGACGTTCGTGTCGGTGTCCTCGACCAAGGGAAGTTGCTCGGGGACGAACCCGATCACCTGCAACGTCGGGACAGTTGCGTTCAACGAGCTCGTGAGCATCATGATCGTGGTGCGACCCTCCAATCCCGGCACGATCACGAATACCGCGGTCGTCACCGGCAGGGAGCACGAGCATGATCCATCCGACAACACGGCGTCGGCGACAACCCTCGTGCAGGGTGCGTTCGTCCCGCCGAGCGTCTGCTACGCGTTGACAGTGACGCCCCGAACGCTCACGGTCGGCAGGACCACGATCGTGCGTGTCGTCGTTCGTGAGGCCGGCAAGCCGGTGAAGAGCGTCCGCGTAGTCGTCACGGGCCGGGGTGTGGCGAAGCGCGCGAACACGAATGCCAACGGCGTGGCGCGGCTCGTGATCGTGGGCAGAAGCCCCGGCATTCTGCAGATCCGCGTTCCATCGCACGCCACCTGCCGTACGCAGCGCATCGGCGTGCTCGGCGTGTTCACTCCGCCGGTCACCGGTTAGCAAAGGTTCGGTCTGCCGCGCCCCGACTGACGCCGGGGCGCGGCAGTCGCCTAGTCGGACAGGAGCAGCGCGCCGTCGTCGAGTGTGGGTAGCGAGGGATGGGAGAACGTGCGGTTCCCGATCTCGTCGAGGGCCAGATCGCGGCGTCGTCATTGACGCATCGTGAGCGGCTGGTCCAGGATGTGGGCGCCATGTCCTATTCCTTGCAGGACCTCGACCCGTGGTTGGTCGACAGCCTCATGATTCCCGCGAGCCTGCACGACGTAGAGGGCCGCTTCGTGCGCGTCAACGAAGCCGCCGAGCGAGCCTCCGGGAAGTCGAACGCCCAGTGGGTCGGCCGCCATTTCCTCGAGCCGGTGCCTCCGGAGGCACGCAAGAATGTCGCGGCACAGTTCCGCCGAGCTGTGGAGCGCGGCGAGCCGACCGACTTCGAGACCGTCTTCGTCGACGCGAGCGGGCATCTGCGAGGCGTGCGCGCGCAGCACCTGCCTCTCCGTTCCGGCGGTGCGGTCGTCGGCGTTCTCATTCTCGCGTTCGATACGCGCCGACCGCCGTCCGCGCCCACCGGCCTCGAGCCTCAGCCGCGACTGACGCCCCGCCAACACGAGATCCTCGGCCTGATCGCTTCAGGCCTATCGACATCCGAGATCGCCACGCAGCTGACTATCTCGCCCGAGACGGTCCGCAACCACATCCGGAGCCTCTTCTCTGAGCTGAATGTGCACACTCGGCTCGAGGCGACGGCGGCGGGTCAGCGCCTCGGGCTGCTGGCTCCGCACGCGCTCGGCCCGCAGCCGACTGGCCCCGGGGCTCACACGGGCTGATGCCCCCGGCCGGAATCGAACCAGCGCACGCGGTTTAGGAAGCCGGTTGCCCGAGAGCCGGGGAGTGCGTCTGTGTCCGCGGAGGCCGTTCCGTCCGGGTTCGAATGTCTGTGGTGTGCGTTGGTGTCCGCCCGAGTCCGGGTAGTCCCGGCCCGTTCTGGTAGACGGCCGGTAGACGGAACACATCTGGAAAGTGCTGTCTCGACGTCGTGCAGGCCACTTTTGAACGGCGATCAGCTCACGGCTCATGACTCGAGAAGGTGGCTCGTCACAACGATGAATGACTGGCCGTGGGTTTGCGCATCCAACGGGCTACTTGATGGCGATCACCATCGAGTCTGGGCCGATCAAGTGCTCCGCACGCGTCGTCGTGAAGCCGGCCTCGTTCATCCAGCCGATGCAGTCGGCGGCTGTGTAGTCGAAGCCGCCTTCCGTTTCGATCAGCATGTTGAGGCTCATCAGCAGTCCGAACGCGTTTTGCGAGCGGTCGTCGTCGATGATGGAGTCGTAGACGATTAGCGCGCCTCCGTCCGGAAGCGCCTCGTACCCCTTGCGGATGAGCGTCCGCTTCTCGTCCAGGTTCCAGTCGTGGAGGATGTGGCCCATGGTGAGGACGTCCGCTTTCGGCAGTTCGTCCGAGAAGAAGTCGCCGGCGACGAAGCGCAGCCGTTGCTCGAGACCGTTGTGGGCGACGTAGTCCTCGAACACCGGCGCGACCTCGGGAAGGTCGAAGCCGACGCCTGTGAGGTGTGGGTGAGCGAGCGCGATCTGCACCGAGAGATCGCCTTGGGCTGTCCCGACGTCGGCGAAAGTTCCGCGGTCGCGCCATGCGAACTGCTTTGCGATTGCCAAGTTGGCGCCGTGGCTGATCCCGGTCATCGCCGCTAGGAACTGTTTGAGACGGGCGGGGTCGGCGTAGAGCGCCTCGAAGAATGGAGTGTCCCCGGACTTTGCTTCGTTCTGAAGCTGTCCGGTCCGCAACCCTTCTGTGAGGTGACCCCAGAAGCCGTAGAGGCGGTGATTGGCCATCTCCAAGATGCCGCCGAGATAGGAGGGCTTCCGCTTGTCCAGGAACAGATCCGTGGCCGGCGTGTTGCAGTACGTCCCGTCGCGATGCTCGAGAAACCCCAGCGCCACGAGCGCATCGAGGAAGTCCTGGGACGAGCGCGGATGAAGACCCAATCGGTCGCGCAGCGTTTGTGCATCCTCGGGGCGTCTCGCGAGCTCCGTGAACAACTCCATCTCGACCGCGCTCAGAAGCGTCTTCGACGCCCAGAAACCAAGACCGACCTGCATGATGTGGTCCGGTGTGGGGTGTTCGCTCACCCGCCTCCTTTCCTTGATAGCGCGACTCCGGCGCAGTCGTTTGCGAACGCGATCATAGGATCTGGCCACGTGCCGATGCCAGCAAACTCGCTCTAGCCGCAAAGAGCGAATCGCCTCGTAGTAGACCACTGCTAGACGAAGGCCAACTCGAATTGGTGTACGGCCCCGCGCCAGCCCGCACAGCCGCTTCGGAAACGGCCTCGCGTGAATGCCCCCGGCCGGAATCGAACCAGCGCACGCGGTTTAGGAAACCGCTGCTCTATCCACTGAGCTACGGGGGCGATGTGGCTTGGCTGAGCGGAATCCGCCGCTCCGTCATCTATCCGCTGTCGATCGTATCCGGCCTTCTCGCGATCGCCCACCTCACACGGCAATGACGACTTTGAGCATGTTGGGGCCCGCGCCGAGCTTCCGTGCGTAGCCGGTCGCAACGCGCCTACCCGCGCTGCTCGAGGCCGGCTGCAATGACCCTGAGCATCCGCGCGAGTTCGGCCTCGGGAATCTTCGGATTGTAAAGCGGAGACACCGCTGCCTGGCAGAGCATCCGGCGGCACAGGGCGGCACTCACGGGCGCCACCGGCACCGCCAGGTCGCGGAAGCCGGCGGCGAGGCGCAGCAGCTCCTCGCGCACGTCGAAGACGCGCTCCGGACGGACCCACGTGTACTCGTGGACGCCCGGGCGGCCCGCTGAGGCCGCGCGCTCGAGGCCGCGCGCGAGGCGCAATCGCATTCCCGGGCCCGATAGTTTGCGCGCGAATGCCTCCGCCTCCGTAACCAGCGCAGCGTCGCCCTGCGCGACGAGGCCGGTCAGCAGATGAGAGCGCTCCGCGCGCGCGAGATATGCCATCGCACACCCGACGGCCGCGCCAAACGCGACCGAGAACGCGAGCTGGGAGTAGCCCCGCGCGGCGACCACAGCGCCGGCCCCGCCGAGGAAGACGGCGCCCGCGAGCATTTCCCGGCCGCGACGCCGCAGCGTCTCCAGCCGAGCTTTCGCGACGCGCAGGTCAACCGGTTCCATGCACCGATGCTACGGGACGCTAGATGCCGGCGCGCTTCTCGGCCTCGGCCATCGCCCCGTCGAGGATCTCGACGGCGCGGTCGACGAGCTCGCGTTCGATCGTCAAGGGCGGGATGAGCTGGAACCGGTTGTACAGGTAGCCGCCCTTCTCGAACAGAAGCCCCTCGCGGACGCAGTAGTCGAGCATCCAGCCGGCCTCCTCGGCGGCTGGCTCCTTCGTCTTGCGGTCGCGCACGAACTCGAGCCCGACGAACAGCCCGCGGGCGTCGATCCAGCCGAGGATCGGATGGCGCTCCTGCAGCTCCTCCAGCCGCTCGCGGAAGTAGGCGCCCGTCTCGGCGGCGTGCGCCACGACACCCTCGCTCTCGATCGCGTACAGCGTTGCGTTCGCCGCGGCCGCCGCCAGCGGCGTCGCCGCGAAGGTCGCCACGTGCGCGCCCGGGCCCCAGGAGGACAACACCTCGTCCGAGCCCACGACGGCCGAGATCGGAAGGCCGCTCGCCAGTCCCTTCGATACCGCCATCAGGTCGGGAACGACGCCGTCCCACTCGCACGCCCACAGGCGCCCCGTGCGCCCCATGCCCGCCTGGATCTCGTCGTCGATCAGAAGAAAGCCGAACTCGTTGCAGAGCTCGCGCAGCCCGCGCAGGTAACCCTCGCCGGGAATGATGTAGCCGGCGCTCGCCTGCATCGGCTCGACGAGGACGGCGGCGACGTTCGAGACCGCGAGCGCGTCGCCGAACGGCGTCTCCTTGCCCCGCAGCATGCGGCGGACGAAGTCGACACATGCCTCGGCGCAGTGCTCCGGCTCGGCGCCAACCGGGCAGCGGTAGGGATACGAGTACGGGATCTTCGCGTGCCCGGCCTCGTGCGGGCCGACGGGGTAGAAGAAGCCCCACATGCCGCCCTTGGCGGTCGTCGCCATCGTCCCGCCGGTCGTCCCGTGGTAACCACCGTAGGCCGAGAGAATCGTCGGCGCGCCCGTGTACCAGCGCGCCGCCTTGATCGCGAGCTCGATCGCGTCGGCCCCGGTGGCGCCGAAGACGACGCGCTTCTTGCCCTCGCCCGGCGCCAGCTCCGCCAGCCGCCCCGCCAGCCGCTCGCGCGGCTCGTTCGGGAGGTCGAAGTAGTGGACGAGCTTCTCCGCCTGCGACCGCACGGCCTCCAAGACGGCGGGATGCCCGTGGCCCAGGTTCGAGACGGAGAAGCCGGCCAGCATATCGACGTACTCCTTGTCGTCTGCGTCCCAGACGCGCGCGCCCTTGCCGCGCACGATCGCGGGCGGGCAGTCGAACAGGGCGAAGCCGACTTGGCCGGTCGACTCGTGCGCGACCATCTCGTGCAGAATCTCCTTCGACTTCGGCCCGTACGGGGAGCGCTCAACGCGCTCGAGCAGCTCCTCCGGCGAGGCGCGCATGGCTCGCCGCTGCTCGATCACGCGCCGCTCGAAGCTTCTCTCGTCCATCGTCGTCTCCCTTATCCAGAGACCAGCTGGTAGTTGCGCAGACCCTTCTTGCCATCGAGGACGACGAGCGCGCCGTGGAGGACGCCCTCGGCGTACTCGCTCCCGGGGTTGATGCAGACGGTCTTGCCGACCTTGACCACGCCGCGCGACTCATGGATGTGCCCGTGGAGAGCGACGGCGGGCTGGTGGCGCTCGATGACGTTGCGCACGGCCTGCGAGCCCGCGGCGGTCATCGTCACCGTCCCGCCGCGGACGATCGGCTTCAGCGTCTCGTCGAGGGCGGGCGCGCGGTCGATCGCCGTCCGGATCGGCGGCACGTGCAGGTTGAAGACGGCCCGCTTGGGATCGTCGATGCCCGCGACGAGGTCCTCGAGATGCTCCTCGAGCTCGTCCTCGGGCAGCTCCCGCGGCGAATGCCAGGGCGTCGGGTTGGCGTGGCCGCAAGAGAGCATCTGCCAGCCATCGCCGAGGTCGACCGTGACGTCCTCCGGATCGACCGCGACCCGCGCCCGGGCGAGGACCTCGCGCAGGCGCGGCTCGTCGTCGTTCCCGAGCATGACATAGAGCCGGATGCTGGAGCCGCCGAGCCGCTCGTCCGCGAGCTCGAGCCAGCGGGCGAGGCTGCCCTCCATCGCGTCGAGGAAGAAGCGATCGACGGTGGCCTGGTCGCCGCGGGCGCTGTCGAGCTCCTCCTGCGTCGTCAGGAGCGGATAGAAGCCGAGGTCGCGGATCCGCTTCTCGACCCCCGGCAACTCGTCCTTGCCGAAGAGCCGCTCGCCGAGAATCTCGCGCGCGCGGAAGCCGCCGTTCTCGCGTACGATCGGGAGCACGGCCTTGCCGGTGATGTCGCCGCCCATGACGAGCACGTCCGCCCGGTAGAAGCGACCCGCGTTCACGAACTTCTTCCAGAGGAGATCGGTGCCGTGGATGTCGCAGGCGTAGTAGAGCGTGAGGCTCAGCGCGTCACCTCCTCGGGAATCTCGTACCAGCGCTTTCGCCGGCCGATCTTGGCGCGGAGCTTCCAGGCGCGCGTCTTCGGCGCCTCCTCGAGCACTCGTTCGAGTTTGGCGATCCGGGCCGCGACGGTCTCGCCCATCGCGCTGTCGGGGAGGAGCTCGGGTAGGAGCTCGCGCACCTTGGCGAGGTTGTCGCCGACGGTCGTGTAGAGACCCCAGTCGGCGGCGCAGAGCTCGGCCACGCGGACGGCGTTGAGCATCCCCGGCCCGTCCTCGTCCGCCGGCTCGTGCTCGAGCAGGAGCATGGCCGCGTCGGCCGCGTCCTTGCGGTTGAGCTCGGCGACTTGGAGCTTCGAGAGCAGGAGCTCGGCCGCTGGCAGGGTCAGCTCCTCGACGTCGAGCCGTTCGCCGAGGTCGAGGTTGTGCGACATGGCGAGCTCGTCGAGGAAGACGTCGACGTGGTAGCTCCCGTCGCCCGCGTGGTAGAGGAGGCGCCGCGCCCCGTGCGTCGCGTTGAAGACGCGCTCGGGCTCGTACCCGAGCTCTTCCAGCAGATCGCGCAGGCGGCGCGATTCCTTCTTCCGGGCGGCCAAGTCGAGATCCGGATACGTGCGCCCGAGCGCCTCGCGCGCCCCGTTCGAAGAGCGCGCCCAGATGGCGACCCCGCCGAGGAGCCGCAGGGCGACGCCGCGGGCCGCCGCCTCCGAGACGAGGCGGCGGCCCTCTTCCACGAGAGGAGGCTCGGAGACCACTACTCGGGCGGGATCTCCTGGAACGTCCTCGTGAGATCGATGCCCTGCATCCGACGGTAGGCCCAGACGCCGAGGTACCACACGATCGCGATCACCGGGGCGGTGAATGCCTTCACCATCGGCTTCCAGCCGAGCGAGCCGCCGAAGCCGGTGTGGAACGCCGTGTAGATGACGAATGCCCACGCGGCGCCCGACACGACCGCGACGAGCGTGATCACCGGGATCCCGGCCACCTTCGTCGTGGCCCATTTCGGGCCCTGGGCATGGAGATCGCGTCGTCGCCAGGGTGCGAGCGCCGCCGCGATCGAGACGATGATGAACGCGCCGCCCATCACCGCGATGATGTTGAGCAGGTAGGCGCCGAGCCCCTGGTAGATGTTGAGGTAGTTCAGGAGCTCGATCACGAGCGCGATGAAGATCGTCGCCACGACCGGGGTGTGGAAGCGGTCGGAGATGTCGGTCAGCCGCGCCGGCGCGAGCCGGTCGAACGACCACGCGAACACGTTCCGCGTTCCGAGCATGAAGCCGGTCGGCGTCCACCAGAGGATCGCGAGCACGAACGACGCCGCGACCGCGATCTCGAAGAAGTGCGGTCCCGGCAGGAAGTTCGCGAGCGCGGCCAGGTAGGGCGAGAAGGCGAGGTTGTAGTGGTCCGACCCGCCTCCAAGCCCGAGATAGACGAGCGAGCCGAAGAACTTGAAGCCGAAGTACTTGTAGATGAGGCCGACGCCGACCATGTAGATGACGGCCGAGGCGATGAGGCCACCGATGATCGAGGTGACCGCCGTCCGGCGGGCGTTCTTGATCTCGCCCGCGAAGTAGCCCGTCCACTGGAACCCGGTGTAGACCTGGAAGCAGTAGACCATCGCGAAGAGCGTCGCGCCCCAGGCGATGCCGCCGCCGGCGTTGAAGCCGAGCTGGTGGGCCTGGTTGATAATCCCGTTGTACGTCGTCCCGGACTGCTGGTTCCACTCCTGCACGAAGTGGCCGTGGCTGCCGACGAGCATCGCCACCAGCCAGCCGATCATCCCGATCCAGACGAGCGCGAACGTGACCGCCATGTAGCGGGCGACCGAGCGGACGCCGACGATCATGAGCCCGGCGAACGCGGCCGTGAGGATGGTCGCGATCAGCATCAGCTCGCCCTTCGACGGCGACGTGAAGTAGTGGTTGTGGATGCCGGCGACGTATGACGCGGCCGGGCCCACCACCGAGAGCATGAACGTGAAGTTGAACGCCACCCACGTCAGGAAGACGAACGTGAGCGAGAAGTTGACGAGGAAGCCGAGGGAGGGGTGGAGCGTGCGGGAGACCCACACGTAGTCGCCTCCCGACCGCGGCATGAGGATGGTGAAGTAGAGGTAGATCAGACCGAAGCAGGCGACCAGCGGGGTCGCGATCGCAAACGAGACGAGCATGTTCGCGTGCGGCCAGAACTGGGGCGTGAAGCCCATCACCTGCGTGATTCCGACCGGAATGAGCACGGCCGAGAAGACGAGGTTGAACGCGTCGAACGCGTTCAGCTCGCGCACGAGGCCCGTCGCGTTCCTGACGAAGAGGCCCTGGCTGCTCGCCTTGGCTTCTGCGGCGGTTGATGCCATGCTTTTCCTCCTTTAGCGTTTGGCCACGGCAAGCACGCCCCGACGTGCCGCCTTCCCTGCGGTCGAGTCGCGGACGACGAGCTTGACCGGGAGCATTCGCCGGTCGGGGCCGGCGACTTCTTGCTCGATGAGGGCGATGGCGAGTTCGGCTGCCTCCTTTCCAAGTTGCACGAGCGGCTGCCTGACTGTCGTGAGCGGAGGTGAGACGAGCGCGGAGACGAAGATGTCGTCGAAGCCGACGACGGAGAGGTCGCGGGGGACGTCGAGCGCGAGCTCGCGGGCCGCCTCGACGGCGCCGAGCGCCATGAGGTCGTTGGCGCAGAAGAGCCCGGTGACGTCCGGCTCGCGGGCGAGGAGGTCGGCGGCGGCGGCGCGGCCGGCCGCGAGGGTGTACGCCTCGGCGTAGCGGACGCGGCGCCGGTGCGGCCTGAGGTCGGCGTCGCCGGCGGCCTCGGCAAAGCCCTGCAGGCGCGCTCGGGCAGTCGGCAAGCCGGAGGGGCCAGTGACGACGCCTAGCTCCGTGTGTCCGAGCTGGAGGAGATGGCGCGCGGCGAGGCGCCCGCCTTCCTCGTTGTCGACGGTCACGAGCGAGGCGCTGCGCGGGAGGAAGGGGAGAGCCTCGTCGAGGGCGACGATCGGCGTGCCGGCCCTGGCGAGAGCGCGCAAGGCGCGGTTGGTGCGGTCGGTGCCTCCCAGGTAGAGGAGGCCGTCGACGCGCTTGTCGTGCAGCACCTCGACGTGGCGCGTCTCGAGCGCGGGATCCAGCTCGGCGGTGCAGACGACGACCGTGTAGCCGCGCCCGGCCGCGGCGACTTCGGCGGCGTGCACGAGACCGCTGAAGAAGGGATTGGCGATGTCCGGGACGATCACGCCGAGCGTCTGCGTGCGACCGGTGATCAACGAGGCGGCCACCTGGTTGGGCCGGTAGCCGAGGCGGCGCGCGGCGGACTTGATGCGGCGCCGGGTCGCGCCGCTGACCGGGCGCTTGCCGGAGAGCGCGTGGCTCACCGTCGCGATCGAGACGCCGGCCTCCCGGGCGACCTCGCGAATCGTCGGCCGCATGGCAACGCCATGATTGCGCAAAACGTTTTGCGCGTCAAACCGCGCCCTCAGGGCGAATGATTAGTGCAGGAGCTAAAAACCGGACGCTGAGTGACTTGGAGCCCGAGCCGGCCGTCCTCTCCCCGGAAAGGCCGTCAGCCCTAAGCACAGCAGGCTCGGGACTCCAGCAAACTAGACGCGGCTCAAGCTCATGTCGTGCGCTGTGGAGAAAGTGCCCAGGGGCGGCGCCTGTGGCTCACGCCGCAGCCCGGCCGTTCCCCGGGGAGAGCTAGGGCACAACCGAGGGAGCCCTGGGCACGTGTGCAGTTCGCCACGAGCATGCGGCTGCCTCCCTACCGTTTCCACTCCCCCGCGAACCCTTCGACGCCTACGCCTGCGGAGCCTGTCCTGATTCGGGGTCGCCGCGCTCGGCCTTCCGTAAAGCGTCTAATGCGATGTCTCGAATGGCGCGTACACGCGTGGCGACGTCGTCATCAAGGTCGTCCCTTTCCAGCGTCGCGTCGGCGATTCCGACGATTGAGGCGAGCGGAGACCCGAGACGGTACTGATGAGCCTCGGTGTCAGGCATCGCATTCACAGTGATGCACAGAGGCCGGGTGTACGCAATAGGCCGGGTGGCCTAACTCACCACGCACGCAATTACGACAAGGTCGATCGGCTCCATCGTAAGGATCGGTCTACCCCCGAGTTCTTGTCGCGTTTCCGCCAAAGAGCGACAGCCTCCTTGCCTGTTCAGGAGCCGCGGGGCTTCGGGAGGGGGTCGTGCTCGGCGGCCGTCGGCTCTGAACCTAGGACCGTGAGGAAGCGGACGCTTCCATCGCGCGTCGCGGCGAGGGAGGATGACCGCGGAGATGGCCATTGACCGGAGCAAGCATGCAGGTCTCGAG
>Ga0307278_10000015_pt1 | contig 103429 bp, 106 predicted proteins | sample ER_DNA_117_FD_194482 | JGI IMG/M metagenome (GOLD analysis project Ga0307278, IMG submission 194482) | Bulk soil microbial communities from the East River watershed near Crested Butte, Colorado, United States - ER_DNA_117 | ecosystem: Environmental > Terrestrial > Soil > Floodplain | place... | reverse complement strand
GCTTTCGCCCATTGCGCAAGATTCCCCACTGCTGCCTCCCGTAGGAGTCTGGGCCGTGTCTCAGTCCCAGTGTGGCTGATCGTCCTCTCAGACCAGCTACGGATCGTCGCCTTGGTGGGCCGTTACCTCACCAACAAGCTAATCCGCCGCGGGCTCGTCCTCGATCGGAGGCCGAAGCTACCTTTTCCTTCAGATCCGAGGATCCAAAGGGCCATCCGGTATTAATCCGGGTTTCCCCGGGCTATCCCAGTATCGAGGGTTGATTACCCACGTGTTACTCACCCGTTCGCCGCTGTCCCCAGGCCCGAAGGCCTGGTTCTCGCTCGACTTGCATGTGTTAAGCGCGCCGCCAGCGTTCGTCCTGAGCCAGGATCAAACTCTCCGTGAAGAATTGATTGCCGGCAAATGTCGCCGGCGATCTTTTTTCACCTTGAGCTTGTGCTCAAAGTCCATCCCTAGCAACAGGGATGTGACAGGTTCATTCGTTTCCTCCCCAACCCCGAAGGATCGGTGAGGTCTCGACGTAAACGCACGCTGCTGAGTTTTCAAAGACCGTCGCTGCTAACGGCGTAAAAAAGCCTCCGACTCGCGCCAGAGGCCCAGGGAAGCTCGGAGACTTTCGTCGTATCCGTTGCGTCCTGAGGGCGCTCCAGTATCGAGGTACAGGGACTGTCCTACACCGCCCTTATCGGGCAGCCGAGGCATGGTAGCAAGTCTCAGCCCCCAGTCAAGCGCCGGAAAACCGCATGAATCGCCGCTTTCCGGCCTGGACGAGCGCGCCCTCGAGCCTGGCCCGCGGGATGTCGATCTCGCTCGCCGGCTCGCCGTCGATCTTGACCCCGCCCTGGGAGATGAGCCGCCTTGCCTCGCTCGTCGAGCCGACCCCTAGGTGCTCGACGAGGACAACTGGCAGGTGGACCGGATCGCCGGGGGGCAACTGCACCTCCGGCACATCCTCGGGAGCCTGATGCTCGCGGACGACACGCGTGAAGTGATCCTCGCCCAGTCTTGCGCCCTCCTCGCCGTGCCAGCGGGAGACGATCCTCCGAGCAAGGTCGAGCTTCCATTGCATCGGGTCATCCGGATGCGGCCCGCCGCCGGCGAGCATCTCCCACCACTGTGGCAACGCCTTGTCCGGGATCGACATCGTTTTCCCGAACATCTCTTCAGGTGGCTCGTTGACCCCGATGTAGTTTCCGCGTGACTTCGACATCTTGTCCTCGCCGTCGACGCCGACGAGAAGTGGATACGTCATGACCAGCTGAGGGTCGAGGCCGTAGTCCTGCATGACGTCACGACCGGCGAGGAGGTTGTAGAGCTGGTCGGTGCCGCCGATCTCGATGTCGGCCTCGATCGCGACCGAGTCATAGGCCTGCATCAACGGATAGAGGAGCTCCGAGATCGAGATGGGCTCGTGCGCCGCAAACCGCTGCGCGAAGTCGTCCCGTTCGAGAATGCGTGCAACGGTAATCGTTCGCGCGAGGCGCACCACCTCTGCGTACGACAGCCTGCCCAGCCACTCCCCGTTGAAGCGGATCTCCGTGCGCTCTCGATCGAGGACGCGGAATGCCTGTTCTGCGAACGCCTTCGCATTGGCGTCGAGCACCTCGCCGGGCAGAACCGGCCGCTCGTCGGAGCGACCGGACGGATCGCCGATGCGGGCGGTATAGTCGCCGACGATCAGCACGACGGTGTGGCCTTCCCGTTGAAACTCCGCCAGGCGGTCGAGGACGTAGGCAAAGCCGAGGTGGATGTCCGCCGCGGTCGGATCGATCCCCAGCTTGACGCGCAACGGACGTCCGAGCTTCAGCTTCCGCTCGAGCTCGCCCTTGGGGAGCACGTCGACCGCGTTGCGCGTCAGCTCGGCCACACTCACGGCAGCGAGTCTATTGCCGGACTGAGTCCAGGTTCTCGATCTCGATCGGCTCGATCTCGTCGGCAGGCCCGAAGCCCGAGACCTGCCCCAGGAACGAGAGATGTGCTTCGGCTGCGCGCTTGATGTTCTCCGCCTTGCGAAAGCCGTGGCCTTCGCCGGCGAAGGCGATGTACGCGTACGGGATGTCCCGGCGCTTCAGGGCGTCCACGATCACCTCGGCCTGCGAGGGCGGCACGACCTTGTCATCCAGGCCCTGCAGCAGCAAGAGTGGATCGGAGATCGAGTCGGCATGCGCGACCGGAGAGCGGTCGCGATACAGGTCGAGCGCGGCCGGCCAGGGCCCGACCAGATACTCGTCGTAGTGCGACTCGAACTTGTGCGTCTCTTCATGGAAGGTGACGAGATCAGCGACGCCGTAGTACGACACGCCCGATGCGAACTCGTCGCGCACGGCCATTGCCATCAGCGTCGTATAGCCGCCGGCGCTGCCGCCGGTGATCTGGACACGTTCGGGGTCGGCATCTCCACGCTCGCCGAGATAACGCGCGGCAGCGGCGCTGTCTTCGACGTCGATCTCACCCCATCGTCCGCGCAGCCGGTCCCGATATTCACGCCCGTAGCCCGTGCTGCCCCCGTAGTTGAGGTCGACGACGGCGATGCCGCGGCTCGTGAACAGCTGGACGTAAAGGTCGAGGGAAGGCGTGACGTGCGAAGTCGGTCCCCCGTGGACCAGCACGACGAGCGGCGGCAGCTCGTCGTCGGGGGCGGAGTACTCCGGATTCAGCGGGGCGTAGAAGAAGCCGTGCGAGGTGAGACCGTCGGCCCCCGGGAACTCGACGGCCTGGGCCACGGAGATGTAGCCCTCGTCCAGCTTCATCTCCGTCGAGCGGCGCAAGACCTTCCTCTCGCCGGAGCCGAGCTCGAGCTCGATCACCGCGGTCGGCTCGGTCGGGGTCGAGGCCGCGAACACGAGACGCGTTCCGTGACTACGGAGGGACGGTGAGGAGTAGCTCGAGAAGGGAAGGTCGAGCTGCTCGAGCTTCCCCGTCCGCGGATCGAGCAACTCGAGACTGTCGATCGCGGCCCGGGTAAAGAGACAGGCAATGCGTCCGTCGTCGAGGAACGCGTAGCGCGAGAGATCGAAGACCCATTGCGGATAGCCAAGCTCGGCGTCCTCGTGCGTCAGCGCGCGTACCTCCCCGGCGCGCTCGACGTACAGGTTCGACCACCCGGTGCGGTCCGACACGAAATGAAGAAGTCCGTCGCTGCTCCACTCCGGCTGAAAGATCGACTCCTGTTCCGAGCCCGCCACACGACGGCCGTTCGACACCGAACCGTCGGGAGCAAGATCGGCAACACAGAGATCCGTGCCTTCGAACGGCATGTGCGGGTGATCCCATGCCAGCCAGGCCAGGAACGCGCCGTCAGGGCTCGGCCGCGGCGTCGCGTAGAAGTCACGCCCCGTCGCGACGACCCGCGGCTCGCTTGATCCGTCTACAGGGAGGACGACCAGTTCGTTCACCGGCTCGCCCTCGCCGTGCAACTCGCGGACGCAGACGATCAGACGACCGTCGGCGAAGACCCGCCCGTCGGCGTAGCGCAAGGCATGGGGTTCCGGTGGGTTCGGAGTGATCGGCCGCGGCTCGCCGCCGGGCTCGTCGATCCGATACAGGCGGCTGTCGTCGAAGCTCGAGCAGAAGACGACGCGGCCGTGGCGAAACCAGGCGCCGCCGCCATACTCGTGCACGCGCGTGCGCACGTTGAACTCCGGGGGAACGACCTCGAGGGCCTCACCGCCGTGCGGCCGGAAGACCAGTGCGCTCCTTCCTCCTTCCTGCGGCCGGCTTTCCGTCCAATAGGCCCCCTCCTCGTCGATGTCGAGGTAGGAGAACGAGACGCCGCCCTCGCCGGCGAGGAGGTCGGTCGTGATCGGAGAGGCCCAGGACCCGTAAGGGGCAGTCGTTGCCACCGCGTGCAACGTATCGAACTAGAAGACGTAGGGCACGAGACCTTGCGCTCCGAGGGCGTACCAGACGCCGAAAGCGAGGCTGGCCGACCCGAGCGCCGGTGCCAGGACGTGAAAGGACCGCCGGACCGGGGCGCTCGCAAGAGCCAGGCCGAACCCGGTGGACAGCACCGCCATCGACACGGCTGTGCAGAACGCGAAGATCGCGAGAGCCGCGACCGCCAGCAGGCGGCTCTGAATCGTCGCGAGCAGCAGCAGGCCGACTCCCGCAGTCCCTCCCATGCCATGGACGAGCCCGATTCCGTAGGCCTGCCAGCCGGTTCTAGCGGCGTGGGTATGGACGGTTGCGTGGTGGTACGCGCCGCGTCGCCAACGCAAGAGGAGGAGGAGCGACAACAGCACGATCACGAAGCCGACGCTCGTCTCCGCGGCTTTCTGCACCGCCGTCGGGAGATAGGCGCTGTAGAGGATCACGGGTAGTCCAAACACGAACAACGAGGTCGCGTGGCCAAGTCCCCACGTCAGGCCCAGCCGAGCGGCACGACGTGCCGCTCGCTCCTTTCCGGAGGCGATCATGGTCGTCACCGCCGCGAGGTGATCCGGGTCGCCGGCGTGGCGCAGGCCGAGCAGCATCGAGACCGCGACGACGATGAGCAGCGTGGTGCCGTTTGAGAAAGTGGCGATCCGCTCGTCCAACCCGAACATGGCTAGCCGACCCTGGGCAGTGCATGCAGGGTCATCAGCAAGCCCGCCGCCACGATCACGAGCGCACTCGCGGTCGGCAAGAGCGACAAGACGCGGCCGTCGAAGCTCACCCGGCGGAAGGCGCCGCGCGCGAGCACCGCCGCGAGGCCGATGCCGGTGATCGTCAGCGCCAGCCCGGCGCTGAAGGCGACGACGAGCAGCATCCCGAAGGCGACGCGGTGCAGCGTGATCGCCGCCAGCAAGACGACGAGCGCGGAGGGACAGGGCAGCAGCCCACCCGAGATGCCAACAGCAACGAGTGAGCGCCGGTTGAGCCCGTGTGCGTGTTCGTGATCGCGATGGTGGTGGTCATGTCCGCGGGTGTGCGCGCGGCGGTGCCGCCAGCGGGACCGCAGCACGGACGCGCCGATCAGCACGACGAGCACGCCCGAGACGACGTTGAGCCAGGGGTAGAGCTTCTCCGGCACGATGAAACGTGAGAGCACCAACGTGACCGCACCCAGCGCGAAGACGCCGACCATGTGAGTGGCGGTGACGACCAGGCCGAGCAGGGCCGCATGGCGCGGCGTTCCCCGCTGGCCAACCAGATACGCCGTGACGATCGTCTTGCCGTGTCCCGGCGACAGCGCGTGCGCCATGCCCCAGAAGAGTGCCGCTCCGAGCGACGCGACGATCACCCAGAAGCCAAGCCGATCGCGACCGACGAGTGCCGCGAAGGCGGAGTCGGCCACGCGGTCAGGCGCCTGCAGCCCGGCCCCCTTCGTCACGTGCGGCCGCGTTCCAGGGACAGTCTCTGGGACGAGGCGAGTCCGGACGCCCGTAACGGCGAGCGGGCTCGACAGGAGGTCCTGGGGATACGCACGCAACTCGTGGCTCGTGCTGGGCGCGAGTCCGACGACGATTTCTTTCCAGCCGATGCGATCCCCGTAGTTGGTGTCGCGGTACTCGACATCGCTTGCGCCACCGAGTGTCGGTCCGCGCAAGATGGTCTCGAGCCGCGTGGTGCGCAGGCCGCCAGCGCCCGGCGGATGGGCGAGCACGGTCTCGATCGGGATCAAGCGCACGCGGCGCCCATTGACCGTCAGATGAGCGCCGCGCGCGATGCGACGCGCGTAACTACGCGCGTCGATCCTGCCGGCCTGAAAGGTCGGGATCTCGGCGAGATCGAGGACGTAACGAACGTAGATCCGCGGCCCGGCGACCTCGATCCGGCTGAAGCGGTTGACGGTGAAGTTGCCCAGCGGATGAGCCGACGCGGCGACGGGCAGCACGAATGCGGCAAGCGCGACGGCCAGGAACGCGAGCCGCGTCACGCCGCGTACCTCCCTGCGATCGGTGCCCAGAGCAGGGAGAAGTGGCGGTTCAGGGCGAGTGCGCGGCGGAACCACGTCTTCGCAACCGCGCTGTTGCCGAGACAGCGTTCCACCATGCCGCGATGGAAGAACTTGACCGCGTCAAGTGTGCCGAGTCGCAACGCCCGCTTCGAGTAGTGCTGCGCCTCCACGCAGCGGCCGTTCCGCGCAAGCGCCCAGGACAGCACGTCGTCACCGTCGATCGAGGGCCGCTCCGCCCGCGCAGCCCTGGCCAAAGACAGGGCGCGCGGTAGGCGAACCGCGTGATCCACGTCGAACAATGCGGTCTCGAGATCCGTCCTGACGCCGTTCGCGCGCAGCAACCGCTGGATCGCGCCGATGAGCGCGTACTGCCGCCGCGCCGCGCTCTCATTGCCGGCCAGCCGCTCGAGGTCGCCGAGCGAAGCGACGAACTGCGGCAGCGGGATCGCCTCCGTTGCTCGCCGCTCGTACGCGATGGCATCACGATTGCGGCCGCGTGCGGCCTCCACCTGCGCAAGCCCGTCGAACGCGTAGACATAGCCCGGGCGTACCGCGAGCGCCATGCGGTACTCACGCTCCGCCGCCCCGACTCGCCCCTGAGACCAGAACAGCTTGCCCAGCTGGGTCTGCGACCACGCGAGCGCTTCTGGCTGGCCCGCCGCTGCGTCGATCGCGAGACGCATCGCCTCTGCCGCGCCGCTGACGTCGCCGAGTAGCTCACGGGCATACGAGACACGCGCATACGAAGACAGGCTCGGCTTGAGGGACGCCATCCGGTTGAAAGCTGCAAAGGCCTCCCGGTAGCGGCCGAGCTCGACCAGGGCGTCGCCGACGACGCCGTAGCCGCGTGCCGTGGAAGGCGAAAGCGCGACGGCGCGACGGCCGAGCACAAGCGCCTCGCGAAAGCGATGACGCGAAAGTGCAAGCGCGCCCAACCCACCTGTGGCTACGAGGTCGTCGGGCGAGTACCGCAAGGCGCGGCGCAGCACACCCTCGGACTTCGTGTAATAGGTTGGGTCGCCGGTTTCGCGAGCGCGCTGCTGATAGGCAAGGCCGAGCAATCCCAGGCCGACGACATCGGTCGGATTCCCGCGCACCTCCTGCTGCAACTGCGGGATCAATGCGCTCCCGGTGGCTGCGATGCCCGAGGCAACCGGAGCCGTTCCCGCCTCTTGTGGGGAGCCGTCGGGCAGCACGCCGCCCAGCAGAAGGGCGGCGGCGGTCGAGCCCGCCGCCAGCCCTCCGAGAGTAAGCCGCTTCAGGCTCATTACGGCTTCTGCTCGCCCTTCGTGTTGTCGTACCCGCTGAACGGATCGGCCTGGTACGGGAAGGACATCAGGTACGGCACGTCGTTCGCGTCGACACCGTCGCCGAGCGGCAGGCTGTGCCCGATCAGAGCGCCGCCGACAGCACGCTCGGCGATGTCGATGACGTCGTCCTCGAGCCGGCGGCCGTTCGGCCATCCGGCCAGGTCGCCGCCGAGCACACCGAGGCGGTTTCCCATCCCCACGGGCGCCGTCGGCGCGATCGCCAGGTTCAGGCGAATCTCGTCGGCGAGAGTCGCACCGGTGAAGTTGAGGTTGGGCTCCTTCAGGCCGGTGAGCAGCACTGCGACGAGGTCGGTGCGGTTGTTCTCCTGGAACGGGCCGAACTGCGGGTAGAGCTGGTTCAGCAGCTTGGCCAGGATCGGGCTCGAGTAGTACTGCTCGAACTGCTTGTCTTTGGCCGGGTCGGACGCGTTCCACTTGTCCTTGAGCTGCGTCGGAATGAGCAGCTCGTTGATCAACGGATTGCCGAGCCGTGAGACTTGCTGCCACTCCGTTGTCTTCTGCAGGAACTTGCGGCCCTTCCACTTCGCCAGCTTCACCTTCACAACAGGCCGTTCCGTTGCCGACCAGACGCCGACGATGTGATTTCCGCCGTTGTCGAGCTGAGACAGCGGAACTTGCAGCGACACGGTGTGCACCGCGTAGCCGGCGAAGAAGTCCTTGCCACCGCCGCTCGCGCCTGTGCCTTTGCGAATGGCGACGAGATCGAATGCTGCGCCGATGTCGCCGAAGAAGCCGTCGTCGCGCTGTCCTGCGAAGACCTTCGAGCCGTCACTCAAGTCGTGCACGCCCGCCATTGCGAGCGCGTGGTACCCCGGCGTCGACCTCGGTCCGATGTTGTCGGGCGGCGTCAGTAGGCCACTGCCGACGACCTGCGAGGACTTCCCCTCGACTCGGGTCACCGTGTACGACTGTTGCGTGTTCTGCAGGAACGCGACGGGTGCCTGGTTCGTGAAACGGAACCGCCACGTGACGTCGGGCTTGCCGTCACCGTTCTTGTCGGCATAGACGATGTAGCGCGCCGACGGCGAGAACGTGTACCAATTCGGGCCCGCCGCGGGGTCCTCTCCCGGAATGTAGTTGGAGATGATCGTCACGGTGTCCGGCCGGTCCGGGCTCCGGAACGCATAGGTGTCCGTGTTGTCCGCGGAGGGATCCTCCGAGATCAAAGGGGCTTCCCGGTGACTCGACGCCTGTGCCGCCGCAGGGCTTCCGCCCCGCGACACGAGCGCTACGAACAGCGCCCCCAAGGCTGCGGCCGCCACGACTAGGACTGCCAGCTTTCGCATCGTCCTTCCTACTCCTTTCAGACGGCCGGTCGGGTCTGCGGTGGCCGTCATGTCGGCACTGATTCGCCACACGTGTCGGACCGGTTCGACCCGAACCAAAACGCGTTACGACGCGAATGAGAGGTGATGAGCGAGACTCCTCGGCTGATGCCGCGCTCCTTCGCCCACCTTTCCGACGAAGCAGTGGTCGCCATGCTGGCGCGCTCCGACGAGTCGGCGCTGGCCGAGCTCTACGACCGCTTCGGACGCGTCGCCTACGGGCTCGCGCTACGCATCCTTCGAGACGAGAGGCTAGCCGAGGACGCGGTGCAGGAAGGGTTTCTCGCCGCGTGGCGCAACGCCGACCGGTTCATTCCGGAACGGGGCAAAGCGAGCACGTGGTTGTTGACGCTCGTGCATCGTCGCGCGGTCGACCTTGTGCGGCGCGAGGATCGCCGGCGCGCGGAGCCCCTGGCCGACGGTGTCGACCATTCCTCGTCCGGCTCGGCCGAAGACGACGCGTGGCTGCGCTTCGAGCGTGAACGCGTCCAGTCCGCCCTGAAGCAGCTTCCGGATCAGCAGCGGGAAGCCCTCGAGCTCGCCTACTACGGCGGCTTCACGCAGTCCGAGCTGGCGGAGAGGCTCGGCGAGCCCGTGGGTACGATCAAGAGCAGGATGTTCACCGGCCTTGCGCGGCTGCGCGAGCTGCTGGCAGACCCGAGACCCGGAGAGGCGGCATGGAAGCCGACGCCCTACACGACCTGACCGCTGCGTACGCGCTGAACGCCCTCGATGCAGAGGACGCGCGACGGTACGAAGCTCATCTGGCGCGTTGCGAGCGCTGCCAGAGCGAGCTTGCCGAGTTGTCCGAGTCTGCGGGCGCACTCCCCTACGCCGCGGATGCGCCGATGCCGTCCGCCGACCTTCGCGCGCGCATCCTCGACCGGGCAAGGGCCGAACGCCCCAACGTCGTCCCGTTGCGACCGCGCTGGCTACGGCCCGTGATCGCCGCCGCCGCTGTGGCGGCCTGTGCTGCGATCGGCTTCGGTCTCTGGGCTTTTTCGCTTTCGGACAGGCTCGACCGCAGAGAGGCGGACCTCGCGAGTCAGCAACGCGTGGCGCAGATCCTCGCCCAGCCGCGCTCACACAAGGTCTCGTTCTCGCGAGGGGCGCTCGTCGTCGGGCCTGACGGCAATGGGGCTTTGCTGCTGAACAAGCTTGCCGAGCCCGGGTCGGGCCGCACTTACGAAGCATGGGTCGCCGATGGTGGCGCTCCACGGCCCGCGGGGTTGTTCGCCGGAGGAACGACGGTCGCTGTGCTGCTCGATCAGCCGGTCCGGGACGGGGCCACCGTGATGGTCACCGAGGAGAAGGCGGGTGGGACGAGAGCTCCGTCGCAGGCGCCGTTCCTGATCGTCAGGAACGCGCCTCAGAGCTAGAATCAGGCGCTTGCTTCGCCGCAGACGCAGCGCCCGCGCGCCCGCCTCGAACGGACGCCGCCGGAGGATCCGCAAGCTCCGCCTCTCAGCGCTCCTCCTGCTCCTCGTTGTACTGGGTGCGATCTCCTTCACGTTCGGCCTGATCACAGCGATCGCCAGCCAGATTCCGACCTGCGACCCGAGTCGCGTGCCACGCGAGGTGGACGGACACATCTACGCGAACGACGGGCACACGATCCTCGCCACGTTGCGGGGCTCTGAGAGCCGGATTCTTGTCGGCACCGCCGACATCGCGCCGATCATGCAGCAGGCGATCGTCGCGGTCGAAGACAAGCGCTTCTACGAGCATCACGGCGTCGATCTGCGCGGCATCGGTCGCGCAGTCTGGGCGGACGTCACGAGCAAGAAGGTCGTGCAGGGCGGATCGACGATCACGCAGCAGTTCGTCAAGAACTCTTGTGTCACGTCCGCGCGGACGATCAGCCGCAAGCTGAAGGAGGCCGCACTCGCCTGGCAGCTCGAACAGCGCTGGAAGAAGCTGCGCATCCTCACCGCTTATCTCAACACCATCTACTTCGGCAACGGCGCTTACGGCATCCAGCGCGCCGCGCAGACGTACTTCAACACGACCGCGTCGAGACTGACACTCCCGCAGGCGGCCCTGCTGGCCGGAATACCCGCCGATCCCTCGCGCTTCGATCCAGTGACGAATCCGCGGACTGCGCGCGCGCGGCGCCTCGAGGTCCTGAGGACGATGCTCGCGCAGGAGGAGATCTCCGCGCGCGACCTCAGACGAGCTGACCGTACGCCGCTGCCAAAAGCAGCCGACGTCCACCTGCCGGGGATTCAGGGACCTGCGCCCTACTTCGTCAACTACGTGAAGCAGCAGCTGATCGAGAGGTACGGAACGCGTCGCGTGTTCGGGGGCGGGCTCAATGTCAAGTCGACGATCGACCTGCGGCTACAGAAACTCGCCCGCCAGGCCATCGGGACCATCCTCAAGGAGCCGAACGGACCGTCCGCCGCCCTGGTTTCCATCCGTCCAACCACAGGCGAGGTGGTCGCGATGTACGGCGGCGACAACTTCCGGCAGAGCCAGTTCAACCTCGCCGTGCAGGGCGAGAGGCAGCCTGGCTCGTCTTTCAAGCCTTTCGTCCTCGCCACCGCGCTCAAACAGGGCATTGCGCCTGTCACGACCTTCGCGTCGAAGCCGGTTTCGATCTTCATAGGCGACAAGTACTGGCCGGTTCACAACTACGAGAACGACTACATCGGCTCGGCCGATCTCACAACCGCGACGGTGGTGTCGGACAACAGCATCTTCGCGCAGCTCACCCGTCTGGTCGGTCCGGGCAATGTCGCCCGTACCGCGCACGAGCTGGGCATCACGCGGCACCTGAATCCCTACTTCGCAATCGGGCTCGGCGCAGACGCGGTCAGCCCGCTCGAGATGGCGCGTGCTTTCTCAACGTTCGCGAACGACGGCCGCCGGGTGGACGGCTCTGCGTTCGGCAACCGTCCTCGCGCGATCGCCCGCATCGGCAATGCCGAGGGAAAGCTCGTCGAGGACAACCGGCCGGTGAATCGAGTCGTCCTCGGCCGCGATCAGGACGCACTACTCACGAGCATCCTGGAAGGCGTCATCCGTTCGGGGACCGGCAAGCGGGCCGCCCTGCCGGACCGCGCCGTCGCGGGGAAGACGGGCACGACTGAGAACTACGGCGATGCATGGTTCGTCGGGTACACGCCGCAACTCGCGACGGCGGTGTGGGTCGGTTATCCGAACAAGTTGAAGCCGATGCTCAGGGAATATCACGGGCAGGCAGTGGCCGGCGGAACCTTTCCCGCCGACATCTGGCGCGTGTTCAACCAACTCGCGCTCGCGGGCACGCCGCCCGAGTCGTTCCCGCCGTACTCGTACCAGTACTCCACGGCCAAGCGTGTCGTTTGGCGCGACGGCCTCCTCCGACTCGACAACGGCCACTGCCGCGACACCGAATTGGTTTCGTACTTCGTGGGGCGCGGCCCTGGCCGCACCGCGGACTGCAAGCTGAACGAGGTCGACGTCCCCCGCGTCGTCGGCATGTCGCTCGCTGGCGCGAAGATCAGGCTCGGCGCGCAGCCTCTGACTGCCAACGTCGTCTACAAGCCGGCTCGAGCGAAGCAGCGGCTCGATCTCGTCCTCGACCAGTTTCCGCGCAAGGGACGTCTTTCGTCGTACGACACGGTGACACTCGTACTCGCAAAACCGCTGCATGGCGTCGTGCCGAAGGTGACCGGGCTGTCGCTCAGCGCTGCCCGCCGCCGTCTACGCGGGCGCGGGCTGGTGGCGAAGATCGAACGCTTCGCAGACGGCCGCGCGGGCCGGGTGCTCGCGCAGATGCCGGTCGCCGGCGTAGCCGCGGCGCCGCGCATGAAGATCAGGCTGATCGTAGGCCGCGGCTGAGAAAAGGAGAGCGCGCCTCGCCATAGCGCCAGCTCAGCTCGGTGGCGCGCGTGATGCCGATGCGCGGGCCCCTGGCGATCTCCGGAACCTCTTCCCGCTCGACGAGCTCGAACGGAGGAACATCGAGCGCGAGACCGTCTTGCTCGCGCGTGATCCCAAGCGCCTGACACAGCTTTCCCGGCCCGGAGCACAGTGCCCGCACGTCCTCCACGCCCCGCCGGTTCCGCTGCAGGTCCAGTCCACTTGTCGGCTCCAGCGCTCGGATCAGCACGGCCTCGGGCACGCCTTCCTCTCCGCAGACGAGATTCAGGCACCAGTGGATGCCGTACGAGCGGTAGACGTACGCGTGCCCGGGCGGACCGAACATCGCTGCGTTGCGCGGCGTTCGCCCGCGATGAGCGTGACTGGCCGGGTCCTGCTGGTCATATGCCTCCACCTCGACGATCCGACCGCCGACGCCGTTGACGAGCAGCGTCACGCCGATCAGGTCCGGTGCGACCTCGTGGACGCTCCGGCGGAAGAAGTCACGCTTCAGCATTCGCCTGAGCGTCATATCGGAGCAGCGCTGGGAACGCGGCCGCAAGGAGCAGGCAGCCTGCAACACACGCGACGCTGCCCGAGACGATCGAGAACCGCAGGCTGGTCGCCGACGCAAGCGCGCCCGCCTCGAGGTTGCCGAGCGACGGCGCGGCGGCGACCTGCATGAACTCGATCCCCGAAACCCGCCCGAGCATCTCCTTCGCGGTGATGCGGTAGAGCATGACCGAGCGCAGGATCGCGCTGACCTGATCGCCCAGGCCGGCCAGCGCCAGCAGCAGCAACGCCAGCCAGAGCTCTTGCGCAAAGCCGAAGGCCGCGATCGCCACCCCCCAGAGGGACGCAGTGATCACGACACCGAGACCTTGCCGGCGCACATGCCGCAACGGTCCCGAGAGCAAGGAGACGAGCAAAGCGCCGGCCGCCGGCGCCATGTACAGATAACCGACCAGCGACGGGTCGCCGAAGCGGTGTGCCGCCATCGCCGGGAAGAGGGCGCTCGGCATCCCGAAGATCATCGCGTTGGTATCCACGAGGAAGAAGCCGAGGATGACCGGCTGACTGCGCACGTACCGAAAGCCGGCGACGATCGAGCTCCAGCTCGGGCGGTCGGCGTCCTCCCTCGCCACGAGCCGCGGGAGCAGCGCGACTGCGGCGATCGCGCCTACATAGGAGAGCGAGTCCCCGAGGTACACCCATTTCAGGTCGACGAACTTGATCAGGAGGCCGGCAATTCCCGGTCCGCCGACCGCACCGAACTGGGACGTGACACTGTTCAGCGCCGAGGCTGCCATGAAGTGCGACTCGTCGACGAGCTGGGGCGTCATCGACCGCTGTGCGCCGACGCCGATGCTGAAGGCGGCGGAGATCACGAACTCGAAGACGTACAACGGCCAGACCCGCGGATGGCTGAGCGCTGCGTTTGCGGCCAGCCCGAGGCTGCCGGCGACCATCCCGGCCTGTTGCACGAGCATCACTCGGCGACGGTCGAATGCGTCGGCGATCGCCCCTCCGACCACCGTCAAGGTCAGGAGCGGGACTAGGTGCGTGAGCGAGATGAGCCCGACGGCGAGCGTCGAGCCGGTCAGCTGGTACATCTGGTACGCAAGCGCCACCTCGGCGATCTCTGTCCCGATGAAAGAGATGCCTTGCCCGAACCAGAGCCGCCTGAACGCCGGATTCCGGCGCAGCGGCGTGATGTCGAGCGCGAACCGTGCAGCACGCTGACGTAGGCCGCGGCGCTCGGCGGCAGCGACCCCCGGCTCGTCAGTCAAAGCAGCTTCGCGTCGTCCGGATCGAAGCCGAAGCAGATCATCCGAGTCGCGTCGGCCACGCGCCGCATTATTCCGGGTCGACGGTCGCCCGGCACCCGTCAACCAGCGCGGCTACACGGCGTTTGAAACTGCGGCGCTCAGCACCTCGACGACACGGTGCTGGTCGGACGCTTCGATCTGCGTGAAGAACGGTAGAGCCAGCGTTCGACTCGATGCGTCCTCCGCGACTGGACAAAGCCCTGCCCCGAACCCGTAGCGCTCTTGCATGTAGGGCTGCAGATGGATGCACGGCACGTACTCCGCCGTCGCCACTCCCTCCAGCCTCAGAGCGTTCATGACACCGGCGCGGTCAACCTCGGCGTCGAGCTTCACGACGTACACGAACCACGAACGCTTGTGATCGGCGTCGGCGGCGAACGGCGCTTCGACGCCGTCCAGCTCCTCCAGCAGCTCGCCGTAGCGTTGTGCCGCCGCCCGGCGGAGCGCGAGGATCCGGTCGAGCTTCTCCAGCTGCGCCAGGCCGATCGCAGCCTGCACATCCGTCCAGCGGTAGTTCAGGCCAAGCCGGACGTGATGAAACCAGCCGCCGCCTCCGTCGTAGGAACGCCCCTGGTTCCTGAGGCTGCGCAGCAACCGCCACTCCTCCTCGGAATGAGTCGTGACGACCCCGCCTTCGCCGGTTGCCATCTGCTTGTTCGGATAGAACGCGAAGACCGCCGAAAGCCCATGCGCTCCGAGCGGACGACCGCGATACTCCGCGCCCAGCGACTCGCACGCGTCCTCGATCAGGGTCAGCCCGTGCCGGTCGGCGAGCGTCCGCAGCTCGTCGAGCTCGCAGGGTAGCCCGAACATGTCGACCGCCACTATGGCGCGGGTCCGTTCCGTGATCGCCGCCTCGACCGCACCCGGATCGAGATTGAGCGTCACCGGGTCGACGTCGGCGAAGACGGGTGTCGCACCCTCGAGGATGAAGCAGTTCGCCGAGGAGACGAACGAGAGCGGTGACGTGACCACCTCGTCGCCGCGTCCGAGCGCTGCGATCTTGCAGAGCAGGTGCAGTCCGGCCGTGCCGCTGGAGAGCGCTGCCGCGTAGGGCGCGCCGACCCGCTCGGCAACCTGCTCCTCGAAGCGGTCGATCCACGGACCGAGCGACAGGCGCCCGGACCGCAGCACCTCGAGGACGAGCTCCTCCTCACGCTCGTCGAGCCACGGCCGGGAGAGTGGGATCTCCCGGACTGCTTCGGTCATGCCTCCGCTCGCGCCGGTTCGGTCGAGGCGTACTCGAGCCAGTGCGACCAGCGCTCGCTGCCACCGCGCACCGTGTCGAGGTATGCCTTTTGGATCGCCCGCGTCACGGGCCCAGGTGCGCCGATCAGCTGATCGTCGACCTCGCGCAGCGGGGTCACCTCGGCGGCGGTACCGGTCATGAAGACTTCGTCGGCCAGATAGAGATCGGTGCGGATCAGCTGCTTCTCCACGACGGAGTGGCCGAGGTCCTGAGCGATCTGGATGATCGTGTCGCGCGTGATGCCGCGCAGGATCGAGGCCGAGAGATCAGGCGTATAGATCGTCCCGTCCTTGACGATGAACACGTTCTCCCCGGAGCCGTCGGCGATGTAGCCGTCGTCGGTCAGCAAGATCGCCTCGTCGTAACCGGCACGGTTCGCCTCCATGACCGCGAGCATCGAGTTCAGGTAGATGCCCGTTGCCTTCGCGACGTGCGGGATGACGTTCGGGCCGACCCGAGACCACGACGAGATCTTCGCCCGAATGCCGTTCTTCAGCGCCTCGGGCCCGAGGTACGTCCCCCAGGGCCAGCTCATGATCACGACGTCGACGGGATTGCCGGTCGAAGCGACGCCAAGCTCGCCGAACCCGAAGAAGGCAATCGGCCTGATGTAGCACTCGGCGACGCCGTTCGCGCCGATGAGCTCCATCGTTGCAGATCGAAGCTCCTCCATCGTGTATGGGAGCTCCATGTTGAGAACCTGCGCGGAATTCTGGAGGCGCTGCAGGTGCTCGGTCAGCCGGAAGACGGCACTGCCTTTCGGCGTCTCGTACGCGCGGATTCCCTCGAACACGCCGGAGCCGTAGTGGAGGCCGTGCGACCCGACGTGGATCTTCGCGTCAGCCCAGTCCACGAGCGCGCCGTTCATCCAAATCTTCTCGAGTTCCTGCATGAAGAGTTTCTCCTTTGGGGGCGGGCTGGACCGGAGTCGAATTCTACCCGGGCCGCACGTCGTCGACCTCCCCCCTTCTAGCCTTCCCGAAGGAGATCTGCGGTTTCCGTGTTCGTCACACGGGCGAGCTGGACCGGAGTCAATCCGAGGATGTGACGCGGCGAGCCCGCCTCCAACCAGACGGCGTCGAAGGACAGAATCGACTGGTCCATGAAGACGCGGGCTTCCGTGAAGGGAAAGACGGTCGCGGCAGCGGGCTCTACCTCGTCGCAGCCCGCTGCCGCGGCGAGCTTCCGCTCGTCGACGCTGCGGCCCGCGGGAACGATCGCGACCATCGCAGCCCTGTTTCCGTCGAACCCTTTTGCCGACAGCTTTTGGCCCGGCGGCGGCCCAGCCCCGGGCAGCAACTCCTCGAGCCTTCCCTCGACGCCCGAGACTCGCAGGAACGCCGCAATGCGCTCTACCGCCTCAGGCCACATGAGGCGCAACCGATTTGACGCCTTCGCCGTTCTTCAACTGACAGTCAATCGACGGGAGACGACGATGGCCGAACGCGAAGTGCAGATCGCGCACACGGAGGCGCTGTTCAGAGACGTCAACGAGAGAATCGCCGAAAGCGCCGACCGGTTCGACGCCGTCGACGCCGAGTTCGTCTGCGAGTGCGCTGATCCCGAGTGCGCCGAAAGAGTTCCCGCGAGACTCGACCAGTACGAGGAGGTCCGTTCCGACGGGACACACTTTCTGTTGCACCCCGGTCACGAGGTCCCCGAGGTCGAACGGGTCGTGGAAAGACCGCACAAGCGGTTCGTCATCGTGGAGAAGTTCAACTCGGTCGTGGCGCGAACAGTTCGCCGCCTCGATCCACGCGCCGGCGCCGCTTAACTCACTCGAGCGAGATGAAGCGGGCATCATCGAACTCCGAGTGGATCTGCTTAACCAATTCCGGCGGTGCGGGTGAGTCGATCGACAGCGCCATCAGCGCCTGGCCACCCTGGCGTGTTCGCGACACCGTCATGTTCGCGATGTTGACTCCCGCCGCGCCGAAGAGCGTCCCGACCTTGCCGATCACGCCCGGAACATCGTCGTAGCGGAAGACCACGAGCAGCGGTGCGAGCTCCATGTCGAGTTCGAAGCCGAGTGCGCTGACGAGCCAGAGCCGGTTGTCGTTGCCCATCGTCGTGCCGGCCACGCGGAGGGGCTCTCCGCCGGAGACGGCTTCGACGCGCACGAGGTTGGTGTAGTCGCGCGCCGAACGGCTTCGCTCCTCGCGGACGTCCACGCCGCGCTCCGCGGCGATCATCGGCGCGTTGACGTAGTTCACCGGCTGGTCGGAGCGTCCCTGGAACGCTCCGTTCAAAGCGGCGACCGTCAGCAGCCTGGTGTCGTACTGGGCCAGCGCACCGAAGTAGGTCAGCCGCAGTCCCTCGACGTGCCCTTCTGCGAGCTCCATGGCGAGACGCCCGAGCTTGGCGGCGAGTGGGATGTACGCCCCGAGCACCTCGAGGTCCTCCGCGCCGATCACGGGGATGTTGACGGCGTTCGATACAAGACCGCCTTGGAGCGCGGCCGCCACCTGCTCGGCGATGATCAGACCGGCTCGATCCTGCGCCTCCTCGGTCGAGGCGGCGAGATGCGGCGTGACGACGACGTTGTCCAACTCCAGCAGTGGCCCCGAATACGGCTCGGTCGAAAAGACGTCGAGTGCGGCGCCGCCGACCTTGCCTGACTTCAGTGCGTCGAGCAGGTCGGCCTCGTCGACGAGGGCGCCTCGAGCGGCGTTCACGATCCTGACCCCCTCTCGCATCTTCCCAAAGGCGTGCGCGTTGAGCGATTCGCGGGTCTCGTCGGTCAGCGGCAGATGGAGCGTGAGGAAATCCGCGGCCGCGTAGACGTCGTCCTGATTCTCAACTCGCTCGACTCCGAGCTCGCGAAACCGGTCAGGCGAGACGAACGGGTCGTACGCGACGACGTGCATGCCGAGCCCCGCGGCACGGCGGGCGACCTGCTGGCCGATCCGGCCGAAGCCGAGGACGCCGAGCGTCTTGTCGGCCAGCTCTACCCCGCCGTACGTCTTGCGCTCCCACCGGCCCTGCTTGAGCGCTGCGTGGGCCTGCGGGATGTTTCTCGTCAGTGCGACGAGCAGGCCGATCGTGTGCTCCGCCGCGGAGATGACCGTCGACTCCGGTGCGTTCGCCACGACGATTCCCCGCCGCGTCGCCGCTTCGACGTCGACATTGTCGATGCCGACGCCGGCGCGTCCGATCACCTTCAAGTTGTCCGCGCGCGCGATCAGGTCCGCTGTCACCTTCGTCGCCGAGCGGACGATGATCGCGTCATAGCGCCCGATCGTCTCCGCGAGATCCGAGTCACCGTCGACGTCGACCTCGAAGCCACGGTCGCGCAGGAGGCGAATGCCGGCCTCCGCGATCTCCTCGCGGACGAGAACCTTGCTCAAACGGGGGTGTGCTCGGCCCAGGCTTCGAGCGCGCGGGTGATTGCGAGGCCGCGTTCGATCTCCGCGCCCGCGTCCGCCAGCACGAGCTCGACCGCCGCCAGCGCGGTGGTGATGTCGAAGATGTCGAACCAGCCGATGTGCCCGATGCGGAAGATCTTTCCCTTCAGATCGGCCTGGCCGTTCGCGATCGTGATCCCGAAGCGGTCACGCAATGCTTTGACGACCTCAGTCGAGTCGACGCCGTCTGGGACGCGAATCGCGGTCACGACCGCGGATCGCTCCTCGTCCGGGGAAAAAAGCTCCAGCCCCATTGCCTTCGCTCCTTCGCGGCACGCTCGCCCCAACCGTGCGTGCCGATCGAACGCCGCCTCGAGCCCTTCGTCCAGCAGCAGCCCCAGCGCGACATCGAGCGCGCGGACGAGGGAAACGGCAGGGGTGAACGGCGCGTCGAGCTTCGCCTGCCCCTTGCGAGTGCGTTCCCAGTCCATGACGTAACGGGGAGACCCGGCACCCGTGGCTGCTGCGAGCGCAGCGGCTGAGACGGACGCGAAGGCCAGACCGGGTGGGCACATGAGCGCCTTCTGGGAGCCGGACACGACGACGTCGATTCCCCAGAGATCGGACTCGAGCGGCACAGCCCCAAGGCTCGACACCGCGTCGACGACCACGAGCGCTCCGGCGTCCTTCGCGACGGCCGCAAGGGCCTGCAAGTCGCAGACGACGCCGGTCGAGGTCTCGGAATGCGTGAGGTATACGACCTTCACGTCGCCGGCATCGGCGAGCGCCGAGCGCAGGTCCTCGGGCTCGGGTGTCTCCCCCCACTCCAGCCGCGCGTGCACGAGGTCGGCGCCAAAGGCCCTCGCCATTCCAGCCCAGCGCTCGCCGAAGTTTCCGGCCGAGAGAACGAGCTGCCGATCGCCCGGCGAGGTCAGGTTGGCGACCGCAGACTCGAATGCGCCCGTCCCCGAGGTCGTGAACATCAGGACGTCGTTCCGAGTCCGGTAGACCTCCTGGAGCCGCACGAGGCAGCGCTCGTAGATCTCGCGGAAGTCGCGCTCGCGGTGGTGGATGATCGGTTTCGCGAGCTCTGCAAGAACCTCCGGGGGCACCGGAGTCGGCCCGGGAGTGAGCAGGTAGCGCTTCTCGGCCATCGGGTCTGAGACTAGCGCGGCCTATGGCTGTCGAAGCTGCGCCACCAGCACCACGGCTGCTGCAAGCGCAAGGGCGCGAGTCATGCGCGAACGACCTTACTACCGGCCGCCTCGAGGCAATCGGCACGAGCGATGTCTAACTTCTGCAACGCCGGGTAAGTCTTAACTCTTCGACACAACCAGCCGACCTCGGCTGCGGCACGGTCACGAGGCGGCGTTGATCCGGGGGGATCACTCAGATGCATTCCAAACTCACACACGCATTCGCGTGCGCCTGCGCCCTTGGTGTGGCGCTGGCCTGCGCTGCGACGATCCGCGCGGACTCGACCCCGGAGCCGCCTCCTGAGAGCACGACCGCTGAACCGCAGTGGACTCAGCGTGACATTCAGCGTCAGATCGACAGATACCGCCATGAGACGTGGCGGTGGCAACGCACGATGGGGCGCAAGCTCACCCGCAAGCTCAAGGACCCGCCCACGGACGTCCAGACGAAGATCGCGGTCTGGCAGCGCGTTGCGCTCAAGACGCGCGAGCGAGCCCAGAATCCGCCGCACAGGCGCCAGTGGCTCTGCATTCACCGTTTCGAAGGCGCCTGGACGGATCCGAATCCGCCGTACTACGGCGGCCTCCAGATGGACCTCAGCTTCCAGCGTGCGTACGGTGGGGGGCTGCTCTCCCGCAAGGGGACGGCGAACCACTGGACGCCGCTCGAGCAGATGTGGGCCGCCGAGCGTGCGCACCGCTCCGGCCGCGGGTTCTATCCCTGGCCGAACACGGCGCGCTACTGCGGCTTGATCTAGTGGTTTGGCCGGTGACGTTGCCCGGTTCCTGGGTCGCGAGCACCAAGCCAGGGGCCGCGATCGTCCGCAGGCAAGGCTTGTAACCTTGACAAGGGCGAGCGTGGACGCTGGCGCCGCGTGATCGCGGGCCAGGGGCCCGGCGAACGTTGCCGGTCAGACCACTACCGCAGACGCTCGACGTTGTCGTGAGCACGGACTTCCTCGACCTCCCTGTCACGGGTTGAGGCGTCTTCGGCTTCGTCGTCAACCTCGAGCAACTCGACGAAGAGCGCACGGTAATGGCGTACCGAGTGCCGGAGGTCCTCCGTCGAAGCCTCGCCGCGCTCACTCGCGCGGGCAATGCCGTTGGCGGTCCGGTACTTCTCGACGAGCTCGGGATGCTCGACGGAGATGTCCGCCGCACGCTGCTCGAAGTCGTCCACCGGATAGCCGCGGTCTCGCATCGCCTGTTGAACGAGGTTGTCCGCTTCTGAGACGGCGCCTGTCGGGTCGTCGACGAAGCGGCCCTGCGTTACCTGCCACTGCCGGAGATACCACTCGCGTGCATCCGCCGACAGCGGCCTCAGCTCGAGCTCGTCGTGGCGCTGCTCACGCTTCCTGAGCTCCTGCTCAGCCTCTCGACGACCGCCGGCCTTGTCGACCGTGCGATCGTACTCCCGGCCGAACCGGTCTTGCAGCGAACGCGACCGTCGCGTGCGCAGGACGCTCGCAAAGACTCCGAGAACGACGATCGCGACTACCACCCCGACCACGATCCAGACCCACGTGTCCATCTCGACTCCTTTCGGTCGCTAGGAAAGACCAAAGAGGTTGGCCGAGGGGTACCCATGCGCGGGTCGGCGAAACTAGGCCAGTTTTTGGCGCAGAAGGTCGTTGACGACCTTCGGATCGGCCTTGCCCTGCGTTTCCTTCATCACCTGGCCGACGAAGAAACCGAGTAGGCCTTCCTTGCCGCCTTTGTACGCGGCCACCTGCCCAGGGTTGCTCGCAAGGATGCGCTCGACGAGCGGCTCGAGCTCCGCCGTGTCGGCGATGAGCGTGTCGCCGAGATATGTCTCCGCGCGGAATTCAGGATCGGCGCTCTCGGTCAGCGCACGCGTGAAGGTCTCGCGAGGAATCGTTGCTCTCGCCTCGATCAACTTTGCGAGCTCCGCTCCGTTGACGGCGGCAGGATCGACTCCGGTCGCGACGAAGTCGTTCATCAGGACGTTCGACGCCGCCTTCGCATCGATGCCGTCGAGGGCAACCTGCTCGTAGAGCGCGGCGAGAGCGGCCGAGCCGTTCAGCACCTCCGCGTCGTAGTACGACAGCTCGTACTGCTCCTCGAAGCGACGGATGCGCACGCCCGGCAACTCGGGCACCTCGGCACGTAGTCGGTCGACCACGTCGGCCTCCGGCTCGATGGGCACAAGGTCAGGCTCCGGGAAGTAGCGGTAGTCGTCGGCCTCTTCCTTCCGTCTCCGCGGCGTGACCGTGTCCGACTTCACCTCGTAGTCGAGCGTCTCCTGGACGACCTCGCCGCCGGACTCCCAGGTCTCGATCTGACGCCGGAGCTCCGCCTCGATCCCGCGGGCGATGTGGTTGAAAGAGTTCATGTTCTTGAGCTCGGTGCGCGTTCGGTAACCCGTCTCCCCCACTTCGCGCACGGAGACGTTCGCGTCGGCGCGAAGCGTGCCTTTCTCCATCTCCGCATCCGAGATGCCGAGCTCGACGATGGTCTGGCGCAGCAGCTGCAGGAAGCGCTTCGCGTCGTCTGCCGAGCGGAGGTCCGGCTGCGTCACGATCTCGACGAGCGGCGTGCCGCCGCGGTTGAAGTCCACGTTGGAGTGGGCCGACCCGACGATGCGACCGGTCTCGCCGCCAACGTGAATCGTCTTCGCCGCGTCTTCTTCGAGGTGAGCGCGCACGATGCCGACCTTGGTGTCGCCTTCGGGGCCCGGGACGACGAAGGAGCCGGCGATGCAGAGCGGCTCGTCGTATTGCGAGATTTGGTAGCCCTTGGGATTGTCGGGATAGAAGTAGTTCTTGCGGTGGAAAACCGCGCGCTCGGCGATGCGGCAGTTGAGCGCGTGCCCGAGCTTGATCGTCCATTCCACCGCAGTCTCGTTCGGCACGGGCAGTGCTCCCGGGAAAGCAAGGCACACGGGACAGGTGCGCGTGTTCGGTTCGCCTCCGAAGCCTGCCTCGCAACCGCAGAACATCTTCGTGTGCGTCTTCAGCTGGACGTGGATCTCTAGGCCGATGACCGGTTCCCACTCAGGCATGCAAAAACTCCTTCGCCCGCAGCAGCGGCACTTCGATATCGCCACGCACCTCGAAGATCGCGAGGTATTCCTCCAGCAAGCCGTGCATGCGGATGAGGCAGAGCTCTCGTTCGCCCGCTTCGAGCGACAGGCGAACGTCGTCGATCTGCACTGCGCGCGATCCGTCGAGAACGCGCGGCGGCGTGCCGAAGACCCGCTCGACCGCAAGCACGAAGTCGGCGGCTCGGTCCACGATCGTCTTCATCGCAGCCTCTCCGGGACGGTGTCGAAGCCGATCGCGCGCTCGAGCGCGTGGCCGGTGCGGAAGAGCGTGTTCTCCGAGAACTGCGGGCCGATCAGCTGCAGGCCTACGGGCAGACCTTCGGACAGGCCACATGGAATCGAGAGACCCGGCAGGCCGGCCATGTTCGGAGGGATCGTCAGCACGTCGGTGAGGTACATGGCCAGCGGGCTTTCGGCTTTCTCGCCGATTTTGAAGGCAACCGTCGGCGAGGTCGGACTGACGAGGAGGTCGAAGCGCTCGAACGCTTCAGCGAACTCGCGCGCGATCACCGTTCGAACCTTCTGCGCCTGACCGTAGTACGCCTCGTAGTAGCCGGCGGAGAGGGCGTAGGTCCCGAGCATGATCCGGCGCTTCGGCTCGTCGCCGAAGCCTGCGTCGCGCGTGCGCGCGACCATCTCGTAGTAGTTCTCCGCGGGAACGCGAAGCCCGAAGCGCACGCCGTCGTAACGCGCGAGGTTCGAGGACGCCTCCGCCGGAGCGATCAGGTAGTAACAGGCGAGGCCGTACTCGACGGAGCGCGGGAGCTCGCATTCCCCCACGTCCGCGCCCAGCTCGGAACAGAGGTCGATCGCGCGGCGTACTGCCTCTGCGACACCGGGCGAGATCCCCTCGGCCTCGTTCAGCTCTTTCGGGACGCCGACGCGCAGACCCTTCAGGTCCTCCGCTTCCGGCAGCTCGACGGGTGGAACGTCGACGGTCGTCGAGTCGCACTCGTCGCGGCCGCTGATGATCCCGTAGAGAAGAGCGTTATCGCGCACGGTCCGCGTCACCGGGCCAACCTGGTCGAGGCTGGAGGCGAACGCGACGATCCCGTACCGCGACACGGTGCCGTACGTCGGGCGCAGGCCGACGTTGCCGCAAAGAGCCGAGGGCTGCTTGATCGAGCCGCCTGTGTCCGATCCGAGCGCCCACGGTGCCAGTCCCGCCGACACGGCAGCGGCCGATCCACCTCCCGAACCGCCGGGCACGCGCGTCGGGTCCCACGGATTGCGGGATGGCCCGTAGGCGGAGTTCTCGGTCGACGAGCCCATGGCGAACTCGTCCGTGTTCGTCTTGCCGAGCAGCTGTAGGCCGGCCGCCTTGCAGCGGTCGGCCACGGTCGAGTCGAATACCGGCACGTAGTCCTCGAGGATCTTCGAGCCCGCGGTGGTGCGAACGCCCTTGGTCGAGATGACGTCCTTCAGTGCGATCGGAACGCCGTCGTTGTCGTCGCCGTCGACGAGCGTCAGAAAGGAGTTGAGCTCCTCGTTACGCCCATCGATTGCCTCACGGTAGGCGGCACGCAGCTCCGCGCCGGAGACCTCGCCGCGCTTGAGCAGCCCTTTTGCTTCTTCGGCGGTGAGCCTGAGCGTGTCGATCATGCCGAGGACTCCTCGGCAACGCCCGTCGGCGGAACGCGGAAGAGATCGCCGTCGCGCTCCGGCGCATTCGCGAACGCATCGTCGCGCGGCAGCGAGGGCCGCGTCACGTCGGGTCGGAAGACGTTCACGACCGACAGCGGATGCGAAGTCGGCGGCACGTCCGACAGGTCGAGCTCTGAAACTTTGCCGACGGCCGCGAGGATGTCGTTCAGCTGCTCGGTGAGGCGAGGGATCTCCTCCTCGCTCAGCTCGAGCTGCGCGAGGGCCGCGACGTGCAGGACATCCTCTCTCGTAATCGCCATACCGTCCTCCGATGAAAACAAAAGGGCCCCCTTCCGGGGGCCCTTGACACTTGGTTCCGAAAGGAAAGCTAGACAGGCTGGACGTTCGCGGCCTGAGCGCCTTTGGGGCCCTGCACGACCTCGAACTCAACTCGCTGACCCTCGGTCAGCGACTTGTACCCCTCCTGCGTGATGGCGGAGAAATGGACGAAGACATCCTCGCCACCCTCACGCTCGATGAATCCATAGCCCTTCTCGTTCGAAAACCACTTCACGGTGCCCTGAGCCAACGACTTCCTCCTTCAAAACATGCGACGGCCCGGGCACCGAGCCGCCACTACTGATACAGCGGGCCGGAGTTTAGCTCAGATGCGGGGGAACGCAAGCTTGCCGCGCCGGTAGCGAGCCGCCCGCGCTGCGTTCCCGAGCAAGGCCGCGATCGTCATCGGGCCCACGCCGCCTGGAACGGGGGTGAGGAACGCGGCCACCTCGGCCACGTCCTCCTCGACATCCCCCACGAGCCCAGCGTCGGTACGTGTGATGCCGACATCGATCACCGTCGCTCCTTGCTTGACCATGTCGGCGGTGATGACGTCAGGAACGCCGACGGCAGCCACGAGAAGATCGGCGTCCAGCGTGTGCCGGGCGAGATCCTGGGTGCGGGAATGACAGATCGTGACGGTTGCGTTCGCATGCAAGAGCAGCAGCGCCATCGGCTTGCCGACGAGGGAGCTGCGCCCGACGACCACCGCGCGCGAGCCCGCGATCGGGATCTTGTACTCATCCAAGAGGTGCATCACCCCGAGCGGCGTGGCGGGCACGAGAGTGGGCCGTCCGAGGTAGAGCTGGCCGGCGCTGAAAGGATGGAGCCCGTCCACGTCCTTCATCGGGTCGATCGCCCGCATCACGCGCGCCTCGTCGATCTGGTCGGGCAAGGGCGTCTGCACCAGAATCCCGTCGACGAAGTCGTCCTCGTGGAGATGCTGGACGAGCTCGACGAGCTCGTCCTCCGTCGTCGTGGCAGGAAGCCTGTGATCGATCGCTTCGATGCCTGCTTCGTCCGCGGCCTTGTGCTTGAGGCGGATGTAGACCTCGGACGCCGGATCGTCGCCGACGAGCACGGTTGCCAGTCCGACGTGGCCGAGCTCGGTGACCTCGTGCTTGATCTCCTCCCGCAGCCGCGCCGCGACTGCGGCGCCGTCCATCAGCGTCGCGTTCATCGTGCCCTTTAAGGGATCGTCAACTCGACGCCGCTGACGTCCAGTCCAAGCGACTCGGCGAGGCGAACGCCGAGCTCGAGATCCTCGCGGAGGCGCTCGACGTCACGTGCCTCCATGGCGCGCCCGATCCAGGCGCGTTCCCGCGGTCGCCACAGCGCGTGGGCGGCGAACACTGGCAGCAGCCGGTTGGCCGCGTCGACGAGCTTCTGGTTCATCTTCTTGGTGAGGTTCTGCAGGAGCACCCGCTCGTAGGCCATGCCGGCGCCGTGGTGGATGCCGTCGTCCGTGGCGAGCCGCCCGCAGAGCTCCTCGAGCACTGTGCCGCGCGCCGAGCGGGCAATGAGTCGGAACCTCGAGATGATCAGCCGCTCGTAGAAGACCTGCATCAGGAAGACCTTCTCCTCGAGCGTGTCCGCATCGAGCGTCGTCTTTGCGAGCTTGTCGAGATGCGGATCGCGCTCGGCGGTGCCGCCGGCCTCCGTCACCAGCTTGAGCCACGCCTCCGTGTGACGCGACTCGTCCTGAACCATCGTCGAGTAATAGAGCTTCGCCTCGACGTCGGGCGCGATATTGAGCAACTGCGACGCCATGTCGCACGCGAGCATGTCGGCCTGGAGCTGTTGCGTCAGGACCGAGCGCCACATGTCCCGGCGCCGAGCCTGACTTTGCGGCGAGCCCTTCGCCTCCGGAATTGGCGGGAGTTCCCCCCAGGGGAGATCGCGCACCTGCCACTCGCGGCGCTTTGCAAGCTCGTAGAAGCGGAGTACATCGGCGAAGGCCTCGCGGCCTTCGTCCTTCATCTCGATCAGCTGGCCCGTCGCCATTGCGGAGGCATTATCCCCGTAAGCTTTCGCCGATGGAGTTGAAGCGCTGGCCAAGGAAGAATGACCCCGACTCGATCGAGGCTCGCCAGAAGGCGCTTGGACTGAGCGACGGCGTGACGCGAATCGACCTTGCGCCCTTCGTGAACGCCCAGGAGATGCTGACCGGCGCGGCCGTCATCCCGGTCTCGGTGGTCGGCCCGCTCGAGATCGAGCTCGGCGAGTACGAGCTCGAGGAACCTTTCGGCCGTGTTACGGAAACGAGCCGTGACCAGGATCAGGTCTTCGTGCCGCTGGCGCATACGGAGGGCGGCCTTTCGGCCTCGCTCTACCGGGGTGCAAGAGCGGCGGCCGAGTCTGGCGGCTTCAGAACATATGTGCTCGGGGACCGAATGACCAGAGCATCCTGCTTTGTCTGCAAGTCCACCGAGGAGGCCATCCACCTGGCCCGCTTCCTCGATGCCCACGTTGCGGAGATGCGCCGGTGGCTGGCGGAGCGGAACGAAGACTGGATCTCGAGGTTCGCGCGTCTGCGCGAAGTCGAGACGCATGTCATCGGTCCCATGTGTCACGTCCTCTGGGCGTTCACGACCGGCGACGCGTGCGGGCCGAACATGATGACGCGCAACGCGTACGCGCTGAACATGGGGTACGTGATGGAGCATGCGCCGGTGAAACCGCAGCGCGCGATCCTCGAGGCGAACATGGGCGGGGACAAGAAGCCGTCGCACCGTTACTTCGAGCGAGGGGGACACGGCAAGACAGTCCTGGTCGAAGCGACGCTGACGGAGGAGGCGGTGCGCCGCGTCCTCCGCACGACGGTCGACGATCTGCTCGAGCTGTCGTACGTCGGGACGCACGGCGCGGTCGCATCCGGCATGCAATCGGTCGCGTTCACACCGGCATCGGCGGTCGCCGCGATCTTCGCAGCGACCGGCCAGGACCTTGGCATGGTCGGGACGAGCTCGATGGCCCACGGCACGGCCCGCCGCGTCGAGGGCGGGATCCAGTGCGGGCTACGCCTGCCTGGCCTCGAGGTCGGCACCGTCGGCGGCGGGACGATCTTCCCCTACGCGCACACGTGGCTCGAACTGATGGACTGCGCCGGCGCCGGCAAGGTGTACCGCTTCGCCCAGATCGTGGCGGCCGCGACGCTGGCCCTGGAGATCTCTGCGAGTGCGGCAATGGCGACCGCCGGGTCCGAGAACTTCTTCAAGGCGCATCACGAGCGAGGCGGCCTGCGCTCTTCCTAGGGCTTGAGGCAGATGCCTCGAATGCCGATATTCACTGCATGCGAGGCGTGCTCGTAGGGGCGGTTCTGATCTTCTCCTTGATGCTCGTCGTCAAGGACGGCCGCGCATCGCGCCACCTCGGTCTGACCGGCAGCTGTCAGACCGTCGCCGCCCCCGCAGGAGACGACGGCGCCTGGGCAGCTTGCAAGCCCGGCAAGCTCGAGGGCGCGCCCGACCTCAGCAGGCACGGGTGCAAGTCCGTGCGCTTCGTCGACAAACGCGAGCTTTGGCGCTGCCCCGCCGGAATCAAAAGCAGCCACGACACTTGACCGCGAAAAGTCCGGCTCGCTACGCGAGCCATGATGACTTTTCGCGGATTGTGCGAGTCGTTGCGCCTCGGGCCACCGCCGGCGGAGCCGGCAGTGGCGACCACTGTTAGCGCGTCCCGATCTCCATACCGAACAAACGCGGCAGTGCGGCGCCAACTCTGGCCGGTAGAGGCGCCCTCCGGTTCTCCTCGTCCGCCCGCTCGCAGGCGAGGATCGACGACCGCACGAGCGCGCCGCCGAGATGCTTGAGCGGTTCCGGTGGCAGGGACGCCACCCGGCGTGACGCGAGTGGCAGCGCCGTCCATTCGTCGTCCCGCTCCTGCACGAGCGACGCGAGGATCTGACCGCCGAGCCACGTCGGCCCGACACCGTGCCCTGAATAGCCGAGGCCGTAGTGGATCCGCTTGCCCTTCACCGTCCCGAAGAACGGGAGATGGTCGGCCGACACGTCGATCGGTCCTCCCCACGCGCGTTCGATTCGAGCCTCGGCTAGGCCGGGCAGGAGACGCCGCAGGCCGTGCTCCGCTCGAGCGGCCGTCGCATCGTCCGCGGTGAAGCGCCCGTCCACGCGTCCGCGAAATCCGATCGGGCCGGAACCGCTGCCCATCAGCACACGCCCATCCGGAGTCGTGCGGAAGTAGTGCAGGAACATGCGCGCGTCGAGAACAGCTTCGCCGCCGGTCCAGCCGATCTCCTCCAGCAATTCGGGAACGGGCTCTGTCAGGACCACGTACGAGCCGAAGTTCGTCACGTGGCGAGCGACCGGCCGCCAGCCGGTGGTAGCAGCGTTGATTGCAACGACGATCTCCGGCGCGCGCACGCTGCCGCGCGGCGTGTCGATCTGCCCGGCACGTATGCGCAGGGCAGGTGTGTGCTCGTAGAGCGCGACCCCCGCCTCCAGAGCAGCGCGGCGCAGCGCGTGCACGAGCCGTGCCGGCTGCACGGTCGCACCGTCCGGGAAGTAAACGCCGCGACGGAAGACCGGAGAGCGGATTCGCTCGGCGACACCGTTCACGTCGAGCAGCACGGCTTGCTCGCCTGCATCCACCTGGGCGGCAGCGGCAACCGCGTTGTCGATCGCATCGTCCTGGGACGGCGATGCGGAGACCATCAGGATCCCCGACTCACGCAACCAGACGTCCTCCCCGCGCGACTCGCAGAACGCGCGCACGGCGGGCACGATCCGCTCCCCGGCATGGGCGAGCTGCAAAGCGTGCTCGCGTCCGAGCAGTGGCAATAGATCGGCGAGCCCGACCCAGTAGCCGTGTAGGAATCCGCCGTTGCGCCCGCTCGGCCCGGCGCCGCAAATCTCCGACTCCACGAGCATGACGTGTAGCGACTGATCGCGCTCTTTCAAAGCCAGGGCCGTCCAGAGGCCCGTATAGCCGCCGCCGACGATGCAGACATCGGCAGCGGTGTCGCCGTCCAGCTGAGGCGCGGCCGTCTGGGGCCCAGCTTCGTCGAGCCACCACGGTGGGAGGCGCGGAGCGACGGATGCGACGTTCACGCGGTCGCGGCTGCTCGTTCGCGGCGCATCTGAACGAGAACGTTCAAGACCATCCCGATCACGGCGACGGCAAAGATGAACGTGGCGATCACGTTTACCTGTGGCGGCGCGCCTACGCGCGCTGCTCCCCAGACGAAGAGGGGGAATGTCGTACGCGAACCGGCGACGAAGTAGGTGACGACGAAGTCGTCGATCGAGATCGCGAAGCAGAGTAGGAGCGCCGCGAGGATCGCCGGGGCGATCAGCGGCAGTGTCACCTTCCGGAAGGTGACCCACTCGTTCGCGCCGAGGTCCATCGCCGCCTCTTCGAGGTGGCGGTCGAACCCGATCAACCGGGCTTTGACCGTCACGACGGCGAAGCTGATGCAGAACATGACGTGGGCGATGATGATCGTCCAGAACCCGAACACGATCGAGAGGTTCAGGAAGAGCGTCAGCAGCGAGGCGCCAAGGACGATCTCCGGGGTCGAGAGTGGCAGGAAGATGAGGAAGTTCGTCGCGGCGCGCCCGCGGAAGCCGTAGCGCACCAGAGCGAGCGCGATCAACGTGCCGAGCAGAGTCGCGACAATGCTCGCGAGCAGCGCGATCTCGAGCGAGAGGACCATCGCGCTGCGAAGCCCCGGGACGCCGTCCCAGTTCTTCCAGTTGTTCAGGGTGAAGCTGGACCAGGTGTAGTTGAACCGGCCGACCGGGTTGTTGAACGAGAACGCGATCACGATCGCTATCGGCAGCATCAGATAGACGAAAGCGAGCAACGCGTACACCGTCAGGACGTGGTGTTTGACGAGCGCCCATATCCGTGCGAATGGACTCTCGCGCGGCCGACCGACTTCTAAGGTCGTGCTGGTCACCCGGTGAGCTTCTCCGTTCCGACCGCGCGGGCGTAGAGAGCCACCATCACGAGAATCGTCGCCATCAGGACGAACGACATCGACGCCGCGGCCGGATAGTCGGTGAGCTCGAGGAATTTCGACTGGATCACGTTTCCGATCATGTGGTTCTTTGGCGACCCGAGCAGCTGGGCGTTGATGAAGTCGCCCGCGGCAGGAATGAACGTGAGCAGCGTCCCGGCGACGACGCCCGGCAGGGAGAGCGGCAAGGTGATGCGTAAGAACGCCTTCCACTTGCTCGCATAGAGATCCTGCGCGGCCTCGATCAGGCGCTGGTCGATCTGCTCGAGCGAGACGTACAGCGGCAGCGCCATGAACGGGAAGAAGTTGTAGGTGATGCCGGCGACCACCGCGGTCGAGGTTGCGAGCAGGCGACCGTCGTTGCCGAGAATCCCGACGTCACGCAGGACGCTGACGACCGGGCCGTGATCCGCGAGGATCGACTCCCACGCGAGCGTCCGGATCAGATACGTGACGAAGAAGGGCGCGACGATGAACAGGAGCAGTAGGTTCTTCCAGCGGCCGCCGCGAAACGCGATCCAGTACGCGAGCGGGTAGCCGAAGAGCAGTGCCAGGACGGTCGCGATTCCCGCGTATTCGAGCGAGCGGATGAAGTGCCCGCGGTAGTTCCGGATCGCATCCCAGTAGTTCCCCCACGCCCACGTGAAGGCGTAGCCGACGTCGAAGTTCCCCGATTCGAGTGACTGGTAGGCGAGGAAACCGAGCGGGACGACGAAGAACAGCCCGAGGTAGAGCAACCCGGGCGCGAGCAGGGAGTACGGCGTGAGATTCCGGTGACGGTGCAGAAATCCCACGCCAACCTACGCCCTAGCCCGAGATCAGGTTCTGCCAGGCGGTGATGTACTTCTCGTTGTTCAGCGCTGCTGCGTCGAAGTTGTGGGCGTTGGCGAGCATCGCCTTCGTTGGGAAGATCAGTGTGTTCTTTGCGATCGAAGGGTCTTCCTTGAGCAGAACTTCCTTCGCTCCGACGACCGGACAGATGTAGTTCACGTAGTCCTCGACCGCCGCCGCGACCTTCGGTTCGTAGTAGTAATTCATGTAGACGGACGCGGTGTAGACGTTCCCGCCCTTCGGGATCAGCATGTTGTCCGTCCAGATGCCTCCCCCGTCTTTCGGCAGGTTCCAGTGGAGATGCTTGTTGTCCGCCTCCAACTGAACCACATCACCGGACCACGCGAAGCATGCGTTGAGGTCGCCTTTCGCAAGCGGCCCGCTGTAGTCGTTCCCGGTGAATTGCCGGATCTGGCCGGAGTCGACGGCCTTCTTGACGACCTTGAACGCTCGGTTCCAAGAGGCATCGGTCACTTTCGTTGGGTCGTCGCCGTTCGCCGCCATGATCAAGGGCATTGTGTCGCCCACGCCTTGGAGGAGCGTGATCTTGCCCTTGAGCTTCGGATTCTCGAGCAGGTCGGGGACCGTCAGCACGGGATCGGTGAGCTTGTCGTTGTACGCGATCCCCGTGAGACCGGACTGCCAGGGAAGGCTGTAGTCGCGATTTGGGTCCCAGTTCGGATGCTGCAGCGTCGGCTCCAGGTTCTTGATGTTCGGGATCGCGCTCTTGTCGAGCTTCTCGACCCAGCCCTTCTTGATCAGAAGTGACGGATAGCGCGAGTTGTCGGTCATCACGATGATGTCGCGGTCGATCGACTGCCCGCGGGAAAGCGGCCCCTGGATCTTCCCGAAGTAGGTCGCGTTGTCGTTGATGTCCTCCGTGTACTGCACGGTCGTGCCCGTCTTCTTCTTGAAGGCATCGAGCGTCGGGTGGCGTTTCGTCTTCTCGTCGATGTCGATGTAGAGCGTCCAGTTCGAGAAGCGCAGGGTTTTCGCGAGCGTTTTGTTCGCGGTTGTGGACGCTGCTTTCTTGCTCGTGCCGCCACAGGCCGCGAGCACACCCGGCACCGTGAGGAAGGCGCCACCCGCCGTCGCGCGGCGCAGCAGCTGGAGTCGGGTCAGGCCATCTGTCATTCGGATCCCTCCAGTGAGTCGACGACGAACGTACTTTCCGGGCTCCAGCTGAGCGTGAGTCTCTGACCCGCCGCAGCGCCGTTCAATCCCGGCGAAGCATTCTGCCGGTAGACGGTCAGCCGGCCGCAGCCGGTCTCCACGATGTATTGCGTCGAGACCCCCACGTAGGCTTGCTCGACGACCGTCCCCTCGAGCGAGTTCGGTTGACCCTGTCCCAGCTCGATCTTCTCGGGCCGGATCCCGACGGCGACCTCCCCCGTGCGGCCCGCGAGCGCGTCCGGCCGGACACGAACCTCGGGCCCGCTGTGGAGTCGAACCGTGTCGGAACCGCTGACCGTGCCCGGAATCAGGTTGGACACGCCGAGGAAGCCCGCGACGAAAGCCGTCGAGGGCGTCTCGTAGAGCTCGGTCGGCGTGCCGAGCTGCTCGATGCGGCCCCCCTTCATCACGGCGATCTGGTCGGCCATCGTCATGGCCTCTTCCTGATCGTGGGTGACGTGGACGAAGGTGATGCCGATGTCGTGCTGGATTCCCTTCAGTTCGAGCTGCATCTGTTTGCGCAGCTTCAGGTCGAGCGCGCCGAGCGGCTCGTCCAGCAGCAACACCTGCGGCTTGTTGACCAGCGCACGCGCGAGCGCAACGCGCTGCTGCTGTCCGCCGGAAAGCTGGCGCGGCTTGCGCTTCTCCATCCCCTCGAGGCCCACGATGCGCAGGATCTCGGCCACCCGCCCTTTCAGCGTGTCGCCCCGGACGGCGCGCCGGCGCAGGCCGAAAGCGATGTTCTCGAACACGGACAGATGTGGAAAGAGCGCGTAGGACTGGAAGACGGTGTTCACGTCGCGCTTGTACGCGGGCAGTCCGCTGACCTCGTCGTCGCCGAGGTAGATACGTCCTTCGGTGGGCTGCTCGAAGCCGCCGATCATCCGCAGCGTCGTGGTCTTGCCGCAGCCGGAAGGACCGAGCAACGCGAAGAAGCTGCCGCGCTCGATCTCGAGGGTGAGCCCGTCGACCGCGACCACGTCGTCGAACCGCTTCGTGACCCCGTCGAGCCGGATGTCCGCGGACACAGTCGTCCGAGGTGCCTCGCGCTCGCCGGTTGCCGTCATCAGTGCAGACGCGTCCAGGCCTCGGCGAGGACATCGCCGAGAATCGAGACGATCTGGTCGAACTCCTGTTGTCCCGCTACCAGCGGGGGTGAGATCTGGATGACCGGATCGCCCCGGTCGTCCGCGCGGCAGATGAGCCCGCGTTCGAAGAGCGCCGGCGAGAGGAAGCCGCGCAGGAGCGACTCGCACTCCTCGTGGTTGAACGACTCGCGCGTGTCCTTGTCCTTCACGAGCTCCACTGCGTAGAAGAAGCCTGTGCCACGGACGTCGCCGACAATCGGCAGGTCGAGGAGCTGCTCGAGGGCCTGGCGGAACGTGTCCTGCGTCTCCGCGACGTGCTCCACGATGCGCTCTCGCTTCATGATCTCGATGTTCTTCAACGCGATCGCCGACTGCACGGGATGGCCACCGAACGTGATGCCGTGCGCGTACATGCTCGTGTCACTCATGAACGGCTCCATCACCCGGTCCGATGCGACGAGCGCGCCGATCGCACCGTACGACGAGGACAGCCCCTTCGCGATCGTCATCAGGTCGGGCTTGATGTCGTAGCGCTCGGAGCCGAACCACGCGCCCACGCGTCCGAAACCGGTGATCACTTCGTCCGCGCACAAAAGGATCCCGTAGCGGTCACAGATCTCGCGCACGCCTCTCCAGTAGCCCTCGGGCGGAGTAAATGCGCCGCCCGCATTTTGCACCGGCTCCATGATCACCATGCAGACCGTGTCCGCGCCTGCCGCGGTGATCGTCTGCTCGAGCTCGTCGAGCAGGAACGCGGTGAACTGCGCCTCGGTCTCGTCCGGCGGCCGGTGGTAGCGATTCGTGTTGCGGACGTGCAGCACCTCCGGCACGAGCGGCTCGAACGGGGCGCGGATCTCGGGGATGCCGTTGATCGAGAGTGCACCCATCGTCGTCCCGTGGTACGCGACGTGGCGAGAGATCGCCTTCCAGCGCCGGCCGTCGCCACGGGCGGTGTAGTACTGCCGCGCAAGCTTCCAGGCCGACTCGACCGCCTCCGAGCCGCCGGAGACGAAGAAAAAGCGGTTCAGGCCGCCGGGCGTGAGGGATGCGACTTCCGACGCGAGCTCGATCGCACGCGGATGCGCGTAACCCCAGTTCGTATAGAACGGGAGTTCGCGCATCTGCGCCGCCGCGGCCTCGCCTACCTCCTCGCCGAACCCGTAACCGATGTTCACGGAGAAGAGCCCCGCGAGCGCATCGAGGTAGCGCTTGCCCTTCGAGTCCTCGAGGTAGCAACCGTCGCCGCGGACGATGATCGGCACCTCACCGCCCTGGTAACCGCCCATCCTCGTGAAGTGGAGCCAGAGATGGTCCCGCGCTGCGCGTTGGAGATCGAGCTTCTCAGGTGCCGTGGTCGTCAATTCGCCTCCCCAACTCGGGTGCCCCAGTCGTATAGCTGCTTGACCATCTGCAGATAGAGGAATGTCTCGGTGGAGACGACGCCGTCAAGAGCGCGCATCCGGTTCGTCAGCTCGAGCAGCTCGCGTCGGTCCGTCGCCACGACCTCGACGACGAGGTCGTACTGTCCTGCAGTGACAACGACGTAGTCCGCCTCGATCCAGCTGGCGATCTCGTCGGCGACCGGCTCGGGCGAGCCCGCTGTCTTGACCCCGACGAGCGCCTGCTCGAAGCCGAGGCCGAGCGGGTTCGTCACTCCGACGACCTGCAGGATGTCCTCGCCGCAGAGCCGCGCGTACCGCGCCCGGATCGTCGCCTCCGAGACGCCGAGCCGCGCAGCGATAGCTCGGAAAGACTCCCGGCCGTTCGCCTGTAGCGCCTCGATGATCCCCTGGTCCAGGGCGTCGATCCGCGGCGGGGCGCTGATCGGCCCCCGGCGAGGCTCGGCCAGAGCCGGCTGAGCGATGGTTCTACGCAAAGCGAGGCGATTCGTACCACGCGGTGCGCATTCGGTCAATGTAGGCCCCTACTTGATCTCGCAATGCGAATGTTGGATGCTCCCCTCCCAAACCATTCGGGGAGGAGTGGAAATGGCGAGAACACCGCTGGCGCAGCGCATCGAGGACGCGTATGCAGAGGTCGTCGAGAGTCGAACGACGCGACGCGAGCTGGTCAGGCGGACCGCTGCCGTGGGAGCTGCGGTCGCAGGAGCGAGCACGATGGGCCGCTTCGCGAAGGCGGCATATGCCGCCGGACAGCCGCAGATCGCCGTAGTCGGCGCAGGGCTCGCCGGCCTGACGTGCGCCTACCGGTTGCAGCAGGCCGGGTACTACGCCACGGTCTACGAAGCGAATCCAGAACGAATCGGCGGCCGCTGCTGGACGATCCGCAGCTTTGCGGACGGCCAGATCGCGGAGCACGGCGGCGAGCTCATCGACCAGGGTCACACCGCCACGCGCCAGCTGTCCCAGGAGCTCGGGTTCACGCTCGACAACCTCCTACAGGCCCAACCGAATGGCACCGAGGACTTCTTCTACGTCAACGGCGGCAAATATCCTTATTCACAGCTCGTCGTCGACCTGAACGGCATCTACCAGCAGATGCACAAGGATCTCTCCGCCGCGAGCTACCCGACGCTCTGGAACCTGTACACGCAGCGCGGGCGGGAGCTCGACCACATGTCGATCATCGACTGGCTGAACGCGACGGTCCCGGACGGCGCGAGCTCGAAGCTGGGACGAGTGCTCGACATCGCCTACAACATCGAGTACGGCGCCGAGTGCAGCGAGCAGAGTGCGCTGAACCTCCTCTATCTCCTCGGCTACTCCGGGCAGGGTCAGTTCCGAGTCTTCGGGAAGTCGAACGAGAAATACCACGTGAAGGGCGGTAACGACCAGGTGCCGCAGGAGCTGGGACAGCGGCTCGCCGGGCAGATCGAGCTCGATCACGTCCTGACGGCGATCAAGCAGAACAGCGGCGGATCGTTCACCCTGACGTTCCAGAACGGCACCGGCAATGTGACGACGACCGTCGACCATGTCGTGCTGGCGATCCCGTTCTCGATGCTGCGAGGGGTCAACTACTCAAAGGCGGGCTTCGAGCCGTTGAAGGTGACGGCGATCAAGGAGCTGCCCATGGGCACGAACTCGAAGCTCCACGTGCAGTTCAAGGACCGCTTCTGGTACGGCGCAGGCAACAATGGCAACACGTATGCGGACACCGGCTACCAGAACACCTGGGAGGTCACACGCGCCCAGGGCGGCGGCAAGGGAAAGGGCATCCTCGTCGACTACACCGGGGGCAAGATCGGAGCCAGCTTCGGCTCGGGCACGCCACAGGGGCGTGCTCAGCAGTTCCTCGGCCAGCTCGCACCGCAATTCCCGGGGATCAACGTCGCTCAGCACTGGGACAGCAGCGACCCTGGCACCGTGACCGTGGACTACTGGGCCGGGTATCCGTGGACGAAAGGCTCGTACTCGTACTGGAAGGTCGGGCAGTACACGAAGTTCTCCGGGATGGAATACGCACGGCAGGGGAACTGCCACTTCTGCGGCGAGCACACCTCCCAGGACTTCCAGGGCTACCTGAACGGCGCGGTGGAGACAGGCGAGCGGGTCGCCGGCGACATCCTCGGAGACCTGAAGCACGCGTGATGGCCGTTCACGAAACGACAGCAACGGAACGGGTAGTAGCCGACCGCGAGCGCTACGTCGCGCGCGGCGTGGCAACGACCCCGCTCGTCGTCGCCCGTGCCGAAGGAGCACGGATCTGGGACGTCGACGGCCGCGAGTACGTCGACTTCGCGGGCGGCCTCGGGTGTCAGAACACCGGTCATGGTTTTGCCGCCGCGGCCATTCACGAGCAGGTCGACCGCTACTTGCACCAGTGCTTCATGGTCGGGATGTACGAGCCGTACTTGGAGGTGTGCAAGCTGCTCGACGAGACCTGGCCCAGTGACCGCGCGACGAAGTCACTGCTCGTCAACTCCGGCGCCGAAGGGGTCGAAAATGCCGTGAAAATCGCGCGCACCGCGACCCGGCGGCCCGCCGTGATCGTCTTCGACCACGCCTTCCACGGCCGCACGAGCCTCACGATGGCGATGACGGCGAAGGTCGTCCCGTACAAGCAGGGCTTCGGTCCCTTCCCTGGCGAGGTCTACCGCGCACCGGCTCCCTACCCGTACCGCGGCGTCACCTCGGACGACGCGATCCGCGGCCTCGAGTTACTCCTGAAGCAGGACGTCGATCCCGCCTCCGTCGCCTGTGTTGTGCTCGAGCCCGTGCAGGGCGAGGGTGGCTTCGTCGAGATGCCGGCCGACTTTCCCGGCCGGCTGAAGGAGATCTGCGAGACGAACGGGATCCTCTTCGTCGACGACGAGGTGCAGGCCGGGATTGGAAGAACCGGCCCAGTGTGGGCGATCGAGCACTACGGCGTCGAGCCCGACCTGATCGTGTCCGGCAAATCGCTGGGCGGCGGACTGCCGCTCGCCGGCGTGACCGGTGATTCCCAGCTCATGGACAGCGTTCCGCCCGGCGGACTCGGCGGGACCTTCGGGGGCAACCCGCTCGCGTGCGTGGCGGCCGTCGAAGTTCTTCGCGAGGTGAAAAGCGATGCGTTCCGGAAGCGGGCCGACGATCTCGGAGCGCGAATCCACGCCCGCCTCGAGCAGCTTGCAGCACGGAATGCAGCCATAGGCGAGGTGCGCGGGCTCGGCCCCATGCTCGCCCTCGAGCTGACCGAGTCGACGCCGGACGTGGCCAAAGCCGTGACGGCGGCGGCACGTGACCGCGGCCTGGTCCTCCTCTCTTGCGGTATCTACGGAAACGTGATTCGCATACTCGTCCCCCTCACGATCGACGACCCGCTGCTCGAGCGCGGCCTCGACCTGCTGGAGGAATCGCTTGGCGACGCCCGCGCTGGCTGAGTCGGAACCGGCTGAACATCCCATGCCTGCGGCCGACATCGATGTCCGGCTCACCGGCATCCGCAAGACCTACGGCGACGTCGTGGCGGTTGACCGGGTCGATCTCGAGATTCCCGCCGGCGAGTTCTTCACACTGCTTGGGCCCTCGGGCTCCGGGAAGACGACGACGCTCCGGCTGATCGCCGGTTTCGAGCGGCCCAACGAAGGGCGCGTCGAGCTCGCCGGCGCAGACGTCACGAACCGCGCGCCCTACGAGCGGGACGTGAATACGGTCTTCCAGGACTATGCGCTCTTCCCGCACATGACCGTCGCCGAGAACGTCGCCTACGGCCTGCGCGTGAAGCACGTCCCCCGTGCGGAGCGCAGGCGCCGCGTCGACGAGATCCTGAAGGTCGTCCGGCTCCCCGAGCTCGGAAACCGGAAGCCCGTGCAACTCTCGGGCGGTCAGCGACAGCGGATCGCTCTCGCCCGCTCGCTCGTGAACACACCGAAGGTGCTGCTCCTCGACGAGCCGCTCGGCGCGCTCGACCTGAAGCTCCGCCAGGAGATGCAGATCGAGCTGAAACGCATCCAGCGCGAGGTCAGCGACGTCGGCATCACCTTCGTTTACGTCACCCACGACCAGGAGGAGGCGCTCACGATGAGCGATCGCCTCGCAGTGTTCAACGAGGGCCGGATCGAGCAGATCGGTGCGCCGGCCGAGGTCTACGAGCGTCCCGCAACCGAGTTCGTCGCCGGCTTCGTCGGCGTCTCGAACGTGCTCGAGCGGGACGGCAGGAAGTTCACCGTCCGTCCGGAGAAGATCCGGATGCATTTCGACGAGGCCCGGGACGGCGAGCCCGGGCGCATTCGCGACGTCGTCTACGTCGGCATGTTCACGAGGTATGTCGTCGAGCTCGACTCCGGGGGCGAGCTCACCGTGGTCAGACAGAACCTCGAGACGTCCTCTCACGACGCGCTCGAGTCCAGGGGCAGGCGGGTGCGCCTCGAGTGGCGTCCCGAGCACACCTTTGAGATCCAACGAGGAGGAGAACCATGAGGAGGATTCGCAGGATCCATGTAGTCGCCGCGGCATTGACAGCGGCGCTCTGCGTGCCGGCGTCGGGAGTCAGCTCGGCTCAGGGAGGGCCGACAACGATCACGAAAGCCGGGAAGAACGAGGGCCTGTTGAACCTGGTCGTCTGGGAGGGCTACACGTACTCCCAATGGGTGAAGCCGTTCACCAAGGCAACGGGCTGCAAGGTGCGTTCTAAGTTCGGCGGCTCATCTGACGAGATGGTGACCCTGATGCGAACGGGGCAGTACGACGCCGTGTCTGCATCGGGCGACGCGAGCCTGCGGCTGATTCTCGGCAAGGACGTCCGGTCAATCGACCCGAAGCTGATCCCGGACTACAAGAACTTCATCCCGCAACTGAAGGCGCCCAGCCATAACACCGTCAAGGGTGTGCACTACGGCATCTCCTTGCAATGGGGCCCCAACACGCTCCTTTACAACACCAAGAAGGTGAAGCCCGCACCGAATAGTTGGAGCGTCCTCTACAGCTCGAAGTACAAGGGCAAGGTCACGGTCCCGGACAACGCGATTCAGATCGCGGATGCGGCGCTCTACCTTTCGAAGGCGAAGCCGTCGCTCGGGATCAAGGATCCTTATGAACTGAACGCCTCCCAGTTCAAGGCGACAGTCGACCTGCTCAAGAAGCAGCGCCCGCTCGTCAAGAAGTACTGGGCTTCGGCGGGAGACGAGATCGACCTGTTCAAGAGCGGAGGCGCGACAGTCGGTGCATCTTGGCCGTACCAGACGATCGCGCTTCAGACGGCGAAGGCGCCGGTCAAAGACCTCATCCCGAAGGAGGGTGCGACGGGCTGGGCCGACACGTACATGATCTCGACGAAAGCGAAGCATCCCAACTGCGCCGTGTCGTGGATCAAATGGGTGTCGACACCGAAGGTGCAGGCTCAGCAGGCCCTCTACTTCGGCGAGACGCCCGCGAACACGAAGGCCTGCAAGATCATGGATCAGCTGTCCAAGGGCTCCTGCGCGCAGTACCACGCCAACGCCCCGGCGGCCTACTTCAACTCGATCAAGTTCTGGAAGACGCCGGTGAAGGACTGCGGCAACGGCCAGAGCAACTGCATGGACTACACGAAGTGGCAGCAAGCCTGGACTGACATCAAGAGTTGACGTCTCAGGCGTATGGAACGGCGGGTCGGCCTCGGTCGGCTCGCCGTCGCCTCTCCGCCGCCCTTTGGCGGCGGCCGTGGTTGCGCGCGGTCGCGTTGCTGCTGCCTCCGCTCGGCTGGATGCTGGTCTTCTACCTGGCGGCGCTGGCCGTCCTGTTCGTGTCGGCGTTCTGGAGCATCGACTCCTTCACCGGCAAGCTCACACACGCTTGGACGTGGGCGAACTTCGACACGATCATCCACGACGCGACCTATCGCCAGATCGCGTGGCGCACGATCTGGATGGCGGCCGCGGTCACGTTGACGGATGCGCTGATCGCGTTTCCGTTCGCGTACTACATGGCGCGGGTCGCGACGCCGCGGCTGCGAACCCTCCTCTTCGTCCTCGTGCTGCTGCCGCTGTGGTCGAGTTACCTCGCGCGGATCTACGCCTGGCGGTTGATCCTCAACCATGACGGGGCGCTCAACTGGTCGCTCGCGAAAGTGGGACTGCCCCAGCAGGATTGGGCGTTCACGAGCACGGCGATGTGGATCGTGTTCTCGTACATCTGGCTCCCGTTCATGATCCTGCCCGTCTACGCGGCGCTCGAGCGGATCCCCGACTCGCTCATCGAGGCGTCTCGCGATCTCGGCGCGCGCAACAGGACGACCTTCCGGCGGGTGATCGTGCCGCTCGCGCTGCCGGGCCTCGCGGCCGGCTCGATCTTCACGTTCTCCCTGACGCTTGGCGACTACATCACGCCATCGCTCGTCGGCAACGTCGACTTCATCGGGAACGTCATCTACCGCAACGTCCTCGGCCTGACGAACAACCTGCCGTTCGCGGCGGCCTATGCGACCGTCCCGCTGATCGTGATGGCTGTCTACCTTGCGCTGGCGAAACGGGCCGGCGCCTTCGAGGCCTTGTAGTGGAAACCCGCACCGCAAGGCTCTCGCTCGGTGTCTGGACGCTGCTCGTGGTGCTGTTCCTCTGGATCCCGCTCGTCCTGATCTGCGTCTACGCCTTCAACTCCTCCAACATCCAGAGCTGGCCGATCGCCGGCTTCAGCACGAAATGGTTCCACGCGGCGTGGCACAACGAGGAGGCACGCAGCGCACTCGTCTTGTCGCTCAAAGCCGGCGGCATCGCAACGCTGATCGCGCTCGCGCTCGGGACCGCTGCAGCGACGGCAGTCAGCCGGTTTCGGTTCTTCGGCCGGGACGCGATCACGTTCCTGCTCGTGCTGCCGATCGCACTCCCGGGCGTCGTCACGGGAATCGCGTTGAACTCCTTCTTCACGAACAACCCCGTCCACGGCCTCAGCCCGTCGCTCTGGACGATCGTGATCGGCCATTCGACCTTCTGCATCGTAATCGTCTACAACAACGTCCTCGCCCGGCTGCGCCGGACCCAGACGTCGTTGACCGAGGCCTCGATGGACCTCGGCGCGGACGGCTGGCAGACCTTCCGCTTCGTCACCTTTCCCGTCATCTCGACCGCGTTGGTCGCCGGAGCGCTGCTGGCCTTCGCGCTCTCGTTCGACGAGGTGATCGTGACGACCTTCACCGCCGGGGCGCAGAACACCCTGCCGATCTGGATCCTGGGGAATCTCCGGCTCGGCCAGCAGCTGCCCCAGGTGAACGTCGTCGTGTTTTTCGTCATAGTGATGACCGTGCTTCCCGTGACGATCGCGCAGCGCCTGACGCGCGACACGGGGATCCTGCGAAGGAGGTAATCGTGAGCACCACCGTTTCCAAGCACCAGAATTTCGTCGGCGGCGAGTGGGTCGACGCCGGTGGCGGCGAGACCATGGAGGTGTTGAACCCGGCCACCGGCGAGACGATCGCCGAGGTGCCGCGCTCGAGCGCCGAGGACGTCGACCGGGCGGTGCAGGCCGCGAAGAAGGCTCTGCCGGAGTGGCTCGAAACGACCCCGGGCGAGCGCGCCGAGATGCTGCTGAAGCTCGCCGACGCACTCGATCAGCATGCGGAGGAGCTGGCGGAGCTCGAGTCGCAGAACGTGGGCAAGCCGCTTGCGTCGGCGAGGGACGAGATGCCGGTTGCGTCGGACAACATTCGCTTCTTCGCAGGCGCGGCGCGGGTGCTGGAAGGCAAGTCCGCCGGTGAATACATGCGCGGGTACAGCTCGTGGCTGCGACGCGAGCCGATCGGGATCGTCGGCGGCATCGCACCCTGGAACTACCCGTTGATGATGGCTGTGTGGAAGCTCGCTCCCGCTCTGGCGGCGGGCAACGTCCAGGTGCTGAAGCCGTCCGAGCAGACGCCTCTGTCGACGCTGCGGTTCGCGCAGCTGGCGGCAGACATCCTGCCGGCCGGAGTGCTGAATGTCGTCACCGGCGACGGCGTGCCTGCCGGTGAGGCGATCGTCAAGCATCCGGACGTGAGGCTGGTGTCGCTCACCGGCGACGTCGAGACCGGCAAGATCATCGCGCGAACAGCTGCGGACACACTCAAGCGTGTGCACCTCGAGCTCGGCGGCAAGGCGCCGGTCATCGTGTTCGACGATGCGGATCCTGCAGCCGTCGCCGCCGGCATCAAGATCGGCGGCTACTGGAACTCCGGACAGGACTGCACGGCGGCGTCGCGCGTGGTCGCCGGCCCGAAGATCTACGACAAGCTCCTGGAGGAGCTCGTGCCGGCGGTCGAGTCCCTTCATGTCGGCGATCCCGCGGAAGGTGACGAGATCGACATGGGCCCGGTGATCTCCAAGTCTCAGCAGGAACGCGTGCTCGGATTCCTGGAGCGCGCCAAGAAGGCCACCGTCCTCACGGGCGGTGAGACGAACGGAAGCCGCGGCTTCTTCGTGAAGCCGACCGTCGTGGTCGACGTGGGCCAGGAGGACGAGATCGTGCAGCGCGAGGTCTTCGGTCCGGTCGTGACCGTGCAACGGTTTGCCGACGACGACCAGGCGCTCGCCTGGGCGAACGACGTCAACTACGGGCTCGCGGCCTCGGTCTGGACGCGCGACATCGGGCGTGCGTTGAATGCCGCGCGCAAGCTCCAGTTCGGAACGGTCTGGATCAACGACCACATCCCGCTGGTGAGCGAGATGCCGCACGGCGGCTTCAAGCAGTCCGGCTACGGCAAAGACCTGTCGGCGTACTCGCTCGAGGACTACACGCAGATCAAACACGTGATGGCGAAGCTCGATTGAGGCGCAACTCGGTCACAGTGTCGTACCCGTGCCTGGCACCGGTAATTCCTGCGGAGGTGCAGCGCCTTTCGTCGGGACGTCACAGTTTCGTTCCCGTGCCTGGCACCGGTACGTGTCCGAACGAGCTCCGCAGATGAAGGCACGGCCGCTTCCGCCGGGAGGGACAATCGGCGTCGCGGCTGCCTCAAGTCCGTTCGAGGAGCGGTCCGAGATCGATCGCAGCGTTCGTTGGTACGAGGAACGCGGCTACGGCGTCAAGCTCGCCGAGCACGTCTACGCCCGCGACGACTTCGTCGCGGGCGATGCAGAAGCACGAGCACGCGACGTCAATCAGCTGTTCGCCGACTCCGAGGTCGACATCGTCCAGCTCCTGCGCGGCGGCTACGGCGCCTCGCAGGTCGTCCCACACCTCGACTTCGACCTGATCGCCGAGAACCCGAAGCCGCTCGTCGGCTACTCGGACGTTACCGCGCTCCACGTCGCGATCCGCCAGCGCGCCGGTCTCGTCACGTTCTACGGCCCCGGCTTCACGGGCATGGGCAGCCCGAAGCGTGGCGACTGGTCGAAGGAGCGGTTCCTGCGGGCAATCACAGATTCGGAGCCGCTCGGCGAACTGCCACCCAGGCCGGACGATCCGTACATCGGCTCGATCGGCGCCGGCAAGGCGACAGCGCCGCTCGTCGGCGGGTGCCTCTGGCTCCTGCGCGAGACGCTCGCGACCCCGTGGGAGGTCGACTTCGACGATGCGATCCTCTTCTTCGAGGACGTGCACTGCCCGCCCTGGCACGTCGACGGCATGCTGACGCAGCTACGGAATGCGGGGAAGCTCGACCGGATCGCAGGGGTCGTGATCGGTGAGATGTACAAGTGCGAGGAGCACCTGCAACCCGAGCCGTGGCTGCGGAGCCGCTCGATGGAAGACGTGTTCGAGCATCACCTCGAGCCGCTCGGCGTTCCGATCCTCCACAACCTCCCGCTCGGCCACGGTGACCACCTCTGCACGATCCCGCTCGGTGTGACCGCGACGGTCGACGCGGATGCGCGCACGCTGACATTCGCCGAGCCCGCGCTCGAGACTAGGCCCGCACGATCCCGGCGCGACCCGTCCCCTGCCGCATCCCGATGATGCCCTCCGCCGCAGAGAGGCTCGGGCCAAACCCCGTGACCGCGGCGAGGAAGTGCCGCCGGTCGAGCGCATAGAGCACGGCCTCGGTCCGCGCGCGAACGGTCGCCGTCCGCGGGACGTTACGAAGCAGAGCGATCTCTCCGAATGAATCGCCGGTCTCGAGCGACTGCACCGGCTCCCCATCGACGTAGACGTCGAAGCCACCCTGCTTGATGAGATAGAAACGGTCACCCGACTCCCCCTGTCGCACGATCTCCTCGCCGGCCGGGGCAGGCACCTCTTCAAGGGCCTGGGCAAGCTGTTCCAAGGTCGAGGCCGGCAACGGGGCGAAGATCGGATTCGCGCGGAGGAGCTCGAGCCGCTCGACGGGAACCTCCGTAGCCCGGTCGATCGCATTCAGCCGCGGCCACGCTGGAATCACGACCAGTGGCAAGAGAGAGCCGGCGACGATCAGCGCGCCGCGCGTACCTAGCCAGTTGAGGAGCAGCGGCGCGGCAATGGCGCCGAGGGCGCCGGTGAGAAGCAGGACGCTCTCCAGGACGCCGAAGACTCGAGCCAGCACGTCATCAGGCGCCGAGCGCTGCAGCAGCGTCATCCCCGACACGTCGACGATCGTGTTGCCAATTCCGACGACCGCAAGTAAGACAAGGACGAAGGCCTGATTGGGCCAGATCGCAACGAGGGCGATGGGAACACCCCAGATGAAGATCCCCAGCCCGAAATCCGCGGCCTGCCGCCTGCGGCCGACGAGCGCCGCCGCCGCGAGCGCCCCGAGCAAGCCGCCAACACCCACTGCTGAGTTGAGAAAGCCGACGCCCGCCTGGCCGGTGTCGAGCAGTTTGAGCGCGATGACCACGATGAGCACGCTGAGCATTCCGTCCACAAACGTCTGGGCCGAAAAGAGCCCGACCAGGAAACGCGTCCTCCGCTCGCGCGCAATCGCCCGGAAACCCGCCAGCAACTCGTCGAGGACCGAGACCGGCTCGCGCTCTCCTGTCTCCTCCACCTCGATGCCAGGGCGAATCCGGGCGATGAGGAATGCTGACCAGAGCATGGCGCCACCCGTAACCAGAAAGACGACTCCCGTTCCGGACGCGGCCAGCAACAGCCCACCGATAGCCGGGCCGCCGAAGATTCCGACGCTCTCGATCGTGCTCGCTGCGACGTTCGCAGCCGTGAGCTCCTCGGGCGTCCGGGCCAGGGATGGGATCAAGGCGGCCTCGGCCGGGCGAAACGCCGTCGCCACGACGCTGACGCCGCCGGCAATGACGTAGACCACGATCGGCGGGGCATCGGCGAACACCGCCAAGGCAGCACCCGCGATCAGGACCGCCCGCGCGATGTCCGAGCTGGCCATCACCCAGCGACGGTCGTAGCGATCGCCAAGGATCGCCGCAAACGGGGACGCAATCGCGGCGGCGACCCAGCGGGCCAGCCCGACCACGCCCACGGCAGTTGCACCGCCCTGTTCGTACGCGTAGACGACGACTGCGATCCCGTACGCCCAGGTGCCGAGGATCGAAGCTGCCCAGGCAAGCTCGATTCGGCGCAACCCCGGGTTTCGGAAGACGTCACGAAATGCCCGGCTCGACTCAGCCAGGTGGCCTAGAATCTGCCGCATCCGGCGGAGAATCGCACAGGCTTGTGTATTTGAAGAGGAGCAGGGAAGATTCCGGGTGAGCAGCCCGTCTAGTAACTGAAACCGGCGATCACGCCGAAGACCTTCTAGAAGGAGGAGTTCATGTCCGACGATCGCTTCGAGCAGGAAGAGGCGAAGGACGAAGACGTCGAGGCCCATAAGCACAAGGGCTTTAAGGCCAACGAAGAGCTTCTGGCCAACCAAGAGCTTCTGGCCAGTGAAGAGCCCGAGTCAGACGACGTCGAGGCCCATCGACACAAGGGCTTCAAGGCCAACGAAGAGCCCGGCTCCGACGATTCAGACGACGTCGAGGCCCATCGGCACAAGGGCTTTAAGTAACGAGTATCTCGATCGAGTGACAAAGGCCCGGGATCCCCGGGCTTTTGTCGTTCTAGAGCAGTTGTTCGAGCTCGGCCAAGAGGCGCAGGGCCGTCTCGGAGCCATCCTCCCGACGAGCTTCGAGCTTCTCGGCCAGCCGTGAGATGACGCTGAGCTCTCCGTCGCCGGCCAGCGCCTCGTGCGCCCGACGAGCCCGTTGCAGAAGGTCGAGCGCAATCGCCGCCTGGCTGGCGAAGAGCCCGAGCAGCTCCATCTCGGCGAGGGTGAACCGCGTGTCCTGAGGGCGATCGAGCACCTCGAGGACTCCCAGCACCCGTTCCTCGTGGAGCAGCGGAACCGCCATCAAGCCCTTCGGGACGAAACCGGTGCTCTCCGCCGTCTCGCGCGAGAAGCGCGGATCGGTGAGCACGTCCTCGATCACGAGCGGTTGCCGGCTGACGAGCACGAAGCCTGCGATTCCGGTGCTCGAGGGGAACCGCTTTCCGATGAGCGCTTCCGACGCCTCGTCCGCAGCTGCCTCGAAGACGAGCTCGTCCGCTTCTTCGTCGAGGAGGAGGATCGAGGAGGCTTTCGCCCTGAAGATCGCGCGGGCGACGTCCACGATCGACTGGAGGAGGGCGCGATATTGGTCCTCCGAGCCCAAGACGCCCGCGGCGACCGCCGCCCGAAGCTCGTCGCTCACTTCTCGCCTCCCACGTTCGTCGCAGTGAGGTAGAGGACGCTCTTCAGCTGGAACGGCGTCAGCTCGGGGTGCTTCGAGAGGACGAGCGCCGCGATCCCGGCGATGTGCGGCGTGGCGAAGCTGTTGCCGGTGCAGACGAGACGGCCGCCGCCGTTCCATGCGACCTCGACGTCGACGCCCCGGGCGAAGAACTCGACCGGCGGAGCGGGGTTGTAGTAGTACTGGTACGGGTCTTCCTCCTCGTGGCTCCCGACCGAGATGACGCTCGAGAAGCGCCATGGATAGCTTTCGACGGGCATGTTGTGAGCGGAGGCGACGAGCATCGTGCGACGGAAGTATGCGGTGTCCGCGAGCTCGTGCAAGAGCGACGCGAACTTCTGCTTGGTCGTCGAGAGGCTCATGTTGATCACGTCGTAGCCCTGCGCGATCGCCCAGCGTAAGCCCTCCAGCAGGACGGCGCCGCTGCCGGTATAGCCGGCCCCGAGCACCCGTACGCTCACGAGCTCGCAGTCGGGTGCCAGCGAGCGGATCACCCCGGCGCAGGCAGTGCCGTGCCCGCAGAGGTCCCCCGCGGTGTCGTTGTCTTCGATGATCACCTCGTCACCCTCGATCGAGATCGCGACCGACTTCTGCACGTCCCCCACGAGCGGATGGTCGGTCTCGATGCCGCTGTCGAGGACGCACACCCGGGCACCGGCTCCGGTAGCTCCGCCCCAGGCCCACTCGCGCGTGACCTGCCCCGGCCATTCCTCGGGCAGGGCGATCGATTCGACGGCCTCCGCGGAGAGGCTCCAGGCTGGAAGTTCCTCGGACATCCCTGCAGCGTACGAGTCCCGCCTGCGGGAAGACAAGCGGGGCCGGGGCCGTCTAGTGGCCGGAGTGTCTTCGTTCTCGCATCAAGAGATCGCCCGAGCCCGTCACGCGGACCTGCTACGCGAGGCGACTCAGGAGCGGCTGGCCGCGAGCATCCGTGAGGGGGATCCGGATCACGCGGCGACTGCGAGGACGTGGGCTCTCCGATCGACCGCCGCCCTGAGGGGCATCGTGCGGCGGCGGCCGGCGGTTCGTACCGCCTGATCTACTCCCGCACCGCCCGCGCCGCTTCGGCGGCGCGGGCGGCCTCCTCCGCCACTTTCGCCGCTTCGAGAACGCGGCGATCGCCTGCCGACGCGGTCAAATTCACCGCCACCAGTTCCGCCGCGGCGTTCGCCGCTGCTGCTGCGAGCAGGGCCGCTGTCACTGCGTCGGCCCAAAGGGCCGCGTCGCCGCTTTGCGCCACGGTCAGCGCAAGCTGCGCGACGTCGCCTGCCACCTGGGCGATCTGCAGCGGTGGCTCGGCCGCCTTTGCATACGCCTGGCCGAGGGCGAAGTCCTGCCGAGCGCCCTGCCCCTCCCCGCTCTGCCCCCGGGCCAGGAGCGCGGCTTCGTACTGCTCCGCGTCCGCCTGTGCGAGCGGAGCCGCCCGGGCCCGAAGGCTCTCGGCCTGCGCCGCGATTCCCGCAGCGTCCGGCCAGGTCTCCACGGACCTGCGGGCCACCTTGGCGAGGAGCCCGGCGGCCATCGCGGTGACGAGCGCGGCAACCGACCCTCCGCCGGGAGTTCTCCCCTCGGCTGCGATCTCGTCGAGGAAGTCCCGCAGGCGCAGGTCGAGCAGCTCCATGGGGGGATTGTCCTAGAAGCGCTACTTGGACTTGAGGCGAACCTTCAGCGCTTCGATGACCGCGGGATCTCGCTCATAGCCTTCGGCCTCGAGGGCAGACTCGAGATCGGCCAGGAGCCGGGCCCTGAAGTGAGCGTCCGCCTCCGCGCGGGCGACGATCTCGTCGAGCCCGGCTTTGGCCAGCGGCAACTCCTGCGCGGCACGTACCCAAGCCTCCGGGGCCGGGGGCAGAGCTCGAATCAGGCGCGCAAGGCGCTCTTCGTCAAAAGCGGTCATCGGGAACTAGACGGGGGATCGGGCTGAGTTCTTCCCTCGAGGAACTCACGTAGCCGCCCCAGGCACCGGGAGATGCGGCTCGCGATCGTTCCGGCCGGGAGATCGAGCGCCTCGCCGATGGTGCGGTAACTCTCGTCGCGGGCGAAGAAGCGATCGAGGATCTCCCGGCAGTGCTCTGGGGTAGCAGCAAGGGCCTCGTGGACGGTGAGCGCGTCCTCGAGCATCGTCAAGGTTTCCTCCGACCCGGCGAGCTCGAGGTCTTCGTCCGTGGTCGGACGCTCGCGCGAGGTGGCGCGGAGCCGGTCGATGCACAGCCGCCTGGTGAGCTGCGCGAGCCAGGGCCGGACCGCGGCGTCGTCCCGCAGCCCGTCGAGATGTTCGTAGGCACGCGCGAACACTTCCTGAAACACGTCCTCCGCGTCGGCATCGGACAACCGGAACGCCTGGACAGAGATGGCGTACACGTAGCGTGAGAAGCGGTCGACGAGCTCGGCCCACGCTTGCTGGTCACCGGACCGGCAGCGGGCGACGAGCTCACTGTCACTCAGCGTCTGCGCCATGCCGCGGATTCTGACGGGTGGCTACGCCGTCACGCGGCGGGTTGCTGCCCGGCGTCCTTGCCGAGCTGTTTCGACCACCATTCGGATTCGCGGCGGTCGAAGTTGTCCTGCAGCTGAGAGACGTACATGGAGAGGTCGCTCTCGCGCGTCGACAGAGCGGCCTCGAGCTCGGCGCCCGCCTTCTCGCGCTGCTCGAGCCGCTGCTCCCGGACCTCGAGCTCGGCTTCCATCTGGGCCTCGCGCAGGTTGAGGGCGGCGTCGCGCTCCTCGAGCTCCCTGGCACGGCCGGCGAGCACCTTCTCGCGCTCGTCGAGCCCCTTCTCTTTGCCCTCGTAGCGGCTGCGCGATGCCAGGATGGCTTGCTCGGCCTTGTTGAGGGCAGACTCGCGGGCGGAGAGTTCGTCGTCACGCTGCTTCAGGCGTCGCTCGGCGAGCTCGTCCACCTCGGGCTTGCGCGCCTCCTCGGCCGCTCGGCGGGCAGTGGCTTCCAGTCGATGAAGCTCGGCCTCGCGCGCGATCAGCTCGGTCTCGCGTTGTTCGATGCTGTCGAGCTTGGCGAGCGCGTCCTTCGCGACCGCATCGCGTTCAGCGGCCTCGCGCTCGAGGTCTTGCATGCGAGCAGTGAGGTCGTTCGCCCGAGTCGAGAGCTCGAGCTCGCGCTCGTCGAGCTCGCGCGCACGAGCGGCCAGCTGCTCGCCGTCTCGCCCACTCTCGGCGGAGACCGCGGCCTCCCGTTTGCCGATGACCTTCTCACGCGTCTCGAGTTGCACCCTTGCCTGAGTGAACTCACGTTCGGTCGCAGCCAGCTGCGCTTCGCGCTCCGCGACCCTCTTCTCGAGGGCTCGCGCCTGCTCGTCCTTTACCCGAGCCTTCTCCTCGCGCTCCTCGAGTGCGCGCATCAGCTTCGCCTGGCGCGTCTCGGTCTCTTCGCCGGCCGCCGACACGCGCGCTTCTGCCTTGGCGAGGTCCTGCTCACGCTTGGTGATCTCGGCGAGCTTCTCGTTCACCTCGGCGGCCGTGGCGGCGCGCTCGCCGTCGCCGACCTTGAGCTCCTGCACCTTCAGCTCGACGAGCTGCTCGCGCTCTGCGAGCCGCGCCTCCAGCTTCGTGAGCTCCTCCTTCGCCTCGAGCAAGCCGTCCAGCTCCGCCAGACGCTCGGTCATTCGGCGCTCGCGCTCGTCGAGCTCGGCCTGGGTCTCCGCCAGCGCCACTGCCCGGCGATCGAGCCCGGCCGACTGCTCTGCGAGCTGGTGCTCGAGCTGCTCGTCGCGGGCGGAGGTGTCCACCTGATCGTGCAAAGACGAACGCAGCTGCTGCTCGCGCGCGAGTGACGCGTTCAGCTCGGCGCGAAGGGCTTCGGCCTCGGTCTCCTCGACAAGGGGCGACGCCGCGGCGATCGCTTCCGCCGGCGATCGTGGCTCGGGCGGCGTCTCACCCGACTGGAGCTTCGCCCTCAGCCCGGTGCCAAAACCGCCTTCGGTGCCATGTTCGGCCACTGCCACCACTTCTCCTCTAGAACTTGAAGAGCGCCGAGAGGTTGAGGAACGCGGGCCCGAGCACGACCAGGAACATCGCCGGGAAGATGAAGATGACGGTTGGGAAGAGCATCTTGATCGGTGCCTTCATCGCCTTCTCCTCGGCGATGAGCTGCCGCTTGAGTCGCGTGTCGCCCGCCTGGACCTTGAGGATCCGGCCGAGGGAGATGCCCAGCTGATCCGCCTGGATGATCGCCCGCACGAAGCTGGCCATCTCCTGCGACGAGCTGCGGTCGGACATCTTCTTGAGCGCTTCGCTCCGGCCCTCGCCGATGCGGATCCCGCCCAGTGCGAGCTCGAACTCTTCGATCAGCGGCCCGTCCATGTGCTCGGTCAGCTTCTGGACCGCGCCGTCGAAGCCGAGGCCGGCCTCGACACTCACGGAGAGCAGGTCGAGCGCGTCCGGAAGCTCGGCCGACACCGCCAGCTGGCGGGACTTCATACGACTGTTGAGATAGAAGCCGGGAGCCAGAGCTCCGCTGAGGCCGAAGAACAACGCTATGAGGAACATGTACTTCGGCGCGCTCGCGCTTCCGAGGGCAAGACCGAGGATGACTCCCCCGAGCCCGAGGATGCCTTTCGCACCGATGATCGTCGTCGGGGACGTCCTCCGCATCCCGGCCGCCATCAACTTCTCCGACACGGCCTCCACCGACATACGCGGGTTGATCCGCAGCACGAGCCGGGCCGCTTTTGCCACGAACGGGTCGAGCGCACGCTCGCGGAAGCGCGGCATCTCCTTGCCGGTGACGGTACGGAGGCGGCCGTAGTTGGCCGCACGGTGCACGAGGTTTCGCCGGTTTCGCATCGGCGTGGTGGCGAGCTCCGCAAAGAAGAAGACGGCCCCACCGATAGCTGCGATTGCAAGAGTCAGGATCATCGACATGTCATCAACCTCGGAAAGAGACGATTTTTTTCAGAATGAGCGAACCGATCCCCATCATCACGAGGCCGACGATCATGACGATGTGACCCGTGTGTGAGAAGTAGAGCGGGTGCATGTAGTTCCTGTTCACGAGCGTGATCACGCCCGCCAGGAAGAACGGGATGCCGATCAGCGTGTAGGCCGACATTCGGCCCATTGCAGTAAGCGCGCGGATCTTGCGTGTGAACTGCTGCCGCTGGCGCACGGTGTCGGCGACCATGTCGAACAGGGTCGCCAGCGAGCCGCCGACCTGTCGCTGAATCGTGACCGCCGTGATGGCGAACTCGAAGTTCTTCGACGCCATACGCTCGGCCATCTCCAGCAGCGCGTCGTCCATGGACCGGCCGAGAGAGGCTTCGGTGAGTACCCGCTTGAACTCCTGGTTCGCGGGGGGATGGCCCTCGTCGACGACAGCCTGGAGGCCCTGCTTGAAGGAGTGACCGGCCTTGAGCGAAGCAGCGATCGTGATCAGAAGATCGGGCAGCTCGTCCTCGAAGGCCTTCAGCCGCTTCCGCATCTTGAGCCAAACCCAGGCGAACGGAATCATTCCGGCCGTCACCGTCAGCGCAAGGAGAAGAACGGGAGAAGCCCCGAACAGCAGGGCGAGCAGGGCCATCAGCACGGCCGCCCCGACGGTGATCCAGACGAACTCGACCGTCCGGAGCTGCACATCGGCGCGTTCGAGCATGCGGCTGATCGCTCGCCAGTGCTTCAGGTCGCCCAGCGCCTTCTCGGTGGCCGCGAAGATAGACGAGAATGCCTCGTTGCGCCGCTCCTTGCGGTTCTTCTTGGCGTTCACCTTGCCCTCGCCGGTGTGCGCGACGATTCGGCTGCGCACCCATGAGCCCCGGATGCCGGCCAGGAAGAAGAGGCACCCGAAGAGCACGAGCGCCGCGACCGCGATCGCGATCGCAAGCGGGCCCCCGGGGCCGTAGGCGTTCTTCGGAAGGAGGTTCGTCGGTTGGGGCGCGGCGATCGCATCACCCGCGGGAATCTTCGCGAGCTGTGTGGTCGAGCCCGCACCGACGATCGACGCGGTCAGCCGGACGCTGTCCCCCGGCCGCGCGGCGGTGACGTATTGGACGCGCCACGTCTTCTTCAGCGCGGCGGCGATGGACGTGTAGACCCGTGCGAGCTCGGAGGTGGACGAGGCACCGTAGTACTGGCCGCCCGTCGCGCTTGCGAGCTGCACGAGCGGGTCGGACGTGAATCCCGCGCCCTCGATTCCGATCGCGTAGACCGAAGCATTCGCCTCGGCGGCCGTCTTGATCGCGGTCGCGAGCGTGCCCGTGCTCGCGTTGTCGGCGCCGTCGCTGAGAACGATGATCACGCGGCCCGGCAGCGGGTTTCCCTTGAGCTGGTTCGCCGCCGCAATGACGGCGTCGTAGAGCGCGGTTCCTCTGACGCGATCCGTCGTCATACGCGCCAGCGGGAGGTCCGCGTCGAGCTTGACGGTCGAGAACGGCGAGAGCGTCGCCACCTTCGAGCCGAAGGCGATCACAGACAGCTCGTCGGCGGACTGCTTCGCCGCAACGAATGCCCGTGCACCTGCCGCGGCGTCTGCCAGCGGCTTGCCCCGCATCGACTGCGAGCGGTCGATCAGAGTCGCGATCGCTTTGACGCTGCCGAGGTTTTGCGCCTGGAAGCCGGCGACCGGGGTCCCGTTCTCCCAGAGAGCAGGCCTGCCGCTGCCGGTAGGCGTGTAGATGGATGCGCGGATAGTCGGGTAGGACGTGGCGTCGACGCCCCGCAGTTGAACCGCCGCCCCCGCGGCGGCAGGAACTGCGAGGAGGATGAACGCGAGCCCGACGACGGCGAGCCGGAATCGGCTCATTGGAAAGCTCCCTTGAACTTCGATGCCTCGTGTCCTTGGCCCACCGCCGGAGCGTCCGTGTCGTCCTCCCTGCTGAAGAAGCTCGGCTGCAGGACGACGCCGTTGGCCGCCATCTTCTCGAGGAAGTTCGGCTTCAGGCCGGTGCAGCTCAGAGGGGAGAGCAGCCTCAGGCCGACGCCGCTCGAGGCCGTCTGCTCGTCCGGTGGCTTTGCGTGGAAGACGTCCTGCAAGGTGATCACCTCGGACTCCATGCGGAGGACCTCGGTGACGTGCGAGATCCGGCGCGAGCCGTCGACAAGCCGCGTGATCTGGACGAGCAGGTCGAATGCGCTCGAAACCTGCTCGCGGATGGCGCGCAGGGGAAGCTCGACGCCTGCGGTCAGCACGAGGGTCTCGAGACGCGAGAGCGCGTCGCGCGGGGAGTTGGCGTGAATCGTCGTCAGCGATCCTTCGTGGCCCGTGTTCATCGCCTGAAGCATGTCCAGGGTCTCGGGGCCGCGGACCTCGCCGACGATGATCCGATCGGGGCGCATGCGCAGTGCGTTCCGCACGAGCTCGCGGATTCGGACCTCGCCCTGGCCTTCGATGTTCGAAGGACGCGATTCGAGCGTGATCACGTGCTCCTGCTGGAGCTGGAGCTCGGCCGCATCCTCGATCGTGACGATGCGCTCGTCACCCGGGATGAACGCGGACATCGCGTTCAGCGTGGTGGTCTTACCCGTGCCGGTACCACCGGAGATCAGCACGTTCAGCTTGCCCTTGACGCAGGCGGCGAGGAACTGCGCCGCCTTCGGCGAGACCGAGCCGAACGAGATCAGGTCGTTCATCGTGTACGGATCGCGCGCGAACTTCCGGATCGTGAGCGTCGGGCCCTTGAGGGCAAGAGGCGGGATGATCGCGTTCACACGCGAGCCGTCCGGAAGACGTGCGTCGACCATCGGCGAGGCCTCGTCCACGCGTCTGCCGATCTGCGAGACGATCTTGTCGATGATGCGCAGCAGGTGGGAGTTGTCGGCGAACGAGGCTTGCACCCGCTCGAGCTTGCCCAGCCGCTCGACGTAGATCTGATCGTAGGCATTGACCATCACCTCGGTGACGGAGTCGTCTCGGAGAAAGGTCTCGAGCGGCCCGTAGCCGAGGATGTCGTCGGTGATCTCCCGGATGATCTGACGACGCTCTTCGCGGGTCAGCGGCGTTCGGTCCAGCACGAGCTGCTCCGTAACAGCGCGCGTGACGCGTTCACCGATGTCGCCGGTTGCCTCGCGCTTGAACAGCTCCGCACCAAGCGTGGCGATGCAGGCATGGTGGATGCGGGTCTTCAGCTCGGCATACGGGTCCTGCGTGGGAGACGCGGACGAGGTTTCATGGCTGTGCCCGCCGGTGAGCAGCTCCGCGGTTGCGGAGGAGCCCCCGTTGGAGGTTTTGAGGCGGTCGTGGAGGCCCATGAGTTACGACCTCGCGAGCGCGGGAAGGAGACGACGCTTCTTGCCCTGTTCCTTGACTGCCGGGAAGAGCTCCTTCGCCATCACCTTGATCGCCTTCGACACGTCCGCGCCTTCTTCGGCGAGCACGACGGGATTGCCGCGGTTGACCGAAAGCGGAACTGCCCGGTCGGACGGCAACTCGAAGCGCACCTTCATTCCCAGCGCACCTTCCACCTCGTTCGGCTTCATGCCGACCTTGGAGTTGGCGCGATTGAGGACGATGCGGACACGCTGCTTCGGGAACGACAGCAGGTCGAGCGTCTGCAGTGCCAGGCGTAGGTTCTTCAGCGTCGGCACGTCGAGCGAGCAGAGCAGCAGGAGCTCGTCCGTACGGTCGAGCGTCGCAAGCATCGGCCCGTGGAAGAACGGTGACGTGTCGACCACGATGACGTCGAACGACTCGCGGGCCACCTCGAGCAGGCGACCGAGCTTGGCCTCCGTCACGAGCTCTGCATCCTCCGGCCGAAGCGGAGCCGGCAGCACCTCGAGCCCGCACGCATGCTTGGTCGTGTAACCGGCCAGCTTCTCCGTGTCGAGCTCGCCCGGGGCGACGACCAGGTCGTAGATCGTCTTGTCGGGCTCGATGCCGAGCATGATCGCCGCGTCGCCGAACTGCAGGTCGAGGTCGAGGAGCAGCGTCTTGCGGCCCTCGAACTTCGCGCAGGCAGCGGCGAGGTTGGTTGCGGTCACCGTCTTACCGGTCCCGCCCTTCGGCGAAAAGACGGTCACGATCTTGCCGTGCCGGCCGGAGCCGGTGTCGTGATGCCGGCGGGTCGTGTGCGTCGCCTTGCGGATTGCGAAGACGATGTTCTCGACGAGCTGAGGCAGAAGCAGGACGTCGGCGACGTCTGCATCGAGTGCCTGCTCGAGCAGCCCCGAAGAGCCGCCCGACGCGAGCATCAGGATCGGGGCACGAGAGTGCTCCCGAATCGCCGCAAGCTCGTCCGCGGGCAGCGACGCAGCCCGGGTTGCATGGAGGACGGCGTCCAGGTGGCCGCCCGCCAGCGCCGCGGCGCCGTCGGCGACGTTGGTGCTGGCGCCGACCAGCTCGATCTCGGGATGGCTGGCAAGCGACTCGCGGAGCTTGTCGAACCCTTCGCAGGATCCGGTGGCGTAAACACGCACGCGCTGGGTTGTTTCGGTAGCGGAGCTCATCTCGGCCTCCTTCCGGGTCCGTCGAAGAGCATCGTTCGACTGTCCTGCACGGTGTTCGAGCTGTCGAGCGAGTTGGACGGCGGGCGCAACTCGAGGTGCCAACCCCCCTCTTTGCCGTTCTTTTCGATCCAGATGAGCTTCTGCGACTGGGAATCGGTCACGCGGAGCTGCACCGATTCGCCGCTCCCCTCCGCCAACTTGGCGGTTGCGCCCACGCCTCCAGGTGCCCGCAGGACGAGGAGGTTGCGCAGGACGACGCGAGCCACGGTGGGGCCGCCGTTGTCAGTAGCAGTAGCAGTCGCGCCCCGCCCCCCATTGGAATCCCAGGTCCCGACGACGTCAACGTGATCGCCGGCCTGGATCGTCCCCGCGAGGAGCTGATGCGCATCGCCGGTGATCTGATAGGCCCGCTGAGTGCCCTTGATCTGTGCGCGGATGCCCTGCTCCGTCGGGGGAGAGAAGCGCCTGGTGCTCACCTGCTCACCCTCGAAGACATCCTGGGTGGCGACGTACTGTGCAAGCTGGTCCGGAGACGAGATCGCGCCCGCGACGACTGCCTTGCGGGGCACGGTCTGCTCCTTGAGCATCTTCTGGTCGACTACGTCCGCGCCTGAAGTACCCGCCGGGATGTCGCGCGCGGCGACGAGGACCGTCACCTTGCCTTCCCCGTTCTGCACGTGGCGCTTGTAGTTGACGACGTATACGCTCGTCAGGATGGCGGCGAGAGCAGCCAATGCGACGGCGATCCCGATGTTCTTGGCGCGATAATTCATAGTCCTTTCTCTTTTCCTTAGAAGGGCCTGAGGACTTGTGCTACTCGATGAGTTGAATCGACTTCACGCCGAAAGAACTTGAGGGTCCCCCGCCGCCGCCGTTGTCCGAGAGGATCCCCTGGGCGATGAATTCCGTGAAGTAGCCGTGAAGAGTCGAGTTGTTGCCGTGCACTTCGTAGCTCGTGAGGTGAAACCCGATCCAGCCGATGATCTCGTAGCTCGCGTTCTGACCTTGCCCGTCGAGTTGCCTGTAGACAGGAAAGAGCAGGACGCTGCCCTTACGAGCCTCGAGAGCGTCCTGAATGTTGCTCGAGGAGAACTTCGCGCCCGGATCCGAGCGGTAGTCCCCGAGCCCGAGATACTTGTTGAAGCCGTGGAGGATCCAGTTGGCCTCGTCCGATGAGCCGGGCGTGCCGTTCCCGCCGTCGAGATTCAGCATGCCGAAGGCGCCGGGGGCTCCCATCGGGTCGTAGTCCATGGTCGTGTCGCTCCCGAAGTCCGGAGTGCTGTCGCCGTTGCAGTTGTGGATCAACGGGTGGTCGCAGAAGACCACCATCGGAGCGACGTACCTCGCCTTGAGCGGGGGCCCGACCCGGGCTTTCGCGCGCGCAGATATGTCAGCGCTCGCAATGCCGAGAACGCTGCCGAAGACGCCGGCGTCCGTCTTCCTGGCCCGGACGCCGATGGTGTCGTCCGCCACCGCCGTCGAAGTCACGGCGATGTCCGCCCCCGCAACGTCGCCGCCGTTCTTGTCGGCGTAGCTCAGCGCCATTGCCTGGGCTCCGACAGAATCGGTCGGGAGCAGCTGCGCGCCCGCGAGCGCCGCGGCGTCGGCCGTTGCCTGGAGCCGGCGCTTCGTGTGATACCAGTTTCCAACGTCGACGACGAGCGCCGCCATCCCCATGATCACCACGAGGGAAAGGGCCATCAGGACGAAGGCCTGACCGCTTTCGCTCTTGCGGACGCTCATTCGACTCGCTCCTTCATAGTCGTGTTGAGGGTCCCGCTCGCAACGACCCAGTCCAACAGCTTGATGTCGTAGGGGTAGGTAGCCGTGACGGTGACGTCCGACCCCGCTGCCCATGAGGAGTCGCACGTGAGGATGAACTTCACATGCGGCTGATCGAGATTCGCTCCGGCGCTGTATCCCGTCGCCTCGCAGGCGCCCTCGGGATCAGCGGCGTTACGCGAAACCGCGCCCTGACGCGATGCAGCACGTGCTGCATCCGTGAGCGCGACGTAGTTGTTGAAGATGATGCCGAACTGGATGATGCCGAAGAGCACCACGAGCAGGATCGGCAGGACGAAGGCGAACTCCGTCATCGTCTGCCCTCGCTCGTTCTTGATTGTGTCCTTCAGATGCATTTTCGGCTCCCACTTCGAAAGATTCGCGGAGCCCTCGCCGCCAGGAGAGGGCCCCGCTGATGCCTGGGCGGCTATGTGAATAGCCGCACCAAGCTGGTCACTGCACTCGCACCGTTCTCCGAGAAGCGGGTGAATGCGAGAAACGAGCTCCCGCTGACCACCGCGAGCGTGACCGTCTTGTCAGGCTTCACCTGAGCATGCTCACGCGAGAGAAACATGAGGAACTCATGGATTCGATGCCTGCGGTGATGCTTCACGGTCAAACTCCTGTCCTCGGTTACGACTGCGAACTACAGCTTGGTGCGAACTGCATCGAATGCGGCGGAGATGGACGTGGAGAGCAAGCCGAGGGCCACGACAACTGCGACCGCGATCACTGCCAGGACGACGCCGTACTCGGCCATCGTCTGACCCTCCTCGACGGCGAAGCGTGCGCGGAGGTAATGGACCAGATCCTTGAACGACATGGATTCACCCCCCTTCGCCATTTCGGGCGCGCGCTGGCGCGCTATGCAAAGCAGATTGGTGGTAGATGGTGAGTCGACTCGAAGTCGGTCAAAAAAGCGTGACAAGCTGGTGCGTCCTTTCTCTCTAGGCGCGCCGCTTCGCCTTCCGGTCAATCTCGGGAAATTCATCGCCTCGAGACCGGCGAGCGCGTATCCCTCACCCGGGTGATCCGCCGCGACGTTCCCTTAAGTGAGGGAGTTGGCTGGGCCCGGTGGGGATCGATAGTCAAAAAACCGTAAGCGGCTGCGGAACAACGCAGATTCCGCGCCCAAGTGGCGGCCAGGGCGCTTTACCGAAGGAGCAATGGCAATGCCACGACGTTTCATCCGTAGAGACAACTGGGAGTTCGGCGGCCAGCCGACTCCTGCAGAGGGCACGTCCGGCGAGCCCAAGTCGAGGAAGCGTCGGCTCGCCACAACGCTCGTTTTCACCACGCTCTTCTTCGCGGGCGCGTCACTCGCCGCAGTGGCTGGCAACCAGTTCGGCCCTCTCGCCGGGGAAGACAGCCAGCAGCTCGCCGGCGATACGACAACGACCGACGCCGGGACTCCTCCCGTCGCGACCGATGACACTTCAGCGGCGGTGGCTGCACCCGTCGACGCCGGCGCCGGCCCGGCCGATGGGAGCACCGACGCCACAGTGGCAACGGACGCAACGGCGACCCCGACGGACGCAACCTCCGACGCAACGTCCGACGCAACCTCCGACGCGACACCGGTCGACGACACCACGCCTCCGGCGAGCCTCAGAGGACCGTCGACGGCCGGCACCGCGGCAGTACCCACTGCCACCGCGCCGAAGCAGTCCGCGAGGCAGACCGCGAAGGCTGCCCGCGGCTGGAAGGCGACGAAGCTCCGCACGATCCTCCTGCCGAAGCTGAAGCCGGCACCACCTCCCGAGATCGAGGGACCGCCGAGCGCAGCGACGATCTGGCTCAACTCGCAGCTCCCCGATCCGACCCCGCCCGCTCTTCGGCTCTCGCCGAAGTTCGCCTCGAACCTGAAGGCGACTGCAAAGGCCTCCGGCCTCAACTGGGCGACGATGCTGGGCATCCTCCGCGCGCGCGGCGCAATCGGCCACAATCCGGCCAACCGCCCCACGCTCCGGAAGCTGGCCGGGCGGCTCGCGTCCTACGGGCCCGCCAAGGGCGACTGGGCACGGATCGTCTCGTACTCCGGCGACACCAGCTTCGCGGACAGGGCTGCTGCACTGGCCCGGTACGATCGCGCCGTCGGCCTGAGGGGCCTGGTCAAGGGCCTCGAAGCGGCGAAGAAGTCGATCGCCACGCGGCTCCTGTCGGATCCGAACGTCTCGATCTACGAGGGCGGCCGGAACGACATCGTGCAGAACAAGGTCGACGTCCGCGTTCTGACCGTGATCGCGTACCTGCGCCAGTCCTTCGGTCAGGTCACTGTGTCGTCACTGGTCTCCGGCCACCGCCTCTATGCGCGGCCCGGCGTGATCTCGGCACACATCTCCGGCCACGCCCTGGACGTCTCAGGGCTCGGCGATACCCCGATCCAGGGCCATCAGGAGCCCGGCGGGATCACCGAGCGCGCCGTTCGTGACATCCTGTTCCTCCCGACGGAAGTCATGCCCCGGCAAGTCATCTCACTGCTCGGGCTCGGCGGAGCGTCGTTCCCGATGGCCGACCACTACAACCACATCCATATCGGGTTCTAGTGGCCGAAGTCGCGATTCGTCGCGAAGACGGAAGCATCGTGTGTGAGCGCTGTGTCCTGGGGGACACGGCGCTCACGCGCATGAAGGGCCTGCTGGGACGTCGCGAGCTCCCGAGCGGAGAGGGAATCCTGTTGAAGCCGGCGTCGTCGGTGCACATGGCGTTCATGCGTTTTCCGATCGACGCTGTGTTCCTCGACCGCGACCTGCGCGTGGTCAAGATCGCGGCCGATCTCCGGCCGTGGCGTGTCGCAGGAAGCCGGGGCGCGAAGGCCGTGCTGGAGATTCGGGCCGGCGAGGCCGACCGCCGCGGGCTTACGGTCGGCGACCGTCTGGCCGTCGGCTAGAAGCTTTCGCCGACGTCGCCTGCGAGAGCAGCCATTCGGTCCGCAGCTCACGGGCCCGGCTCTCGAGATCCGCCAGCAAGCCCCTCACCTCGTCGAGCTGCGGCCGCAGCTTCTCGACTCGGCGCAATTCGGACGCGATTTGAGCGAGGGAGCTGGCAGGGTTCGCATTCAGTCGCAGCAGCCGCCGCTCGCTCGCCTCGAGCTGTCCGCTGACCGCGCGCTGCCAACCTTCGGCCTGTTCCTTGAGCGTGCGCAACTCGGTCTCCGTCGCGGGCCGGCGGTCCAGCACGTCGCGGAGTCGTTTGATCAGGGCGAAGTCGAGTTGGTCGGGCATGGACGGCTCCCGACAGCCTTTCAAATGCGGGCGGGAAGCGCCGGGGATCAGGTGGGTGGCGCGGTTCGCGGCCTCATGGGCCGTGCGGCCGTGGTACCGCGCAACGACACCTCCGCCGACCTTCGACCGATCCTGTGGGAGCTTGTCCTCGTAGGTCTGTATTCCTCGACCCTGAGAGAACCTCGGGGCTCGGAGCGAGCTGGGCGCAGCGTGAGAACGGCTACTCCCATCACGACGAGCGAAACCCACACCACCGGCCAGACCGACGACAGATTGTCGGTGTAAACCCAAAACGCGAGAATGGGTAGCAGCCAGACGGCGTTCAGGCGGCGCGCGGCAAGGCCGATCGGCACGATCAGCAAGACGTAGTAGTGGATCCACACGAGCGGTGAGAGAGCGAGCGCCGCGAGAACCGCCGCAGAGAACGCGCGACGATCTCCCTCATACCGCCGAGCGAGCGCAAAGATTGCAGCGACGCACGCGAGCTGTAACGCGAGCGCTGCCGGGCCGAACCCCAGCATGCCCGCCAGGGCTTTGATCGAGAAGCTCGTGGGCAGCTCATTGCGCACGAGTAGGCGAAGCACGCGCGGGTATTCGGCGAAATCGCGGAAGCCGAGCACCGCCCAGGGGATCAGGATTGCCGCAGCTGCGAGACCTATCGTTTCGAGGGCACGGCGATATCGCCGCGTCGCGAGCAACCAGAAGACGATCGGCCAGAGGAAGAGTTTCGACGCGATCGCCAGGCCGAGCGCGGCCGCACCGATGAACCGCCGATCGCGGTAACGCCAAGCCACGGCCAAAGCGACTGCCAGGAAAGGAGCGATTGTCCCGAGGCCGACGGCTTGCAAGACAGGCATCCAGAACGGCAGAACCGCGTAGCAACGCCAATCGGTCACTCCGACGATCCGCAGCGCCGCGAAGATCGCCGCAACGGAGCCGACTGCGTAGAGAACGCCGGCAATGCCGTAGGGGATCAGCGAGAGCGGCGCAAAGACGAACGCGACAACCGGCGGATAGACGTAGTAGTTCCGCGTGTTCGCGTCCAGGGCCCCCTCGCTTGGATACAGGGGTTCGCCCGTGAGGAGCCGATGCCCCGCCTCCCAGAAGACGCGGAAATCGAACAGGTGGTAGGTCTTGAACGCCAGGGCCGTGAGAGCGACCGCCAGCACGCCTGCCGAAATCGTCCCGAGACGGCGCCGTACTGGCGCCGAAGTGAGGGGTCGACCGTGGTGCAAACGGAGCCGAGGACTTCCTCCCGGCGTGGGCAGGGACGACCGCTGCCCCTCGGGAAGCTGCAATGACTCCATCCCCGGCGATATCGGCCTCGTGAGATCCGTTCTTGAACACCGAGCGGCCTCCCCATCCGGGGGAGGATCGCTTCAGGCGCGGTGCCGATAGCCGAAGTATCGAAGCCCCGGTCGTCGCCGCCCTTCCAATCGATCGACGCTCGCGCGCCCTGTCCGCCCTGGACGCGAACGGGCTCGTCGTGGGCGCGGTCGCCATCGTCGCGCTGCTCACGGTCGTGCTCGTGCGCGCCGAGCTGATCGGAGACACCTGGCTGCTGCTTGTGGGCGGACGCGAGGTCGCACAGCACGGGCTCCCGCATCACGACACGTTGTTTCTCTGGACGCACGGGCGATCGTGGATCGACCAACAATGGCTCGCGCAGCTCCTCTACTACAAGGCTTACGTTCTCGGGGGAGTTCGGCTCGTCCTCATCGCCAACACGTTCTTCGTCGTCGCCGCAGCAGCGATCGCGTTTGCGTCCGCGCGGGTACGCGGCGCATCGCCGCGGGCGATTTTCCTGATCGCCGTGCTGCTCCCGCTGATGTCACCCTGGGCGCTGCAGGTGCGCGCACAGGCTCCGGCCCAGCTGCTCTTCGCCGGGACGTTCGGCCTCCTCACTCTCCGAAGCGCCCTCACCTGGACGCGCGTCGGGCTCGTCATCGCCTTGCTCGTGATCTGGGCAAACGTCCACGGCACGGTCGTGATGGGTGCAGGCCTCGCCATGCTGTGCGGGCTCTTCGCCGCAACGGCGACACGAGGAAGTCAGCGTCGGCCGGCACTCGCGCTCCTCTTCCTGAGCCCGTTGTGCATCTTTGCCTCACCGTATGGAGTCGCTCTCGTCGGCTACTACCGGGATCTCCTCATGAATCCGCTGATGCCGAAGTTCGTCGCGGAATGGAAGGTCAGTACGCCGGGAGTGCTGACAGCAGTGTTCTATGCGGTTCTGCTGGCTGCGGTGGTCCTGCTCGCCAAGTACGGCAGGAAGGTCGCCCTCTACGACAAGGTCGCTCTGGCGCTCCTCGCGGTCAGCGCCATCATGGCTCTCCGCAGCATCATCTGGTTCGGGCTTGCCGCGGTAATTGTGCTGACGCCGCTCGTCGATGACGTGCTCGGATCCACCCGGTCGCTCACCGGCAGGATGACCGCTCGGGCCGGGATCGCGGTGGGAGCAGCGGCACTCGTTGTCGCCATCGTCGTGTTCTCATCCTCGAACGCCTCCCTCGAGCAGTACTGGCCGCGCTCTGTGGCCGACCGGGTAGCGCTCCTTTCCTCGCAACCCGGCAACGCGCAGGTGTTCGCCGACGAGACGTACGCCGACTGGCTGCTGTGGGTCAGACCCGAGCTGAGAAACAGGATCGCCTACGACGCCCGCTTCGAGCTTCTGCGCGCCGGTGAATTCACCAAGCTGTCTGACTACGGCAAGAAGCGCGGCGATAAATGGCGTGCCGCCGCCACAGGCTTCAACGTCTTCGTCTACGAGACGGGCGTGGGCCATTGTCCCGGGACGTGCGTTACCGTCTATCGCGATCGCCACCTCACGGTCGCCACGCGTGCCCGGTCCTAGATCGCAGGTTCGAGCTCGTCGAGGCTCGGCGCCATCCGGATCGACGGGCTGAGCGTTCCCCACACTGCGAGCACGAGACCGGCTGCCGCGAAGACCGCGATCGTCGCCCGGGCCGACGATGCGCCGAGCAGAGCACCGGCGATGAGCGGCCCGAGCGGCACGATCAGCACCGAGATCGTGCTGCGCACCGACTCGGCGCGCCCAAGCAGACGGTCGGGCGTCATCGCGATCCGGTAGCCATGGACCACTGAATCGGTCGAGGGAATCGCAAGCGCACTCGGCAGAAGGCAGGCAGTCAACACGTAGACGTTCGGCCAGATGAGGAAGAGTGCACAGCCGACCCACGTCCAGAGCTCGAGCAGCAGTACCGCCCGGATCGGCAGCAGCCGGCGCACGAGCGGCGACAGAAAGGATCCGAGCAACAAGCACCCCCCGAAGACTGCGACAAGTGCTCCGACCTCGCCGGCCGAGAGCCCCTGTTGCTTGCCGATGACGACCACGGCGAAGAGCAGGCCGGGCGCAATGAAGTTCGCAAGCCCGAAGAGCAAGGCACACGTGCGCAGGAACGGCTGACTCCAGACGAAGTGGAAGCCCTCGGCGAGCCGCGCGCGCAGGGACTCGAGGTGAGGCTCGCGTTCCTGCTGGAACGGTGTCCGCATCGCGAGCAGCGAGAGAGTAGAGAACGCGTACGAGAGCGTGTCGACAACGAACGGAAGAGCGCGGGAGAGCCCAAAGAGCACACCGCCGAGGGGCGGCCCGGCGAGAAGAACCGCTGCCTGCCGGCCCGTCTCGGTGGCGGTGGCTGCCGGGAGTTGCTGTGCCGGCACGACGGCACGCAACGCGCCGGGTCGAGCGCCGAGGAACAGGGTGGAGGCGGAACCCTGGACGAACGCAATGACCACGACCTCCCAGAAAGTGACTCGGTCCAGCAAGATCGTCGTGGCGAGGGCCCCCATCGCGAGCGCGCGCACGACGTCGGCTGCGATCATGAGCCGCCTGCGGTTCCAGCGGTCCGCCGCCAGACCGGCGGGTAGCGCGAAGAGCGCCAACGGAAGATTCCGCGCAAACGCGACGATGCCCGCTTTCGTCGGCGAGTGCGTGATCGCGAGCACGAGCAGCGGATACGCGATCGACGTCGTCTGCGTGCCGACGTTCGACAGCATCTGCCCGGTCTGCAGCAGCATGAAGTCGCGGTTTCGGCGTAAGGGAACCGCGGTCACGCGGCGACGCTAGCTGACCTCGCAACGGTCGGTCGTCGTGGAAGCGCCTGCTACCAAAGAGGGCGGCAGCAAATTCGGGCCGCTGAAGGGATCATACTGTCGGTTGTGGCTCGGGACTGGTGGTGGCCCTGGTGGATCAGTTCGCTGTTCGACGTTGGCGTCGTCGTTCTCGCGGTGATCGTTTTCGTGCGGGCGAACCGTCGACTAGTCCGTCAGGTTGCAGTAGTCGTTGGAATCGGAGCGATCGTCGCAGCCGGACTTGCTCCCGTCGTCATGAAGGGCAAAGCGTCAGATTCGCCAATGCGCATGCAGACGGGAAACATGATGACAACGCCCTAGCCGAGTCGAAGCCGACAGGCCTCGACGGCAGCTTCCTTGCCCTTCAAGGAAAGCAGTTCTTTCTCGGCCACTGGGTAGTCGTCCAGCACGTCGGCGTGGGTGGCCGCGTCTACCACGATCTCGCCCGCCTTCGCCGCGGACGTCAATCTCGCAGCGGTGTTCGTGACGTCACCGATCGCAGTGAAGTCCTTGAAACCCCCTCCGCCGACGTTCCCGACGAATTCTTCGCCGCTCGCGATTCCGATTCCCACGTCGATCCAGTTCGATGCGGACTCGCCGTAGCCGACCCCGTCCAGCAGTGACATCCCGGCCTGGACGGCTTTCGCTCGATACGAGCGACCGGCAAGACCCGGGACGAAGAGCACCATGACCTCATCTCCCGCTATCTGGCCGAGAAGTCCCTCGAGCGGTAGAAACGCTTTCGACGCTGTCTCGTAGAAGCGGTTGACAAGGGCCGTCGCCTCGATCGTGCCGAGCCGCTCGGTCAGAGACGTGTAGCCACGCACATCGGCAAAGAGGACCGAGAGGGGGACGACCGCGCCTCCCTCGGGCGCGGATTCGACGCAGCGCGCACAGAGCTGCGGGTTCTTTCGTGACTGCCCGTAACCGCAGACCCGGAACGCGGCGGCGGAGATCCCTGTGAACGGCGCATTGCAGAGCTTGCAACGCATCGAGCCCGGCGCGATCGCGAATGCGCGCCGCCCGGCGCGTTGGGCGAACCGCAGCGGGGACTCGCCGCGCAGAATCGCAGCCCAACGGTCGCTCATCGGCGGGAAGGTTTGCCCTCCGGCGTTCTCGCTCACGCCCACGCCTCAGCACGCTAGCTGGGGGCCCGCCCTACCCGTCGAGCGCGTGAACGCCCTTGTTGCCAACTCTCTTCGGCTGCTCGTCGCCGCGCTGAAGCAGCCGCGGGATCGCTGCCAGGATCCCGAAGACGTTGAGACCGAAGACGGGAACCGACAGAAGCACCGCGACCGGGAGCAAGTGCGCGCGATTCGTTCTCGCAGCATGGACCGTCAAGGCAATGCTGATGGGAATGCCGACTGCGAGGTGCACGAGTGCGGGAAAGTGGAGGGCCGGATGCATGACCTTGCGGGCGGGATTCATGAACTCTTCGGGATGGACGAGCAACCGCACCCACTCCGTCCATAGATGGGGGGCGACGGCGAACGAGATGCCCGCGACGGCGAGCGTCGTGAGCACGGCGATCGTGAGCGCGCGCCACTCTCGCCGCACCGCGAACCAGAGCAGGCCGACGCCGGGCGTGAGCTTGAGCAGAATTGGAAAAGCCCAGGCGGCCGGAAATCGAAAGCCCGCCACCAGCACCAGCGCGAAGAACGGCCACACGTTGCCTGTGACGATCTCGAGAACGCACATGCCGAAAAGCGGCACTGCCCAGGTCCGTCCCAGCGGGGCGAGCAGCCACGCATACGCAGCTGCCCCCGCGAGCATCCAGCCGGCACAGAACACGGGCCACGGCAGCAGCGTCAGCGGCCAGATTCCCTGGGCGAACGCCGGCGAGTAGAGATACGCGTCGCGCTGCTCGGGTGCAGCCGAGTAGAGACCGTTCCGCCACGCGCTCCAGTACGCGTGCGAATCGAGCCCGAAGCCGTTGGTCAACACCGACGCGAACGCGAAGAGCCCGAAGAGACCTGCGCCGAACCACAGGCCGTGCCGAAGCCCGCGCAGACGCAGCGGCGTCCAGCGGATCCCTGCAACAACGACGAGCGGGCGGTCCGGCCCCGCGATCGGGTGATCGAGGGTGCTCATCTCACCGCCATCGCCCGCCCCACCCGCAACTCCCATCCCTCGATCGAGGGAGGGTGGTGTGCTCGGGGCGCCGATCCTCCGAGTGTTCCGTTCGCGGCGCCAGTCCCGACAGCTCCTCTCTAAGGCGCCGACCAGATTCGAACTGGTGTACGAGGCTTTGCAGGCCTCTGCCTAACCACTCGGCCACGGCGCCGCCGCGGGCCATCGTATCCGGGGTGCGTTATGGCACCCAACGTTCGAGCGACGGCGTGAGCTGGAGCTCGTGCGTCCACCCGCGCGGGCTCTGCTCGTGGAGATACTTGATCGCCTTGGAGACCGCCTCCATCGAGGCCGATTTCTCGGGCGGCTCGTCCTCGAGCCACTTCGCCGTCTTATCGCTCTCGATCACCGCGTCAACGATGAGCAGGGCCACGTGGACGTTGTGCTCGCGCAGCTCCGCCGCCTGAGCCTGGACGAGCGCGCGGGTGGCGAACGCGGCGGCCGCCCAGGGCCCTCGGCCCGGATTGCCGCGACGCGCAGAGCCGCCGGTGACCTGGATCAAGGTGCCTTGGCCGCGCTCGACCAGAACACGCCCGCTCATACGCAGAACGTTGAAGATGGCCGGTAACAACTCGCCGACGTAGGGCTCGAGCGCACCGACAGGAGCCTCGTGGATCGGCCCGCCGAAGGCAGGGGTCGTGGTGATTGCGTTCACGATCAGATCGACGTCTCCGACGTCACGAAAGACCCGTTCGAGGTCCTTCGGATCGGCGGCGTCGGCGATCACGCCGACTGCATCGGGAACGTCTTCGACCAGCACACGAATCGTCCTCTCGTTCCGCGCGACGCCGGCTACACGCCAGCCGTCCGCCGCAAACTCGGTCGCGAGCACACGCCCGAGGTTTTGTGCCCCGAAGACGAGGAGCGTCGGCACCAGGGTTACGCGGCGACCTGGCTGAACTCGGGGATGATGTCGTCCCCGTACGCCTTCAGCGTCTCCTCCTGCCCGTGCGTCATGAGGTAGATGTTGAACTGGTCGACGCCGATCGACTCGAGCTCCTTGAGCTTCTTCGTCGCGTCCGCCACGGTGCCGAGCACGCAGAAACGGTCGACGATCTCGTCGGTGACGAACTCGCCGTGTGCAGCGCCGACGCGCGAGTGGTCCTTGTAGTCGTAGAACTTGCGCGCCTTCACGAAGTCGGTGAGGTCGTGCGGGATCTCCGAGTCGTCGCCGTAGCGTTCGATCAGGTCCATGACATGGTTGGACACCATGGCGGGGAACCAGCGTGACTGTTCACGCGCGTCCGCGATGTCGTCGGAGATGTGACTGGGCGCGCCGACGATGCACTTGAGTTCGCTCGGGTCCCGGCCTGCCTCCTCGGCGGCGCGTCGCGCGGTGTCCATGATCCACTGGATGATCACCGGATCCGCCAGCTGGATGATCACGCCGTCGGCCACCCGGCCTGCTACGGCGAGCGCCTTCGGCCCGTAGCCCGCTATCCACATCGGGATGTCCGGCAGCTCCTCGCGCACCCACTTCAGCTCGAGCTCTTTCTCGTTCCAGTCGACCGAGCGGCCGTTCATCAGCTCCTTGATCATCGCGCAGCGGCTCTCGAACTCCGCCACCCTCACGGGCTTCAGACCGACGACGCGTCGTGACGAGTCGCCGCGCCCGATTCCCATCACCATGCGGCCGTCGGAGATGTCCTGCATCGTCGCGTACCAGCTCGCCGTGATCGTCGGGTCGCGGATGCCCGGATTCGTCACGAAGTGTCCGAGCTTGATCCTGGTTGTCTGCGCAGCTGCGAGGGGAAGCGTTGCGTAGGACTCCTCCCAGAGGATGTGCGAGTCGTATGTCCAGGCGTATTCGAACCCGTGCTGCTCTGCGAGCTTCATCAGCTCGATCATCCGCTGGTACGGCGGGTCCGGCAGGACGGTCACACCGAAACTGAGCATCGATCCTCCCCGGTCGCTGGCAGGGGAACGAGCATACCGCCGCGAAAACGGATCGCACAGTTCAGGAGCCTCCCCCGTTCGAGTGATGCGACGGCAGGTAGCTCGACCGATCCCATAGGCATCCGGTGGTTCGACACCGGCACTTATATGAGCACAGTCGCCGACGCTCGCGCATTACCCGCGCCGCTGACGGTCGCCGGGATCGTTTGGACGCCGACCCGGCTCCGTGCGCTTCGCCATGGCCTGTGGTTCGCGGCCTTCTTGTACTGCATCGCTTCGCTCGGCTGGGCGCTCAGCGACCTTTCCGGGGTCGACGCGCACGCCTATTGGAGCTCCTGGCGAAACGGCCTCTATTCCGCAGGGCCCGAGCAACGCGACGCCTATCTGTATTCGCCGGTCTTCGCCCAGGTGCTGTGGCCTTTGACACTCCTCCCTTGGCCGGTCTTCTACGGGCTCTGGACGGCGGCGGGCATTGCGGCTTTCGCCTGGCTGCTGGCACCGCTCGGGCTGCGGTGGGCGATCCCGTTGATCCTGATCTGCATGCCCGAGATCGAAGCCGGGAACGTTTGGCCTTTCTTCGCCCTCGTGCTCGTCCTGGGCTTTCGATTCCCGGCAGCCTGGTCGTTTCCGGTGTTGCTGAAGGTGACACCGGGCGTCGGGGTGCTCTGGTTTGCGGCGCGGCGAGAGTGGCGACGGGCGGCAGTCGCGATCGTCGTGGCCCTCGGAATCGCAGGCGTCTCCTTCGCTTTCGCCCCGGGCCTCTGGACCGAATGGATCCGACTGCTTCTCCACCCTTCGGACTTCACGAACCCGGCTCGAGAAACTTTGACCCCGATGCTGCATTTTCCCGCGGTGCTCCGGCTCGGCGTGGGACTTCCCTTGAGCGCGGCCCTGACGATCTACGCGGCCAGAAAGAACAGGCCTCGACTGCTTCCGGTGGCGATGTTGCTCGCTTCTCCGGTCACCGGCCTCAATGCGGTCGCGCTCCTGGCAGCCATTCCGCGGATGGGCCATGCCGGCGCCGCCACTCCGCCACAGACGTCGAGCTCAGATGAGTAGCAGAGTGTCGTTCGGCCCACGTCTGCTCGCCTGGCTAGAGCGCGAGAGCCTTCCGGTGACCGTTTTCGGGCTGTTCGTGTGCGGTCTGATCGTTCGCCTGCCCGACCAGCTCCGTCAGGACGGCTGGCTCGCACTCGTCAGCGGGCGCTTCGTGGCCGACTCCGGCCTCCCGACCACGGACACGCTGACCGCCTGGACCGCGCACGTGCAATGGGTGGACCAGCAGTGGCTCGGCCAGCTCTTCCTCTATCGGCTTGCTTCGGCGGGGAACCTCCGCCTCGTGATGCTCGTGCACGTCGCCCTGCTCGCGGGCGCGCTGGCTGCGGCGCTGGTCGCCGCGCGGTGGCGCGGCGGTTCGGCGCGGAGCGTCGGGCTCGTCGCGGCGCCGGCTCTTGTCGTGATCTTGATGTCAGCGCAGATGCGGGCGCAGAGCCTTGCGTATCCATTGTTCGTCGCCGTGGCCTGGCTCCTGATCGCCGATGCACGTGCGTCGTCACGTCGCGTCCTGCTCGTGCTTCCCATCCTCGTCCTCTGGGCGAACATTCACGGCTCCGTCGTGCTCGGCGCCGTCCTTGCGACCGTGGCGGGTGTGCTGCTCGTCGTGCGCACGATGCGAGACCGGGCCGGGTCGTCGAGGGAGCTGCTGTTGCGCGGAGCGCTCCTGACGATCGCGCCTTGTCTCTGTGTCTTCGCCTCTCCCTACGGTTCGTCGCTGTTCCACTACTACGGCAGCACGGCCTTCAACTCGTCCTTCGGTCGCATCGTGAGCGAATGGCAGCACTCGTGGCCGTCGCTACTGACCCTGCCGTTCTACGCGCTCGCCGCGATCTGCGTGTGGCTTCTCTTCCGGAATCGGCGGGCGGTCAGCACGTTCGAGCAGCTTGCACTGCTCTTGTTGTTCCTCGCGGGAGTCGCAGCGCTCAGAAACATGGTCTGGTTCAGCTTCTTCGCGCTGATCGTCCTGCCGCTCCCGCTCGCGAAGCGGATCGGTGAGGTGCGCGGCAAGGAGTCGAAGGTCGTCAAGACTGCGCTCGCCGCAGCGGCGATCGCGGCGGTGTCCGTCGCCGGCGCAGCGGCCGCTTCGCGGTCCGACTCCTGGCTCACGAGCTCTGCCTATCCAATCGCAGCGGCCGATGCCGTCGCTACCGCTGCTGCGACGGATCCCAACGCTCGCATCTACTCGGACGTCCGCTTCGCAGACTGGCTGCTGTGGACGAGACCGGAGCTTGCCGGCCGCATCGCCTTCGACGCACGCTTCGAGCTGCTGTCGAGCAAGGAGCTCGAACAGCTCTACCGCCTGCAGAACCAGTTGACGCCGCAGTGGACGGCTGCCGTTGCGGACCATCGGCTCGTCGTGCTTCCCCGCGGGCAGGGATCTGCGACGGCACGCGCGCTGATGAGTCAGGACGGTGCGCGTCGGATCTACGGCGACCGCTCGGTCGTCGTCCTGCTTCGCCCGCGTTCTTAACCTGCGGCTGCTACGCGCTCGATCGTCTTCGCTGCGAGCTTGTCGAGCGCCCGCACCGCGAGTTCGAGGTGTTCCTCCTTCGTGTCCTCGAGCTTCGTGTGCGAGAGCCCGCGCAGCGACTGCACGAACAGCATTACCGTAGGGACGCCCGCACGTGCTACTTCAGCTGCGTCGTGGAGCGGGCCGCTCGGGAGCCGGTGCGACGCACTCGTGACGTCCCTGATCGATTCGTCTGCGAGCTCGATCAGCGCATCGTCGAACAGGATCGGCTCGATGTTCCAGATCCGCTGCCACTCGACCTCGAGCTCCTCTTCGCGCGCGTACTCCTCTGACGCGCCCTTCGCCTCGTCGAGCATGCCGGCGAGCTTGGTCGCGTCGAGATGGCGTTGGTCGAGCAGGCATTCCGCGGTCTCGACGACTGACGTGACGATGCCGGGCTTCGTCACGACCCCGCCCATCGTGCAAACCGCGCCTGCTCCCGTCCGCTTTGCGATCTCCCGAATCTCCAGCTCGAGGCGAGCAGCGCCCGCGAGTGCGTCGCGTCGCTTGTCCATCGGCGTCGAGCCCGCATGTGCGGCCTGGCCGCGGAAGGTCACCTGGTGGCGCTCCACGCCGAACGTCCCCAGCACGACGCCGAGGGGCAGCTCGAGCGACTCGAGCACCGGCCCCTGCTCGATATGGAGCTCGAGGTAGGCGGCAGCGCCTGCGAGCTCGCTGCGCGCGTCGAGCGCCGAGTCGAGGTCGACACCATGCTCACGTAGCGCGTCCGGCAGCGCCGTCCCGTCGGCGTCCTTGCGCGCGCGCAACTCTTCCTGGTCTGCCATCGAGCCGGCCGCGGCGGACGAGCCGAAGAGGGAGCGGCCGAAGCGCGCGCCTTCCTCGTCGGCCCAGTTGACAAGACGCACGGTGACCGGCGGCTTCCCCTCCTCCGCAATCCGGCGCAGCACCTCGACTCCGGCCACGACGTTGAGGGCGCCGTCGAGCCAGCCGCCGTTCGGGACCGAGTCGATGTGGCCGCCGATGAGGACTGCCTGGTCAGAGGCGCCGCGCAAGGTGAACCACTGGTTGCCCGCCGCGTCGACCGTCTCCTCCGCCCCGGTCCCATCCACCTGCGCGCGTAGCCACTCGCGCGCGCGCTCCCAGGTCTCCGTCCACGCCACCCGCTGAGCGCCGTTCTCGTCCCCGGTTAGCTCCTGAAGCGCGCGGAGCTGGTCGACGGTCCGGCGGGGCTGGAGCGGCACGCGGCGACTCTAACGTGGTAAGCATCGTTCGATGTCCGCGATCGCGGTCGAGCCTTCGAGAAGAGGCGCAGTGCCGCGCGCTGCCGGGCGCGCCCTGCTCCTGCCCGTCGGTCTTGCGGCGCTCTGGGGGTTGTGGGAGGGCTACCGCTGGCTGGGCATTCGTGAGCACTGGACCTGGCCGTTCACGGTCAACGACACGAACATGCCGCACCTCAGCACGATCTGGCATGCATTCGGACAGCCGTTGCAGCCGGACGGGCCCCCGCTCCGGCACTACCTCTGGCACTACTCGCTCTTTACGGGCAAGGAGGCGCTTGCCGGCTTCGCCCTCGGCGCGGTGATCGGCTTCCTGCTCGCCGTCGTCCTCGCACACTCGACTTTGCTGCGTCGTGGCCTCCTGCCGTACATCGTCGTATCCCAGACGGTCCCGATCCTCGCTATCGCACCAATGGTCGTTCTCGGGCTTGGGACCAAAGGGGTCAGTCCTTGGATAGCCGTCGCCGTTATCGCCGCCTACCTGACGTTTTTCCCTGTGGCGATCAACACACTTCGTGGCTTGCATTCACCCGACCCGCGCGCACTCGAGCTGATGCGTTCCTACGCGGCAGGCCGCTGGAAGATTCTCTGGCGCCTTCGCGTCCCCGCCTCTCTGCCCTACGTCTTTTCGGCGCTGAAGATCTCGGCGACGGCGAGCGTCATCGGCGCGATCATTGGGGAGACTCCCGCATCCCTCCAGGGCGGGCTCGGCTACGCGGTCGTGAACTTCAACCAGTACTACTCGACCCAGCCCGCAAATCTCTGGGCGACGATCATCGCCTGCGCGCTCCTCGGCATCACGTTCTTCCTCGCCGTTGTCCTGTTGGAGCGTCTGGTTCTCAAGCGCGCACCGGAGCACGTCGCGTGAGTGCGGTCTCGCTCAAAGGCGTGACGAAGCAGTTCCATGCAGGCGTGACAGCGCTGGACGGGATCGACCTCGACGTCGAGCCGGGCGAGTTCGTCTCCCTGATCGGACCCTCTGGTTGCGGCAAGTCGACGCTGCTACGGATCATCGGCGACCTGACCAAACCGACCGCCGGGACCATTCAGGTCAACGGCAAGCCGGCGGAACGCGCGCGACGCGACCACGAGTACGGCATCGTCTTCCAGGACGCCGTCCTCTACGACTGGCGGACGGTGGCGAAGAACATCTCGCTCCCGCTCGAGCTCCTCCACTGGAACCGGGGCCGTCGGAATGCACGTGTCAAGGAGATGATGGAGCTCGTCGAGCTCAGCGGGTTCGAGAGCCATCACCCCTGGCAGCTCTCCGGCGGCATGCAGCAGCGCGTCTCGATCGCACGCGCGCTTTCGTTTTCACCGTCTCTGCTGCTCATGGACGAGCCCTTCGGCGCTCTAGACGAGATGACGCGCGAGCGGCTCAACACCGAGCTGCTGCGGATCTGGCAGGAGACCGGCTCGACGGTCGTGTTCGTGACGCACTCGATTCCCGAGGCGGTGTTCCTGTCCACGCGAGTGGTCGTCATGTCGGCCCGGCCGGGACGCGTTGCGGGCATCGTCGACGTCGACTTGCCGCAACCACGTACGAGCACGACGAGAGAAGAGCCGCGTTTCTTCGAGCTCGTGACGCGGGTACGCGAGCAACTGGCTGCGGCTGGCGCCCCGCTCGGTGAGACACAAGAGCCCGCCCTGGTCGAGGACCTGTGAGCACGATCGTCCAGCCGGTTCCACGCAGCGTCGGGCGGCGAATCGGTGGTACCGCACTCGACTGGCTCCCGGCAGTGGCTGTGTTCGCACTCGGCATCGGCGCCTGGCAGGGCATCGTCGCGGCCTTTCACGTGCAGGAGTTCCTGTTGCCGAAGCCGACCTCGATCGCCGACGCGTTCTGGACGCAAAAGAGCGCGCTGTGGAGCCAGGGCATCTACACGTTCAAGGAGGCCCTCGGCGGCTACGCCCTCGGGTCCGGCCTCGGCATCCTCGTCGCTCTGCTCTTCGCCGCGTGGCGGCCGCTCGCCGGGGCATTCATGCCTTACGCGGTCGCCGCCAACGCCATCCCGATCATCGCGTTCGCCCCGATCATGAACAACTGGTTCGGCCTGCTCAATCCGTTCTCGAAGATGGCGATCGCCGGCGTGCTGTGCTTCTTCCCGGTGATGATCAACACGCTGCGCGGCCTGACCTCCGTCCATCCGTCGTCGATCGAGCTGATGCAGTCGTACGCGGCGGGACGGCTCTCGCTCTTTCGACGGGTCCGGATTCCAAATGCGCTCCCGCACATGTTCACGGGCTTGAAGGTTGCGACCGTTCTTTCGATGATCGGCGCGATCGTCGGCGAGTATTTCGGCGGCCCAATCGAGGCGCTCGGTGTGAAGATCCTCAACGATTCGTCATACGGCAACTTCACGGACGCCTGGGCCGGAATCGTGATGGCCAGCCTGCTCGGCATCGTCTTCTACGCCGTGGTGGCCCTGGCGGAGCGGTTGACGACGAGCTGGCACCCCTCCGCAAGGGTCTTCCATACGGAATGAGTACAGGAGAGAATGGCGGGAGAGAGTCGGACCTAGAGGAGGAAGCCGGATGAAGCACAGGTGGGTCGTGGGAATCGCAGTGCTCGCGTGCCTGGTGGTGGCGGGAGGGGCAGCCGCTCGGACACAACTGGCGACGAGCTCGAAAGCTACAAAGGTGACCCTGCAGCTCAAGTGGGTCACGCAGGCGCAGTTCGCGGGGTACTACGCCGCGAAGGCGAAGGGGTATTACTCGCAGGCCGGGCTCGACGTGAACCTCAAGGTCGGCGGCCCGACCATCACCCCCGAGCAGGTCGTGCTCGGGAAGCAGGCGGAGTTCGGCATCGACTGGGTGCCGAGCTTGCTGTCGTTCCGCGACGGCGGCAAGAAGATCACGCAAATCGCGCAGGTGTTCTCGAAGAGCGGCATGACCGAGCTCACCTGGAAGGACAGCGGCATCACGACGATCGGCAAGATGAAAGGCAAGAAGGTCGGCGTCTGGTGCTGCGGGAACGAGAACGAGCTCTACGCCGCGCTCGTCAAGAACGGCATGGATCCAAAGAACAAGAGCGACGTCACGATCGTCAATCAGCCGTTCAACATGGAGCTCTTCCTCAACCGCGACGTCGACGCGGCGGCGGCGATGACGTACAACGAGCTCGCACAGGTCCTCGAGATCAAGAACCCGAAGACAGGAAAGCTCTATCAGCTCTCCGATCTGAACATCATCAAGATGGAAGATGCGTCGAAAGGTGCAGGCACGTCGATGCTCGAGGACGAGATCTTCGTGCGCGACGACTGGATCAAGGACAAGAAGAACCAGGCCACCGCCACGAAGTTCCTCGCGGCCTCCTTCAAGGGCTGGATCTACTGTCGTGATCGCCCGAACGACTGCGTCAACATCGTCCTGAAGAACGGATCGGCGCTCGGCCGCGGCCACCAGAGGTGGCAGATGAACGAGATCAACGCGCTGATCTGGCCGAACAAGCTCGGTATCGGGATCACCTCTCCCGCCGCGTTCAGCCGGACGGCGAAGATCGCGCAGCAGTTCAAGGTGATCAAGAAGGCGCCCTCCGGCGCTTACCGAGTCGACCTCGCCAAAGCCGCCGTCGCACAACTGAAGGCGCAAGGCGTCGACGTGTACGGCAAGAAGTGGAAGAAGGCCAAGGTCAAGGTCACCGAGGCCGGGAAATAGGAACCGAGCCGAAGAAGGGAGATCCGCGATGTCCGTATTGATCAAAGGCGGCCGCATCATCACGGCCGCGGACGACTACGTCGGCGACATCTACGTCGAAGGCGAGCGGATCTCCCTGATCGGCGAATCGCTCGATGTCCAGGCCGAGCGAGTGATCGATGCGGCCGGGAAGTACGTGCTTCCCGGCTGCGTCGACCCTCATACGCACCTCGACATGCCGTTTGGCGGGACGACGACGATCGACGACGTCGAGTCGGGGCAGACCGCCGCGGCGTTCGGCGGCACGACGTGCCACGTCGACTTCATCATCCAGCCGCAAGGCTCGACGTTCGCCGACGCAATCGAAGACTGGCGCAGCAAGGCGAATGGCAAACAGGTGATCGACATGGGCTACCACATGGCGGTCACGGATCTCCGCGAAGGTGGGACCTTGGAGGAGCTGGCGTCGCTGCCAGAGCAAGGCATCACGTCCTACAAGCTCTTCATGGCGTACAAGGGCGCGCTGATGGTGGACGACGAGACGCTCTTCAAGACTATGGAGGTCGCCGCCGAGACCGGCGCCCTCGTGATGGTGCACGCGGAGAACGGCGATGCGATAGACGTTCTCGTGAAGAAGGCGCTGGCGGAGGGTCACACCGAACCGCATTGGCACGCGCTCACGCGGCCGCCAGAGACCGAGGGTGAGGCGACCAACCGGGCGATTCAGCTTGCCCGAGTCGCCGGCGCACCGCTTTACGTCGTACACGTGTCGTGCAAGGAGTCCGTCGAGCCGATTCAGCTCGCGCGCGAGAAGGGCTGGGACGTGTGGGGCGAAACGTGCACGCAGTACTTCTTCGTCGACTACACCTTCCTCGAGCGCCCCAACTTCGAAGGCGCGAAGTACGTCTACACACCGCCGCCGCGGGCGAAGGAGAACCAGGACGTCCTCTGGAACGCGGTGCGGACCGACACGCTCTCGGCGATCTCGACCGACCACTGCGCCTTCCTCTGGGACGGGCAGAAGACGATGGGCAGAGACGACTTCTCCAAGATCCCGAACGGCGGGCCAGGGCTGGAGAATCGTCTGCAGATGATCCACGAGTTCGGCGCACGCGCCGGCCGGATCTCGCTGAACCGGATGGTCGAGCTGCTGTCGACGAATCCCGCGAAGCTCTTCGGCCTCTATCCGCGCAAGGGCACGATCGCGGTCGGTTCCGACGCGGACATCGTCGTCTTCGACCCGGAAAAGAAGGTCACGATCTCGGCGAAGACGCAGCACTCGAAGACGGACTACAACCTCTACGAGGGCACCGAGGTCATCGGGACTCCCGAAGTCGTGTTACTGCGTGGCCAGATCTTGGTCGACGGCGACGAGCTCGTCGCCGAGCCCGGGATCGGCCAGTTCGTCGCGCGGGCGAAGTTCGGCGAAGAGTTGAAGCGCGCCGCTACTGCGGCGGCCACGGCCGCTTAGAACGCATGGAGATCTCTCCGGAGCTCTCCGTCCGGCGGGGGCGCGCCGCAGTCGAGTTCTACAAGGCTGCCTTCGGAGCGGTCGAGATCTATCGGGTGGGCGGCACCGACCAGGACGAGGCAGTCGTGGCTCAACTCTCCCTCGACAAAGGATCCTTCTGGGTCGCCGACGAGTCGCCAGAGCACAAGAACTTCAGCCCGGAATTCGTGGGCGGCAGCACCGTGCGGCTGTTGTTGATCGTTGAGGATCCCCGGTCGGTGTGTGAGCAGGCCATTGCACTCGGCGCGACCGAGGTCGCTCCCGTCGAAGAGTCACATGGCTGGCTGCTCGGACGGATCGAAGATCCGTTCGGGCATCACTGGGAGATCGGCAAGCCGCTCACCGAATGGCCACCGCCATCAGGGCGGTCCGAGCGCCCGTAGCGCCAGCAGCTCGAAGACGACATTCGCCGCGGCGAGAGCCGTCGGCTGCCCCGCCCCGTCGTAGGCCGGCGCGACTTCGACGACGTCGCAGCCGGCGAGGTTGATTCCGCGCAAGGAGCGCAGGAAGGCGAGCGCTTCGGCGGAGGAGAAACCTGCGACCTCGGGCGTCCCGGTTCCGGGCGCAAAGGCCGGGTCGAGGAAGTCGATGTCGAAGGACAAGAAGACGGGACGCTCCCCCACTCTGTCTTTGACCAGCTCCCCGTACCGCTCCGACCCGAGCGCTCGCAGCTCCTCGCTTTGGATCACCGTGAAGCCGAGCTCGCGTGCCATTCCCAGATCGGAGGCGGCGTAGACGGAGCCCCGCATCCCGGCCTGGACAGAAGCCCCCGCGTCGAGCAAGCCCTCCTCGACAGCTCGTTTGAACGTCGTGCCGTGGAAGTACTTCTGGCCGAAGTACGCCTCCCAGGTGTCGGCGTGCGCGTCGAGCTGCACCAGGGCAAGCGGTCCGTGCCGCTTCGCGAGCACGCGCAGCTCCGCGAGCGTGATCGAGTGGTCGCCGCCGAGCGCAACCGGAAAGACACCGGCCTCGACAATCGGCGCTAGGGCTTCGATCGCCTGGGCGTAAGTACGCTCCGTGTCGCCCGGCGAGACCGGCAGATCGCCGTAATCGACGATCGACAGCGCGTCCACGACGTTGATGTCGTGCACAGGATGGTAAGGGCGGATCAGCGCCGAGGCGGAACGAATCGCCTCCGGCCCGAACCGGGCACCGGTTCGATAGCTCGTCGCAGTGTCGAAGGGAATCCCGTAAACCGCCGCGTCGACCCCCACGAGCTCGGTCACGTGCGGCGCGCGCATGTAAGTCCGGATCCCAGCGAAGCGAGGAATCACTTGCGCGTCGAGCGGCTTGTAGGGCGGCCCCGTCACGCGCCTACGCTACCGCCCCGCCCGGTGCAACATGTCTCGAACTGCACGGGTCTGACCCCAGCTGTTCGGGACGTGCTCCCAAAGGCCAGGGTCTGACCCCAGCCGTTCAGCTCGTGTCTTTGTTAGCGAGTCTGCGGGAAGCCGAGATCCACCTTCGACGTCGCCGGGTCCGGCCACCGTGACGTGACGACCTTGCCGCGGGTGTAGAAGTTGATCCCCTCCGGCCCGTAGATGTGCGTGTCGCCGAACAGGGAGTTCTTCCAGCCGCCGAAGGAGTAGTACGCGACGGGAACGGGGATCGGGACGTTGATGCCGACCATGCCGGCCTGCACGTCGAACTGGAACTGGCGCGCAACGCCGCCGTCACGCGTGAAGATCGCCGTCCCGTTCCCGTACGGGTTCTCGTTCACGAGCCGCACTGCCTCGTTGTAAGTGCCGACCCGCGTTACGCCGAGCACAGGCCCGAAGATCTCGTCCTTGTAGGCGTCCATCTCGGGCGTCACGTTGTCGAGCAGCGACACGCCGAGGAAGAAGCCGTCGCCGTCCGGGGCGCTGTCGCGACCGTCGGCGACCACGTCCGCGCCCTGATCGCGTGCGCCGTCGATGTAGGACGCCACCTTGTCGCGATGCTCACGCGTCACGAGCGGCCCCATCTCGACGTCGGGCTCGAGCCCGTTGCCCACCTTGATCTTCGGGAGACGATCCTCGATCGCCTTGACGAGCCGGTCGGCCGCATCTCCGACCGCGACGACCTGGGAGATCGCCATGCAGCGCTCGCCGGCCGAGCCGTAGGCCGCGCTCACGGCGGCATCGGCCGCCATGTCGATGTCGGCGTCCGGAAGGACGATCATGTGGTTCTTCGCTCCACCGAGCGCCTGGACGCGCTTGCCGTGCTTCGTCCCGGTCTCGTAGACGTAGCGCGCGATCGGCGTGGAGCCCACGAACGACACCGCCTGAATGTCCGGATGCTCGAGCACCGCGTCCACCGCGACCTTGTCGCCGTGCACGACGTTGAAGACGCCGTCCGGGACGCCGGCCTCCTTCAGCAGCTCCGCCACGTAGAGCGACGCGGAGGGATCCTTCTCTGACGGCTTGAGCACGAACGTGTTGCCGCACGCGAGTGCCGGCGCCCACATCCACATCGGAACCATCGCGGGAAAGTTGAAAGGCGTGATGCCGGCGACCACGCCGAGCGGCTGGCGAATCGAGTAGACGTCGATGCCCGTCGACGCCTGCTCCGAAAAGTCGCCCTTCAGCAACTCGGGAATGCCGCAGCAGTATTCAATCACCTCGAGCCCGCGCGCAACCTCGCCCTTCGCGTCCGAGAGCACCTTGCCGTGCTCCGCAGTCAGGATTCGCGCGATGTCCTCCTGCCGCTCGTGGACGAGCTCGCGAATCTCGAAGAAGATCGCCGTGCGCCTGGAGAGCGACATGGCCCGCCAGGACTCGAAGGCTTCCTTCGCGGCCTTGACCGCGGTGTCCACCTCTTCCGGTGTCGCAAAGTCGACGGCACCCGTCTGCTGGCCCAGCGCCGGGTTGTAGACCGGGCCGCTGCGACCCGATTCCCCTTCGACCATGCGGCCGCCGATCCAGTGGCTGATCCGGTTGACGTCCTGTTCTCGTTGTACGGGCGGCGTCGCTAGCTCGGTCATCTCATCCTCCTCGCGTGACCCAATCAGCGTACCGCGGATAGGGTGCCGCGGATGAGACGCTGGGGCGTATGTCTGCTCGTGCTGGCGCTGGCAGGCTGCGGCGGAGGCGGCAAGAAGACCACGGTGCAGGCCGGGCCCGCCCCGACACCGGCGAAGGATGCGGCTCCCTGGCCGGCGCCCGCAGATCCGATGAAGCTGACGGAGAAGGCGGGCCTGACACCGGAAACGCACGAGTTCCTCCTCCTGCACGTCCATGCGCATCTCGATGTGTTTGTGAACGGCAGCCCGGTCAAGGTTCCGGCGGGAATCGGGATCAACACCCATGACCCGGCCGTGCACCACGCCAAGCAGAAGGACGGCTCGATCGCCTGGGGCTTCATCGACCCTCCCTGCGCGCAGCCCTGTATCTCGCCGCTCCACACGCACGACGTCTACGGCATCCTGCACACCGAGGCGAAGGAGAATCAGTTCAACAATCTCGGCGAGTTCTTCATCGAGTGGAACGTGCGACTCGACAAAAAGTGTGTCGGCGGCTACTGCAAGCCGTCGGCCCCGATTTCGATCTTCGTCGACGGGAAGGCATACACCGGCAATCCTCGCCAGATCGAGCTCGAGAACCTGAGGGAGATCGCGATCGTGATCGGGACGCCGCCAGCCGAAATCCCTTCGACTTTTCCGCGGTAAGCTCAGGCCGTGGCGATTCTCGAGACCAACAGCGAGCTCGGCCGGCAGGTCGTAGCCGACGCCAAGCAGTATGTCCTCCACTCCTGGTCGGTGCAGGACGCGGTCGATCCGATTCCCGTGGCCGGCGGCGAGGGCCGCTACTTCTGGGACTACGACGGCAAGCGCTATCTCGACTTCGCATCGCAGCTCGTGAACGTCTCGATCGGCCACCAGCATCCGAAGATCGTGGCCGCGATCAAGGAGCAGGCCGAGAGGCTCTGCACGATCGGCCCGCCCATGGCGACCGAGGCGCGCTCAACGCTCGCGCGATTGCTCGCCGAGGTCACGCCCGGCGACCTCCAGATGTCCTTGTTCACGAACGGCGGCGCCGAGGCGAACGAGAACGCGATCAAGCTCGCGCGCTGGTACACGGGCCGGCACAAGATCGTCGCTCGCTACCGCTCGTACCACGGTGCGACAGCCGGGGCGATCACACTCACCGGCGATCCGCGCCGCTGGGCGGCCGAGCCGGGGATTCCGGGCGTCGTTCGCATGCTCGACCCGTACACGTATCGCTGCCCCGCCGGACATCCCGACCCCTGTCCGGTCTGCACGGGCGCGCCGCACCTCGAGGAGATCCTCCAGTACGAAGGCGCGCACACCGTCGCCGCCGTGATCCTCGAACCGATCGTCGGGACGAACGGCATCATCGTGCCGCCCGACGGCTACCTGCAGGCGATCCGCGAGGTCTGCGACCGCCACGGCATCCTGTTGATCGCCGACGAGGTGATGGCGGGCTTCGGCCGCACCGGTAAGTGGTTCGGCGTCGACAACTGGGGGGTCGTGCCGGACATCCTCACGGTGGCGAAAGGCATCAACTCCGGCTACGTCCCGATCGGCGCGATGATCGTCCGGAAGCCGATCGCCGACTGGGTGCGCGACAAATACTTCGCCGGCGGGCTCACCTACTCCGGTCATCCACTGGCCTGCGCTTCGGCTGTTGCGTCGATCGAGGCTTTCAAGGAGGAGGGCATCGTCGAGAACTCGGCCGAGATGGGCGGAGTGTTCGCCGAGAAGCTGCGAGAGCTCGAGAGCAAACACCCCTCGATCGGAGACATCCGCGGGCTCGGCTGTTTCTGGGGAATCGAGCTCGTCAAGAATCGCGAGACGCGCGAGCCGCTGGTGCCGTTCAACGCAACGGGCGAAGCATTCGCGCCGGTCGCACGCGTCGCGAAAGCCGCCCTCGAGCGCGGCCTCTATCTGATGACGCACTGGAACGTGATCATCGTCGCCCCCCCGCTCACGATCACGCGCGACGAGATCGACGAGGGGATCGGGATCCTCGATGAAGCACTCTCGATCGCGGACGAGTACGCAGCCTGACGGCTAGCGACGTCGACCTCATCGTCCTCGCCTACGTCGCCGGACAGAACGTGCCGCTCGAGGACGACGAACGGAACGCCGCGCTGCGACGAGCGCTGTTCGTTTTCGCCGCCGGCGGAGCCCTCAACCGCGACCCGGGCCTCGACGATCCGGCCGTGATCAAGCTGGCCGGCGACCTCGACTCGGCCGAACGCCGCGAGGCGCTGGCCCGTGCAATCGAGCATCTGGATGCGGACGCCGAGGCGCTCGAGCGGTTACGCGACTCCGACATAGCCTGGCGGGCCTACGCCTGCGCTCTGCTCGCCGATGCGCTGGGCGAAGACGAAGAAGAAGCTTGACTGCGTAGGAGTAGCGTCCTTCAATGAGCACATGGCGGAAGAAAAGCGTTCAGGCGGCGACAGGCGATCCGCAGGCGACCGTCGTTCCGGAAAAGACCGTCGCGAGCGCGACGCCGGACCGCCGCCGGACGGCGACCGGCGGGAAGGCGATAGCCGCCGGTCAGAAGAGGAGCGGCGTTCCGGTAAGGATCGGCGCAGCGGGAGCTAGCGCCACTCGGCGAGCACAGCGGCGACGTCGTCCATTGAGTTGCACACTTTCCCCGCCGCCTGGATACAGCCGAGGACGAACAGATTCAGGCCGTGGCCCTCGTGGCCGCGCGTGCCGCGGAGATCGGTGAGCAAGCCGACGATCCCCTTCTTCGTCGAGTCGGCCTGCATGAGCGTGTAGAAGATGCCAATCTCACAGGCCGTGCCGTCGTCGACCATTGGTCCGTCGAGCACGGCGACCACGGCGTCTGCATCGGAAAGACCCTTCCAATCCTTCACGAAGATGGTCGTTGCCGACGTATCGCCAGCGGCGAGCGCATTCTCGTGCGGGACGAACACCTCGATGCCGTCGGCACGCAGCTGCCCCGCGCACTCGTCGATGAAGGACCGCTCGTAGGGGGTGAAGAGCGGTCCAGCAAGGTAGACCCGCACCGGGCAACCCTAACCCGAAGACGAAGGCGGCGGCCCGTAGGCCGCCGCGCAAATCACTAGCGGTCCTACTTAACGCCCGACGAAACCGAGCAGGGCGAGGACCAGCACGACGATCAGGATGATCCACAGAATGCTCACGTAGCCTCCTTGATAGCTGCACCTCTTCAACGAGGAAAGGGACGCTTCGGTTACGGGAGTCGCTACTTCTGCCGAGAGAGGCTCGCGAGCACCGCGAGCACGAGCACTGCAACCGCGGCGCTGAAGCCGATTCCGGCCGTGCGGAGGCTGAACGCGTGCGCGGCCACGCCGACACCGATCACCGGCAGCGAAAGACCGACGTACATGACGACGAAGAAGCTCGAGGCGGTCTCACCGCGGTGCTCGACCGGCGCGCGCTGGTTGATCGCCGCGAGGCCGGCGCCGATCACAAGCCCCTGGCCGACCCCGACGACAGACGCGGCGGCGATCAGCGCCGCGAGCGACTCGATGCCGAGCGCCAACGCGAGCAGCCCGACCCCTCCGACCAGGAGCACGCATCCGGAGACGAGGGCCCTCCGGTCCGAAAGGCGTGAAACGATCAACTGACCGACGATCGACGCGCTGAAGAGGATGAAGACGACCGCCCCGGCGAGGGCGTGACTCGTCCGGCCGAGGATCTGGCCGAGGAAGACCGGCGCGACGGAGCTGAAGACCCCCGCGACCGCGAAGCTGCCGAAGCCCGCGGTGGCACCACGTATGAAGACACCTCGCACCTCCGCCGGCACCTTCAACCGCTGCAGCCGAAATCGAAACGCGGTTCGCTGCACGGTCTCCGGCGTCATCAGCAGGCCGAGCAAGGCCGGCGCGAGCAGTCCAAGGTCGACGATGAAGGGCAAGCGGAGCGGCGACCTGCAGTAGTCGGCCAGCAGGCCGGCGAGCAGCGTGCCGAGCCCAAGGCCGCCGAGGTTCACGATCACTGCGACGAAGCTCGCCAACCGCCTGCGCCCTCCCGGCGCGAGGTCGACGAGCATCGCGGTGGCAGTCCCGGTGAACACGCCGGCGGAGAAGCCGGAGACGATTCTGCCCGCGAAGATCGGCACCAGCGACCCGGCGAAGACGAACAGGAACGCGCTCGCGGCCGAGAACGCGAGCCCGACGAGCAGCACCGGCTTTCGGCCGATCTCGTCCGACAGGTTCCCGAAGACGAGCAGGCCGGCGATCACTCCGAAGGCGTAGACGCCGAAGATCACCGTCACCATCAGCTCGCCGAACGAGTAGCGCTGCTCGAAGAGCGGGTACAACGGTGTCGGCAGCGTCGTTCCGATCATCGTGGCGAGGAACGCGTAGGCGACGAGCACGAAACCGACGTTGCGGCTGACGACCTTGCGCACGACGGGTAGCAAAGCGGATGGCGCGGCGTGCCGTCGCGAAGATGAGGCTCGGCTCCTATCATCAAGACGATGGTTCCGGAGGCGCAGCTACGGGACGCCGGCGCCGGACTCGTTCCCGCCAGTACCGGCTGGTTCGTCATGAATGCGCGCGATGCGCGCTGGTTCCAGCGCCCCGGCCGCGGCGACAGCCTGCCGTTGACGGGATGCGATGAGTTCGAGGCCGAAACGTATTTCCCGATGCTCGGCATGTCGATTCAAGTGCTTCCGCCGGGTGAGCCGAACGGGACGTACCACTGGGAGACGGAGCAAGAGGACTTCCTCGTTCTCGCGGGCGAGGCGCTTCTGATCGTCGAGGGGCAGGAGCGACCGCTCAGGCAGTGGGACTTCGTACACTGTCCGCCGGAGACCCGACACGTGTTTGTCGGCTTAGGCGATGGGCCGTGCGTGATCCTCGCAGCGTCATCGCGCCAGTTCCAGAAGGACGGGCCGTGGGGCTTCTACTGCGCCGACGAGACGGCGCGCCGCTACAACGCGAGCTCTCCCGAGGACACGCAGGACGGCGAAGTCGCGTACGGGCGGTTCCCGGCAGCGCAGCCGATGCGCTTCCGCGAGGGTTTGCTGCCGGAGTAGTAGTCACTCTCACCCTCGTACGCCGGGGTCCCTGGGTATCGAGCAATCGCTGCGCATAGGCGACGTCCGGCGGCAACCGCCAACACCCACCGGTCCCGCACCCACCACCAGCACCTCGGTCTGACCAGAGAGCTCATTCACCGGGATCTCCTTGACGGAACAAGAGACTGCGGTCGAAGAACCCGACGACGCGTCGCTCGTATCGCTTCGGTTGCGCATTGATCCCGCCTACGTGACCGCTACCGCGAACCTGCCAGATCGCTTTCGGTTTGTGCGCGGAGGCGTAGTAGGTCGGATTGAGGGTGCGCTCGCCGTCCTGTCCGTGCTCGCCGTAGATGAAGAACACGGGCGTCGGGGCAATCCGGCCGACGAGGTCCTTGAGGCTCGGCGGAGGTGCGGCGTTGGAGAACAGTGCGATTCCCGCCGAGAGCGGGGCGTATGAGGAGAGGGCGAGCCACTTGTCACGCCCCGTCATGTCGAGGAGCTCGTGGACCGAGCGCTCGCCGGCGCCCTCGGACACGACGGCCTTGAGGCCGCGCGACCTCGCCGCGGCTTCGAGCATCATCTCCCCGCCGACCGACAGGCCAATGCCACCGATCCGGTCCTCACGGACGTCCGGCCTGCTCTGGAGGAAGCGGACGGCAGCGTCGACGTCGCGGTATCCGTTCCAGCCCCAGGCATTCGGATCGCCTTCGCTCTGGCCCTCACCGCGACGGTCGAAGAGCAGGACGCCGTACCCGCGTCGGGCAAGCATGCGCGCGGGCCCTTGGGTGCCCTTGCGGCCGGGGAAGGAGATCACGGCGGCGCCGTTCTTCGAAGGGACGTACCAACCATGCAGGCGGAGTCCGTCGGCCGTCGTGAAGGCCACCTCTTCGTGCGGCGCGCCAACGCTGTAGGCCGGGACGAAAGCACGTGCCGAGTGCGTCAAGACGTACGAGACCAGGAACGGAGCCACGACCACGTACGAAGCCACCGTCACGGCCGCACCCACCAGAAGCCGCCGCACCCAGCGCCGAAGCCGGCTCTTGTCGAGCCGTCTTGTGCGCCAGAGCGTCGCCACTCCGATCGAGATCAGGACGAGGCCGGCCGGGATCGCGGCGAGCCCGGTGTAGTCGTCCCCGGAGAGTCGCCCGGCGTCGAGGTAGTACACGCTCTCGATGCCGGTGACGACTCCGAACAGGCCGAGGGCTGCGGCGAGCGATGCACGCAAGCCTGGGCGGGCCCGAGAGTAGAGCGCCGCGACCACCACCAGGACGGTGAAGGGAACGAGACCGCTGATGAGGTGGTCTTGGGCCGATGTGCCGGGCTGCGGCTGTAGGAAGTTGTCGTCGAGGATGTGGGCCGCGACCACTACGAGGCCGCCCACCGCAAACGTTGCCTCGTTGCGGCCCAGACCGACCACCTCAAGGCCGCGGCGTCCCGAACTCCAGGCCCGGGACGCCGCGGAGGTGGTCAGCCCTGCATCTGTCATTCGTATTGCAGCGCCTCGAGGATGTTCAGTCGGGAGGCACGGCGGGCCGGGAGGATCGCCGCCAACATACCGGCGACGATCGTCGCCACCACGAAGATCCCGATCGTCATCCACGGGATCGCGAGGACGATGCCCTCGTCGGACAGCGCCTGCGTCGTCAGGATCGCAAGGAAGACGCCGACGGCGATTCCGAGCGCCGCCCCGATCAGGGCCGTGACGATGCTCTCGTGGCGGATCATCTGTCGAACCTGGCTGCGGGTCATGCCAATCGCTCTCAGCATTCCCAGCTCTCGCGTCCGCTCGAACACGGACAGGACGAGCGTGTTCACGACGCCGAAGAGGCTGATGATCACGGACAGGCCGAGCAGCCCATAGAGCAAGTTCAGCGTGAGGTTGATGTCAGCCTCCTGGTTCTTCTTGAACTGGCTCGCGGTCACGACCTTCGCGTCCGGGAACGAGTGGAGCGAGAGCGCCAGCCGGGCGGTGTTGGCGTCGTTGACGCCGCCCTTGATGTTGATGAGCGTCATCAGGTTCCGCGGCTTCACGTAATTCGCGTCGAACGTCGCCGCCGACATGGTCACGTCGCCGAAAGGCGAGCCGCCCTTCGGTGGATCGAAGATGCCCTTCAGGCGCAGGTGGAGCACCTGGCCGGTCGGAGTCTTAGCCGCGATCGGCGACCCGATCTTCAGATGGTGGTCCTTCGCGTAGTCCTTGTCGACGAAGGCACCGTCATCACCGAGTCGAGCCGGCACGCTCGTTCCGCCCTGCAACCAGTCGATCCGAATCGTCTGCGCGGTATTCGGCGGTACGGCCGTGACCTGGATGTTCTTACCGAACACCCTGGCGTCGCCCCCCCGGAGCCCCGAGACCGCGGTCACGCCCGGCGTTCCGGCCACCGCGTCATCCGCCTCCTTTGTGAACGGATCGAACCCGTTCTCGGCGGTCAGCGCGTAGTCCGCGACGAACAGCTTGTCCACCGCATCCCCGAACGACGTGCGCAAGCCGGCACCCAGGATGGCTACGAAGGTGATCAGCGCGAGGCCGATCATGAGGGCGGACGCCGTAGAGGCCGTCCGGCTCGGGTTGCGCATCGCGTTCTCGCGCGCCAGGGTGCCCGCGGTTCCGCCAAGCTGCGTGCCGGGCCAGCCGAGCACAGCGGCGAGCGGACGGACGGCCCGCTTGGCATTCATCGCCACGCCGATGAACAGGATCAGCGTCCCGAAGCCGAGCGCCGACAGTCGAGTGGCGATCGTGAGGCCGCCTCCGAAGATCCCGTACACGAGGAGCAGGATCCCGAGCGCAAGGGTCACGATCGACATGACTGGGCCCCAGCGCGACAGCCGCGAAGCCGGCAGGCTCGCACCTTCGCGGACGGCTGCGATCGGCGGCACGCGGGTCGCTTTGATCGCGGGCCGGAGGCTCGCGAGCAGGGTGACGACGACCCCGACGACGAGGCTGACGACGATCGTGCGGGTGGCGAACACGGTCTCACCACTCGGAAACTCGACACCGAGCGCGGAGAACAGGGCGTTGAGGCCCTTCGCGATCGCGAGGCCGAAGAAGAGACCGATCAGCGACGCCATGATTCCGACGACGAGCGCCTCGAGCATGACGCTGCGCAGGACCTGACGGCGTGAGCCACCGATCGTCCGCAGCGTTGCGAACTCGCGCATGCGCTGCGCGATCGTGATCGACAGCGTGTTCGCGATCACGAAGGCACCGACGAACAGCGCGATGAAGCCGAAGGCGAGCAGGACCTTCTGAAAGATGCCGACGCCCTCGTTGACATCGTCGACGGCTTCCTGGGTCTGGGCTTTGGCCGTCTTGACTTTCGCGGTCTCCGGAAGCAGCGGCCGGATCTCGGCGGCGAGCTTCTCCGGAGTTACCCCCGGCTTCGCGGCGACCTGGATCTCGTCGAACTTCCCGTCCTTGGCGAAGAGGTCCTGAGCGGTCGGTACGTCGAAGATGGCGATGGTCGACGCTCCGATCGACGAGGACGAGGAGAACGTCGCGATCCCCGTGATCTCGAAGGCACGGACACCCTGGTCGGCGGCGACGCTGATCGTGTCGCCGACGGCGAAGTGCTTCTTCTCGGATGTCCTCCGGTCGATCGCGATCTGGCCGTTGCCGACGGGCCAGTTACCCGACGTCAGCTTCAGCGGGTTGAACCGAGCGTCGTTCTTGGGGTCGACGCTGGCGGCGATGCTGGAACCGCCTTTCGCCGAGATGACCTTGCCGTTACGGTCGATCAGCTTCGCTTCGTCTCCGACAGTGCCGGCTGCGGCGACCACGTCCGGAAGCCCCTTCACCTTTGCGAGGACGGTGTCCGGGAAGGCGGGGGTCGTCGCGGTGTTGCTCTCGTTGTTCTTGAACGCGACCTTTCCGCTGATCACCGCATCGGCGTTCTCGTACGACCCGTCGACGATCTTCGTGAACGACGCGGTGATCGTGTCCGTGAGCACGTACGTGCCACTGATCATCGAGACGCCGAGGACGATGGCAAACGCGGTCAGGACCGTGCGGAGCTTGCGGCCGAGCATTCCTCTGAGGGCTACGCGGATCATTGTCCGAGCTCCTCCATCACCGCGACGACCTCGTGGGCGTCTGTGGCGCCGAGGTCCTTGACGATCAGGCCGTCTGCAAGGAAGAGAATGCGGTCGGCGATCGCCGCGGCCCGCGAGTCGTGGGTGACCATCACCGTCGTCTGCTTGTACGTGTCGACGGAGCTCCGCATCAGCTCGAGGATCTCGCCGCTCGTCTTCGAGTCGAGGTTGCCGGTCGGCTCGTCTGCGAAAACGATCGTGGGCCGGCTGACGAGCGCGCGGCCGATCGCTACCCGCTGCTGCTGTCCACCGGAGAGCTCTGAGGGGCGGTGCTTGCCCCGGTCCTTGAGGCCGATCCTGCCCATGAGCTCCGCGACCCAGGCCTTGTCCGGAGTCTCGCCGGCGATCGAGAGCGGCAGGACGACGTTCTCCTCCGCGGTGAGCATCGGCAGCAGGTTGAAGAACTGGAAGATGAAGCCGATGTGCTCGCGGCGAAGCTTCGTCAGCTCGTTGTCGTTGAGTTCCTCGATGCTCGTTCCGGCGATGCTGACGTCGCCGGCAGTCGGCTTGTCGAGGCCGGCGAGAATGTGCATCAGCGTCGACTTGCCGGAGCCTGACGGTCCCATCACGGCGGTCAGCGCGCCCTTCGGCACCTCGAGCGAGACACCGCGGAGGGCGTCGACCGCGGTCTCGCCCTCGCCGTAGCGGCGGGTGAGACCTTCGGCGGAGAGGACCGGCCCTCTGTGCGGTGCCTCGGCGACGACTGGTACAGGAATTGCGACGACTTCCATGATCAGCTCCTTCTCTCTCTGCTGCTAAGTGGCGGTTCGGCGCTCCGCTTCGGCCTTGAGATGCCGTAAGCCGCTCTCGAGCGCACCGTCGAGCGTCTTCTGGAGCCGGGCGCGGAAGAGGCGAGCGACGAGCCCGTCATAGGACTCCTCCGTCCGCACAAGCGTCATGCCGTTGCGGGCCTCGAGGGCATAGACGTGCATCGCTTTGAGGCCAAGGGCCTTGCCGCTCCAGGCGACTCGCCGGGGCGGCTCGACGTGTTCAAGCGTCGACGTGATCGTCCCGGGACCCGCCTTCCACCGAAACTCCGATCCTGCCGAAAGGGCACCGTGCATCGAGACCGACCTCACGTCCGGGTTCCAGCTCGGCCAGTGCTTGATGCCGGTGAGCACGTCCCAGACGACTTCGCGAGCAGCGGCGACCTCGGTCTCGCTCGTTCCGACGACCGGTGCCGCCCGGTTGATCCCGTTCTCGGTCGGCTCGGCATCGTTCTGGATGACACGCGTCTTCATTCGCTGCTCCTCGTGGGTGGGGGACTTGTCCACGGTCGCAGGTGCCACCGCGCGGCGTAAGGCGGGAAACAGGCGGCTTTGAGGGCCGGGTTTCTGGTGGCTTTCGCCGACCGGTCAGTTACGCAGGAAGAGCAAGACCGCGAGCACCCGGCGGGATTCGGTTCCCGTCGATGGCAGCCGGAGCTTCGTGAAGATGCTCGAGACGTACTTCTCGACCGCCCGCAGTGTGATGACGAGCTTGTCGGCGATGCCCTGGTTCGAGTTGCCCTGCGCCATCAAGTCGAGCACCTCGCGCTCACGCGGCGTCAGCTGCTCCAGCGGATCGTCGGTTCGGCGTCGCGAGAGCAGCGTGGACACGATGATCGGGTCGATGGCCGAACCACCAGCGGCGACGCGCTGCACCGCTGCGATGAACTCCTTGACGTCGCTGATCCGGTCCTTCAGCAGGTAACCGACACCATCCGCAGAGTCGGCCAGCAGCTTCATGGCGAGCCCTAGCTCCACATATTGCGACAGCACGAGCACGCCCACCTCCGGCTGGCGCGAGCGGATCTCGAGCGCCGCCCGCAGCCCTTCGTCGCTGTGCGTCGGCGGCAACCGAATGTCGACGATCGCGACGTCGACGGGATGGCTCCGGATGTTCGAGAGCAATTCCTCCGCGTTCCCGCACTGAGCGACGACGTCCATCTCGGCCTCCCCGAGGAGGCGCGCGACGCCTTCCCGAAGCAGCACGCTGTCTTCGGCGATCGCTACACGCACGGAATCTCGGCCTTTATGCGCGTACCACCTCCGCGCGGTGTCCAGATGCGGAGCCTGCCGCCGAGCGCTTCGACTCGATCGGCAAGCCCGCGCAAGCCTGAGCCGCGCTCGGTATCGGCACCGCCGATCCCGTCGTCGACGACCTCCACGACGATCTGCCCGTCCTCGCGAGCGATATCGACGGTCGCGCGCGTCGCACGAGCATGCTTGGCAATGTTCACCAGGCTTTCCGAAACGACGTAATAGGCGACAACCTCGAGCCGCTCCTCCATGCGTCCGTCGAGCTCCACGGTAAGACGAACCGGAACCGACGCACGAGCGGCGATCGACTCGAGCGCGACCTCTAGACCGTGCCCGCTGAGTACGGCCGGATGGATTCCGCGTGCGACATCGCGGAGCTCTTCAAGCGTGAGCGCGATCTCACGCCTCGCCTGATCCAATCGGGTCGTCGCTTCCGAGTCACCTCCGAGCCGCTGTTCGAGCAGACTCAACTCCAGCGACAGCGCAATCAGGCGCTGTTGCGCTCCGTCGTGAAGATTCCGCTCCAACCGCTGGCGCTCCTTCTGTCCTGCATCGATCACCCTCGCGCGCGATCCCCGCAGCTCTTCGAGTCGCGCTCTCAACTCAGCCTCCAGGCGACCGTTTTCGACTGCGATCCCTGCAGCCGCGGTCACTGCACCGAGTAGTTCGGGTTCATCCTGCAACGACGGGTCGTGCAGCAGCGCCGCGACGTGTTCCTCCTTCCTGTCGATCAGTGTCGTCGCTCGTCCACGACCGAGATCGGCGATGTCGAGAGGACGGCCGTCGACGTCGGCATAAGTGGCGAACTCGGGCAACCAATACGCGAGCTCGACCGAAGGATCTCGCAATGCGCGGGCGAGCGCGTCGCGCAAATCGGAAGGCGCGAGATCGGCGCGCAGCTCGACGACCAGGTCACCGAGGGCGGACCGCGCCAAGCGCGCTCGAAGAAGTCCCACCAAAAAGACGAGCGGCGCGAGCGCAAGCGCTGCGAACGTACCCCACCGGATCTGCGGCACCCAAGGACCGCCGAAAGCCGCCGAAACCAAGAGGAACGCGATCATCACGAGCCCGAAGGCGAAGGCGTCGACGAGCACCGCGATTGAGCGCCGAAGCGGCCTGCCCGCGCGCCACCTCCGCGCTACCAGGACAGCAATCCCCGTCAGGCAAAATACGGAGATCATCGTGAGCTGAATCTTCAGTGCCGCGTCGCTGAGTCCGGGCTTTGCCTGCACCGCGAGCAGGTTGTGCGGCCCGAACTCGCCAAAGCTCATGCGAACCAACTCGAGCCCGATAGCCGCCACGTAAGAACTCGCGACAAGCATGCGTACGACCCGGCCACGGAGCCGGCCGTCCGGGAATGCGAGGAACACGTGCAAGAAAAGCACCGGTGGCAACAGGTCGAGCGCTTGCCCAATCGTGAAGGGAACATCGCTGCTCGCCATTGACAGCGTCGACCCGAAGGTGGCGAAACCGGCCGCAATCATCAACCTACCGAAGCCGCTCGCCGGCCGCCGCCACCACGCGAAGAGTCCACAGAGAACGTACGACAGTGTGAGCCACACAGTGAGCATCGCGATCACGAGGGGCTCGCCAAGCTCGGCCGCGATCTCGCTCATCAGCGCGAGTGCGCAAGAAGTGCCCGCAGCTGCAAGGCCCGCGATCGCGATCACCCATGCAAGCGACGACCTCGGCGGAGCACGGGCCGCACGCCGATCCACACCGGCCGCGAGCGCAGAAGCGACCATTCATCTCCCTTCGCCGTTGCCGTCACCCGTGACGGAACCTCTCAGGGCGACCGCCACGAAACTGCGCGCGACGGCAGAGATGAAAGGAGTCGTCTCAGGGAAGGATACTCCGTCCAGATCCACCCGAAAGGCCAGCAGCCGTCGGATAGAGACAGACGCCAGGGCCTTTACCGTCGATTGCCGCGATTACGGCGGTGATGTGATCCTCCTCCGATTTGCGACTCGCCCAGGGACGAATATGCGAGTTCGGGAAGTCGTCCGGCCCGATGACTTCGATCTGGCCAACGCGAAGCAGCGCGCCGGGTTGGTCGAGCGCGAACAGCGCGGTAGCTGGGCCTACTTCCGCGTCCGCGAAGAGCCCTTAGCGGCCCTGCGCGCACTGCTCGCCTAGCGTCGCTTTCAACAACAGCCGGCGCTTGCCGCCGCCCGGATCACCGGCAGCCCCTTCTCCGCTGGCTCGTTCGTCTTCACCGCTTTGACGATCGCGCCATGCATGCCGTCCGCGACCTGATGGGTGAACTCGACGCCGGCCGCCTGGCTTGAGCATGCGGGCGATCTCGGTCAGCACCGACGACTTGTCGACGGAGAGGTTGATCGCGCAGTTCGAGATCACGACGTCGACCGAGTTCGACAGAGTGCGTCGCCGCGACTGGACGAGCGCTAAGCGATGCTGAGACCGATAGTCCGAGGCGCGTCGCGGATCCACGCCACCAGCGGAGCGATGACGGCTGATGCGTCAGCGCTGACCCCGCGGAGGGTGTTCGAGGCATACGAGCGCTGGAACTCCAGGCCGAGGTAGACCAACCCGAGGTGGGTGGTCGAGATCCCGCCGGCGTGCAGCGGTACGCCGTGTGTGTCCAGGGCGCCGAGCTCGCGTAGGTAGTCGAGGCTTGGGCGGTAGCCGGTGGCCAGGATGACCGCGTCGACCCGCTCTCGCTCGTCAACGTGCCACACGACGTGATCGGCATCAAGGGCGTTGAACATCGGGCGAACGTCGAGCAGGCCATCAGCGAGGGTCTGCTGGAAGCCAACGCTGTCGGTTATCACGCTGCCGCCGGTGATCTTGCTCAGCCATTCGGCGGGTAGGGAGTCAAAGCCGGTCTCGCGTAGCCAGTAGTGCACGTCCTCGCCTCCAATCCGCTGCGCAATGAACCTGACGGGGTGGCGTGCGGCGAGCGTGATGTTCGCAATTGGTGCAAGCTCGTTGGCCACCTGGGCGGCGGAGTCGCCCGCGCCGACGACGATGACCCGTTTGCCGGCGTAAGGGGTTGGGTTGCGGTAGTCGGCGACATGCGAGAGCTCGGCCGTGAAGCTCTTCTCGCCTGGGAAGGTGGGGCGGTAAGGGCTGGAAAATGATCCGCTGGCCGCGACGATCCCAGCGGCTCGCAGCTGCCGGCCGTCAGCCGTGACGACCACGAACTCACGGTCTTCCTGGCGGACGGTCACCACCCGGGTGTTGGTCTGGATCTCGACGTCTAGTGCGGCGGCGTAGCGCTCAAGGTAATCGGCCACCTCGTCACGGGTGGGGTAACGGCCTGGGTCGCCAGGGAACGGCATCCCGAGCATGGAGTTAAATCCGGCGGGCGAAAATGCCTGCAGGCTGTCGTAGTAGCACGGCCACGACCCCGCCGGGCGATCCCCAGCCTCGAGCACTACCGCCGAAATGTTCAACTCGCGCAGAGCGCGGGCCGCGGCGAGACCCGACTGGCCGGCGCCGATGACAACCACGTGACGAGCTGGGCGTTGCAGAGACTTCAGATCGGAGCTCATCTATGCGACCTCAGAAGGATTGCGGCTGCTGCGGTGAAGCAGGCGGCGGTGGCGACAAGGGCCGCGGTGTAGGTGCCCGCGACCACGAGGTTGCCGCTTGCAAGCAACAGCGCGTCCCGCCGATCGCGGCGGACAAGTTCGCCACCGCGAGCGTTCTGGCTTAGCAGCAGCCTGCCTTCGCAGCGGGCTGCGCGACCAGGAGGCCCTTGCGCTTCGACTCCCGCGTCTTGACCGCCTTGACGATCGCGCCGTGCATGCCGTCCGCGACCTGGTGCGTGAACTCGACGCTGACCTGCTCAAAGCCGGCCGCCTCCAGGCCCGCCTCATACTCGCCCTTTGAAAGCGCGCCCGCGATGCAGCCTACAAAGGAGCCGCGTTCACCCCGTTGCTCCGGGGTGAGGTGATCTTCGGCGACGACGTCGCTGATCCCGATCCGGCCGCCCGGCTTGAGCACGCGCGCGATCTCGGTCAGCACCGCCGGCTTGTCGACGGAGAGGTTGATCACGCAGTTCGAGATCACGACGTCGACCGAGTCCGCCGGCAGCGGGATTTGCTCGATCATCCCCTTCAGGAAGTGCACGTTCGTGACGCCGGCCTCGTGCGCGTTCTGCTGGGCGAGTGTGAGCATCTCGTCGGTCATGTCCAGCCCGTAGGCGATTCCGCTCGGACCGACGCGCTTGGCGGAGAGGATCACGTCGATGCCGCCGCCAGAGCCGAGGTCGAGCACCGCCTCCCCCTCACGCATCCCGGCGACCGCGGTCGGGTTGCCGCAGCCGAGCGATGCGAGCGTCGCCGCCTCGGGCAGTTCACCGCGCTGCTCGGCGTCGTAGAGCGCCTCACCGAACTTGCTCGCGTCGCTCTCACCTTCGGCACAACAGGAGCCGCTGCCGCAGCCGCAACCGCCGGTTCCCTCGCTCACCGCGCGCGCCGATTCCGCGTAGCGGCGGCGCACCTCCTCGCGCAGCTCGTCAGCCGTCGCCGTCATCAGCAATACACTCCTTTCAGGTCGGCGACCACGGCGAGCTTCTCGACGGCGTCGCGTTTCAATGAGAAATACGCCCACTTGCCGCGCTGCTCACGCTCGAGCAGTCCCGCCTCTGTCAGCTTCTTCAGGTGATGTGAGACCGTCGGCTGCGACAAGCCGAGCGCGGGCTCGAACTCGCACGCACATACAGGCTCCACATTCGTCGCCAGCGTGTTCACGATCCGCACCCGGGCCGGATCGCCAAGCGCCCTGAACAACGCCGCGGTCGCATCCGCCTCCGCGTCGGAAAGCGTCGAGGCTGCAAGCGGTGCGCAACAGGCGACCGGCTCCAACACCAGGCTCACCGAGGGGGCTGCACTGTCCACAACAGCACCTTGTCGTGCTCCCGCCCCTTCGATCGTTTCAGCAACCTCCGCATTCCCAATCTTCCTTTTCAAATCGACCTGCTTCAATATATCGATATACGTCGATGTGTCAAGGCGCTCCGATAGAGGACGACGACCGCGACTCGAGCGGTCACGCGCCTGCGGCCGTGTCGACCTGAAGGCGACCGAGCAGGCTCGCGAGCTGATCGAGGTCGGCGCTTGCCAAGCGGTAGCGGTTGCTGGGGCCGGCGGCGCTCGACTCGACAAGTCCCGCCTCGCGGAGCTCCCGCAAGTGATACGAGACGAGCGACTGGCTCATCCCCGTCGCCTGCGGACACGTGAGAGCACCCGTCCTGATACGGACCAACTCGCCGACCTCGCGGTGGTCATGGGTTAGCGTGTTCAAATCGCCGCGTTCCGGCCGCGACGCAAGTCGACGCCAGAACGCAATTTGCGGGGATTCTCAGAGCGGATGATGGGACTCGAACCCACGACCTTCTGCATGGCAAGCAGACGCTCTAGCCAACTGAGCTACATCCGCGAAGCGGCCAGTATAGCCTCAGCCTTCTGCGTCCAGAGCTTCGTTCACGAGCTGGTCGGCCAGCTCGTTGTGTGCTCGCCGGACGGCGGTGTAGCGCACTCGGGCGAACCTCTTCTCCAGATCCGAGGCATCCTCCCACAGTTCCTTGAGGGCTTCGTTCTTCACTCGATAGTCGCCCTGCATCTGCTTGACCAGCAGCTCCGAGTCGGACACGACTTCCAGTTCCCGCACGCCTAGCTCCGCGGCTTTTCCCAGCCCGGCGACGAGGCCGCTGTACTCCGCGACGTTGTTCGTCGCACGTCCGATCGACTCGCCGTGTGCCGCCAGCACGTGTCCGTCCTCTGCTTCGATGACGTAGCCGTACGCGGCGGGACCGGGATTTCCACGGCTGCCGCCGTCCGTGAAGAGCTTCGCTTTCACAGCAATGAGTACACGTCGAACGCCGGCTCCTCGTACGGATGCGCTCGGCGCAGTGCTGCGATCACGTCTTCCTGCTTCTCCTCGGGGAAAACCGTCTCGAGTCGCAACTCGGCGACGCGCTGCTCGCGTCCGGCCTCTCCGAGGGATGGGTTCGTTCCCTCGCCGCCGAGGAAGGTCCCCGTTCCCTGCGTGTACCACGAGCAGTGCTCGTACTCGCCGATGCGTCCGGCGCCCGCCTCGAAGAGGGCAGTGCGCACCACGTCGAGAGCTTCGCGCGGCACGAAGACGACGAGCTTGCGGTTCAGATCTCGGTGTCGATCTGCGCCTTCTGCAGCTTGCCGCTGTAGTCGACGTAGATCGACTTCCATTCCGTGAAGACGTCGAGGGCGGCTTGGCCTGCCTCGCGGTGGCCGTTGCCCGTGTCCTTCGTGCCGCCGAACGGGAGATGAACCTCGGCCCCGATCGTTCCCGCGTTGATGTAGGTGATTCCGGCCTGCAGGTCGCGCATCGCGCGGAAGGCGTTGTTGACGTCACGCGTGAAGATGGACGAGGAGAGCCCGTACCTGATCCCGTTCGACACGCGAATCGCCTCGTCGAAGTCCTTCACACGGATCAGTGCCGTCGTGGGCCCGAAGATCTCCTCCTGTGCAATCCGCATCTGCGGATCGACGTCACCGAAGATCGTCGGGCGGTAGAAGTTGCCCTTGTCGAAGCCGTTGTCCGTCGCGACCTCGCCGCCGGTGAGAAGCTTCGCGCCCTCGTCCTTGCCGATCTCCGTGTACGAGTGGATCTTCTCGAGCGATTTCTTGTTGATCACCGGGCCGACGTCGGTGTCGTCCTCCCAACCGGCGCCGAGCCGCAGGTTCTCCGCCGCCGCTACAAGCCGCGACTGCAGCTGCTCGTAGACACCGTCCTGCACGATCACCCGCGACGCCGCCGTGCAGCGCTGGCCAGACGTTCCGAACGCCGACCAGATGATCCCGTCGGCCGCGAGCTCCGGATCGGCATCGTCGAGGACGATGATCGCGTTCTTGCCGCCGAGCTCGAGGTGAACGTGCTTCAGATTCTCTGCGGCGTTGCGCAACACCTCGACGCCGGTCTCGCGCGAGCCCGTCAGCGTGATCACGGGCACGTCCGGATGGCGCACGAGGCGATCGCCCACCGCGCCGCCCCCGCCGTGCACGATGTTGATCACGCCCTCCGGCAAGCCGGCTTCGACCAGCAACTCGACGAAGCGCTGACCGAGCAACGGCGTGTCGGTGGCCGGCTTGAAGACGACCGTGTTGCCGGAGATCAGCGCGGGCGCGATCTTCCAGGAGGGGATGGCGATCGGGAAGTTCCAGGGCGTGATCACGCCGACCACACCGATCGGCATTCGGACACTCATGTTGAACTTGTCGCGTAGCTCCGACGGCGTCGTCTGACCGAAGAGGCGCCGGCCCTCGCCGGCCATGTAGAGGCTCATGTCGATCGCCTCCTGGACGTCTCCCCCGGCCTCCGCTTTCACCTTGCCCATCTCGTGGGACATCAGGTCCGTGAGCTCGTCCTTCTCCTCCATCATGAGATTCGCGAAGCGGTAGAGAATCTCGCCGCGCTTCGGCGCGGGCACGAGCCTCCAATCGTCGAACGCCGCCTTGGCCGCCGCGACGGCCCGGTCGACGTCCTCGGCGGTGGAACGCGGGAACGTCCCGATCGCGTCGCCCGTCGCCGGGTTGACACTCTCGAACGTCTCGCCGGAGGCCGAGTCGCACCACTCGCCCCCGATGTAGTTCAGGAAGGTCTTCGTCCCCGTCAGTGCCACGAGGCGAGTCTACTCAGGCGGAGCGTCCGTCTCGGGGAAGGTGCCGGGGATTCGCGCCCTGCGCCGATCCCGGATCTCGCGCTGCTCTTTGGCCCCATCGGTGGGCTTCTTGCCGGCTCGACGGTCCGGGCCCTTGCGCCGGTCGATGATCACGGTGACATTCGGATTGTCCTTGTAGTACTCGACCATCTTGTCGAACAGCTCATCGGCGAGCTCGGGCGGGATCACGCAATAGATCACGCTCTGATTGTAAGAGCGATGCTGGTCGGCGCTAGCGGGTAGCGCTCGCGCTAGACGGGAGAGATTTTAGGAACGAGCCGGCCGTCCTGCTCGATGCGGGCGTTCCAGTGCTGGTAGCCGGGGTCGAGCTCGGCCATTTCGTGGCCACGCTCGGCCAGACGAACGGGCTGCGCCGACTCAGGACTGACGCGGTACTGGTACCACGAGATGTCCCAGGCGACCGTGACGATCAGCTCGCCGCTGACCCCGGAGAGCGGCACGATGCTCGCGCGCGGCTCGCCGAGGCTCTTCGCGATGCCGCCGACCGTCCGGCGGTAGTCGCTCGAGTTGAAAGTGTCCGCGGCCTCGACCATCTGCTGCTCCGGGACCGACAGCCGGCGCAGGATCGGCTCCGCCACGACGGGATCGTCAGGCGGCTGGCGCCGCGGGTCGAACAGGGACGCAATCCCACGGCGACGCGGGCGCCGCTGATTCGTTACGGTCGGGGAGGTCGGGCTTCCTTCCTTGATCCAGCCGTAGTCCACTGCGGCTTCCTGGCAGAGGGCGCACACGTCGACGAACTCCTCGCCGTCCGGCGAGAAGCGAACGGCTCGTTCGCCGGTCAGCAGCGACCGCTCGCAAACGGCGCAGATCCGCTTCGCAGGATGTCGGGCCAACTGGCGCATGCCGTGGACCCTAGCCCAGGTGTCGCGGGCTGCAACTGCTAATGTCGGCCATTACATGTGTCTTTTACATGTAGGTAGAGCTTGAGGCCCCGCGGGGGCCGCGGAGCCCGGTGCCGGCGCATGGTTCGACCGGGCCACTGGGGCGTCCGCGCCCGCGTGGAGCGTTTCAGCGAGCCCGCCCTGCTTCTCCTTTTGCGCGAGCGGCCGACGCACGGGTACGAGCTACTGGAGGCGCTGCCCCAGCTGACGGGCGAGGCGCGAGTCGACATGGGGAACCTCTACCGCGTGTTGAGGGCGCTCGAGGAAGACGCCCTCGTCACATCGCGTTGGGAGTCCGGCGAGCCCGGCCCGGCCAAGCGCACCTACGAGCTGACCGTGGAAGGCAGGCGCCTGCTCGACGAATGGGCTGCCGCGCTCCGGGGGTCGCGCCAACGCATCGACACCTTCATCGATCGCTATGAGGGGAGGTGAACCATGCATCACGCACGTAGACGACATCACCGCGGCCTCGGCCGCAGATGGTACGACCGGGAGAACGTCCTTGAGCGGCTCGAGAATTATCAGCGCGACCTCGAGCAGGAGCTCGCAGACGTCTCCGACTTGATCACGCGACTGCGCGCCGGCGAGCAAGAGCAGCCGGGACAGCCACAGCCGCAGAGCGTCTAAACGCGAAGACGCTGGTCTACGCCGCCGCCGAAAGTGCAGAGCACTTTCGGCGGACTAGACCTTGGCCTCTTCCTTCTCTTTCTTGGTCTCTTCGATGATCTTCTGCGCGATATGCGTCGGGACTTCCTCGTAGCGCAGGAAGTGCATGTGGTAATCGCCGCGTCCGCCGGTCATCGAAGTCAGCGCCTGCGCGTACGTGAGGATCTCCGCCATCGGGACTTCGGCCTTGATGTTCGTCATGCCGCCCTGCGGCTCCATTCCCTGTAGCCGGCCCCGTCGTGAGTTGAGATCGCCGTTCACCGCGCCCACCGCCTCGTCGGGGACGGTCACCTCGAGCTCCATGATCGGCTCGAGCAGAACAGGATCCGCCTTCTCGTAAGCGGACTTGAACGCCATCGAGCCGGCGATCTTGAATGCCATCTCCGAGGAGTCGACGCTGTGATACGAGCCGTCGACGAGAAGGACGCGTAGCCCCTGAACGGGCGCACCGGCGAGCTCGCCGTGCAGCATCGCCTCCTGGATGCCCTTGTCGACTGCAGGGCGGAAACTCTGCGGGACGACGCCGCCGACGATCTTGTCCACGAATTCGTAGCCCTGGTGGCCGTCGAGGGGCTCGAGCTGGATCACGCAATCGCCGAATTGGCCG